>Ga0265323_10000240_pt1 | contig 32357 bp, 28 predicted proteins | sample 41225metaG_FD_193580 | JGI IMG/M metagenome (GOLD analysis project Ga0265323, IMG submission 193580) | Rhizosphere microbial communities from Carex aquatilis grown in University of Washington, Seatle, WA, United States - 4-12-25 metaG | ecosystem: Host-associated > Plants > Roots > Rhizosphere...
CGCTCCCAGCAACAAGGCCCACGACGGCACGTTCCGCAAAATAAAAATCGAGCTGGTGAACCCCGCCACCAACGAACCACTGCCGGTGAAGGACGAGAAGGGCAAGCCCATCAAGTACCAGATTGTTGCCAAGGTTGGCTACAAAGCGCCTCGTGAAGTGGAATAGCGGCCCGGTTTCTCCGCCTCCGGGGTTTCTATAGGTGGATGATGCCGCGCTGGATGGCCGCGGTCGCCGCCTGCGTACGGTCCTGTACGCCTAGCTTGCTCAGGATGTTCTTCACGTGGTTCTTCACCGTGTGCTCGGCAATGTTCAGCGTGTACGCGATCTGCTTGTTCGCCAGGCCCTGCACGATCAACTCGAGCACCTGGATCTCCCGCGCGCTGAGGTCGGGACGCGGCATCTGCGCGGCCAGCGAGGCGGCCACGGCGGGCGGCAGGTACGTCTGTCCGGCGTGGACGGCCCGGATCGCCTTCAGCATCTCATCATGCAGCACGTCCTTGGTGAGATACGCCTGCACGCCCGCGGCCAGGGCGCGGCGGATGTCCTCGTCCCCGCCGTAGGTGGTGAGGGCGATCATGCGCGCCTCCGGGAACTCCTTGCGGATGGCGGCGGCCGCCTCCACGCCGCTCATGACCGGCATGCGCATATCGAGCAGCGCCACGTCGGGCCGGTGCTTGCGGTACATCTCGACGGCCTGCTGGCCGTTGGCGGCCTCGGCAACCACGGTCATATCCGGCTGCAGGTTGACGATCGTCGTCACTCCAACCCTGGCCACCAAGTGGTCTTCCGCCACCAGAATCCGAATCGTCTCGCTCATGGTAATGGCACCGTCACTTCCACTTCCGTCCCTTGGCCCGGCCGGCTCTCCAGGCGCAACTCGCCGCCCAGGCGCTCGGCGCGCTCACGCATGCCGATGAGCCCGAAATGGCCGCCGAGCGAGGAGAACACGTCCGGCTCCTCGAATCCGCGGCCGTTGTCAGAGATCCGCAGCCGCAGTTTGCGTTCCGCGATGCGCAACTGGATGACGATCATCGTCGCCCCGGCGTGTTTCAGCACGTTGGTCACGGCTTCCTGCGCGATGCGCAACAGATGCTGCTCCATGGCCTCTGGCAGCGCGGCGGGCGGTCCGCCGGCATCCACCGTGACTTCGACTCCGCTGCCCGCCGTCCAGACGCGCGCACCCGATTCCAGAGCCGGGCCCAGGAACTGCCCCTCCAGCACCGAACTGCGCAGGTCCATCACTGAGCGGCGCGCTTCCGTCAGGCTGTGACGCGCCATCTTGCGGGCCATTTCCAGGTATTTCCGGGCCGCCGGGGTCTCGCCGGTCAGACACATCGCCACGGCATCCAGTTGTGAGGAGATTCCCACGAAACCCTGCGCCAGGGTGTCGTGGATCTCGCGCGCCAGACGCGCCCGCTCCTCCAGCACCAGGGCGAACCGCGAGCGGATCTGGCGCAGCCGCAGGCCGTAGAGACCCGAGGCCGCCGCCAGCGCCAGTGCCACCGCCAGAATCCGGAACCAAAGCGTCTCGTAGAAATGCGGCAGCACCTGGAAATCGTAGGCGCTCTCGGCGGTGGGGCCGCCGGCCAGCGACGCCCGCATCAGGAACCGGTAGTGGCCGTGGCGGAGGCTGTTGTAGTTGATTGAGCGGCGGCTGCCGGGCGGCGCCCAGTCCGGGTCCACGCCTTCCAGCTTGTAGGAGTAGCGCACCTGCTCGGGCGCGCTGAGGTGCAGGGCGGCAAAGCGGAACTCCACCCGCTGGCTGTCCGGAGGCAGCCGGGGGGCGCCCGGGTCCACCGGCTCGTCGTTGACGGTCATCTCCACCAGGCGTGGCAGGGGCGCCATACGCGGCTCCGGCTGGGTGCGGGGGTCGAAGACCGCCAGGCCGCGGCCGGTGGTGAACCATAGGCGTCCGTCGGAGGTCCGCGTACCCCCCTCGGCGGTCGGGTAGGCCGGAGCGCACTGCGCGCTGCGCAAGCCATCCTCCACCCCGTAATTGGCCGGATCGAGCGAGCGCCGCCTGCCCGCAGCCAGGTCCTGCAACTGCCGTTTGGCGATGCGGCAGATGCCGCGGGTGGTGCTGAGCCACAGCGACTCGCCATCGCTGTTGATCGTGCCGATGTTGTCGCTCAGGAGCCCGTCACGCTCGGTGAAGCGGTGGAACCGGCCGTCGCGGAACTGGTTGAGGCCGCCGTTATACGTGCCGATCCAGAGCGTCCCGTCGCGCTCTTCGTACAGCGTGCGGATCTGGTCGCTGGAGAGCCCGTCGGCGGTGGTGTAGAGGCGCTGCTCGTCTCCATGGACGCGCCAGAGGCCCCTTCCAAACGTGCCGGCCCAGATCGCGCCATCCCGCGCCAGCGACAGGGTGGAAACACCCATCGCCAGCACCGGGCCGCCGGGGATGACCGTCCGCAGTTGGCCGCCGTTCTGGCGCAGCAGCCCTCCGGGAGTGGCCAGCCACAGGTTTCCGGCGGCATCTTCCAGGGCGTCGTACACGTTGACGCGGGAGAACGGATCGGGCGGCTGGAAGGCGCTGAAACGCCCGTCGTGCATGCGCGCCACGCCCCCATGCACTCCAATGAGCAGGTCGCCGCCGGGCGCCTCGCGGATGGAGAATACCTGGTCACCCGGCAAGCCCTCCCGCGCCGCGAACCGCCGCTCCGGATCGGAGAACTGAACCATGCCGCCGTCGCCAAACCCCACCCAGACCTTTCCCGCCCGGTCCTGGAAGACCACGGTGGGCTGGTCGCTGGGAAGTCCTTCGCTCTTCCCGAAGACCGTGAAGATGTCGTCTCGCAGACGTACCAGGCCGGTGCTGGTGCCCACCCAGAGGTCGCCCTCGCGGTCTTCGAAAAGGCAGCGTACTTGGGCGCGCTCGTGGACGCCTTCGACCGGCGTGGCGACGAACCGCCCGCCCTCCAGGCGCGCCAGCCCGGCATCGCTTCCCACCCAGATCCCGCCGTCCCGGTCCGGCAACACGGTGCGCAGGCGCAAATCCGGAAGACCGTCGGCGGTCCCGAAGCGGCGAATCCGGCCATCCGGCATCCGGCGGAGCAACCCCTGATTCCCGGCCAGCCAGAGGGCGCCCTGGGCGTCGGCCGCCATGCCGGTGCCGATGGCACCGGCCAGCCCGGCGCCGTCGATGGCCGTCGAAAACTTCCCGCCCGCCTGCTTTCCTACGCCTCCGTAGCCCGCCACCCACAGATCGCGATTGCGGTCCTCGGTCACCAGGCGGACCGTGGACACGGGCAGATCCTTCCCCGGAGCGTAGTTGGTGAAGCGGCCCGCCTCGAAGCGGCTCAGATACTCTCCGGAGACGATCCACAGCACGCCGCCGTAGCCGGCATGCAGGCAGGTAATGGAATCGTCGGGGAGCCCGGACCGGGTGGTGTAGGTGTGGAAACGTTTGTCGCGGTACTGGGTGAGGCCGCTCGGCGTGCCGATCCACAGGGCGCCATCGGCGCCGGCCGCCAGCGCGGTGATGGAGTTCGAGGGCAGGTCGCCGGAGTCCTTGCGAAAGGTGGTGAACTCATACCCGTCGAAACGCGCCAGCCCTTCGTCGGTGCCCACCCACAAGTAGCCGTCGGCGGTTTGCGCGATGGCGCGAACGGTATCCTGAGGAAGCCCCTGCTGCTGCGTCCAGGTGGTGCGGGAGTACTGCGTGAGGCCTTTGTGGGGATCCAGCGCGAAGGCGCTGGAAGCGGCCAGGAGGACGGCCGCGGGCAGGAGGCTTCGGGAGTGACGTGTGCGGGAGGTGCTCACCCTGCACTAAAGTATAAACCGGGGCAACGGACCTTGCGCTCCGATGCCCCGGAAATCCGCGGTTACTGCTTCTTTGCGGGAGGCGGCGGGAACGGCTGGCCAGGCTGACGCTGGCCCGGACCTTGACCCTGGCCCCGGCCACCGGGCCCCGCGTGGGCCTGCAACTTCTGGAACTGGTCCGGCGTCAGGACCCCGCGGATGGCCAGCAGCATGCGCGCGTTGGCTTTCTCGAGCTCCGCGCGAGCCGTGGCCACCTTGTCGATCTGGGCTTCGATCCTGGTGACGTCGGGCTGATCGGCGGACACCAGCGGCTCCATGGTGAGCTCGGCCTTCTGCACGGCGGCGTTCAGGTCGATGAGCTTCATGCGGTGCTGCTGGAAGATATCGTCCATCTTCTTCTTCTGGTCCGCGGTCAACGCCAACTGCTCGGCCACCTGCGGATTGTCCCACCACTTGCCGTGCGGACCGGGCAGGAGCCGGTTCTCAAACGCGCGGGCTTCCGGCCCAGGCTGCATGCCGCCGCGTCCCGGTCCCGGCTGCCCCATCCTCGGTCCCATCGGGCCGCCCGGCTGCATCCCCATGCGGCCCATAACCGGAATCCTCTGCTGGCCGGCCTGCGGAGGCGCCGGCGGATCGGCGGGGGCCGGCGGTTGCGGCGGCTGCGGCGGTTGCGCCAGGGCTACCACACCCGCTCCCAAAAGGAGCAATGTCACTCTGAGTTTGCCTGTTTTCATCGAATCTCTCCATTCTGTGAACTACTTGCGGTACTGCTTGGCGAACTGTCCTGCGAAGCGGAGTCCCAACTCACCAGTTGCGAGAGCGGCTCCATGGGGCCGGGAACGGACTCGGAAACCTCGCGATTCACCTGCTCCAACAACTGGGCGTCGGCCAGCGCCTGGGCCGCCTGCCGGCGGTCGCGAACCGTCCTGTACGCCGGCGCCGCCGCCAGCGCCAGCGCCACCGCCGCCAGGACGGGCCAGCGGAACCACGCGCGCGACTTCGGCCTCTGGTGCGCCGCCCGGGCCCTGGCGAGCGCCGATGCGCTCTGCGCCTCGCTCAACCCACGCACGGCGTCGCGGAAGTGCCCCAGGGCGGACGCCAGGCGGGCCACCTCGGAGGCGCACTGCGGGCACTCGCGCAGGTGCTGTTCCCCGGCCGGAGCCGGCGCTCCGCTCACACATTCCGCTATCCGATCATCCGGCAGATGCTCCGTCATCCCGCTCCCCCGACTTGGCGCCGCACCGCCGCCAGCGCGCGGAACAGGTGAGCCTTCACCGTCCCTTCGCGCAAACCGGTGGCCGCGACGATTTCGAGCAAATCCATTTCCTCGACGAAGCGCAGCAGAAACACCGTCCGCTGGCGCTCCGGCAACCCGGCGGCGGCCTTCCAGACCCGCTCAACCTGCTCGCGCGCCGCGGCGCCGGTTTCCGGACCCGATCCCGATTGCGGAATCCTCCGGACCAGGTCGTCCCAATCCACCGCCCCGGCACCCAGCCGCTTCCAGAACTGGAGACGGCGGCTGCGCGCGTGATCCCGCACCAGGTTGACGGCAATCCGCATCAGCCAGGTGGCGACGCTGGCTTCGCCGCGAAATCCGGCGGCGTTGCAGTGGGCCTTCAAGAGACAGTCCTGCGCCACGCTTCCGGCGGCGTCCGGATCGCGCAGGGACGCCAGGGCGAAGCGGAACACGCGCGGCCAGTACTTGCGCACGAGAGCGTCGAAATCGTCGAGCTCCCGGGCCGGACTTTCCGCGGCATCCGCCAGGAAACCCGCACTGGCCACCGGCTGCATTCGTAGGTGTAGACGCGATTTCAAGGGCTGGGGTTTACACGCTGGCGCGAGGCTTCACTCACGCTTCAGGAACTGCCGCAGGCCCTCGAAGGAAATGGCCCACACGGCGCGCGGGGATTCGTAGCCCTTCAGCTCCACTTCGCGGCGCACGAAGGGGGATTCGCCCGCGACGCGGAGCTCGGAATAGGTGCGTTCGCCCAGGGCGACCCCCAGGCCGAGTTCCTTGGTGGCGCTCTCCAGGCGGAAGGCGGCGTTGACGGCTTCTCCCATCGCCGTGGTATCGCCACCGCCCACAATGGCGGTGCCGGTATTGATTCCGGCGCCGATGCGCAGGGGGGCCGGAATCGGGAACTGGCTATGGATACCGGCGGTGGCGGACTGGATTTCGTCGACGGCGCGCAGGGCACCGGCCACTCCCGCGGCCACGCCGGCCGGGTCGTCGTGGAGCCAGACGGCCATCACCGCGTCGCCGATGTACTTGCTGGCCCAGCTTCCCCGGCGCGCGGCAATTTGTCCAACCTGCAAAAACCAGGTTCCCACGGTCTGCGCCAGCACGGCCTCGGGCACGGAGCGGGTGAGACGGGTGAAATCGCGGATATCCACCACCACGAAGGTTGCCAGGCTCTGCATGTGCATGGCGGCGGTGGGCATCTCGCGCACCGAAGCGCCCGGGGCGGCGGCTTCGGAAGCGCGGGAGGGATCTGCGCGGAAGAGCAATTCCTGATCGCCGAACACCAGGAGGTCGCCATCGCTCAGGAGGCGGGGCAGGCTGACGCGCTGGCCGTTCACGAAACAGCCGTTGCGGCTGCCCAGATCCACCAGGGAATAGCCGCCGCCCTCGCGCCGCTGAACCAGGGCGTGGAGGCGCGACACGGAGCGGCTGTCGAGCGCCACCGCGCAGCCGGCGCCGCGTCCGATGGCCCAGGATTGCCCGGCGTTCAGCGGGAAACGGCGGCCCGCGCGCACTAGCAGGAGGCAGGCCTCTGGCTCGGAGGGCATCACCGACCTCCAATGTAGCAAACCACGCGGAGTGCGCACTGGAACGGAAATACCAAGCCGGACCCTAAGAGAATTCGCGGATTGCGCCGATAACTGATCAGGCGCGGGCGGAAGCGGTCTGGCGCGCGCCGGAAAGCGAAAGGCGAGGAACGCCGCATGAACGTCGTCGCGATCTTCATATACCTGCAATTGCTGGACGTACTGACCACGCTGCTGGGCTTCCGCCTGGGAGCCGGAGAGGTGAGCCCATTCATCCGCATGTTGATGCATGCGGGACCGGCGACCGGTGTGATCCTGTCCAAGCTGGTGGCATTAGGGCTGGGCGGCGTGTGCGTACATCTGAAGCGGCTTCACGTAGTTCGATGGGCCACCTACTGGTACGGCGCGCTGATCGTATGGAACCTGATGGTGGCGCTGGCGGCGCAAAACCGGATGGCGGGCTGAAGCCGGGGCGCCCCGCTAGCGGGCCAGCCACGATGCGGTGGCCATCAGGGCCGCCAGCAAAGCGCCGTCGGTCAGGATGCGCCGCCAGGTCAGCTTTCCGGCGGGGCGTTGTCCAAAATGTCCCAGTATTTCATTCCGCATGGGATTCCCGCTTGTAGAGCCCGCATCACCAGCCGCCCGTCGGTCATGTCCACCTTATACAGGGGCAGGTCGGCGGCTTTGACTACGTACCTGCCGTGCTGGATATCGATCGAATCGCGGTAACGGAAGACCACGTAGGGGTTGGCGGCGATGGCGCGAACACGGAACTGGGCGGTGGAGGCTTCGTAATTGCCGAAGCTGAAGCAGCGGCCTATACAGACCCGATCGATCATATGGGTAGCCGCGAAAACGCGCGTGTGTACGGCCTCGATGCCGCTCACCACGCGCTGGCCCGGCTGCAGCCCTGCCACGGTATCCTCCATGCGGTCCTCAAAGGAATTGAGAGCCCGCTCGTCGCGGAAGAGGAAGCTGAAAAATACCAGGGCCACCAGCGCCAGGCCCCACTGCACGAAGGTGCGGGCGCGGGCGCTCCCCAGCAGGGCGCACACGCAGATTCCCACGCCCAGGGACATGCGTTCGGCGATGTAGACCAGGGAGTGTTGAAAACCGGGAATGAACACGGTGCTGGGCATTACGAAGACACCGGTGGCGCTAACGATGCAGATCTGGAACGCCATACTGGAAGCCACGGCGCGCGCGCCCAGGCGGTGCATCAATTCGAGGAACAGCAGGCCCCAGATCAGCAGCAGCCCGATGAGCACGAAGTAGTATTTGAGGTTGAAGACCCACACCTGGTCGACGCCGGTAGTGCTGACGATCTGCAACGGCGACCACTGGGTGGAGGTGCGGAGGCCCAGCAGCCAATGGATGAAGACCATGACCACCAGCGCGCCGGCGGCGAGAAGCGAATGGTTGCGCGCTGGAACCCTCCGGGCAACCCAAAGGTAGATCAACAGGCAGGCCGTCCAGGCCACCGGGAGTCCATGAGCCACATAAGCCAGGACAAGGACGGGCAGGGCCAGGAGCCAGTGGCGCCCGGTGGCGTCCCAAACCAGCGACAGCGCCCAGAAGCACAGCCCCAGGCTGAGGTAGAAATTGAAGAAGCCCATGTGGAAGACCCATCCGTAGGCCAGCATGCCAATGCAGATGAGCAGGTGCCACGGGCGGCGGCCCGCCACTTTGGAGACGAAGGCGAAGGCCCCCCACACGAAAACCAGGACGGCGATGGAGACGGCGATGCGCTGCGCCGCTTCCGCTCCCATCAGGCCGTACAGCCAGCCCAGCATCAAATCGAAGAGCAGGTTGGTGGTCTGGCTGGCCAGGGCCAGACCCGGCATGCCGCCGGTTTCGATGAGTCGGGTCAGCCAGGCATTGTAGATGTGGCTGGAAAGATCGCCAGCCTGCAGGCGCGGCTGCCAGTAACAGGGGATCAGCAGCAGAGTCGACAACCCCACGTAGAGCAGCGCGGAGCGGACCATGCCCCCCGGCTTGCGGCCCTCTGGAGCTGCGGGACCGTCAACCTGGCCCTCCGGCCGGAGTTTGCGAAAAATCCCTGTCATCAGCATTTAAGCCATCCTAAGAGTCTTGAACAAGGGAATCAGCTCGAAAGGAGTGGCCACGGAGGTAATGCTCTCGCCCGTCTGCTGAATGCCCTGCTCGGCAATCTGGGCGATATCGGCGGCCGCCATTCCGAGATACCCAATCCGGAAAGGATCGATTCGCATGATCCGGCAGCAGGTGGCATCCACGGCCAGCGGATCGCGGCCCGACACCACCACACCCACGTTCTTCGGGACGCCCTGAATGGGGCCATTTCCCTCCATGCCGACGATGGCGTCGACAATGGCGAACTTGCGCGGGTAGATAGCGTGCAGGTCGGCGATGGACTCGTTGATGCCCGCCCAGTGAAGCGCGTTCTTCGGCCAGCCGTAGATGCCTCCGGGTACGGTGCCGAAAAGGTTCTTCATGGAAACAGTGGCACCCACGAGGTGGTGGGTTTTCATCTTGGGCATGGACACCAACAGATCCGCTCCCAGGACGGTATTGGGAAGGTAGAGCTTGGAAATCCGGGAGAACCGGTCCCTCGGCCGGACACGGGAAACGTCGTCCAGGTTCAGGTCGACGAACACGTCTTCGAACTTCGGAATGGTCTGAAAGTACCCGGCGGCGTCGGCCAGATCGAGCGTGTTGCGGCGGTGGCCGGGACCTTCGGCGATGCGCACGCTGGCCGCCCCGGCGGCGAGGAAGGCTTCATAGGCCGCGTGGACCAGCATGGGATGGGTGTTGATGCAGGTGGCCCGCTCGAACTCGACCAGGTTCGGCTTGAGGACCACATTGCGGCCGCGGACGTTTAAGGCGTGGCCCTCGATGATGCGCCGCATGGCTCCGTACAGGCTTTGATCGTAAGCGGGGACACGCACGATAGAAACACGGGGGGGCTCGGCCGGGGCGGTCAAGGGACCTGCCGCCTTGCAGCCGGCCAGCACGGCGGCGCCGGCGGATGCCGCAAGCCACTCGCGTCTGTTCAGCTTAATGTGCATGTCTCAGCCCCAAAACGTGTCAGTCCCCTGCTCGGCGGCGGTCATGAGCAGATCCATGGAAGTCTCCGGGATGGTACGGTACGTGACTTCCAACGGGGTGCAGTAGCCGGCGGGAAGCCGGCCATGGACACGCAGGCCGAAACGGAGCCAGTTCAAGGCGTCGGCGGACCGGCACTCGGCCAGGAACTGCTGAGCGGCATTCAGCCCGCGCTCCACCTGCGGCGCCCGGACGCCCTGCAAAGCCGCCAGGGCGAGACCGGTGGTTTCCGGATACGGAGGCGCCGGATAACCCAGGGGGCACGGAGCGCCGTGGTTCCAACCGCCCTCGTCGCAGGCGCGGTCGAGGAGGAAGTGGCGGCCGGCGTCGATGCGGTGGCGAATCTCCGGGGAGGGATGGCGGCGAAACTGCTTCTCCAGGGCTAGAATAGCGACGGAAGTAGGCCCCACCCAGGCGGCAGTTCCTGGAAGCCACGGCCAGGCGGGATACCTGGGGTCGCTCATCGGGGTGCTGTTGCCGAGGAGAAACTCGCGAAGGCGGAACACCCGCGTGGTCTCCTCGCCGGTAGTTTCGAGCAGCCAATCGATGGCGCGCTTATGGCGGGCCTCGCCAAGATGCTGGGGGTCCAGGAGGGCCACCAGGCCGGTGACCCAACTGCTCTCATCGACTTCGGCACGGGGAGGCCAGCCCCCGTCAGGTCTGGCGGTGGATGCCAGCCAATCCAGGCCGCGCCGGGCGGAAACGGTTTCGCCGGCGGGCAGGATGGCCATTATGGCGTACACAGTTGGCTCCGTCCACGACGCCCCGCGGACATAGGGCCAACCACCGTCCCGGTTCTGTTTCGCGATCAAAGCGTCGATCGACATAGTGGAGCCTGACTGGCGAAGCAGCACCGGCGCGCCGGCATCGCCAGTCCTCATGTTAGTCACTTCCGCGCAATGCGGCGGTTGCGGCGACGGGCCAGAAGCATGACGAGCGAGACGCCCGCCCCCAGCCAGATCGCCCCTTGAATTGCGAGGTCCATCAACGTTCTCCTTTCCGGGATGTGCGGAGCCACACGGACCCGCAGCGATCGGCAGTGGACTTACCGATTCGTCCGCCGGGACTTCCGCCGCTTCATGAAGAGATACAACAGCAGGCCGGCGGTCAGCCAGATGATTGCTTGCACTAGTGTGTTACTCATCGTCTATGGGTCTCCTCTCAATCGATTCAGTTAGCTACTTAACGCCCTTCATCATTGGGAACAAATTCTTGACAACCTGCAAAATGCCGGGGCCGGCGGCGACAATCAACATGGAAGGCAGGATAAAGAAAAAGATGGGGAACACCAGCTTAACACCAACCTTGCCGGCGCGCTCCTCGGCTTCCTGGCGGCGCCGCGTCCGCAGGAAATCGGAGTGGGTGCGCAGGGACTCACCCATGCTGGTGCCGAACCGGTCGTTCTGAATGAGAATGGCGACGAGCTTAATGAGCTCGGGCTCGCCGGTTCGCTCGCCGAGGTTACGGAGGGCTTCGGAACGGCGCTTGCCGGCGCGCATCTCAAGGGTAACCAGGCTCAACTCCTCGCTCAGTTCCGGGTGGCTGACTTGCAACTCGCGGGCCACGTGCTGGATCGCCTGGTCGAGACCCAGACCGGCTTCGACGGAAACCACCAGCAGATCGAGGGCGTCCGGGAGGGAAAGGCGCAGGAGTATCTGCCGCTTGGCGACTTTCTTTTCAAGCACGAATCGGGGGAGAATCCACCCGGCCGCGCAACCCGAGATCATCAGGGCCATCTTCAGCACCGGATTGGGCGGCATCTTCGGTTCGAGCGCCAGACTGATGGCGAGGAAGATCAGAACCGCGACAATGCGGACGCCATAAAACACCGGCAGGGCGTTTTCCGAGCGTATCCCGGCGCGCATCAGTTCCATCTTCAGGGAGGCGACTTCCGCCTCCGAGGACGGGACTTTGGAGCCTATCTGGTGCAGGATGGTGACGATGGAGTTGGAGGCGGGTTCGGCCTCCGCGTCGATGACCCGCTGCCTGGCGTCGGCCGAAAGCACAGGCGCGCCAAGTTGGCGCATAAACTTACCGGGCTTATAGAAATACCGGTAGCCTATGCCGATGATCGCGGTTGCGATCATCAGGAACGCCAGGGCGGCAAGTAATATTGGCTTGTCCATCTTACACCTTGATGTTGATAATCTTATTAATAAAGAACTTACCGAGAATCTGCGCCACGATGGCGCCGCCGATCATCCACTTGCCGTCGCTGTCCTCGGCCATGCCCTGGAGATACCCTGGCGCCACCAGCAACAGGCCCAGCATGGTAGCTACCGGCATGATCGTCAAAATGTTGGCAGTCAGGCGCCCGTGCGCGCTGGCGGCTTTCACCTGTCCTTTGAGCCGGAAACGCTCGCGAATGACGTAGGCCAGGCGGGAGAGAATTTCGCTCAAATTGCCGCCGGTCTGTTTCTGAAGGAGCACGGACGAGGTGAAGAAACGAATATCCAGAAGGGGCACGCGCGTGGCGAAGTTGCGCATGGCGATATCGAGCGGCGCTCCCAGATTCTGCTCGTTGAACAGAGTGCGGAACTCCTGGCCGAGCGGGTCGACGATCTCCTCACCGACCATCTCCAGGGTTATGGTAAAGGCGTGACCGGCGCGCATGGATCTTGCCAGGAAGTCCAGCGCCTCGGGAAGCTGCTCTTCCATACGGTCCATTCGCTGCTTACGTTTCTGCCGGACGAACAGATAGGGCGCGGCCCCCATGATGCCGGCCAGAACGAAGGCGGTGACCGGGCCGCTGAGCAGGATCGGGAATACGAACCCCAATACCACCCCGGGAACCGTCATCAACGCCATGGCTGCCAGGAGACGGCTGGACGACCAGGACATGCCGGCCTGCTGCAGCAACTCCTGGGAATGGCGCGTGAACTGGAGCGCCCTGAGGATGGCTTTGAAGCCGGTTGGCCGGTCCGGCTCAATCTCCTTCAACAGCGTGGTGATGCCGACCGTGGTTTCGCCCGCGGCGGTATGCAGAATATCAACCACGTGCTGCCGGCGGCGGGCGTCGAGAAACTTCTGGCCGACGCTCACCGCCACCATGGTGAGGAACAGAATCCCGAGGAAGAAGACAGCCACCACTACGAGCATTTAACGGATCTCCACGACGGTCTGGAACAATTGCGTGGGTAGAACGATTCCACTGGCCTTCAAGCGGTCGTAGAACTTGGGCCGGATACCGGTAGCGCGGAAACGGCCCATCACCTTGCCGGATTCGGCAAGGCCGGTTTTCTCGAACAGGAAGATGTCCTGCAGAGTGATCATTTCCTGTTCCATGCCGACGACTTCGGTGATGTGCGTGACGCGGCGCGAGCCGTCGCTGAAGCGCGAAGTCTGGATGAACAGGTCCACGGCGGAAGCGATCTGCTGGCGGATGGAGCGAATTCCCATATTGGCATTGGCCATGCCGACCATGACTTCCAGGCGTCCCAGAGAGTCGCGCGGGGTGTTGGCGTGGATGGTAGTGAGCGATCCGTCGTGGCCCGTGTTCATGGCCTGCAACATGTCGAGGGCCTCTTCGCCGCGGACCTCGCCGACGATGATGCGGTCGGGGCGCATACGGAGGGCGTTGATGACCAGTTGACGGATGTGGATGGCGCCGGTACCTTCGACGTTGGCGGGGCGGGTTTCCATGCGGGCCACGTGGGTCTGCTGGAGGCGCAATTCGGCGGCATCCTCGATGGTGACGATGCGCTCGTCCTCGGGGATGTAAGAGGAGAGCGCGTTGAGCAGGGTGGTCTTACCGGAACCGGTACCGCCGCTGATGAGGATGTTGAGGCGGGCCTTGACGCAGGCTTTGAGCAGATCCAGCATGCCTTCGGTCAGGGCCAGTTTGGCAACCAGGTCTTCGCCCTTCAGGGCGTGCCGGCCGAAACGGCGGATGCAAAGCAGCGGGCCATCGACGGCAACGGGGGGAATGGCGGCGTTGACGCGGGAGCCGTCCGGCAGACGGGCGTCCACCAGGGGCGAGGATTCATCCACGCGCCGGCCCACGCGGGACACCACTTTCTCGATGATGCGGAGGAGGTGTGCGTCGTCCTTGAACTCGACGGGCGTGCGGTAGAGTTTGCCGCCCCGTTCCACATAGACCAGCTTGGGGGTAGTAACCAGAATGTCGCTGACGGTCGGATCCTGGAGCAGCGGCTCCAGCGGGCCCAGGCCGAAGACCTCATCGAGGATTTCCTCGATTACGCGGTCCTTTTCGACCAGGCTGAGAGGGGTCTTCTCTTCCTCGACGAGTTTGGCGACAGCGGCGCGGATTTCGGCGCGCACCCGCTCGCCGGCCATGGAGGACAGGGCTTCCAGATTGATCCGGTCGAGCAACTTCCGGTGCAGCGTGAACTTCAGCTCCTGATATTCCGGAGTGTAACCCTCGCGGTTGAACAGGCGGTTGACCCAGCCGGTTTCGCGGGTATCCCCATGTCTCGGATTGACATCCAGTATGGGAGGCATCGTCGTTTATCCCTTTCCCTTACCCAAAGAGTCCGAAGCGCTTCTTATCCTTCGGCGTCTTGTCGTCCTCCAGGCTGCCCAGCTTCATGGCCAGCTTGGCGATCTGTTTGGCGAGTTCGGAATTGCGGTTGAGCATCCGCCCTTCGGCGTAGGTTTCGTATAACTCCATCCAGTCGCTGGGGATCTCATGGAAGATGGGAACGCCCAGCATCCGCTCCAGCTCCTCGGGCCTGATATCCAGCCGCTTGGGCGCCCGGTTCAGAATGAGCCTGATCCGGTTCTTTCCGAAGCCGGAATCGAGCAATGTCTGAACGATCTGCTTGGACTGGTGCAGCGCGGGAACTTCCAGGGTGGTCACGAGGCAGGCCTCGTCGACCTCTTCCAGGGCGGCCATGGCGATGTGGCTGAGGCTGCGGCCCAGATCGACCAGCGTAACGTCGTAATGCGGACGCGCGAAGGCGAGGACGCGGCGGATCTGGTCGCTGGTAGGTTCCTGTTTGGAAGCCAGGGTCAAGGGCGAGGACACGATCTCCACACCGGGGATGCCGTTGGAGACCAACGCCTTCCAGTAATGGATATCCAGCCGGTGGAGGTTCGTGACCGCATCCAGAATAGAGTACACGCTCTTGGTCTTGGTAATGAAAGCGACCATTCCCGCGTCCAGGTCGAAGTCGGCCAGCAGGACCTTCTGATTGTGACGGCCGAGTTCGGCGGCGACGTGGGTGACCAGCGTCGTGGCACCGCAACCGCCCTTGGAGGAGAAAAAGCCGTAAGCCTTGCCGCCGCTCTTGGTGGCTCCGTCGCGCCGGCGGCTGCGCTCGGTGGAGCGCCGTTCCAGCGCTCGCTTGAGGGGCTCGCGCAGGGGCGGATACAGGTACTCGTTGATGCCGGCGCGCAGGGAGGAGAGGATGGCGTCGGCCTGGGCAGTGGTGTTCAGGGCGATGATCATCGGGTCGCCGATGGCGCCCCGAATCGAAGCGACCAGCCCTTCCAGGGGCTCGCGCCAGTTGCTGATATCTACCAGGACGACGTCCGGCCGCATGCGCTCCAGCCGGTCCAGAAAGCTGCTGAGGTCGCCAATATCCTGATGCTCGACGATGATGCGGAACGGCAGATCGGCCAGGCACGACTGCGTTTGCACGAGCAAATCGCGGTTCTCGATCGCCAGACCGATAGTTAGCGGATACATGGCGTCTCTCCCCGAACAGTCCTCATCAACGGCCGCCCGATCCCGTGCCCGCCATCGGCGTGGGAGTTACGCCTGTGTTGACGTTGGGCTGTCCGGTGGTAATGGGGAGCATCATGATGGTCTGAGTTGGAGCGGGAGCCTGCTGCCCTTGTTTCTGCGCCTGGATGAGTTGCTCAACCGGGATGCTGGCGGTGGGCGGATGAACCGGGACGGGCCCCGTCTTGTCGATGCCCGGCTGGCCGATCGGAAGCTCGGTGTTGCGGGGCAGGAACGGCTCCTTGAATGTCAGCATGGGAGTCGCCTGGTCGGCGGGGAAGGGCCGTACCAGCTCGGGAGTGATGAGCACCAGCAGCTCGGAGTTATTGCGGTTGGTCGTCTTGGTCTTGAAGAGATTCCCGAGCACGGGGATACTACTGATTCCCGGCACCTTCGAGAAGCTCTCGGTAACGGTGTTATTAAGTAATCCGGCTATCACGAAACTCTGTCCGCTCTCCAGTTCAACCTCGGTCTGAAACCGCTTGGTGGTCAGGCCGGGAACGGGGTAGCCCTGAATGGATAGCGCGTTGGTGAAATCCAGGGCGCTCACCTCGGGGGCCACCTGCAGCCGAATGGTACCACGCGGCGTGATGGTGGGGATGAAGCTCAGGCGTACGCCATACTCCTTAAACACGATCGTGATTCCGCCGGCGCCGCCCGGCTGCACCTGCGGATAGGGAAATTCGCCGCCTGCCAGGAAGCTGGCCTGCTTGCCGTTGATGGTCAGGAGATTCGGCTCCGCCAGCACCTGTGCCAGGCTCCTGGTCTGGAGCGCCTGCAGGGCGGCCACCAGGTTGATGTCCCGGCGGAAAAGCAGCAGGTTGACGGTATCGGAAATGGAAACGCTCTGGCCGCCATCGACGCTGATGGGAGGAGCGCTGGTTCCGAGGGCAGACCCGGTATTGAACGCGCCGGAAGCCATGTTAAAGCCCAACTGCAGGCTGGCGCCGCGGTCCACGTCTGCGAAGCGGACCTTCAACAGGATCTGCGGGTCCTCGGCAGGTATGTCGACGCGAAGCAGGTTGACGACCTTCCCCAGGGAGGAAGCAATGTCCTTGACACGGTCGGCGGCCACGACATCCTTCACCGTGCCGCGAACGAAGACAGTGTCGTTGTCGAAGGTAACGTTGATATCGGTATCGGGAAAATCGCGGGCAATCTGCTGGCGCACGGCTTCCAGCTTCGCCGAGCTGGGACGAACTGTCAGATCGAAGACCAGACGGTTGCCGTTCCGCTGCCAGATGATCAGAGAGGTTTCCCCGGGCGCCTTTCCATTGACCAGGATTTCCTTGGAGTTGATGGCCACGGCATCCAGCAGTTCCGCATTGGCGTAGGAGATGCGCTGAATGTCGAGCGGGCTGTCAATGATGAGGGACTTACCGACGGTGACCAGGAGGGGTTCGGGCTTGGAAGCGGCCGCCTGCTGCGAGGCGGCATCCGGCTGTTGGGCCGGCCGCGGAGGCCCGGCCAGCTCGGCGGCGGGCAACGCCAGGGAGATGGCGAAGGTCGAAGCCACAGCCACTGAGAGAACGGCAGCTAGCCGGACGTGAGACACTTATTTACCCTCCCCGGTGAACTTTATTTCGGTCTTCTTAGTGCCACTTACAATCTCCATGACCATCGGCTCGGCCGGCTTGGGCGGGGCAACATCCTGCGAGGGTCTGGTAACTCGGGCGGACAATCTCGGTGCGGGCCGGGGCGCTGGGTCGTTCTCGTTGGGCTGCCGAAGGTCGGGACGACCGCCTTCGAAAAGAGTCCTGGTCGAGGAGCCGGAAGTCCGGGCAACGCCGTGATCCAAGGGGTTCCGGAGCACCAGTTGAATGCCCATATTGGACGCCAGGGAGAGCTGCTCGGCCTGCTCAGGCGTCACCAGCAGGTTTACGGTGCTAACCATGACGGGCTTGTTTTCGGCGTCCTTCTTGAGTTCCTGTCCTGCCGAGAGCACTTCCAGATCTTCCAGGGTGGTCACGGTTTTCGCAACGGTTCCCTGGGTGCCATGCTGGCCGGAGATCATGACGTCCACATGCGACCCGGTGGACACAAACCCCGACACGCTGGACACATCGTTGATGCGGATCGCCACGGCGCGCATCCCCACGGGGATCTGGCCTGTCAGACCGCCACCGGCCCCGGGCAGGGCCAGGCGCGAGTTCAGCACGGGCTCCTGGGCCACCATGGGCGCCGTAACGCCCCGGCCAACCGCGCCTTCCTTGCCGTCAACCTTCATGATGGCGCCGGCGGGCACGGAGCCAGACCAGTCGGCCAGCTTAACGTCCTCGGGCTTAATGATGGCGCCCACTTCGAGGTCTTTGGTAGCGACGACGAGCTGGGTTGCGGCGGGAGGCGCGACGGCAGTGGAGACGGGCGCTCTCCTGATGAGCATCTGATACAGGAACACGCTCGCCAGCGTCGCCACGACGAACGCGAAGATAAGTACCCCAACAAATCTCTTGGTCATTTCAAGTTTCCCGTTCCGTCCAAACGGAACATCCGGCGCGGACCGCCGGATTTCTTACTACAGCCCCCCCGATGCCACCGGGCGGGGTCACTACTTCGCGGGCGCTTCCTGCTTGCGCCACAAGATCCCAAAACGAGCCGGGCGGGGGGATTCAGATCGATCCGCCCGCTGCGGCAAGCCGCTTCCCCGTCGAGCCCGCCTCGGGGCCCAACGGTCAGTTCGGAATCACGGCCGGATGGGCGCAAGAGATCCGGCTCGGAGCGCCCGGCCAGATGCTCCTGGCGCTGCCGCAGGCCCAGGTGAGACGGGCCGGCGACGGTAGACAAAGGAAGAACCGCCACAGGGTGTACCCGGCTGGATCCTAACCCTGTTCGTCCTCCCACGGGAACCACCCCAACGTCATGGTATACCTTCCGACTGCCATCCCAAACGCAAAAAGAAGAAGGACCGGATAACTTAACTTTCATTTCAGGCTTTAAAGCGCCGGACAGCCAGGAATCCCGGCCGCGCCTGCCCGCCCCGGCGGCGCAACTCACCACTCTCCCGGCTGGACGGCCGCTTCGCCGGGCCTGCCGGGGGCGTTTTCGCGCCCCCGGGCAGACCTGGCTAGGAGGTCCAACTACGTCCGCTGACCGCGGCGAGCTGGTTGTGGTTGTCACAAACCTCACCCGACGACTAGCTCGGGAGGGCCTGAGTGTTCGCAGCCGAGAGCTGGCTCGACGTCGTCGACCAGATACCCTTAATGCTGCCGCCGGCGCTGATGAACAGAGCTGCCGAAGCCAGTGCCACAAAGCCGAGAAGCAGGGTGTACTCAATCAAATCCTGCCCCTGATCGTCCTGCCAAAAATTCCGCAATAACGTCATAGTATTCGCTCCTGAAATTACACTTTATGTTTTGTGATCGCTCGATCACCTATCAAAGTTTTCGTGACCTCGCGATCACGGCCATCTCCGTCACCGTCGCCGGTGGCGGAAAGCGGTTGGCCCCAGGCCTTATGAGCCGGCCGGAATACCAGCGAGACGCCGTCGTCGTAGACAACACGCCATCGCGCGGACTCCTTCAAGGCGCCGGCCAGCGGCACCCCGGGGGACAGTAGAATCGTGTCGACGCCGTAGCCCCCGAGGGTCTTCTCCCAGGAGTAGCCAGCGCCCATCACGTCCAGATATTTTTTTCCGAAATCCGGGCCGTAGAAATCGCTGCGGCCGTCGGTGAAAACCTTGGTGCCGGGGTAGAGGCGGTAAATCAGGTAGTCGCCCCACTGATCCTGCGTGAAGATGCGGGCCCCGGGTTCCTGCTGGAGCATGGCAATGGCTCCGGCGGGAAATGACTTGGGATCGAACTCAGCCCGGAACGACTTGGGCGGGTTGGGCGCATACAGCAGCGCGGCGAACAGCAGCACGCCCAGGGCGCTGGCGATATGGAACCGGCCCACGCGGTCGGTTTCGGTGGTTTCCCGCGCGACCTCGGCGAATTTCATGGCGGCGCCCCGCACCCAGCCAGCCAGGTTCCAGGCCGGCATGGCGGCGATCCACTCTTCGACCGCCGAGGCGATCACCGGAGCGGCCACGATGGCGAAGAGCGGGATATTGCGGGCTGCCAGAAGGGCTCCATGGCCCCACACCAGGATCAATACGACCTCGGTGTAGCGGCCCTTGGAAGCGTGCCAGACGGCGGCAATCGCGCCGGTGAACAGCATCGCTTCAAAGAAGATCGCCATGGGGTGATGGAAGCTGATGGAGAAGAACTCCACGATGTGCTGCGCCTGGTAGGGATCGGTCAGATAGCTGAATACGTGCTGGTGCAGCCGGTAGGTGTAAGGATTCACCAGGCTGGCGGCCAGGCAGGCGCCGGCGCTCAAGAGGTACAGCCGGGCGCGCAGCCACGCCGGGCGGCGTTCCTGCGAGTCGGACGTGAGCGCGGCCTTCAGAAGGTCACCCACGGCGTATGCCAGGATCAGCACCGCACCCACGAAGAAACCACCGTGAAGGTTGGTCCACAGAATGGTGAGTACGGGGAGAATCGCAAGGTAGGGAATCCGGCCAAGCCGCGTCTTGCCGGCGCGCACGTTTTCCAGGATGGCGTAGAACACCAGGGCAAAGAAAACCGTGAACAGGTGAGGCCGCGTGAGCCAGTGAATAGAGGTTGCGGCGGCAGCGACCATGGTCACCATGATCGCTACGATGGCGTTCGAGTTCCGCCTCACGAGCCGGAACAGCAGGACGAAGACCAGCGAGATCAGCATCATCGCGAAGAAACAGATGGTGCGGAGACCGCCATGAGCGTGCAACCAGGCAAACAGGACATCGGAAAGCCACTCCCACGCGTACCAGACGCTATTGGGCTTGGTAAACGAAAAGATGTCGTGGAAGGGGACCTGGCGATGGGCGAGAATCCATTCGCCGGTGCGGATGTGCCAACCCGTGTCGCAATCGCCCAACAGGGTCTTGAGGCCCTCCATCCGCCCAAAGACGAAGGCCAACGGCATAAGGAAGGCCATGTCCGTGAGGGACGGGAGGAACCGGAGAGCGAGTTGTGGGCGGGGTGCGTCCATATTCAATCAAGCCATCCAGGAATTCGCCACGGGCATCATCGATTCCACCGCACGAATCCGATCATGGAACGAACGAAAATCCATGTAATTAACGCTCAGGGCAACGCGAGGACAGTCGTCTCCACGATCGGAGATGCGAGTCACGATGCCCTGGCAATGAATACACTTCTGGCCAAATCCGTGGTTAGCCGGAAGCTCGACTTCCACCGTCAGAATCTGCCCGATCGCGGGCAGCGAGAGCGGACCGGCATCTCCCCCCCATGCGACGAGCAACCCGCTCCGGCTGATGTTTTCCGTAGCCATCGCGCTGCGCGTATAGAGCGCCGGCGAGGTCACATGGCAGCGGAGCTTGATGTCGATGCGCGCGCTCTCACGCCGGTTTATGTTCTTCATTTGGTTACTTCTCTGACACTCGCGAATGTAGCGCCCTAAGCGGACCCGAGCAATATCGTAAATGGGCTATAGCATTCTGTTGCCCAAGGATAGCAACCGGGCGCAGCGCGACTCGGTCGGGATGTAGGGGCTGCCGGGTAGTCCGCATGGGGCCACTCGGGAATCCCTGATCGGGCAGGCCTTATGCCGGGAGGGTTATTAGCCGTCAACTATGTGGGTAATTCGGTGATTTTTGAGAGGAATACTAGTTCCCCGCATACTCTCTAACTAACTGATAATACACAGCTTAATTGGAATGTACTAGACCCCATAGCACCCGAAAATCCGGCTATTTAGCCGAAACTTAACCGAATTTTCGATAATTTTCTATTGACAACGGAAGTAAACAGTCCGAGAATGCAAGTGTAACAAGAGGGTAATAGCGGTACCGCGATTCCTAAGAGAAAACCTTGGGGATTGCGCTGGTGGTGTAGATCCTAGGGTCGGGTTTGCCAACTCATAAAGGTGGACAACATGACGCGGATTCTTCTATATAGCGACGAACCCATTCTGGCAAAGGGCCTGGAATCAGTTCTGCGGCAGGTGGAAGGTTTCGATCTCCTGCCAACGTGCACCACAGTCACGTGCCTGCTGGAGCAGGTGTCGCATGGATCTCCGGATCTGGTTCTGATGGACCTTACCCCTGAGATCACCTTCGCCGTGCTGAGCGACATGAAGCACGCCATGGCCAGCTCGAAGATCGTCCTGTGGGTGAACTCCATCTCCACGGAACTGGCGTTCCAAGCCATGGGTCTGGGAGTTCGCGGGATTCTGCGCAAGACTCTGCCGACGGACCTGCAAGTCAAGTGTTTACAAAAGGTTCAAGCCGGGGAACTGTGGTTTGAAAAAGCCCTGACGGACAGCTTCCTCTGCGCCCGCCGGGTAGCTTTGACACAGCGCGAAGGCCAACTGGTCAGCCTGCTGTCGCAAGGGCTGAAGAATAAGGAAATCGCCACCACCCTGATGATCTCCGAAGGTACGGTAAAGGTCTACCTGTCGCGCCTCTTCCAAAAAGTGGGTGTCAAGGATCGCTTCGAGCTGGCGCTATTCGGCCTGAAGAATCTCACCACCGGCCAACTCCCGGTTGGTGAGAAGGGGCAGCGTCCGGGCGCCGGCGCCATGCCGGGCCTCAGGTCGCTGGTTCTGGAGCGTCCGGTGGAGCGCGCCGAGCCCGCCGCCACCCGCTTCCCCACGCCCCTGCGCCCGGTAGCCTCTTCGCGGTTCTAGCTTTGTAAAGCCTGGGGGTGACGGCACCGCCACCCCATGAAGGCCCCCCCGGTCCGATCCGCCTACTGGATGCGGACCAGATGGTAGTTCTTCTTCCCCGCCCGCAGCAGAATGGCTCCCGGCCACTTGAGGTCATCGGGAGAGACCACCTTCTGCAACTGGTTCTGCCGTTCATTATTCAGGTAGACACCGCCGCCCTCGATGAGTTTGCGGGCTTCCCCTTTGCTGGCCGCCAGGCGCGTTCGCACCAGGAGATCGACGAGCGGGATGCGGGCTTCCAGGTCCGCGCTCGTCATGAGGGTAACGGGCATTTCGCCGGCGAGCATGGCGACGGCCTCCGGCCCAGGGACCTCATTCGAGGAGGAGAACAGAATCCGGCTGGCGGCTTCCACCGCGCGAACCGTCTCCGGGCCGTGGATTAAGCTGGTACACTCGGCTGCCAGCACGCGTTGCGCCTCGCGGCTGGCGGGGCGCTGGGCCACTTCAACTTCCAGGTTGGCGATGCGGGGGGCGTCCAGAAAAGTGAAGAGCTTCAGGTAGCGGACTGCGTCGGCATCGGCGGTTTGGAGCCAGTACTGATACATCTGGTATGGCGTGGTGCGCCGCGCGTCCAGCCAGACGGCGCCCTCCTCGGTCTTGCCGAATTTCTTGCCCGCGGAGGTAGTCAGCAGTGGGAAGGTGATACCCTCACTGCGAGTGCCCAAAACGCGGCGGATGAGTTCCTTCCCGGCCAGGATATTGCCCCACTGGTCGCTCCCGCCCATCTGCATGGTGCAATCGTGGTACTGGGAGAGATAGAGGAAATCGTAGGCCTGCAGCAGCATATAGCTGAACTCGGTATAAGAGATTCCTTGTTCCCTCTCCTCCAGCCTGGTGCGCACCGAATCCCGCTTGATCATCTCATTGACCGAGAAGTGCTTACCGATATCGCGAAGGAAATCCACAAGGTTTAGACGGGCCAGCCAGTCCACGTTGTTGAGCATCAGGGCGCGGTCGTCGGAGGAGAGGTCGAAGAAGCGGCTCAACTGGGCGCGTATGGCCGCGGCATTCTCCTGGGACTGCTCCTTGGTGAGGAGCGTTCGCTCGCTGGCCTTACCGCTGGGGTCGCCGATGAGGCCGGTCCCCCCGCCCACCAGCACCAGAGGGCGGTGCCCGCGGCGCTGCGCGTGCGCCAGCGCCATGACAGGAATGAGGCTGCCGAGGTGGAGGCTGTCAGCGGTGGGGTCGAAGCCCACGTACATGGTGCGCCGGCCGGCGCCCAGGTAGGCATCCAGATCGTCGCTGGTTACGGCTTCCAGGAAGCCGCGCCAGCGCAACTCGTCGAGAAAAGGCGATGTAGCACCGCTGTCCGCTTGGTGTTGGGTCATGGGATCTCCCATTTTCCCACAGCCGGAGCGGCCAGCGAGGGGCACCTTGCGACGGGGCCAAAGGCCGGGTCTACTGGACAGGCAGTGCGACGGTGTTGCTGATGGCTCCGCCCACGGTCACGGTCAGGGGAGCGTTGGCACCCGGCGGCAGTCCACCGGGCACCACGAACTGGATCACATCCACTCCCACCGATCCGGGCCAGGCGAAGGCGGCGGAGGAATCGACGGGAACGCCGCCGATCTGCACAGTGGCCGGGTCCGTCAGGAGGTAGCCGGGCGAGGCCGGCACGGCGAATCCCTCGGGCCGCGCGGGCACAGTGGCGCCGAAACCAGTGCCGAACACGGTCAGCGTCTCCGCTGCCTGAGCGGGCGCGGAGGAGGTCACCGGAGTGCCGTCGGAGTGAGTCACCACGCCGAAAGTCACGCCATCCGCCACCGACGCCGGGAAGATGCCAGGAGCATCCGCTGCCACCTGAAACACGCCCTGCACGTCCGCCTGGCCGTTGGAACTGATGGTCAACGTCTGCGGGCCGGACGGGAGACCGGGGGGCAACTGGAAATTAATCTGAGACGGGGAGACGAAATACAGTGGCAGCACCTGGGATCCCAGGCGTGCGGTCACGCCGCCCAGGGTCTGGAGTAGCGGCGAGGCGGGTCCCACGGCCACCGTGGAGGCGAGATTGGCGCCGAAAACCGATACCACCGATCCAGGCGCGACGGCGGCTTGCGGCGTGACGCCAGCACCATTCACGATCCCGTTGGGCAGGATGTAGGGGACTGGATCGAGCAGCGCCGTTATGGACCGGGGCGCCGACATAGACAAGGTAGCCGTGGCGGCTGCACCGGCCAGATCCCCACTCCAGGCGCGGAACTTGTAGCCCGGCTGGATGGATGCCGTAACGGTGACGCTGGCTTGCGAATCGTAGAAGCCGTCGGGAGACACCGGCTGCATGCCAAAGGTGGCGCCCGAGACCGGATTGGAGGTCACGGCCAGGGAATTCATCAGATGATAAACTGGCGCCACGGTAACGGGCGCGCTGCCTAGCGTCACCAGCAAATCGCCATTGGCGGCAGTACCCGTGCCGATTGCACCATTGATTGACCACGAAAGGAAATCCTGGCGCGATCCGGACGCCAGCGCGATCGATGCCGGAACGCCGACGTCCACCTGGCTACCCAGGGGCTGGAACACATCGCAGGGCAAGGCGCAAGGCGAGCCATTCACCGAAACGGCCAGGCCGCTAATGGAGGAACTCACGGTGAGATGGGCGGCCTGCGTGTAGGAGGCGGAGAAGCGCATTCCGCCCGCGGCGGCGGCGCTGGCCGACACGGTCAAGCTCTGAGACGCCGGCCCGCCGTTGGACCACTTGGTGAAATTCCAGAGATTGCCCTGCGCGTCGGTTTGCTGCGCCGGGGCGGCAAATGTGTGGACTTCTCCTACACCCCAGGTGAAATTGTAGCTTGGCCAGTTGGTACGGCCGTCGATGCTCAGACTCAGACCCGGAGGATCGGTGGAGAAGCCTACCGGCGTCGCGGGAGCATAGGTAGCGGTCAGGGTATCGGCAGTCGAACTGGAGGCGACGGTATAGGCGTGGGTGGCAGCGCCGCCGTCGCTCCAGGATGAAAACATCCAATAGTTGCCCTGCTTGTCCTGTTGCGGCGAGAGGCCGCCCACGGTGTGGACGCTGCCAATGCCCCACTGAAGCGCCGCCGGGGAGGTGACCGGGCTGCGGTCCGCGTAAACTTGCAGGCCGGCCGGGATCGTCAGGAGATTGATTTCCCGAACCAACTGAAACTTCGGGTAAAAGACCATCGGCTGGTTGAGGACGAAGGTCTGCTGGAAGCCTTGAATGACCGCGCCGGAGGTGATCGACCCCCAGCCCGCGAACACGAAGCCATCGGAAGGGAATGCCTGGAGGACCACGTTGGAGGCAGCGGGGAGGAAAACGGTGGTATTGGCGACGTACGGCGACCCGTTGATATAGACCGTGCCGGGCGACGGACAATTGCCGCTGGGGCAATTGAAGTAGTTGAGGCTCACGGCGTAGGAGGTGCTGTATTGGGCGGTATAAGTAGAGATGGATGGATCGGCGGTCACCACCACCAGGTTGCCACCGGCCACCGGTCCGCCGGACCATTGCCACTGCAGGAAGCTGTACTGCATGTCGCCGAGCAGTGAGTACTGGATGGGCAGCGCGAAGAGGGTGTGCTTGCTACCTGCGGGCCAGAACGCGCCCATAGCCTGGGTAAAAACCTGGTTGTCGACGCTGAACTGCAGGTTGGCGGGGAGCGTGGCAATGGTGGTGTACGCGTTGGTGACCTGGGCGTCACCAACTGGGGCCAGCGGCGCAAAAACCGCGACCGCCAGCATTAGAACAACCGACATCGTTACGAGTTGCTTCATGACCGCCCGATCCCGGCCCATGTGAATTCCGCGCCTCGGGGCGCACTGGCTGATAAGCCGGTATGGTCGCAGTATATGTGTAAACCCGCAGAAATACACGGCTAACTTTGGTAAGGCGGCCCCTATTAGCCATTTCGATCATTGATTCCAGCGTATCGAAGTTCTGTAATCGGAACGTCGAAGACTGCCTATGCGCCGTATAGCGTTCCTTATCCCGATTGCGATCGCTGCATTCACTGCGAGCGTCGCGGCTTCTGCCACCCCGAGTTTCGGAACCGTAGTTCCGATTGGGGGCACGGCTTCCGACATCTGCCTGGACGAGGGCCGTGGTGTCCTCTATATCGCCAACCTGGGCGGTAGCACGATCCAGGTGATGTCGCTAGCCGACAACACCATTCATTCGTCGATGAATGTGGCGCCGAATCCGATATCCATGTCGCTGTCGCCGGACGGCCAGTACCTTCTGGTCGCGCACTACGGCAACTGGACGGTCCCGGATCCGAACAAGAACCTGATTACGCTGATCCACCTGTCGGACCATACCAGCGTGACCTACAACACGTTCGATCCTCCCTTGGGCGTGGCGTTCGTCTACTCGGGCCAGGCGCTGGTGGTGACCACCACGTCCTTCCTGCTGTTCGATCCGGTCTCCGGGTCATTGTCGGTGATCAGCACGCTGGCCGACGTCGCCGTGCTTATGCCGGTGGCCGGGAATACGTTTCCGGGACAGATTTCCGAGGCGTCCCTGACGGTGTCCGCCGACGGCTCGACGGTATGGGGGATTGGGGGCGCAACCACAGGCGTACAGCCGGTCTTCCAGTACTACGCCAAGAGCAACACGGTTCTGGGGATCACCTGGATCACGTCGCCGCCCCTGCTGGCACGCGTCAGCGTGTCGGCCGACGGCTCGTATGCCATGGTGGGGTGGTGCATGTTCTCTTCGATTGCCCAGCTAAACGGGGGCTATCTGATCTCCGCCTACCCTGCCGTCATTTCCTCGCCGAATATTACCGGCCACGTCATCGACTCGAAGAACGGGATTATCTACGGTCAATTCCCCGATGCGACCCAACCGACGGGCCCGCCATTGGCGGGTGCCACGGTGATGCCGTCGTTGCTCGTCATGGATTCAGACAACCTGACGGTGCGTGACCGTCTCACCATACAGGAGAACCTGGTGGGGCGGGCGGTTCTGACCGCCGCGGCCAGCGTCATCTACGCCATTTCCGACAGCGGCGTTATGGTTCTGCCGGTGGGCAAACTGAGCCAGTATCACCGGCTCGCGGCCTCCGCGGAGGATGTTTTCATCCAGACGAACTTCTGCAACACGAGTAATGTCTCCCAAACCGTGACCATCACGGATCCGGGCGGCGGCAACACCGACTTCCTGTTGACCAGTTCCGCGCCTGGGGTGACCATTTCTCCGGGGGCGGGCAGGACGCCGGCGACCGTGCAGATCAGCATCGATCCGACGGTGTTTACCAGCACCGGGGGCACCACCACGGTCACGCTGACGCTGAGCTCGGCGACGGCCATCAATCAGCCCAAGCCTCTCCGGTTGCTGGTGAACAATCCCGATTTGAACCAGCGCGGCACCATCGTAGACGTTCCCGGCCAGTTGACGGATATTCTCCCTGACCTGGCGCGCAGCCGGTTCTACATCCTTCGCCAGGACAAGAATCAGGTTCTGGTGTACGACTCGGGCACAACCAAGCTGATCACTACCCTGCGGACGGGCACGACGCCCTCATCGATGGCTTTCACCATCGATAATAAGTACCTGCTGGTGGCGAACAACGATTCGGAAACCGTGAACATGTATGATCTGGACTCCCTGCAGCCCACCAAGTATCCGATCGTTCTGCCGGGCGGCCACCATGGCCGGTCCATCGCGGCGTCCAACAAGCAGTTGCTGGTGCTGGCCCGGAACGAGGGCGACGGCACCGGAGTCATCGACACTGTCTCGCTGCCCCAGTTCTCCGCCAGCAAGCTGGTGAGCCTGGGCGTTTGGAAGAACAAGCTGTCGGCCGACGCCGTGCTGAGCCCGTCGCCCAATGGCGGTACGATCATGGCGGCAAGTGCGGACGGCAACGTGATGCTCTACGACGCCCAATCCGACAACTTCACGGTGTCGCGCCAGGATTTCCAGGCGCTTTCGGGCGCGTACGCCTCGTCCGCCTATAACACCTACATCATCGGCAGCAGGGTGTTCAACGCTTCCCTGGTGCCCCAATCGATTCTCAGCGTACCCAAGGGGTCGGTGGCCACGGGGTTCTTCTTCCAGAACCAGGGCGGTTACATGGTGACGGCCAACCCGACGCAACTGAACGCTGCGGGAAACATCGAAAACCTGAACACTCTCCAGACCAACACGGTGCAGCCGACTTCCATCATCGAGTCCCCGCTCCTGCCCACGGCGCTGACGGCGGCCGCCAGTTCCACTTCCACCACCGGGGCCACGGGCGGGAATGGCTCCGGCGCCGGCAACGCCAACGCATATTCGCAGTTCAGCTTCATGCGGACCATCGCCCCCCTGCCCAACAACGGCACCATCATCGTGCTCACGACATCCGGCTTCACGGTGCTGTCGACGAACTACGCGGCCGCCACCGCTCCGCCGCAGATTACCAGCGTGGTGAATGCCGCGGACGGAAAGTCGCCCGTGGCACCCGGCGGCCTGATCACGGTGTGGGGCCAGCAGATGAGCCCGGTGAACATGGCGACCTCGCAGATCCCGCTACCCACCGCGTTGGGCGAGAGCTGCATGGTGGTCAACGGGGCACTGGTTCCGCTGCTGTTCGTATCGCCCACGCAGGTGAACGCGCAACTGCCCTTCAACGTGCTGGGCTATTCCGCCATGTCGATTCATACGCCGGCGGGCACCAGCAACAATTACCTCTTCACGATATTGCCCGCGGCACCGGCGGTATTCTCCGCCGGCATCATGGATGGGCAGCCCACGGCAACCATCGTGCGGGCCGACAACGGCCAACTGGTCACGCCCACCAATCCGATTCATCCCAAGGACACGATTGTGATCTACCTCACCGGCATGGGCGACACTTTCCCGGTGATCTCGGCGGGTCTGCCGTCTCCAGCGGCATCGGCGGCCATCGTGCCCATTGTCACGCTGGGCGGCACCGACCTCACGCTTTCCTATGCGGGCCTGACGCCGGGCTCGGTAGGGCTGAATCAGATTAATGCCTATATCCCTGGCGGCGGCGTGCCGCAGGGACTGAGCGTGCCGCTGACGATTCAACAGGGCGGCTCCCAGACCACCGTTAACGTGCGCGTGGTCAATCCCTAGATGGCTGGCAAGGAGACTCACATGAGAAAACTAGCGATCGAAGTTCTGCTTCTGGCCGCCACCGGCATCTGCGCGCAGGCCCAACAGTGGGAATTCGGCGGACTTGGCGGCGGTTCGTTTCTGAATGATGTGACGGCAACGGCCCCGTCGGGGTCGGGAAAGGCCGGGTTCCAGACCGGGGGCGTGTTCGGCGTATTCCTCGGACAGAATATGACGAACCACATCGGGGGCGAAATACGCTACGAGTACTTCCAGACCGGCCTCGAGCTGAAGAACGGGAGCGCCTCGACCACATGGGCGGGCCAGGGGCACGCCATCCATTACGACCTGCTGTTCCACACGGCGCCGAAACCATCGGGGATGGAGATCTTCGTGGCTGTGGGCGGCGGCATGAAGGTGTTCCGGGGGACCGGCCCGGAGATTGCGAATCAACCCCTGAGCCAGTTCGGTTACTTCACCAAAACCCAGGCACTCAAGCCCATGGCCGATGTGGGCGCCGGGGTGAGGTTTCCCATCTCCAAACGCCTGTTCCTGCGGATCGAGGTGCGCGACTTCATCACCGCGTTCCCGACCGCCGTGCTCACGCCGCCGGCGATCGTCAAATACGGCTCGCTACTCAACGACATCGTACCGATGGCCGGCTTGTCGCTGGCGTTTTAGGCCTCGCCCTCTGGCCACCCGGCCAGCCGAAGGCGTCCGCCCCGCGATTTGCGCTATCGTAACGAGTGGATGGACCAGGCCTATATCCGCGCCCGCGATCTGACGAAAACCTACCGGTCCGGCACATCGGATCTGGTGGTTTTCTCCGGCCTCTCGCTGGACGTGGATCGCGGCGAGATGCTGGCTCTGGTAGGCGAATCCGGCTGCGGCAAGTCCACGCTATTGCATCTTCTGGGCGGCCTCGACAGGCCTTCCAGGGGTACGATATACTACGAGGGAAAAGAGATTTCGGGGCTGGGTGAGGCGGAACGCGCCGATTTCCGCAACCGGGAAATCGGTTTCGTATGGCAGACACACCACCTGCTGCCGGAGTTCACGGCGCTGGAAAACGCCATGATGCCACTGCTGATCCGGGGCGTGTCCCATGCTGAGGCGGCCGCAGAAGCGATGGTGAGGCTGGATGAGGTGGAACTGAGCCGCCGGTCGGCGCACCGCGCCGGGGAGTTGTCGGGGGGCGAACAGCAGAGGGTAGCCATGGCCCGTGCACTCGCGGGCTCGCCGCGCGTGCTGCTGGCGGACGAACCCACGGGAAATCTGGATATCCGGACGGGCGAGATGGTTTTTGAGCTTCTCTCGAAACTGCATCGCTCGCATGGGCTCACCAGCGTCATCGTCACGCACAGCCCGTATTTCGCGCGCCGGTGCGACCGGGTGCTGAATCTTCAGAAGGAAGGCTCGATCGGGGCGGCCGGCCTGCCGGCGGCCAATCCGGGAAACTCGCATCCCGAAGGCACCGGGGAGTATCTTTAAGTCATAGGGGGCTTCATATTATGTTCGAGCGATACACGGAGAAGGCGCGGAGGGTGATCTTCTTCGCCCGCTACGAGGCGAGCCAGTTCGGCAGTCCCTACATCGAGACCGAACATCTGCTGCTGGGCCTGCTGCGCGAGGATAAGGCGCTGGCCAACCGGTTTCTCCGTTCCCACGCGGCCGTGGAATCCATCCGCAAGCAGATCGAGGGGCACACCGCGGTTCGCGAGAAGGTGTCCACGTCGGTCGATCTGCCGCTGAGCAGCGAGTGCAAGCGCGTGCTGGCGTATGGCGCGGAGGAAGCCGAGCGGCTCAATCACAAGCACATCGGCACCGAGCACCTGCTGCTGGGCCTGTTGCGCGAAGAGAAGTGCTTCGCCTCGGAAATACTGCACGAGCGCGGCCTCCGGCTGTCGGCGATCCGCGAGGAACTGGCGCGGTCACAGAGCGAGAAGGTGGCCTCGCAGCGCCCCAAGGAAAGCTCTCTGCTGAGCGAGTTCAGCCGCGACCTGACCCAGGCCGCCATGGACAACACCCTGGATCCGCTCATCGGGCGCGATTACGAAACCGAGCGGGTAGTGCAGATCCTGTGCCGCCGGACCAAGAACAACCCGGTGCTGATCGGCGAGCCGGGGGTGGGCAAGACCGCCATTGTGGAGGGTCTGGCGCAGCGCATCGCCGAGGGCGACGTGCCCAGCTTCCTGGCCGACAAGCGCATTCTGGCGCTGGATCTCTCCCTGATCGTGGCCGGCACGAAGTACCGCGGCCAGTTCGAGGAGCGGCTCAAGACCATCATGAAGGAGCTGATGGAGAACCAGAACGCCATTATCTTCATCGACGAGTTGCACACGCTGGTAGGGGCTGGCTCGGCGGAAGGCTCGCTGGACGCCGCCAATATCCTGAAACCGGCGCTTTCGCGCGGCGAGATCCAGTGCATCGGCGCCACCACCCCGGCCGAGTTCCGCAAGTCCATCGAGAAGGACCGCTCGCTGGAGCGCCGCTTCCAGGCGGTGAAGGTTCCCCCGCCGTCGGAGGCCGACGCGGTGAAGATCCTTTTCGGCATTAAGGACCGCTACGAGAAGTTTCACGCCGTGGCGTACACCGACGAAGCCATCGAGACCGCGGTATTCACCTCCAGCCGCTACATTCCCGACCGCTTCCTGCCGGACAAGGCGATCGACTTGATCGACGAAGCCGGAGCCCGCGTGAAGCTGCGCCAGACTACCCTGCCCAGCGACCTGGCAGACATCCAGAAGCGCATCAAGTTCATCGTGCACCGCATGGAGAATGCCATCGCCAACCACGAGTTCGAGAAGGCGCGGTTCTATTCCGACGAGGAGCGCAAGGAGCGCGAGAACATGCGCCAGCTCCGCGAGAAGTACAACCTGGACGACTCTTCCACCGGCTGCGTGACCAAGGACGATATCGAAGAGGTGGTGGCGCGCTGGACGGGCGTGCCCATGACCGCCATCAAGGAAGAGGAGATCGCCAAGCTACTGCGCATCGAGGAGGAACTGCACAAGCGCATCATCAGCCAGCAGAAAGCCATTTCCGCGGTGGCCCGCGCCATCCGCCGGTCCCGCGCCGGGTTGAAGGCCAGCGGGCGGCCGGCCGGCTCGTTCCTGTTCCTGGGGCCCACGGGCGTGGGCAAGACCGAAGTGGCCAGGGCGCTGGCGTCATTCCTGTTCGGCAGCGAGAAGAGCCTGATACGCTTCGACATGTCCGAGTACATGGAGAAGCACTCGGTTTCGAAGCTGATCGGATCGCCCCCCGGATACGTGGGCTACGAAGAGGGCGGCCAGCTCACCGAGCGCGTGAAGCGCAACCCCTACTCCATC
>Ga0265323_10000241_pt1 | contig 32239 bp, 28 predicted proteins | sample 41225metaG_FD_193580 | JGI IMG/M metagenome (GOLD analysis project Ga0265323, IMG submission 193580) | Rhizosphere microbial communities from Carex aquatilis grown in University of Washington, Seatle, WA, United States - 4-12-25 metaG | ecosystem: Host-associated > Plants > Roots > Rhizosphere...
GCTCGCCCCCGGCTGGTCAAAATACGACCGGACCTGCCTCTACGACACCCTCGACGTCACCAAGTTCCTGCACCGGGGGAAAAATGCCGCCGGAATTTTTCTGGGTTGCGGAATGTATGACGTGCAGGACACCGCTCCCCGGTGTTTCATTCCTCCAAGCCTGGTTCCCTACACTTTTGGCCCGCTCCAGGCCATCGCCCAATTGCGGCTCGAATACGCCGACGGCTCGGTCGAAATCATCGGCACGGACGAAACCTGGCGGGTGGCGCCGGGGCCCATCACGTTTTCCTCGATCTTCAACGGCGAAGATTTTGACGCGCGGCTCGTGCAGAGCGGATGGGACCAGGCCAGTTTCAACGACTCGAAGTGGCGATTCGCGCAGGTCGCCGGCGGACCGGGCGGGGAATTGCGCGGCCTTTCCTGCGCCGCGCCGCCCATCCGCGCCTTTGAGGTGTTGCCACCGGTTGCAACCCGCCAGCTCACGAACGGCGCGAGGGTTTATGACCTCGGCCAGAACGCCGCGGTGGTCCCGCGCCTCACCGTGAAAGGCCCGGCGGGCGCGGTCGTGCGGATTGTCCCGTCCGAATTGGTGAAATCCGACGGCCGGCTGGACGATACCATGTGCGGCGGCAAAACCGCCTGGACTTACACGTTGAAAGGCGCGGGCACGGAAATCTGGTTCCCAAAATTCTTCTACCGCGGCGCGCGTTATTTGCGGGTGGATTGTTTGCCGCCCAAGGGCATGACGAATTTGCCCGTCGTCAAATCCATTGCCGGAGTTGTCATCCAGTCCGCGTCCGAACCGGTGGGCGAATTTCAGTGTTCCGACGACCTGTTCAATCGCATTCATGCGCTCGTTCGCTGGGCGCAACGCGGCAACATGATGAGCCTGATGACCGACTGTCCGCAGCGCGAAAAGCGCGGCTGGCTGGAGGAGGACCACCTCAACGGCCCGGCGCTGCGCTATGAATTCGACCTCGCGCAACTGTTTACGAAGCAGTTGAACGACATGGCCGATTCGCAACTGGCCAACGGCCTTGTGCCCACCACCGCGCCGGAATACACCGTCTTCCGGGACCGGGGCCAGACCAACCGGAATGAGCGCGGCCGGTTTGGCGATTCGCCCGAATGGGGCAGCGCGTTCATTCTCGTGCCGTGGCAGCAATACGAATTCGATGGCGACCTGGAACTGTTCCGCCGCCATTACGACGCGATGACAAACTACATCGCCTTCCTCGGCGGACGCGCGAGCAATCACATCATCAACTATGGCCTCGGTGACTGGTACGACCTCGGGCCGAAGGCGCCGGGCGTGGCGCAGCTCACGCCCATCGCGCTCACCGGGACCGCCTTTTATTTCCAGGACGTGCAAATCATGGCGCAGGCGGCGGCCCGGCTCGGCAGGACGAATGACGCCAATGCATTTTCCGAACTCGCCGGCGAAATTCGCACCGCGTTCAACGACCGGTTTTACCACCCTACCAACTGCAGCTACGCCACCGGCTCGCAGTGCGCGAATTCCATTCCCCTCGTGATGGGCCTTTGCGACCCGGCCAACCGCGCTGCCGTCTTGGACGCCGTGGTCGGCGATGTCCGCGCGCGCGGCAACGCGCTGACGGCCGGCGACGTGGGCTACCGCTACCTGCTCCGTGCGCTCGCCGACGGCGGGCGTTCGGACGTGATCTTTGACCTGAATCATCAGTCGGAAAAGCCCGGCTACGGCTTTCAGTTGAAAAAGGGCGCGACGAGTCTGACCGAGGCGTGGAACGCCGGGCGCAGCTCGTCGCAGAACCATTTCATGCTCGGCCAGATCATGGAATGGTTTTACCACGACCTGGCCGGAATCCAGAACGGCCCCGGCAGCCCGGGCTTCAAGCAAATTCTCATCCAGCCGCAGCCCGTCGGCGACATCACGTGGGTCCGGGCGCAGTTCAATTCCATCCGTGGAAAAATCGTCAGTGACTGGAAGCGCGAGGGGGATAAATTCGCCTTGAAGGTTTCCATCCCGGCGAACACGACAGCGACGGTGTTTATTCCGGCCAAAACTTCCGCCGGGGTGACGGAAAGTGGCAAGCCAGCGTCATCAAGCCGGGGCGTGAAATTTCTCCGCGAGGAAAATGGCTGCGCGATCTTTAAAATCGGTTCGGGTGATTACGATTTCGAGTCAAGACTTTGAGCCTGTTGCCGCGACGTTTCGATTGGGGGTCCCCGTCCATTTTTCCGTTATTGACGGGGCTTGAGCTTTGGCCCGTTTTCGCCTATTCGTCGCACATGCTTGTGGTTCACGTTCATGTTCATGTCAAACCGGAGTGTTTGGAGGATTTCAAACGGGCGACGCTCGCCAACGCGCGCGAAAGTTTGAAGGAGCCGGGCGTCGCACGCTTTGACGTCGTCCAGCAGCAGGATGACCCGACGCGGTTTGTGCTGGTGGAAGCATATCGGGATGCCAACGCCGCCGGCGCGCACAAGGAAACGAAGCATTACCCGGTCTGGCGTGACGCCGTCGCGCCCATGATGGCCGAGCCGCGCAACAGCGTGAAATTCAACAACCTTTTTCCCGATGACGAAAATTGGTAGCCGCGCTTGTGAAAGCGCGGAGAATCGCATTCTCACGAACGTGACCACAAGCGAACATGAAATTTGAATTTGCCACCGCCACGCGCATTGTTTTCGGTGCGGGCGCGGTCAATGATGCCGGCGCCATCGCCGGGGATTTTGGCCGGCGGGCGCTGGTTGTGACCGGACGCGATGCGACACGCGCGGATCGGCTCCTGATCAATCTGAAATCCGCCGGCGTGAGTGCGGCAACTTTTCCCGTTGCGGCCGAACCGGAACTGGCGACCGTGGAACAGGGAACAAAACTGGCGAAGGCCGAACGTTGCGAACTGGTGATTGGTTTCGGTGGTGGCAGCGCGATTGACGCGGCCAAGGCCATTGCCGCGATGCTGGCCAACGGCGGTGAATTGCTGGATTATGTCGAAATCATCGGGCGCGGCCGGGCACTGGCCAAACCATCCTCGCCGTTCATCGCGATTCCCACTACCGCCGGCACCGGCGCGGAAGTGACGCGCAACGCGGTGCTGGCATCGCCGGAACACAAGGTGAAAGTCAGCCTGCGCAGTCCGTTGATGCTCGCGAAAGTGGCGGTGGTGGATCCCGAATTAACTTATGATTTGCCGTCCGCGCTCACCGCCAGCACCGGCCTTGACGCGCTGACGCAACTCATTGAGCCGTTCGTCTGCAATCACGCCAACCCGATGACCGACGGACTATGCATCGAGGGGCTTCGCCGGGCCGCGCGGTCATTGCGCATCGCGTTCAGCAAGGGACAGGACAGGGACGCGCGGGAAGACATGGCGGTGGCGAGCCTGTTCGGCGGGCTGGCCTTGAGCAATGCCGGTCTCGGCGCGGTGCATGGTTTTGCCGGGCCGATTGGCGGCAGTTTTCCAGCGCCGCACGGCGCAATCTGCGCGGCGCTGCTGCCGCATGTCATGACAATGAACATCCGCGCGTTGCGACAACGCGATCCCAACGGTGCGGCGTTATATCGTTACGAAGAGGCGGCGTGGTGGCTGGCCGGCGACATGAAGGCCAAAGCCGATGACGGCTTGAAATGGGTGCGCGCCCTGGTCCTTGACTTGAAAGTTCCGCGGCTCGGCAGCTTTGGCATCCAACGCGAACACTTCCCCGATCTGGTTGCAAAAGCGGCAAACGCGAGCAGCATGAAGGCCAATCCGATTGTGCTCACGCCGGAAGAATTGACCGAAATTCTGGAACAGGCGTTGTAAGCCGCCACTGGACGCCCGGCGTTTGATCGTTTTCGGCGGCGCGAAGGAGGGCGGCCAGCCTTCATACATCGCGCCGATTGGTGTTTGGAATCCGGTTGACTTTCAGAAGGAAGCGAACACCGGATTCCAAGGTAATATTTTGGATAAGTTCCCTTGACAATTGCAGTGGTGGAGGCTAATGTCGGGCTCAACACGCCCCGCTTGTTGCTGATGCCCACTTCGTGGCGTTGTTCCGTGACCGGACATGGGCAGGAGAGAGGATGTTACATCGGTTGCATGTGCAGAGTGAGAGCCCCGGGTGGACTCGCAGTTTTTTCTTACCACGCAATCGGGACCAAGTCGGTCAACATCAACAGAAAATCGTATGCAGGATCATACTGAAACGAAAACCAATCCCGTAACGGCTGGGCCTTTGCCCTCCCACATAGAAAGGAAAACCACCATGTCAAATTTCAGATCTTTACCGATCAAACTCATCGCTTCCGCGGTCCTCGCGGTTGCGCTCACTTCCGTCGCCCATGCCCAGGCCGGAGCCACCAAGGTTTTCGGCTCACAGTGGGCCTGGAACAACAACTTCAACGGCAGCACCATCAATGTCACCTTTGGGTCCGGCAGCACCCCCAGCCTCACCGTTTCGTACAACTTCAGCAGTTATGGCCTGTACGGTTATCCCGCGTGCATTCGAGGATGGCACTATGGTTATAATCCGGCCAACGACAACCTGTTCCCGATGCAGGTGTCGGCGGCGACTTCAGTTCCCTGCACATTTTCCTACAGCTCCAGCGGCGCGAACATGTCCGGCGATTTTGCCTACGACATGTTTCTGCGCTGGGACAATGCCAAGTCATCGCCCCAGCTCGAAATCATGGTTTGGGGTGGCAATGACTCTTATCCAATCGGCACTCAGACCGGGACCAGCGTGTTGAGCGCGGGTGGCTGGACGTTCGACCTGTGGGAAGGCAACAACAGCGCGGCGGGCTATTACGTGTATACGTTCATTCCACACGGCACGGCCGGCGTGGGCAACCTGCCGACGAGCGGCAGCGTGAATGTTGACATGAAGACCTTTTTCAACTGGCTCCAAGCCAACCGGAGCAGCAGCGGTTACTTTAACAACACCATGTACCTCGATGTGGTGGAAGCGGGCCTTGAGATCACCCGGGGAAACGGTTCGGCAACGATGAGCGCCAACATCACCGCCAGCACGGGTGGTGGCGGTGGTGGCTGCACCCCCACGACGATTACCCCCTACGTGCAAGTCAATGGCGGCGCCTGGCAGCAGACCGCCAGCGCTTCGCTGAGTGCGGGCGGCTCGGTCACATTCGGCCCGCAGCCTACCAGCGGCGGTTCGTGGAAGTGGAGCGGCCCCAATGGTTTCAGCGCCACCTCCCGCGAAGTGACCATCGCCAATATTCAGACGACTCAGGCCGGAACCTACACAGCCACATATACCAATCCCGGCGGCTGCAACAGCACGCAGAACTTTGCTGTTACCGTCAGTGGCAGTGGCGGTGGCGGCGGTGGCGGCACTATTGCCAACGGCACATACAAAATTATCAATCTTAATAGCGGTCAGGCGCTCGATGTTTATGGCGCCGGCACCGCCAACGGAACCCAGATTGACCAATGGCCATACAACAGCGGCAATAACCAGCGTTGGACCGTCACCAGCCTGGGGAATAACCAATACGAGATCCTCGGAGTCCAGAGTGGCCGGTCCCTCGACGTCAACGGCAACGGCACCGCGAATGGCACGAAGATCGAGCTATGGGATTACAACGGCGGCAACAACCAGAAGTGGACCATCACGGCCACCTCCGGCGGCTACTACCGCATCACACCGGCGAACGCCACCGGGTCGTGCATAGAAGTCAGCGGCTCCTCCACGGCCAACGGAGCCCTGGTTGACTTGTGGAGCTATGGCGGCGGCAACAGTCAACAATGGATATTCCAGGCGCCGTAAAAACCGAAGAGCGAATCGCTTCGTAAACCTCGGCGGCCCGGCAGGGCACGTGCTCTGACCGGGCCGCTTGGGCTGGCGTTGATGTTTCATGAAAGTGAAGACAAGTCTGGTTCTTCTCGTTGTGGCCATTGCGGCGTGCGCCACCGCCATTCTTTGGCGCAAGCCTTCGTCGGCGGCGATGACCGTCACGGTTTCAGAACCGGCTGCGAGCGAGTTACCGGCTTCCGCCCAAAGCCAGAAACAACCCATTGACAAGCCGGGCCCGGACTCGCTGATGGTTTCGTCACCCACAGCAGAGGAAATCCTGGCGCAGTTGACATTGGAAATTCAACAGGCGTTCGTCTCAACGAACCAGGAGGCGCGCGAGTTTGCGCTGACGAATCTTCTTCCGGCTCTGGTGCTGAAGGACGCTCCGGCAGCGGGGCGTCTTGCTGAAGCCATCACCGACGCGGATCTGCGCGAAGCGGCGATGCGCCGGGTGGCGCAACTCTGGGCGGCACAGGACTCATCGGGCGCGCTGGCGTGGGCCGCAGCGCTGACGGATCCATTCGAGCGCGATGCCACGTTGTCGGATGTTTGCCTGCAAATGGCGCAAACGGACCCGGCGGAAGCGGTCCGGATGCGCGAGCAATACGTGCCCGACAACGTGCCCAACCTCGCGTTGGAAGGGTTGGTACAGCAGTGGGCGGAGATGGATCTTTCCGCGGCGCTCGCCTGGACGCTGGCGCGACCGCAAAGCGGACAGCGTGACGGGTTGATCGCACACCTGGCGTTCGTCGAGTCTCAAACCGCCCCGGCGGAAGCCGTCGATCTGGTGGTGGATCAAATATCTCCCGGCCCGGCGCAGAACGAGGCCGCAATGTCCGTGCTGCACCAATGGGCACTGCGCGATTTTGCCGCCGCCAGCGCCTGGGTGGAACAATATCCCGAAGGCCCGCTCCGGGAGCGCGCCGTTCTCGAACTGGCCGGCATTAGCAATTCCCTTCGCCAGACGAACATGCCCTGACCGTCGAGGACAGGATTCTTCAGCAGATTGCCGCGGCTTTACACCTGAAACTTTGCCCGACGGCGCATGGTTCGCTCGGCCGTCGTGACGGCAGAGGTGCTTTTGCAACTTTCGGTTGGGCGGGCATGCTCACGAGCCGCATCTGTTGTAGTGTCGGCGCTGTACGCCAATTCATCCGAGCTGCAGGCTCGATGCTACAGGAATTGCCGGAGCGCGGCTGTCCCAGCCGCAGCGGCCCGGACTGCCGACGAGCGCATGAAACTCCAAGTATCCCCAAATTGTCGGGCGTGCTGCGCCTGGGACAGCCGCGCTCCGTGATTTGGAATCCGTCCCGGTTACTTCACCGCCTGATAAATGGCGTAAGTCTGGCCGGGAACCTCGATCTTGAGCGTCTGGCCATCATTGGTCGTGTGAATTTCTTTTCCGGCGAGCAGTTTCAGTTTCTGATACCCAACAGGGAAGATAAATTCAGCCGCGGCTGCGCTGGCTGCCGGATTGAAAATCATGAGCAAGGTTTCTCCGCCGCTGGCCCGCGCATAGACGAAGGGATAGGTGTTTTCCTTGGCATAAAGCGGAACAAATTCCGCATAAGCCGCCAATGCCGGCTCGGTGTGCTTGAGGCGGATGAGTTTCCGGACGCGATTCAATAGCGAGTTCGGATCCTTCTCCTCGGCGGCGACATTCGGAGCATCGGAAGCTGAATCCACCGGCAGGTAAAGTTTGGAAGGGTCGGCGGTTGAGAAGCCGAGGTTCTTTCCGCCGGTCCATTGCATCGGCGTGCGGGCGCCGGCGCGCGGTTTGTAGCAGCCCTCGATCTGCGGCAGGTTTTCCAACTGACGCATGCCGATTTCGTTGCCGTAATACAGAAACGGCACGCCGGGCATCGTCATGCCCCATGCCATGATCATTTCGAGGTCATCGGGGGTGCGCTGGTTGTTCAGCCGCGCGATGTCGTGGTTGCCCAGCGGCAGGCAGATATAACCTTTGGACCGCGTGTCCTGCCAGGCGGAATAGTAGCCGTCCAGGAAATTCTTGATGTTCCCCTTGCCTTCACGATCAAAAAAACTGTGGCCGTCGGTCATTCCGTTCCCGATGCGCCAGCTCTCCTTCTGGTAAATGTCATTGAAGCCCTCGACCCAGTGATAGAAATCGGCATAAAACGCCCCGTCCAGCGCGTCGCGCGGGCCGGACCATTCCGAAACAGTGAATGCTTGCGGGTAATTGGTGTTCAGGATTTGCCGCACTTCGCGCCAGTAGCCGAGGGTCTCGTGACGGGGATCGTCGCCCTTGACCAGCGCTCCCGCCATGTCGGCGCGGAATCCGTCGCAGCCCATGTCCATCCAGAAGCGCAGGACTTTTTTCATCTCGGCCCGCATGGCGAGCACGTCGGGATGATCGGTGGACAACTGCCATTTTTTTCCCGGGTCGGGATTGCCATAACCCCAGTTCACCGCCGGTTCGTTCCAGAAAAAATTGCTAAGGAAATTGCCGTTGCGATGGCCGTAACCGTGGACCCACTGGTTGCCGGACTCGTTTTTCCAGACATTGTCCGACCAGACGTACCAGTTCGAATACGGACCCGGCTTCTGTTCGCATGAGGCGACGAACCACGGATTGTCAATGGCGGTGTAGGTGATGACGTAATCGAACAGGACTTTCAAACCGCGTTTGTGCGCCTCCGCGAACAGCCGGCGGGCGTCGTCGTTGCTGCCGTAGCGCGGCGCGATCTTGTAATAATTGCGGATGTCGTAGCCGGCGTCGTTGAACGGCGAATCGAACCACGGATTGATCCAGATGGCGTCCACACCGAGGCTTTTGATGTAATCCAGCTTCTGGATGATGCCCGGCAGGTCGCCGATGCCGTCGCCGTTCGAGTCGTAGAACGTCTGCGGATAAATCTGATACACGACGGCGTGGTTCACCCATTCCGGGCAGGCGGGGATGATGTCCTTGCCGGTGATGGTGGTGTCTTGTGCTCTGGCGGTGGAGACGAGCAACGCGGCGAGCAGAATGGAATAAATTTTCATAGGATGCGGCAAATGGTAAGAAGCCGCGCCTCAAACTCCAATCATTATCTGACCGGGCTCAGGAATCCGGAGGGTCGTGAATCCGGTTTTGTTTGTCATTTCCGACTGATGGCCAGTTTGACACCGAAGCCCAGCAATCCCAGCCCAACCAGGCGTCTGGCCAAGACGCCGGCGTGCTGAAACCGTGACAATTTCACCGCGACCGCATTGCCGATGAGTACGAGCCCGGTCTGATACACCAGGCTGATCAGGCTCACATGAGCCATCATCACGCCCAGCGTGGCGGGGCGCGAGTCGGAGGTGAGAAACAATGGAAAAAACGCCATGAAGAACATCACGGCCTTCGGGTTGGTCAGACACACCGCGAACGCTTGTCGGAAACACGACCAATGATTCTGCACTCGCGCCGCACCCGCCCTCTCATCGGCAGCAGGTGTCCGGAGCAGCTTCAAGCCCAGCCAGCACAGATAAACAATCCCCACCCACTGCAACGAGGATAATATGACCGGACGCGCCGCAAGCACCGCCGCCAGACCGAGCACGGCACCGAGCATGAAGAGAAGGTCGCCGGTCAGCGTACCGAAGACGGCGCCCATTCCCGAGCGGACGCCATGCCGCGCTGTGGCGTTCAGGATGGCCAGCGTTCCGGGGCCGGGGATGATTTGGAACGCGACAATCGCCGCGACAAAACTCGTATAGTTGTGGATGCCAAACATGGCGTTCTTCGGAGCATGACAGTATTGTTATTCCTCGCTGCATGCACAGCGTCGTGCATGAGTGGTTATTGCAACTCTGTCTGCTGTCATGTTCGGATGAAATCAGACCCGCGAATTCCCATCAAGAATTATCACCGGACGACGTTTTGGCGTTAAATAATTCTTTGCGCCCGCCCGCTCTTTGCGCGAAAGTAACAGCCGTTTTATGAGCAAAAAATCCAGCGCCAAAATGCCCGACGCCCGGGGCCACTTCGGTCCCTACGGTGGACGGTTCGTGCCTGAGACGTTGATGCATCCGTTGCAGGAACTGGAAAAGGAATACCTGCGGGCGCAAAAAGACCCGGCGTTCAAGCGCGAGTTCGAGTATTACCTCCGGGAATTTTGCGGCCGGCCCACGCCGCTTTATTTTGCCGAACGCCTCACGCGCGAACTCGGCGGCGCGAAAATTTATCTCAAGCGCGAGGACCTGCTCCACACCGGCGCGCACAAAATCAACAACGCCATCGGCCAGATCCTCCTCGCCCGTCGCATGGGCAAGACCCGCATCATCGCCGAGACCGGCGCGGGCCAGCACGGCGTGGCCACCGCCACCGTCGCCGCGATGTTCGGATTGAAATGCGTCGTTTACATGGGCGCGGTGGATTGCGAGCGGCAGGCGCTCAACGTTTATCGCATGAAAATGCTCGGCGCCGAGGTCGTGTCGGTGAAGGCCGGGCAGCAGACACTCAAGGAAGCCATCAACGAAGCCATGCGCGACTGGGTCACCAACATCCGCACCACGCATTACATCCTCGGCACGGTCTATGGCGCGCATCCGTATCCGGTGATGGTGCGGAATTTCCAGCGCGTCATCGGCGACGAAGCGCGCCGGCAGATTCAGAAACAGGAAAAACGCCTGCCCGACCTGCTCATCGCCTGCGTCGGCGGCGGCTCGAATGCGATGGGACTGTTTTATCCGTTCCTCAAGGACAAATCCGTGAAGATGGTCGGCGTGGAAGCGGGCGGGCGCGGCATCAAACCCAACCAGCACGCGGCGCGGTTTCACGGCGGCTCGCTCGGCGTGTTGCAGGGCACGCGCAGTTATATTTTGCAGGACAAAAACGGGCAGATCCAGCTCACCCACAGCGTCAGCGCCGGATTGGATTACGCCGCCGTGGGCCCGGAACACGCATGGTTGCACGATCAGAAACGCGTGGAATACACCTACATCAAGGACGACGCGGCGCTGGCAGCGTTCATGAAACTGGCGCGGCTGGAAGGCATCATCCCCGCGCTGGAAAGCGCGCACGCGATTGCCGAAGTCATGAAACGCGCGCCCAAGATGAGCCGGAACAAGCTCATCATCGTGAACCTGAGCGGTCGTGGCGACAAAGACGTGACCCAGGTGGCGGACAAGGTGGGGTTGCAAATGCCGAAATGAATCAGCCTCGAACCGGGGCGCCAAATGCGCGTTGGAGCGAACTTGATTTGCCTTTGCCGCAAGATTATTGTTGAACCATGAAATACCGGGTCACATTGATTGAACATGACGACGGCGTTTCGGTGAGTTGTCCGGTGCTGCGCGGCTGCCATTCACAGGGCAAAACCCGTGCGGAAGCCCTGACCAACATCCAGGAGGCGATCCGCGAATGGCTCGCGGCGGAAGCGGACGAGGCCAGGCTATTCAAGGTCAGCGAAGCCGAAGTGGCCATTTGAGTTATGCCCAAGCTCCCTGGCGTCCGACATCAAGACGCCGTGCGCGTTTTTGAAAAACTCGGCTAACGCATCATCCGGCAAAGCGGCCATATCGTCATGTCCAACGGCGAAACCCGGCTGGTCATCCCGCGGTCAAATCCGGTTGACCCTTACACGATGGGCGCGATTGCGCGCGATGCGGGAATGACGCCGGATGAATTCAGGAAACGTTTACGAAACTGAGCGGCCGCGGCGACAAGGACGTGACCCGGGTGGCGGCAAAAGTGAAGCTGTAAAATATTATGGCTTTTAAACTAGAACTGGAGCCGAATGAAAAACTTACGCTCCAAATTTCTTTCAAGATATCCGAAAAAACGGGAGTCTTCAATTTTGCGGTAAGCGATCGGGCAGTTTATTGGCCTGTGGTAAAAACGTATTGGCCTGCCGTCAAAGCAATTGTGCTGAAAGGCGATCTTACTTACTGCCGGCGGATTAGGAATAACGAAATATCTGAAGTTTGTATTCGCCGCTTGTCGCCTTATGGGCTTTGGATACTAGCGGCAATTATGCTATTGGTCGGGCTAATCAGCGCGGTTTTCATGCTCGCGCCACTTGTCAGCCATGATCCCGGAACGCATTTCTTTTCAGGTTGGCCGTTTGCCCTCATTGGTGGCGGGATTGTTATGCCATTCGTAACAAAAGGCGGGCTTGGCTTGGAAGTGAGAACACAGAGCAAGAATTTCCGATGGGAGCCGCCTCTTGCTCTCGACAAAGCTTCCAAACAGAAAATCCGAGCGACAATTGATCAGATTGCTGTTGCTTGTGAGAAGTCGGGGCTAAGAGTAAATCGGGACTAACGTCCCAACCGGGGCTTGATTTGATTTTGTTCGTTGACCCACGGCTCGCGCCGTGGGCTGCTTTCTTCCGCGCCTCCGGCGCTATTGCACCTGCACACCTTTCTGTTTATAAACCGCGCCCATGAACCGCGCGCTTTCACTGGCGGCGCGCTGGCGCTCGTTCATCCGGCTTGGTTCACGTGGTTCAGCGGGGATTTCATCACCTGGGGACTCGCGGTCATCATGCTGGGCATGGGCATCACGTTGAGCGTGGACGATTTCAAGCGAGTGCTGAAAATGCCGCGCGCGGTGGGCATCGGCTTCGTCGCGCATTACGCCATCATGCCGTTCCTCGGCTGGAGCATCGCGCATCTGCTCCGGCTGGAAACGCCCTTCGCCGTCGGCCTGATTCTCGTGTCGTGCTGCCCGTGCGGTACGGCGTCGAACGTGGTCAACTACATCGCCCGGTCGAATGTCGCGCTGTCGGTGCTGATGACGATGTGCTCGACGCTTGGAGCGATTGTCATGACGCCGTTGCTGACCAAATGGCTGGCGGGCACGTATGTGCCGGTGCCGGCATGGGGCCTGTTCCTGAGCACGGTAAAAATTGTGCTCGCGCCGGTGGTCATCGGCGTGGTTTTGAATCGTTACCTGCCGAAGGTCGTGAAATTCATTCTGCCGGTGTCGCCGCTGGTTTCGGTGCTGACCATCACGCTCATTTGTGCCAGCATCATCGGCGGCAGCGCGGAGGATTTCAAACGGTCGGGTTCGATTCTGTCGCTGGCGGTGTTTTTGTTGCATTCCGGCGGGTTTTTGCTTGGTTACTTTTTCAGCCGCCTGTTGCGTTGCGACGAACTGACCAGCCGCACGATTTCGGTGGAGGTGGGCATGCAAAATTCCGGGCTGGGCGCGGCCCTGGCGAGGGAGCATTTCGCGCAAATGCCGCTGGCCGCCCTGCCATGCGCGATTTCGGCAACGTTTCATTCCGTCATCGGCAGCCTGCTGGCGGGCATCTGGCGCCTGCGGCCGGTCCAACCGGCGAACCCTTCTTCCGCCGGAACGATGAACCTGGGCCGGCAACGATGATTATCATTCACCGGTTCCGGAAGCGTGAGGTTTAGTTGTTGCGTCCGGCTTGCGATGGAAAACCAGGAAAGTCTGGTCGAATTGGAGGTAAGGCCTTCCGGGCAGCCAGTTAATTGCCTGGATTTTGTCTGCCGCGTCAAACACGCGAACCTGTTCATAATAATTCTGCAGGCCATGCGTATCGATGTAAATTCCGCAATCAGCCTCCCACGGGCGCAAGACCACCCAATCGGGTTTAAGCTCGAGATAGACCAGATTTTGTTTGCCCGGCCCCAACCGCTTCCGGGCTTCGACCATTTCCCTGGAAGCCAGGCCGGGAAAATCCAGCATCTTTAGCCCGGAATAATAGCCGATGTAACCGAGCGGTTCGAGCAGCACGGTGTCGTGCGGGGTTTGCGCGTGGTCGCGCAGCCAAAAACCGATCTGGCGGCGCAGGCCGTTTTCGATGAGGGCCTGCTGAACCTGCAGTTGCCGGGCAACACAGACCGTGACCAACACCTGGCCGGCCACGAGGCCGACGGCGGAGAAGCGCAACATTTTCGGGAGCTGCGCAAACCAGCCGCGGTTCCAGCCGAGTTGCGGGAACTTCATGGCCAGACAAAGCGCCTGGTCGAACAACAAACCGATGGTCAGGTAGCCAAGCACTGCCACGGTCGGCAAATACCAGGGGGGAAAGTATCTCAAAACGTCCGTCAGGTAAAAATTGCCAAGCAAATATGCCAGCGAGAAAAACCGGGTTGGTTGGCGCAACACCGGAATCAGCCAGGCAAGGGCGGCCACCACTCCCAACTCATAGGATACACGAACAAAAGCATCAGACCAGCCGCCATGATCTGCATAGCCGGGTAAAAATGTAAACTGAATGCTTGAATCAGTTGCTGTCAGCACCCTAAGGGGGAACAGCAACAAGTTGGTCAAAAGAGGCACAGCGGCTATCGGCGGCTGGTTTGTCCCCTTGGCAATGATGGTGTGCGGAATGGGCGAGCCGTAATACGACCAGGCCCATAGCAACCACGGCAGATACAAAATGGCGCAAACCAATCCGGCGCAGAAGAGAAGTTTTCCCCAATCCTTCCCGGAACGGCCGGCGGTCTTGCCGGAGAGGAACAGCAGCGTTCCCGCCCCCAGTATGGCGATATAGACGCAACTGTCCGGACGCGTCCACATCAAACCCGCCCAGCCGACGCCGACACGAAGCAACTGACGCGGCCCGGGCACCATCAAACCGTGAATCGCCAGCGCCAGAAAAAAGATCAACAGACCGGTCTCCATGCCGTTGATGCTGAAATCCACGATCTTGGCATCCAGACCAATCAGCGCCACCGTCAGCCAGCAGGAAACCCGGCGCAGTTGCAAAGTCTGAAGAACCCGGAAAAGCAGGACCACCCCGGCCGCCAGCGCCCCGAGGCTCACCAGCCGAAACAGCCACAGAACCAGATTGTCCGATTGATTGCCCGTCAGCCAGCAAAACGCCGCCGGCAGGAGAACCCCCAGCGGCGAGGTGAACGAGTGCAGACGTTCGCCGGGAGTAAAAACAAGGCCGTGGCCGGTCGCCAGGTTTCGACTGGCGCGGAAGGTGATCCAATAATCCTCCCACGCATGTTGAGTGAAGGCCGCGAACACAAGGCCGACCAGCAGCACAGATCCCGCGACCAGCGCCGCCGACCTGATTGCCGCCGTTTTCATGGGGCGGGAGGATAGTCCGCCGGCCCACGAGGTCAAGGTCGCGCGCGCGGGAGCACCTTGATCCCGCCCCCGGCGGAAATTTCGCCTTCAAGCGCGCAACTCATCCGCGTTTCGGGCGCCTGCTTGAATGGAATCTTTCAAAGATGTTCCAGCCTTCGTCGCCGGGGGGAAATTTCCGCCGGTTGGACGCGCTCAAATTATCTCGGACCACCTGGATTGATTTGTTGCGCCAGCTTAAGGGTCTGCTCGACGACTCCATCGGTATTAAGATACTCAAATTGTGCAAAACGGCCGGCCGAGTGAATCCCCCGGCTCAAGAGGTAATTGAGCACGAAATCGGCATTCCGCCGATGATCCAAATCATAAATGACATACGCATAAGGTTCAAAACGGATGGTGGTATCAATGACATCGCCCCGCTCGATGAATTTTTGCGCCACGAGTCCCTGGAGGACCTGCTGGACAATCTGCTGCTGCGGCAAAGAAGCCAGGTAGCTCCCCGGACGGAAGGTCACCTCAGCCATGAGCGTGCTTTGATTGTCGGGTAACTTGTAATTGTCGCCCAAAAAATTCAATTTGCAAAGGCGATGGAAAATGATGTTTTTTTCGGGAATGTAAATGCCAAGGTGATCGCCAATGTTGTCTTTTTTTACCTGAACCATGACCACGTAAATGGAATTGTATTTCAAATTTTCGAGATGGCGTTTGGCCTCCTCCGAGGCGTGCAAAAATTTGAAAAGCTCATGCAGCGGCATGCAGTTGACAATCTGGGTTGCTTCAACCGCTCCTTGATTGGTATGAATCACCCATCCGGTATCCGTCTGTTGCAACCGTTGGATTTGAACCCCCGTATGAATGCGATGCCCTTTTGCCAGGGCGCGGTCGCGATAGGCATTAACCAGGGTTTGAAAACCTCCCGACTTTGGATAATGAAAATACAGTTGGTGGGTGTAGCCCTCCGTGGCAATGCCGTTGGCGGATTTTATGACGTCTTCCGGAGGGGGCTTGGGTATTCGATCCACCATCTGCGTATCCATGAATGACGGGTCAAATTTCCAAATCTTTTCGTTGTAGGGCTGGAGATAGAGGCGGGTGATGCCTTCGCCGAAGGTGGACAGAAAAAACTGAAGCATGTTCGCCGGTTTGTAGTGCTCATAGGGATTCGACAAAAACTCTTTCAAGCAATAATCCCTTTCTTCGGCATTCAGCGCCGCAAGATCGTTCTCGAAGGGATATTTTACATATCGCCCCTGGTAATGGACCCGGTTTGACCGTCGAATTCGATTGGTTTCGATCATCGTGGTATGCAAATCGAGAACCTGCTTGTTCTTTGAAAAAATAATGTGAGGCCCGATATCGTGGACAATGCCATTCATGGCATAGCTCCGGCTCAGGCCCCCAACCTCATTTTTGCTTTCGAGGATTTTGGCTTGACGGTCGATAAACGACGCCAAAGAAAGTCCGGCAATACCGCCTCCAAGAATAACCACATCCGTCTTCATGTCATGTAAATCGATTTAAAATACGCTGTTTAACCTCTCATTTGAGAAGCCGGCCCGGCGGAATTGCCGCGGCGCATGGTTTGACCCCGGTGCGCACTGGGTCGAACTTCAATTTAACCCCTCCCGAAAGGGGCGCGGCACATCTCCCCCGCGGCGGTTGTCGCCTGATTCTTTTGTTTGGCCCCCTGTTTTTTGAACTCCGCAAGCCGAAAACGGCTGCTTGATCAACCATAAATATTTTTGGGATGCCGCGTCCGGCCGCCGATCTGGTAAATCACCAAATCGCGCAGCTCGACCAGAACCTTGGCGGCAAAAAACAGCTCCGCGCCGGTTATGGATTGGGCCGCCTGGGCGATTTCCCGGGACTGCTCCGGATTTCCGCCCTGCCGGACTCTTTTTGATTTGATGCCGGCCCGGACAGCCAGCATGGCTTTCAACTTCAACCGGCGGCGAGGGCTGATCCCGCGGCCCCGAAAGCCTTCCATCAATTCCATGGCCCGCCATTCATCCTGGACCAGACACTCGGTTTTGGGCGCAAACGCGCTGGTCCCGTTCGCGTTGTGCCAGCGATATTTGCCGAGCGGAAGGTTCACCTTTACGATTTTTTGGCAGTGCGACGCCCATTCCGCCCAGAAAACGGCGTCCGCCACGATCGGCAGGTCCAATCGGAACAGGCACGGCGTTTTTTGATAATTTGTTTTCAACAGGCTGGAGGCAAAAGCTTGGTTGCCAAAACCAGCCTGATGCTTCAGATAATCATCCTTGGCCAACTCCGTTATTTTTCCGTCCACCTTGCCCGAAAAGCTCAACCGGCGGTTCTGCTCATCAATGCGCTCATCCAGGCAGAAGGCCATGCCGAGACCGTCGCAGTTTTCCAGTTGCCTGGTCATCACCTCGTAAAACTGCGGCTCGATCCAGTCGTCGGCGTGCAAGATTTGCAGATATTGCGCCTCGGGGGCGTATTCCAATCCATGATTCATGCTGCCGAAGGCGCCCAGCCGTACGGGTTCCGGAACCCACTCGCATTTTATGGCTTGGAATTCTTTTACGGTTCGCTCCGTGTTGTCTTTGGAACCACCGTCCAGGACAATGACCCGGCTGGGCCGAACCGTCTGCTTGGCCAGCGATTGCAAAGTTTGAATGATATAAGGTTCCCCGTTATAAACCGGGATAACCGTGACGATTTGCGGGCTCATTGTTAAGTGGTGAGCATACAAAAGCGCACTGGAATTACAATGCCAATCCGAACTACAAACCGGTCGGATGATCAATGAAAATCGCCGGCACCTTGAATTTTTTGGAAAGCTCCGCCGCCAAAGCTTTCACGCCGAAAGTTTCCGTCGCATAGTGGCCGCCGTAAAAGACGTTGATGCCCAGTTCCTCCGCCAGCGCGTATGTCCAATGCGGACCTTCACCGGTAATAAAGGTGTCCACACCCTCATCCGCCGCCAGTTTCAAACCATCACCCGCGCCGCCGGTCACGACGCCGATGCGCTCGCAAATTTCCCTGCCCCCGGGAATAATTCGCGGTCGCGCGCCGGTCGCGCGCGCGAGCTTCACGGCGAGTTCCGCGCGGGAAATTTTGGTGCGCGATTGAAAACCAATGGGCTGGCCGTGAGTGACAAAAAAAGGCCGCAATTTTTTCAACCCCAGCGCAGCGCAAAGTTGCGCGTTGTTGCCGAGCCGGGGATGCGCATCGAGCGGCAGATGCGAACTGTAAGCCGCCAGATTATTTTCAACCAGAAGCCGCAGCAGTTCGTATTTTTTGCCCGTCCACGGTTGTGCTGGCGACCAGAACAGTCCGTGATGCACAATCATCAAATCCGACTTGGCGGCAATGGCGAGTTTTGCGGTGGCGAGGCTGGCGTCCACCGCCGCCGCGATGCGCGTGACGGCGCCGGAGTTTGCGACTTGCAGGCCGTTCACGGCCCCGTCGTAGTCTCCGGTTTCTTTCGTGCGAAGAAGCCGGTCGCAGTGCGCAACGATGGCAGTAAGTAAAACTTTTGGCATTTATGTTTGATTATTGCTGCTGCTTTGTTTTTGGCGAACCATTTTTACGATTCCCCAAACGCTGAGGGGGCCGCCCAGCGCGGCCCCGCTGTTGGTTCCCGCCAAAACGAGGTTTCCTGGCGGCCTCATAGATGAAACCAGTTGTAGGGGTTCGGGAAAAGCCGCCAGTCAATGAGGGTTTCGGAAATCAGCATGAACAAAACCATTCCCACCAAAACCACCGGGCGGATCCAGCGGTTTTTCACGCGGCACAATACGCGGTCGAGTCCGTAAAGGTAGAGCAGCAAAAATGGAATCACCGCCCCGAGCATCAACCGGCCGGATGTGAAATATGGGTGCGCACCCGACGGATAAAAGCAGTCGTTAAAATCGTAAATGATGGACAAAGACCCCAGAAACGCCACCGCCGCAAGGACGCACAAAAATCCGAACCCCAGCGCCTGCCGTTGAGCCCCGGTCAAGGCGGTGGAGCGTGAAAGCAGGGCAACCACCGCCACCCCGACAAACCCGACGGATGAAATTACGTAAATCGCGTCCACGGCTGGCGACGCCAGCGGCTGGCGATGCCAGAGAAATTCTCCCTGCCAGAACGTGGCCATTAGGCCCGATACAAAGGTCCACAAACCCTGCGGCGTGAAAATCGGATGCTGCCACCATTCGCCCAATGGTTTGGGCGCCCAGTTGAGAAATTGAATTTTCGCCGCCGTGCCGGTGAAATCGCCGAAGGCATGCTTGCACCAGGCCAGCCAGGCCATCATCGGCAGGCCCGCGCACAACGCCAGCAACGCCAGTGCCGGACCGGCGGCGCGCAATTTTCCCGACCGGGCCAGACATCCCATTTTGAACAGCACCACCAGACCGGACGCAGCCAGGAGGGGCAGGTTGCTGATTTTGGTCAGGAACGTCGCCGCGAGCGCCAGACCAGCGAGTGTTCCGAGCCGGACCCCCGGAATTTCCGCGCGCAACAACCGCACCAGCAAAATGAACGCCACGCCAAATGCCAGCGGCGACAGAACGTCGTTTTGAATGGAGTAAAAGGCGCTTTGCGGGATGAACGCGAGCAGCGCCGGAACCCCGAGCCGTAAAAATTTCCGTTCCGGGAAAACCAATCGCGCCGCCATGTACCCCAGGCAGACCAGCGCGACAACGAAGAAAATATTGAGGAAGCGGAGCCAATACAGCAAAGGCCCGTCGTGAAATCCGCACACCTTTCCCAGCCGCCACCACAAAGCCGCGAGCGCGTAATATAGCGGCGGCTGTGCCGCTTCATAATTCGTCACTGCCCGCCACTCCTCCGTTTTGGCGACCAGGGCCGGGCGTACTTTTTCCAGGGGCTGCGTCCACGGTGGCGGTGGAAACTGTCCATCGGGGTAATTGGCCTGAATTCCCACATACTCCGGGGAGCCGTACAATGTGGCGTAAGGCACCACCTCGGCGGATACCGTCTCCAGCGACCGGGGGATGTGTCCCTGTGAATACTTGACCGCCAGATCAAGGTGGATTTGCTCGTCCACATTGTTGAAAAACGGGGCCGCCGCCGAAAAAACAAAAACATGCGCCGCAGCAAGCAGGCACAACAGCCAGACGATTCTGCACTCCTGCGATTCAGAAGAAGTGGCGGGCGGATTGGAATCTGCGGCGTTCACACCATTTTTTATTGCGCGGTCAAATTAAAGCACGCGTGGCAAATCACAAGTCCATGTCTCAAGGATCTTCCCGGCGGCCAAACCCCGCCGTGCCCGGCTTCCCCGCGATGACGACTGGAATTTGAAACTCCCGCTCGAGAAACCTGGCGGCAACCGGGGTTAATCCTTGAAGCAAATGCGCCGGCCCGATTTCTTCGGGGCCTGATATTGGGCAGGGTTACAAAAACCACCCAGGCATGACGTTGTCGTTACTGGTTTTGCTCCCTCCGGTTGCTCGTCTGGGGCATACGGCCCAATGGGTGGGCCCATTGCCATCGAATCTCTCGCGCATTTCCCCGGGCTTGTTCCAGTTCTTGCTTCGTTGACGTGCAAGTGCTGGGGACAGATGTAACCCCCGCGGGAAATTCGCAGCTATTTGATCCACTTCACTTCCTGCGGTGGCTGGAAGGTCTCCAGCCGGAGCAGCAATTTTTCCGCGTCTTCCTCCACCATGACCAGTTCGCGGTGTTTGGGACGGATGAAGCCTTCGCGTGTTGCGTGGTCGAAAAATTCCAGGATGCCGCGGTAAAAGCCCGCCACGTCCAGCAACCCGAATGGTTTTTTATGATAGCCAAGCTGGCTCCAGGCCAGCACCTCGCAAAACTCCTCGTATGTCCCATACCCGCCGGGGAGCGCAATAAAACCGTCGGCGAGTTCGGCGATCAGCGCCTTGCGCTCGTGCATGTTTTTCACCACGCGCAAGTCGGGCAGTTTTTCATGCACCACTTCCTTGATGACGAGCGATTGCGGGATCACGCCAATGACGTGTCCCCCGTTCTGAAGCGCGGCGTCCGCCAGAACGCCCATCAGCCCGACGCAACCGCCGCCATAAACCAGTTCGATTCCGCGTTTGGCCAGCTGGCGTCCAAGGTTTTCCGCCGCTTCGGCATAGGCGGCGCGGGTGCCTTTGTTCGAACCGCAAAAAACGGCGATGCGTTTCATGTTTGCTCCGCCTGGCGAACGTTGGCGATGAACGCGCGCACCCTGGCGTGGTCCTTTTTCCCGGGCGACGATTCCACCCCGCTGGAAACGTCCACGCCGAACGGCTGCACCTTTCGTACGGCGGCAGCAACATTTTCCGGTGTCAATCCGCCGGCAAGAAAAAAAGGTTTGCCAAATTTTTGCGCTTCGACGGCCAGGTCCCAATTAAATTTTTCGCCTGTTCCGCCGATGTTTTCGGCCGAGTAAGCGTCGAGCAGCCAAGCCTCGGTGGGGTATTTCGGCAGCTCCTTAAGTGATTCGGAGTCGCGGATGCGGAAGGCTTTCATGCTCATCAGGCCGAACCGCATGCAAAATTCCGGCGTTTCGTCTCCGTGAAACTGCAGCAGGCCCAGGCCGCATTCCCCGATGGCGCGTGTGACCAATTCCTCCGCCGCATTCACAAAAATACCAACGCGCAGGACGGTTGCGGGTAGATGTTTTGTAATTTTGGCGGCTTTGGTTATGGTCAGGCGCCGCGGGCTTTTTTCATAAAAATTGAAGCCCAGCGCGTCCGCGCCAGCCTCAACGGCGGCTTGCGCGTCGGCCAGGTTCGTGATCCCGCAAATTTTGACCCGTGTGCTCATTTTGGATTTTCGTTGTTCGTTTTGCGATTGACGAGACTTTCGCCCTTAACTGCGTAAATCGTAAATCGAAAATCGGATATTGCAACCGGGGCTTTTTTCCGCGCATTTTTTCCTCGCCGGCTTGCTTCTTTCTTCCGCAGAATATGTTTGATGCCACGGACGATTTACTTCGATTACAACGCCACGACGAAGCTCGACCCGGCGGTGCGCGAGGTCATGCTGCCGTTTTTCGGCGAGATTTGGGGCAATCCGTCGTCCGTGCATCATGTCGGCCGGCGCGCCCGGGCGGTGCTTGACGATTCGCGCGGTCGCGCTGCTAAAATCCTCGGTTGCAAGCCGAGTGAAGTCGTTTTCACCAGCGGCGGCACCGAGAGCAACAATCTTGCAATTTTGGGGACCGCTCGGCTGCTCAAACCCAAAGGCCGGCATTTGATCACCTCAACCATTGAACACCACGCGGTGCTGAATTGCTTCGATTACCTCGAGAAAAAGGAAGGTTTTGAAGTTTCGCGGCTGCCAGTGAATTCGGAGGGACTTGTTTCCTTGGACGTTTTGAGGAAGTCCATCCGGCCAGACACGATTCTGGTTTCAATCATGGCGGCGAACAATGAAATCGGCACGATCCAGCCGGTCGCTGAACTCGGCGCGGTTTGCCGAGAGCGCGGAATTGTTTTCCACACGGATGCGATCCAATGGTTTGGCAAGGAACCCGTTGAATGCGTCGGCCACTTCAATGCAGACCTGGTTTCGGCCTGTGCTCACAAATTCCACGGGCCGAAGGGGGCGGGGCTGCTTTTTATCCGGTCCCCGTTGCTTCCCGACCCGGTTTTGCTGGGCGGAGGGCATGAAAATGAACGTCGGGCCGGAACGGAAAATCTGGCGGGCATCGTTGGTTTGGTTGAGGCGATGGGACGATTTGTCAATCCCCCGGTTTTCGATCATTCCCAGCTGGCTCCGCTGGTGGAAAATTTGATCGGAACGATTGAACAAATTGACGGCGCGGTTGTGCTGGGATCACGCAAGCGGCGATTGGCGAACACGGTTGCGTTCGTTGTTCACGGCGCGGAGAGCATTGCGCTTCTGGCCGGGCTGGACTTGGCAGGCATTTGCGCTTCGAGCGGCTCGGCCTGTTCGGCGGGTTCCCTCGAACCTTCGCACGTGATTGTTGCCTTGGGCCGTCTTACCCAGGCGAATTCTCTTGTGCGGTTTTCTCTGGGGCGTGGTTCGACAGCGGAGGAAGTGGTTCTGGTCGAGCAGGTGCTGCCTGAAATTGTTCGTCGGGCACAACGTGGAAATAACCCGTCGTTTTCCTGTTAATGGATTGAGAACTTTGTGAAAAACTCCAACTTGGGACGATGAGCAGTTTTAAAATCCTGCCTTTCCCATTTTCTTTTCTTTACAAAACACAGTGGCTGCCTTGACATTTAAAGTTGTTTGCTTTATTCACAACCCTTAATACGGATAATTTAAAGTTAGGAAAGAATTACTATTAAACGCGCATGAACCTTACCATTGCCAAGGAACAAATTCTCACCGGCCTGCAAGCTGTTCAAAATGTTGTCAGTACGCGCACGACGCTGCCCATTCTTTCCAATGTGCTGGTGCGCGCCGAGGGTGATCGTGTGGAATTCACCGCGACAGATCTGGATGTGACAGTCGCTTGCAAAGTAGAAGCGAAGGTGAAAAAGGGCGGCAGCACCACCGTCCCGGTGAAAAAGCTATTTGGCATAGTTCGTGAATTGGGCGGCAATGAAATAGATATCGAGACCGACGATAAAAACGTCACCAGCATTCGTTGTAACGCCTCTTTTTATAAGATCAACGGCCTGGGAGCGGATGAGTTTCCTCCCCTGCCCAAATTCAAGGACGACAAGAAAGTTTCCCTGCCCCAGGAAACGGTGAAGGCGATGATGCGCAAAACCTCGTTCGCCGTGTCCACCGACGAATCGCGTTACGTCCTCAACGGCATTTTCATCAGTCTGAAAGATCACAAAATGACCATGGTGGCCACCGACGGACGCCGGCTCGCGCTGGTGGATGAGGAAGTGGACATCGCCGAGAAAAGCAGCGGCGAATTCATAGTGCCGGCCAAGGCGGTGACCGAATTGAACCGGCTGCTCCAGGACAAAGGGGACGTGGAAATCAAATTCGGCGAGAACCAGGCGTCATTCGCGCTCAAGGACGACAAGGGATTTTCCGTGCTCGTCATCACGAAATTGATCGAGGGCAATTACCCGAATTACCGCCAGGTCATACCCGCCGAGGTGAAGGAGCGCGTGCCGCTCAGTCGTGAGGAGTTCCTGCAGGCCCTGCGCCGCGCCGAAATCATGACCAGTGAGAAGGCCAATTCCGTCAAACTCACCTTCGGCAAGAACAACCTCGCCATCACCGCCAATTCGCCGGAAGTCGGCGAGGCGCGCGAAACGCTGGCCGTGAACTACAAAGGCAAGGAAATCGCCATCGCCTTTAATCCGCGCTATCTTATTGACCCGCTCAATTCATTGACCGAGGACGAGGTGTTCTTCGAATTGATTGACGAGCTCAGCCCCGGCGTCCTCAAGATCAATGGCCCGTTCCTCTACGTCGTCATGCCGATGCGGTTGAGTTAGGGGTTCACATTTGCTCGATGGTTTCGATGCCGAGAACGTCGAGACCTTGTTTCAAAACGCGCGAGTTCAATCGCAAAGCGTCAAATGTGATTCGCGCACCGCGCCTTTCGCTCAGAGCGCCCGACAATTATTTCGGCAGCGAAGGTTCAAGTTCGTTCAGCGCGCGTTCGGCCTCCGGGAAATCGCCCTTGAGCCGCAACGCTTCACGAAATTCAGCGCGGCTTCCATTGGTTTATACCAAGCCGCGCCAGCGCCTCGCCCAGTTCCAAATGAACCCTGGGATTAACCGGGTGCAAGATTGTGAATACACGGCAGAATAACGGCAGGAGCCTCGTCGTGCGATGGCCCTCAAAAACAAAAGAGTCGTCCCGAGATATCGGGACGTCTCGCAAAAGTGTTAAGCAAAAGCTCGGTTACGAAACTACGAACGACGACGCAGGGCCAACAGACCAGCCAAGCCGCCCACTCCGATCAAAGCTATCGTTGAGGGCTCGGGAACAGCCACAACGGTGAAATTGTCAACGCGATCCGTGCCACCCGCGGCAACGGTGCCGCCATTAACTGACGTGGTATCCAAATCAACAAGCCTGAAAGCAATTGAGTTGGCATTGTCAAAAGCGCCGCCGCCGGCAAAAAGCAAGCTGGACGGCTGGGCCGTTGTCGTATTCCAGGCACTTAACACAACTGAGTAGGTTGCAAACGAAGTAAAGGCTCCGCCGTTGATGCTGTAACTCAAGCCGTAGTCTTTTGGGCCGGTGTTGCTGCCGGCTTGATCGAAAGCGATCTCGACGCCGGAATAACCGAGTGTGCTGGTAGTGAATGACCAGTAATCGCCGACAGACCAAGCAGTGGCACTGAAACCATGAAGAGACGGGGACGCATTGGCAAGGCTGGAACCGGGAAGCCCAGGACCGGAAGCCCCGGGAACCAGGGCGGCAATGATGGGATCCAGATCTCCCGCCGGGGTGCTGTAGGTTGCTGCGTTCACATGAAGCCCGCTGGCCACACTAATATTATAGTTCAATCCGTTGTCGGCCTGAATGGTTCCAGGGGAAGTATTAGCACCAGGGGCAAAAATCAACCCACTAGTGTTGGCCGTGTTCTCAAAAGTCCACTGGGCGACTGTTTGGGCATTAACGGTTTGAAAAGCCAGCAGCATGGCGAACGAGCAGAGAGACAGAACAACAATTTTTTTCATAAGGTTTTTCTTTCTTGATTCTTAATTGACGGCCACCTTTTAAAAGGAAAGCCGCTCGCAAAACTATGAAATCAGCATGAAAGGAAAACACGGGAAAGCAAGATGCAATCTGGAAAAGATACTCACAAACTGTTCACAAAAACCACACCTACATCTGCTCGATAGTTTCGATGCCGAGAACGTCCAAACCCTGTTTCAAAACGCGCGCGGTCAGGTCGCACAACGCCAGCCGGCTTGTGCGCGAGGCGTCGTCGGCCTTGAGCACGGGGCAATTTTCGTAAAAAGACGTAAACTTGCCGGCCAGTTCGTAAAGATAATTGCACAGGAAGTTGGGCCGATATTCCTCCGCCACCGCCTCCAGCGTCAGCCCGAAATTCAACAAATGCTTGGCCAGCACAATCTCTTCTGGTGATTTCAATTCAATGTTCAATGTTCGATGTTCGATGTTCGATGGTTCCGACTTCCTGAAAATGCTGCGAATCCGCGTGTAGGCATATTGCAAATAAGGCGCCGTGTTGCCTTGCAGCGCCAGCATTTTGTCCCAACTGAACTCGTAATCGCTCTGGCGATTCGGCAGCAGATCGGCGTATTTCACGGCGCCCAGCCCGACGACCCGCGCAATCTCGCGGCGTTGCGCCTCCGGCAAATCCGGATTCTTTTCAGAAACGATCTTGAAAGCCCGCTCCTCCGCTTCGTCGAGCAGATCGGCCAGCTTCACCGTCTCTCCGCTCCGGGTTTTGAACGGCTTGCCGTCCTCGCCCAGAATCGAGCCGAACCAGACGTGGGCCAAAAAAAGTGTCGAGTGTCGAGCGTCGAGAGCCGAGTGCCAGCGGCGGAACGCGGTGAACACCTGCTGGAAATGCAACTGCTGCCGGCCGTCGGTGACGTAAATGATTTCATTTGGCTGCCAGGTTTCCAGCCGGTACGCCAGCGTGGCCAGGTCCGTGGTGGTGTAATTGAACCCGTTGTCGCTCTTGCGGATGAGCGCGGGTTGTTCCTTGAGCTGGGGCGGGTCGTCGAAGAAAATGGCAATCGCGCCTTCGCTTTCGCGCGCGATGCCTTTGGCGACAAGTTCGTCCACCAGCGGTTTGAGGCGCGGATTGTAAAAGCTTTCGCCGAAGGTGTGGTCGAACTTCACGCCCAGCCGCCCGTAAATCGTGTCAAACTGCTTTTGCGACAGCGCAATCATCTCATGCCAGATCTTCAGGTTTTCAGCATCACCGCTCTGAAGTTTGACGAGCTCCTGGCGGGCGGCGTCCCGGACGGTTTCCATGGCTTCGCCGGTGGCGCTGACCATTTTATAGAGCCGCTCCATCTCGCCGATGGGATCGGTTTTCAGCGCGTCGGGCTTGAGCTGATGTTTCCAGCCGAGCAGCAGCATTCCGAACTGTGTGCCCCAGTCGCCGATGTGGTTGTCGGTGATGACACGGTGACCCAGGAGGCGTAGCGTGCGCGCGAGGCTGTCTCCGAGGATCGTGGAGCGGATGTGGCCCACGTGCATCGGCTTGGCCACGTTCGGCGAACTGAAATCAATCACGACGGTCCGAGGATTCGCGGTTTTATCGAAAAACAAATGTTCGCCGCGGGCGGCCGATTCCAGAGTTTGTACGAGACAGGAGCTTTTCAGCCGGAAATTCAGGAAGCCGGCGCCGGCGATTTCGACTTTTTCGCAACAATTGCCGACGTCGAGTTTGGCGAGCACGTCGGTGGCAAGCTGGCGTGGATTCATTTTCCGTGCCTTGGCCAGCGACATGAGGGCGTTGCTCTGATAGTCGCCGAACTTCGGATCGGGACATGGGCGGACGAGAACGGCGGATGTCTCTGCCTCCGGCAGGACCGCACGGACGGCCTGTTGCAAATTTAGTTCAATCTGTTTGTTCGGCAGCACGGAAAATATTTAACCACGAAAGAATGCCGATGGACACGGATAAAATTTAAGAGGGGCGAGATACACGAGCCCACGATCGCACAAAATTTTGAAGTTGGGGGCTTGCAGAGCCCGCCCCTCCGGAAATCATTTTTTCCCGTATTCCTTGATGATATTGAGCATCGCATCGGCGTCGGGAGCTTCTTCGAGCGCTGAGCGAAAATCGGGTTTATGAAGGAACTTGGCGATGTTGGCCAGGGTGTGGAGATGTTTCTGGAACTGGCCCTGCGGCACGAGAAAAAGCATGACGAGTTTAACCGGCTGGTTGTCGAGCGCGTCGAAGTTGACACCCGCCTTCGAGCGGCCCAATGCGCCGACCACTTCGTAAATCAGGTCGGTCGAAGCGTGTGGAATGCCAATGCCAAACCCGATGCCGGTGCTCATTGAGGTCTCGCGCTTCTTGACGGCGGCCGTCACGGCGGCGCGGTCGCCGGGCTGGATTTTCCCGGTGGCGACGAGATTCTCAATCAACTCGTCAATCGCCTCCCAGCGATTGGCCGCGCGCAAGTCGGGAAGAATCTGCGCTTTGCTTAAAATATCACCCAAGTCCATACGTTGCTTCTTTAAGGATTGAACCCATTCGCGCTTTAATTCAAGACAGAAATATCGACAAATTTCAGGTTGAATTATTCGAACAGCCGCGCCAGCCAGTTGAAAACCTGTCCCGTGTCCTCCAGCCACCAGCCCAACGCGTGGAAAACACTGACTTTCGCGGTCAAAAACGGCAGGCCAAACAGCAACACTCCGGCGTTGCCGAGGAAAATGATTACCGCCGAAAACAACCAGCCCTGAGACGTAATGTCCGATTGCCGCGTTTTCAAGGTGTGCCAGGTCAAGGTCACATGAAACGCGTACGCCGCGCCAACGCACAGATGAAACCAGACCAGATAATTCCACCAATCCCAAAAGAAATGGCCAAGGGCGAACACCGCAATGATCAGTGCCGTGTAGAATGGGAAAAAATAAGGCGCCAGGGTGATGACAAAATTGGTTTTGCTCACGACAACATGGCCGCCGGCGGAAGAGACCTTCATTTTTTTCACCTGCCCGCCGAACAGCCACGTCCACAATGCATGCGTCAATTCGTGGCCGAAGACATAAAACCACATCGGTTTGGGCAGCAGCAGAAAAATCACCACCCAGCACGCCGCGCCCGCCAGCAACGGCACCCAAACCACGTCCGCCCTGCCGCTGGCGCGCAACACCAGCCACAACGCCCGCGCCGCACCGGCGCAAACCGGCAGCAGCAAGATGGCAATGATGAACTTGATCCACTTCGGCACGCGGCCAGAATTCAGAATTCGGAAATCAGAAGCCAGAAGAAAGATAAGTTGGAGTTCAAACTTCGGCGTGTCCGGGGCAGCCGGAAGCTCGGACTTCAACTTAAACCGCCGCTTGCGGCAGATGTTTGACCGACAACGGAATGCTCGCCTGCGATTTGTCGTCCAGCCGGACATCCACCGAAAACAAACCCTCCTCGGCGAATTTCAACTGCTGGATGTTGATGATGAAATTGCGCGTGAGAAAATGCACGTCGTCCGACAGCGCGACCGCCACCGGGATTTCAATGGGCGGCATGATGCTGTGGCCGTCGGCGTTGACGAAGTTCAGCTTGAGCTTGTGCGTGCCCTCGTCGTTGGCGTAGAACGTGACGCGCAACGCGACGGCGCATTGCGGATGCACCGCGGGCAATTGCGGTGTGTAAATCGTGTCGAACGAACCGAGCAGGTTGAGCTTGCCGTGGTCCTCGGTCGCCGCGTCGCACAAAACAGCCACTTGAATGTTCATACCTCAAGATTTAGCCACGAATTTTACCAATTGGCACGAATATCTTTTCCATCATTTTCCCGCTTGACATACATATAAACTCTATGTATCGTTTCTCTATGATTCGCAAAGAACTGGTTGCGGCATCGGCGGAGCCGCTGATTTTGTCGCTGCTTTCCCGCGGCGAGAGCTATGGTTACGCCATCATCCAGGAGGTCAAGGCCCGCTCCGACGGCAAGCTGCAATGGACGGACGGCATGCTGTATCCGGTGTTGCACCGGATGGAACACCGGGGCTTGATCAAGTCACGCTGGGGCGAGAGCGAAACCGGGCGGAAGCGGAAATACTACTCGCTCAAAAAGGACGGCAAAACGGCCATGGCCAAACATCACGAACAATGGTCCTTGGTCCATTCCGTTTTGTCCGGCCTGCGAAAGGAGCAATATGTTTGACCTCGAGAAATCCATCGCGGACTGGCGACGGCAGATGCTCGCCGCCGGCATCCAAACGCCCGTGCCGCTGGAGGAACTGGAGATTCATTTGCGCGAGGACATCGCGCAGCAGACGCGGTCAGGTTTGGACGTACAGAAGGCATTTGAGGCTGCCACTCGACAAATCGGTCAAGCCCCCGCATTGAGATCGGAATTCGAAAAAAATGACGTCTCGATCGGAGCGCGTTTCGTGGAACTGACGGGGATTGCGTGGGGCGTGATCGCGGGCGCATTTTCGCTGTGGACCCTGTTTTTTCTCTTCACCAGCCATGAAGTGAATTGGGTCGGGCGGATGCTGGGATTGGTTGCAATCGCATCAACCGGATTAAGCTGGCGATATGGCTACCGGGTTCTTCCGGTCATCCGTCACCGGCATGTCAGGACGTTGATGGGGTTTGCCGGCTGCATTGTCAGCATTCTTTGGATGGGAACCTTTGTGAAACTCATCCTCCCGTCCTTGGTCGTGCTTCCAACGAAGGCGGATACTTCCCCGGCGCGGCTGATGGTTTCATTCCTCTGGGCATGGACGGTGGCCGCAACTCTTGCCAGCACGGCGCACGGGCTGAAAAAAGTTGCGTCCAGAAAGGACCAGCCCGCGGTTTCGTGAGCAACCACCGGAAGCCCTGTCAAACCAGATATGTTCAATCTCGAACAGGCAATCGTGGAATGGCGGCGGCAAATGCTCGCTGCCGGCATAAAAACGCCCGTGCCGCTGGAGGAATTGGAAAGCCATCTGCGCGAAGACATCAAGCAACAAATCCAGACCGGCAAGATGCCACAAGAAGCTTTTGAATCAGCGTCCGCGCAAATGGGTGAGGCCCCGCCGCTCAATCTTGAGTTTAAGAAAGCCGGTGGATTCCATAGCTGGCTGGGCGAGAACAAAGCCGCTCTGAATCACCGTCTTTTGGCCTTGCTTTGGCTGGCATTTTGCACGTGGATTTTCCTGCAATTTGCCTACAACATGACGTTGGCAGCGATGCTTATCCAGTTTAAGTCAATCCATTATGATTGGCATTATAATTGGGATGTGGCTGTGCTGTGGGAAATCATATTCCTGTGCGGCATGATTGCCAGCATTTCGTTCTTTGGTGGCAAAAAGAAAGGAGTTTGGGTGATCCGATTAGTTGCCATTTTAGTCTTGATGGCAATAGTCGGAGGTGTAGTCCAAGGGAGTTCCCCACCTTGGAAAAGTTCACTCCTAACGGTTGCCGTTACGGTCTTGTGCGTCGCTTCGATTTGGCTGCTCCGGCCATCAAAACTCAAAGCGCTATCTCAAGCAGCAAAATAGTCTTACGGCGGGTTGCGCGCCTCCAGAAACTTTTTCAACTCCGCCGCCGCCTTGCCGCCGAAACCAGGGATGGCGGCGATTTGTTCCGGCGTCGCCGTCCGCAGCCGCTGCACCGAGCCGAATTTTTTCAGCAACGCCTGCTTGCGCGCTTCGCCGATGCCGGGAAATTCGTCCAGCACACTTTCCGAAATACGCTTGATGCGAAGCTGCGCGTTGTAGCTGTTCGCCACGCGATGACATTCATCGCGAATTCGCTGGAGCAACTTTACCGCCGGATGATTCAGTCCCAGCCGCAGCGGCTTGCTTCCGCCCGGCTGATAAATCTCCTCGAATTCCTTCGCCAGCCCGATGACGGGAATTTTTTCGAGACCGAGTTTGGCAAGTTCGGCACAGGCGGCGCTTAATTGTCCCTTGCCACCGTCTATCAGGATCAGGTCAGGCAAGGTAGGGCGGGCGTCTCGCCTGCCCAGCGAACGCGCCAGCGCGAGCACATCGCGTCTCGCTCCGCTCGGCGCGGGCAGGCGAGACGCCTGCCCTACTTTAACTTCGCTTTCGCGCAATAACCGCGTGTATCGGCGGCGCACCACCTCCGCCATGCTCGCAAAATCATCCTGGCCCTCGACTGTTTTAATCTTGAACCGGCGGTAGTTCACGCGGTCGGGCCGGCCATGCTTGAAACTCACCAGCGAAGCAACGGCGAACGTGCCGCTGATGTTCGAAATGTCGAAACCTTCGATGCGTTGCGGCGGTTCGCGCAGGCCCAGCGCCTTCGCCAGTTCCGTGAGATCGCGTTGCGGATCAACCGCCAGCGGCAGCGTGTAGGGCACTCGCTCGAATTTCCGTTCCTTCTTCGTCGTTTCCTTCAGGTCGGCGATGAGATCGCGCAGGCCGGCGGCCTTTTCATAATCCTGCGCCGCGGCGGCCTTGCGCATTTCGGCTTCGAGCTGGCCCTTCATTTCGTGGCACTGGCCGGCGATGAAATCGCACGCGGCGTTCACCTGCTCCAGGTATTGTTCGCGCGTGACGTTGCCGATGCACGGCGCGGTGCAGTATTTGAGGTGCGCGTAGAGGCAATGCTTGTAGTCCGCCTCGCCCGGCGTGAACACGCGGCAGCCGCGCAGATTGAACTGCCGCCGCACCAGCGCCAGCGTGTTGCGCAGCGCGCCCGAATTCGAGAACGGCCCGAAGTACCGCGCGCCGTCGTCCTTTTTCAGCCGGGTGAAGGTGAAGTTCGGGATCGGGTCGTTCAAATTCACCTTGAGCATCAGGAACCGTTTGTCGTCGCGGAAACTGATGTTGTAGCGCGGATGAAATTCCTTGATGAGTTTGCCCTCAAGCAGGAACGCCTCCGGCTCGCTCCGCACGACGTGAATGTCGAAATCATGGATGGCCTCGACCAGCGCGTTGAATTTCAG
>Ga0265323_10000242_pt1 | contig 32174 bp, 22 predicted proteins | sample 41225metaG_FD_193580 | JGI IMG/M metagenome (GOLD analysis project Ga0265323, IMG submission 193580) | Rhizosphere microbial communities from Carex aquatilis grown in University of Washington, Seatle, WA, United States - 4-12-25 metaG | ecosystem: Host-associated > Plants > Roots > Rhizosphere...
GCGCAGATGAGATGCGCCGGGTGCGCGCTTTGTTCCATGGCCAGGAACGGCCGGGCGATCAGGAAAAAATCACCGCCTGGGCGCGGCGCATCCGCTTCCAAGGAGCCCTCACTGCGCGGTTGCACGCGCTGGGAATTCGCTTCTAATCACTCCCTTTTTTCACCGGCATGATCGCTCTGCTGCTCGTCGTCGCACTTTTCCTCTTCCTCACTTTTGTCGGCCAGGCTGTCATCAGCCTCCTGCGTCCGCGGCTGGGCGTGCTCTGGAGCTGGTTCATCGCCCCGATGACCGGCCTCGCGCTGCTGCTGGCCATCGGCACGCGCCTGAGCGTATGGGGCCTGCCGTTCAAGGTCATCGGCCCGTGGCTCACGCTGGGTCTGGCGGTGTTCACTGGCGTGGTCTTCTGGTGGCGCCGGCCCGTCGTGCCCTGGCGCCAGCTCGCGCCGTTTTTCGCCATCACCCTGGGCTATCTGCTCTACACCGGCTGGCCGCTTTTCCTCTACGGCTTCAATTGGATTTCTTACGGCAACGATGACATGGCCAACTACACCCTGGCCGCCGACCGTTTTCTTAATCACGGCTATTACCAGCTGCCGCAGCAGACCGACCTCGAGGGCATGGACTACACGCAGCACTACTGGTTCATGCACGGCCTGCAGCAGATCCGGCCGGGCACCGAGCTGGCCGTGGCGTGGGCGGCATCGCTAACCGGCCGCATCGCCCATGAGGTCTTCATGCCAGTCATCCTCATGATGAGCATGATGCAGATCTTCGCCATGGGTGCCGCCGCTGTCTACCGCGGACGCCATCGCAAGATCGCCCTAGTGGGGTTTCTAGTGTTCGCTACAAGCCCGCTCTTCGGCCTCGGAACGCTCTATCAACTGATCGCCCAAGTCGGCGGGATTGCCAATCTCCTTGCCGCGAGCACATTGTTATTTTCCGCCCGGTTTATGGGCGTGCGCAAACTGCTGCTGGCCAGTCTGCTCACCTGCTGCCTTGGCATCGTCTACCCGGAGGTGTCGCCCTTCATCGCGCTCGGCATCCTGCTGTTCGCGATCCGGCTGCGTTACACCAATCTGCCAATGTTTGGCCGGTATGTGCTTTTTGTGGCGGGCGTTGCCGTGCTGACGTTCCTGCTCCTCGGGACGAGCACCTACGAGTTCATCAATACATTGGTGATGCAGTCAGTTGGCTCCGCCGGCCTTGGGGCGATGGCGGAGATCAACGATCAGAGCGGCGGCCTTGTGCTGTTTCCGTGGACACTCGTGCCGTCATTCATCCCCATGCTGTTTGGTCTCCACCCCTTCGGCGTGGTCGGCGTTGATCCCCTGATCTCGATTCAGATCGCGGTGGGCTTCGTCTTTCTCGGTTACACGATCTGGGCGGCCTGGCGCAATGTGGTCCAGAACGCCCCGCTGGGCTACCTTGCCGCCATCATGATCCCGCTTGGCTTTTACCTGTTCTTCAAAGGCCAGGACTTCGGACTGTTCAAGCTGGCAATGTTCGCCCAGCCGGTGATCACGCTCTTTCTCGCGCAGGGCTTCGCCAAGTTTCTCTTCAGCCCTGCGCCCCAATTCCGCCGCCGGGCGCGCGTGGTACTCGTTCTTTTTGTCTTCTGCACCATACCGAGTGCCATCTACTACAGCTATGCCTCCCTCGGAACCTACGGCGGCGGCCTTACCGAAGTCGTGGGCGCATCCCGCCTGGGCGTGCAATTCGACCCGCCGAAGAACCTCCAGTACGACGCCATCGAGAGTGACATCAGCAACGTGGTCAGCGCCAAGTTGCTTTCCCAATATACTCAAGGCATCGACACGCGTTTCCTGAGCCGTTCGTACATGGACAACATCGCCAACATTGCGGTGTTGAAGTTCCTCCGCACGCCTGATCCTGACCTCGGGCCGCAGGCGCGCATCGTCGAGAAGCTGGCCCTGCTGCGCTTCCTGCTTCCATCCGAGATCATGACGGGCGACGTGCCCGATTATCGCGTGATGACCATCACCAAACTGGACAACAACTGGACGGAGACCAGTTCGCGGCAGCTCGCCTACCGGGACCGCCTCTTTGTCGCCATTCGCACCGGGTTCGATCATTTCAACAAAGCCAATCCGGGCGACGACTGGACCATCCAGCATATGTATCAATACAAGCTCGAAAGCCAGGTGAAGGACCGCCTGGTCTTCCTCCACTCCGAACTCGGCCCCCACTATTATTCCTCGGCGCGTTTCAAAGCGGCGTTCTTCCAGCGCGAGCCCGAGCCGGTCAGCAACCGGCAGGTCTATTTCCACGGCAGCGGCCGCTATAATCTCTTCAACATCATCAATCCCTCGCCCGACCTGCGCGTCGTGGTCGACTTCACGCGGACTTCCCTCGGCAAGGGACGCTCCAAACTGCCCACGAAAGCCATCGTGATCGGCGAGGATGACTATGCGCTGCCGTTCGTCGGCCATGGTTCGGCCCGGGTGTTTTCGCCCATCATCAAGCCCGAGCACTACGAGAAGCAGGCCTATATCACCGTCGACTTCGGCGACCAGCCTGCGCCGATCCTCAAGGAGAAAACCGGCCTCATGCGCCTCTATGGCGTGCGGTATAACCTGGATGACCGCCGCCTGATCGGTTTCGTGCGCGACATCTCGGTCATGACCGATGAACAATATCGCGCCCTGCCGCGGCCGACGAAGATCAGCTCATTTCCTTGGGATCTCTACAAGTATCCGGGCCTCGAGTATTCGGGGATATTCGAGGACGGCTGGGTGGCCGATGATGCTTACTTCAAATTCGGCCCATCCCATCCTGGCCAGGTGCTGTATTTCAAGGGCTTCATTCCAGAGACCCCTGGGTTCCGCACCACTGGGGTGGATTTGACGGTTTCAATCAATGAGAAACCGACCGAGATCGTCCATCTGCAGGCCGGTGATTTCACCCTCACCCGGCTCATCAAGGAACCGGCCAACATCACGTCCATCTCGCTGCATTTCTCGGACGCGCAGACCTATGGGAAGGGCGACGACCGGGCGGTGTCCGCCTTCGTCCAGGAAATCTCCATTGGCGACATTCCCGACCTCGCCGCTTTCCGCAATCTCACCAATCAGAAGGGCGACAAGTTCGAACTGACCGGCGTCGATGAAGACGGCTGGATCGGACAGAACGCGACCTTCACCACGCCGGCCTTCGCCGAGTTCAAAGTGCTCAAGATTGACCTCGAGGTGCCGGGCTGGGCTCCCGTTGACACCAACGAGATCAGGATCTCCCTCAACGCCGCCCCATTTCAGACCCTGACAGCCGAGCGCGCTTCCTACCTGAGCCTCTACGTGCCGCTCCCCGCCGGGGGTCGCAACACGGTGCGCCTGGAGGCGGGCAAGGCGTTCCCGCTTCCCCACGACTCGCGGGAGCGGGCTTTCCTCATCAAGAACATTTCCTTCGAAAATCAAAGCCGCACCGACCTCTTCGTGCGCGGCTGGCACCAATCCGGGTACCTCTTCAGCATCGATCACGCTGACAATGACGGCTGGGTGGATCACCGCATCAATTTCTCCTTCCCCGCCACCGATCGCTTCAAGACGGCCTATGTGGACATCGTGCGCTTCCCGGCCCACGCCGACCTGCCGCTCTCGGTCAGCCGCGATGGCGGTGTACCGGAGATCCGCGCCCTCGGATTGGAAAAGACCGAGCGGATCGCCGTGCCGCTCTCGGCCATCCGCGCCACCGCCCTCTCGCTTTCGGCCCCGCGCAGCTATCCCCTGGCCGCGCCTGACACTCGCGAGCGCTCCTTCCGCATCGTCAACATCGATTTCGAGTAGATCTCGATCGCCGTTCTACTCGCGCCACGGGGCATCAGGGTCCACTTCCGTTCTTCCTTTTTGCACGGTTTCCGTGTTTTCTGGTGACCTAAACCTCCTTCCATGCTCCTGAGCATTGTTGTCCCAGTCTACCGCGAGGAGAAGAACATCCCCGAGTTCCTCCGCCGCTTGCGCCCGATCTTGGCGGGTATCACCGAGGACTATGAAATCATCTTCGCCTTGGATCCGTCGCCCGACCGCACCGAGGAGGCGGTTCTGGAACAGCGCGGCCAAGACTCGCGTGTCAAGCTGCTCAAGTTTTCCCGGCGTTTCGGCCAGCCCATGGCCACCCTGGCCGGCATGCAATACTCCTCAGGCGACGCCGTCATCGTGATGGACGTGGACCTGCAGGACCCACCTGAACTCGTTGTGGACATGGTCGCCAAATGGCGGGAAGGCTACGACGTTGTCCTACCACAGCGCCGCCAGCGCACGGGTGAACCATGGCTCAAAAGACTGATCGCCGGGACCGGCTACCGGATCATCAACCGTATCGCTGACGTGAAAATCCCGCCCAATACGGGCGATTTCCGCCTGATGGCGCGACGCGTCGTCAACGAGGTCGTGCACCTCCGGGAGACACATGGCTTCCTGCGCGGCATGGTGGCGGTTGTCGGCTTCAGGCAGGTGCTCATCCCCTTCGACCGTCCACCGCGTTTTGCCGGACAGACCAATTACAACCGTTTCCTTGGATCGCTGCGCATCGGTTTCAACGGCATCTTCTGCTTCTCCACCTACGCCCTGACCCTGAGCACCCAGCTCGGCTTTGCGCTCGCCTTCGGCTCGATCTTCATCGCGCTCGTCTACTTCGTGATGAAACTGGCCGGCTTCCCGTTCCCCGTCGGCAACCCGACGATTGTCATCCTTGTTCTCTTCATGGGCGGCGTGCAGCTCATCAGCGTCGGCATCCTCGGCGAATACATCGGCCGCATCTACGAGGAGGTGCGCGGGCGGCCCCGCTTCATCGTCGACCGCGCCGAGGGTTTTAAGCCATAGCCGCATCGCGGAGGAACCCTCCGGAGCATGAGCCGGCTTTACCGCGCATGACCTCGCCGCTCGCCTCCCTGTCATCCTGGGCTGCGACCCGCAAACGCAGCTTGGGTGTCGTGCTCGCCGCAGGGTTGTTCATCGCCGCGCCTTTTTTCACCAATCGCGGCCTGGGTACGAGTGAGGCCTATAACTATAGCCTCGCCGTGGCCGACTTCGTCACCCAGATGCGCGCCGGAGAGTTTCCGGTATTGGCCGGCCAGAGTGACTTCGCCTGGAACGGCCGCATTCACCCGCTGCGCACGGCGCCTTATTTCCTCTACGCCGCCGGCCTGCTCGACTTGGTGACTTTCCATTCCCTTGGTTTCTGGACCCAACAAAACCTGGTCGTCGGCCTGAGTCTGCTCAGCGGTGTCCTCAGCTGCTACTTCTGTTTGCGCCGCGCCGTGCCCGGGCTGGGCGACCGCGCCGCCGCGCTGCTGGCCGCCGCTTATGGACTTTCGCCCGGCCTGCTCTCCACGGCCTATACGATGGACCTGTACATGACGGTGATGACCGTCCCGTGGATCCCGTTGGTGCTCGGCGGACTGGTACGGGCACAGCGGGAGGGCACGTTTGGCGCCTTTGCCCAGGTCGCCATCGGCCTGGCAGCGTTGTGGTTGGCGCACCCGCCGGTGGCCTTCTGGATGACAATTGCCCTTCTGTTGGCGGGGTTTGCGCTGGTTGCCACCGGCTGCTGGCGCGGCCGGGCGCTGGTGGCCGCCGGCAGTGCGTTGCCGCTCTTCATGCTGCTGGCGTGTTTTGCGTTCGTGTCGGTGCTGACCGCCAGCAACTACGGGGCGATCACTCACGTGAAGGACGTGGCCCTACTGCTGGTCGAGACCAAACGCGTCGCCGCGGATTCGCTTGCGCCGGTGAGTGCAGGTGCCGGTCAACTGGGCGACTTCCAACTCGGTTATATGTATTGGGCGCTCCTGGTCATCGCGGCCGGGCTCGCCCTCTGGCAGCGCCAAGCGCTGGCACTGGCCCTGGTCGTCAGCAGCGTTTTTTTCCTGGCATTGACGTTGCCGGTGCCGGACGTACAGGCGTGGCTGTGGGAGAAGCTGCCCACCCTCGCGGTCAGCCTTACCAACCAGTGGCCAATGCAGCGCTTTTACCTGCTGGTCACGGCCCAGGTGATTTTTGCGTTTGCCCTGGTGTGGCGGCCTCCGGCCCGACCGATCACCGGCTTTCTCCGCGATGCTGCCATCTTCGTTACGGTCGCCGCGATGCTCTGGACCGGCTGGCAGTCCCTGCGTTTCGTGGTGCGCGGATTCAGCTCACATCTCGACGCGGCGGTTTCGGCCCGTACCCACCGGCCTGAAAACGTCAATCTGACCTTGATCTCCTATGCGCTGTTCGACCCCCCGCCCTGGTTTGTCAATGGCGTCATGGATCCCCTCATGGAGTTCCGGCTGCGCGCGCCGTTTGATGCCCATGAGGTGATTGCCAACGGCACCGCTCCCTTTGCCGAAACAGCGGCCAGCGGGATGTTTCGGCTCGCCGAGACCGAATCCGACCGGCTCATTCTCACCCCGCACCTGCTCCTGAAGCCCGGGTTCCGCTACCGGCTCTCCTTCGACTTCAAGGCCCCCCCCCAGACGATGCTCCTGCAGCTGCGGGGCCGCACTTTCTTCCGCCAATATCCCCTGCCCGCCGCCGGACAGCCGCGCGGCTTTGGCATGCTACCGGGCAACGGCCGGTCACTGTTCCTGTGGACAACGGACCAGAGTCCCGAAGAGATCGAGCTGCACCTCGTCGCCACCGGCATTGAGACCCAGGCCCGCATGCAGCAGTTCGCCGGTTTCAAGCTGGAGGCCATCGCGCCCGGCCAGCTGCCGGTCGTGGTGGAATCGCTCGTGCCGTTGCGTGCCCGGGTGCACGCAGAAAGCGCCGGCTACTTGGAGGTGCCGCGCATGTATCTGGAGGGCTATCGCGCGACGGTCGACGGCCAGCCGGTTTACGTTCAGGCCTCGCCCGACGCGCTGGTGCTGCTGCCGGTGCCCGCCGGTAATAGCCGTGTGGAGGTGCGTTATGTTGGGCCACTATTGCTGCGCCTGGCGTTCTGGTTGACCTGCGCAGGGTGGTGCGCCGTGGGCGGCTGGCTGGTCCTGCCCGCGCGCGGGCGGGCAAGCCTGCGGGCGGCCAGCTTCGCGGTTAGTCGGAAACTGTGGAGGATCAAATGGTGGCTGCTAGGAGCGGCAACCGCGGTCACCGCGGCAGTCTGGGTGGCGGGCGCCTGGGAGCGCCAGCGCGCCGCGGTGGGACCGATCGTCATGAAGGTCGTCTTTCCGCGCAATTTTTGGCAGGGTTCGCAGCCACTGGTTGTCACGGGCAAGCCACATGCCGGGACCTTTGTCTACGTGCGCTATGAAGATGCCCGGCATCTGCGCATTGGTGTCGATGTCTGGGGCTTGCTTGGCAAACTCTCCGAACCGGTCGAAGTCGATTATTTTGCGGTGCACCAGCTCGAGATCTCGACCGGCGCACTCCATCCGCCGGATCATCCCGCGGTGCAGGCCCTGCCGTCTGCCGAGCGCGAAGCCCGGCACCGGCAGCTACGCGTGGTCCTTGACGGCCGGGTGGTGCTCGATGAAGCCGTGCAGCAATATGACACCAATCTTTCCGAGATCACCGTGGGGGAAAATCACATTGGCGGCTCCAATGCCGGCATACGTTTCACCGGCGCAATTCTCGATATCCATCGCGGACCAGTCCGGCCTTGATTCCCAAAGCGATTTGGCTTCCCCCGGCGCGGGGGACGCTATTCGCTCAAGCCCTTACTGACATCGCCATGCCGACCACCCAATGGCCCAAGGTTCTCCCCCCGCTGACTCCTGAGCAAAAACGCATCAGCGATGATTTCATGAAGCTCTGGCACGAGGTGCTGCCGCGGCGTTTCGGCATCGTGGAGACCTTCAACCAGAACTTTCCGGTGAAGTACTCGCCGCCCGGTTTCAAAGCCTCGCTGGAGATCGGCGCGGGACTCGGCGAGCACCTCCACTACGAAAAGCTCACGCCGGAACAGGAAAAGAACTACTACACGCTGGAACTCCGCGAGAACATGGCGGCCGAGATCCGGAAGAACTTCCCGCGCGTGCAAGCCATCGTGGGCGACTGCCAGCAGCGCCTCGCTTTTGCCGACGGGTATTTCGACCGAGTCATCGCCATCCACGTGCTCGAGCACCTGCCCAACCTGCCGGCCGCGATCCGGGAGGCGTACCGCCTCGTCAACAAGGAAACCGGCCGCTTCCTCGTGGTCATCCCCACCGAGGGCAGTCCGGCGTACACGCTGGCCCGCAAGCTTTCGGCCGAGCGCGTCTATAAAAAGCATTTCAGCGGCGACTATTCTTTAATCTACAAGCGCGAGCACATCAATCTGGCCCCCGAGATTTTCGAGGAGCTGGCGCCATGGTTTACCATCGAGGCCCGTAGCTACTTTCCGCTCCGCGTCCCTTTCATCTGGTGCAACCTCTGCATCGGCCTCGCGCTGCGGCCGCGGGCCAGGCCGGGCGCCGGCTGAACGATCGACTCCCCGGCCTTCACTCCCGGCACCAAGCGAGCCTTTGACAACATCTGAATCATCCGCGGTCTTGGCGTCTGCATTCTCCATCGTCTCATGCAAAAAGTCTTCGTGACCGGCGCCGCCGGCTTCATCGGTTCCACCCTCGTCGATCGTCTGCTCGCGGATGGCGTTGCTGTCGTCGGCTGGGACAATTTCTCCACCGGACAGGAACGCTTTCTCGAGGGCGCCCTGAAACACAAGCGTTTCAACCTCGTGCGCGGCGACAACCTTGACCTGCCCCCCCTCACCGCCGCGATGAAAGGCTGCGACTTCGTCTACCATTTCGCCGCCAACGCCGATGTGCGTTTTGGAACCGAGCATCCTCGCAAGGATTTCGAGCAAAACACGCTCGCGACCTTCAACGTCCTTGAGGCGATGCGCGCCAACGGCATCAAGCGGCTGGCCTTTTCCTCGACCGGCTCCGCCTATGGCGAGTCAGCCGTCATTCCGACGCCTGAAGACGCGCCCTTTCCGATCCAGACCTCGCTTTATGGCGCCTCGAAGGTGGCCGGTGAAGGTCTGGTCACCGCTTATGGCGAGGGTTTTGGCTTCGAAGGCTACATCTTCCGCTTCGTGTCGATTCTCGGCGAACGCTACACCCACGGGCACGTGTTCGATTTTTATCAGCAGCTCATCGAGCATCCGGCATGGCTGCGGGTTCTGGGTGATGGCTCACAGCGCAAGAGCTACCTCTACGTGCAGGACTGCGTTGATGCCATGCTGCACGTGATCCGCCTCGCCACCGCCGCCACGGCCAAGCACCGTACGCAGGTCTACAATCTCGGCGCGCCGGAATACGTGCGGGTGAACGACTCCATTCGTTGTCTTTGCGGTGCGCTCGGACTTAAGCCTGAGCTCCGCTACACCGGCGGCGACCGCGGCTGGATCGGCGACAATCCCTTCATCTTCCTCGACACGAAGAAAATCCAGGCCACCGGCTGGAAGCCGAAGCTCACCATCGAGCAGGGCATCATCCGGACCCTCCGCTGGCTTGAGGCCAACCGCTGGGTCTACGAGGCGCGAGGAGCAAAGTGACCGTCGTGGACGCCTTCAGGCTGTCTGTAAAACCCCTCGCGTTGGGTCCCGTGATCCGTTTTTGTTGAGACATGAAGTGGTTCATTGTTGCTGCTGCCGCGGCGGCGTTGCTGGCTGGGTTTGTTTTCTGGCAGCTCAATTCAACCAAGACCGCCTACGTCAATGGTCTGCCGCAGTACAACCAGCTTCCTGGCCGGGAGTACATCTTCCAGCGGGATTGCTACATTTTCAAATTCAAGCGGCACAACACCGAGTGGCCGCTCGTCGGCGCCAATGTGCCTGGCGCCGTCATCAGTGTGTCGGCGCTGCCCGTCGAGGTGTCACCCCAATATGTCGGCGCCACTCTGCCGGAGGTGCGTATCATGGACCTCGCACGCGTCGGTGACCGTTTCAAGATCATCTCGGTGCGCCGGGAGACCAGCCGCCGCGGCACGCAGATTTCCTTTGAAATCCTGTTCATTAATGAGTCGGAACGCCGCTATCCCCGCCTGGATGCATTTTGGATTCTCGACCACACACCCGAGCAGCGCGACGAGGCTCCGCTCATCCTTGCCGACTATGCGGTTGAGCGTCTGAAGAAATGAATCACGGCCGGCGGACGCCCTTGAGCATTCTGAAGTCCTTCCTTCCTGTCCATGGCTGAGCTCAAGATCGAACTCCCCGCCCCCGTCTCCGGCCGTCTGCCGGTGCTCGACGAGCTCAAGGGCCTGGCGATCATTTTGGTGATCCTTTACCACGCGGGCGGCGCGCTCGTGTGGAACAACTACCTGCACGGCGATATCGGGGTGGACATGTTCGTCATCCTGAGCGGCCTCGGTCTGGTGCTGGGCTCGCACTACACCGGCGCACGGGAATTTCTCACCCGGCGGCTCGGGCGGATCATGCCCACCTATTGGATCGTTTTGACCGTCCTACTCATCCTTAACACACACTTTCTGCAAAGGCAGTACACCTGGACCGACATCGGGCTCCATTACCTTGGGGTGCATGCCTGGTTTGGCGATGCCTATGGCGTGAGCATCAACGACTCGTTCTGGTTCATCACCCTGATCCTGACCCTCTATCTGCTCTACTGCGCCATCCAGCCCTGGCTAGGGAGAGCCGATCACATCCTGTTGTTTGGCGGCATCGTATCCTGCGGCGGCGCCCTGGGACTGTTCTTTTGGAACCAGCCGTCCGTGTTTTCCCATCTCGGCCTGCGGCTGCCGGGATTTTTTCTGGGCATCCTCGCCGGTCAAACGATGAAAAACGCGAAACTCGCGATCCCGCTGACCTGGCAGTTGGCCACCGCACTGTTTCTTTTGACTTATGTACCTTACACGCAAGGTGTGGTTTTTCATTCCACTGTGGTCGCGGCGATGGTCATGGCCTTCTACGGCCTTGCCCTGCGCCCACGATTGCCTGCAGCCGCGGGCAACTGGATGGGCGCAGTCCTGTGCTTTCTCGGCCGTCATTCACTCGAAATCTTCCTCATTCACCAGCCGTTGATGCGCGAGTACAACTATTACCTGCATGGCCGCTGGCTCAACGTCATCCGACCCAGTCCCTTATCGTTGATTACCGGCATGGTGATCGCCCTGGCCGTCACTATGCTCCTCAGTGTGGAGTTACGCCGGTTGTTGCAAAAACTGCCGTTCCCCGCCAAAGCCTGAAGATTCGAATGCATCTTGTCATCACCGGAACCAGTTCGGGAATCGGCCGCGCCTTGGCCAAGGATCTGCTCGTAAAAGGACATCAGGTCTGGGGTCTCGCGCGTTCCGCCCAGCCGGAACTGGCGGCGGAACACCCTGATACCTTTCTCCAGTCCCGGTGCGACGTGGCAGACTGGAGTCAGGTTGCCCAAGTAGCGCGCGCGATTCGTGCCACCTGGCCATGCGCCGACGGGCTCATCGCCTGCGCGGGGCTGCAGGGTGCCATCGGCATCGCAGTCACGCTCGATCCGCTCCAGTGGAGCGCCACCATTCGTGCCAATCTCGACGGCACCTATTATGCCATCCGCGCGTTTCATGAACTCCTTCGCCAAAGCTCGCGCCGCGCCAAGGTCGTCTGCTTCTCCGGTGGCGGCGCCACCAAGGCCCGGCCGAATTTTTCCGCCTATGCCGCGGCCAAGACCGGCATCATCCGGCTCGTAGAGACCATCGCTGAGGAATTACGCGAAGAGCCGCTCGATATCAATGCCATCGCTCCCGGTGCCATCAACACGCGCCTGACCGACGAAGTGATCCGGCTCGGGCCGGCCGTCGTCGGCGAAGCCGAGTACCAAGCCGCGCTCAAGCAAAAGGAAACTGGTGGCGGGTCGCTCGAAAAGGTCATCGACCTCGTGGAATGGCTCCTTTCGCCCGCTTCCGACGGCATCAGCGGCCGCCTTCTTTCCGCCCAGTGGGATCCATGGGCCGGACTTGGCCGGCATGCCGGGGCCATTGCCAAGTCGGATATCTACACCCTCCGGCGCATCGTGCCTGAGGACCGCGGGCAGCATTTCTAACGGCGCCGTCCGGTGCATAATCGCCTTCCCTCCATCGCACAAGACCCGTTTGTTGGATGCGAATGAAAGTCCCGTATCTTGACCTGCCCGCGCAGATCCGTGCGCTTCGCCCCGAACTGGATGCCGCCATCGCCCGCAGTCTCGACACGGGCGCGTTCTGCCTCGGGCCCGAGGTCCAGCAGTTTGAAAGGGAATTCGCGGCGTTTTGCTCGGCCGCCCACTGCGTCGGCTTCAACAGCGGCACGTCTGCCCTGCATGTCGCCATGCGCCTGCTCAACCTCGGATCAGGCGACGAAGTCATCACCACCCCCTTCACCTTCATCGCCACCAGCTGGGCCATCGTGTACACCGGCGCACGGCCGGTCTTCGTGGACGTCGAGGAGGCGACTTTCAATCTCGATCCGCGCCTGGTGGCGAAGGCCATCACCGCCCGGACCAAGGCGATCCTGCCCGTGCATCTCTACGGCCAGCCCTGCGACCTTGACCCTCTGCTCGAGATTGCCCGGCAGCACCAGCTGCCGCTGGTCGAGGACGCCGCCCAAGCGCATGGGGCCCGTTACCGCGGCAAACCGGTGGGAACCATGGGAGAAATGTCCGCCTTCAGTTTTTATCCGACCAAGAATCTGGGCGCCTGCGGCGAGGCCGGCGCCCTTGTGACCAACCGGGCCGATCTCGCCGCCCGCGCCCAGTCCCTCCGTGAACACGGTTCCCGCGCGCGCTACCTGCACGAGGAGGTGGGATACAATTACCGCATGGAGGGCATCCAGGGTGCGGTCCTGCGCGTGAAACTCACGCGCCTGGGCGCCTGGAACGCCGCCCGACGGGCGATTGCGCATCGCTACCACGAGTTGCTACAAGACACCCCGCTCGTCCTGCCCCGTGAAGCGGGCTACGCGGAAAGCGTCTACCACCTCTACACCGTACGGCATCCCAGCCGTGACCGGTTGAAAATGCACTTGGAAGCCTGCGGCATTGGCAGCGCCATTCATTATCCGCTGCCGCTGCATCTGCAGAAATGCTTTGGCTATCTGGGACACCAGCCGGGTGATTTTCCCGTCGCCGAGCGTGCCGCGCGGGGATGTCTCTGCCTGCCCATCTACCCCGAGCTGACCGACGCTCAAATCGAGCACGTGGCCCGCTCGATCCACGAATTCAAGGACTGGTAATCCTGCCAGCATGCAGCCCGGACCAACGGCAGGCTCAACGCGGGCTGCCGTCCTGTACTCCGGCTTCTACGGAAAAGACATCACCGGTAAAGGTTGCTTGGGACGTCGAGAGTCCGATCGGGTTTTCGCCGATCACAATCTGCCCGGGCGCCGTTTTATTAAAGGCAAACGGTTGGTTCAGGACCACGGTGCCGTTGAGTTTGACCTGGGCTCGTCCCGCCTCCGGGTGCCCAATTGGCAGCAATGCTCCGAACGAAACCCAGAACGTTTGCTCGGCATCGTAATCGACGTTGATGGGCGCGGACTCGACGCTGCCGATGCCCCAGTGGTCAAAGCCGACGACCACGGCGGTCTCGCTGATGTATCGCACATAGAGGCCATCGCCACGACCGGTGATACCAGTTGTAATCAGGGGTTCTGCCATCCCGGTTCGCCTGAGAGGCAGCCGCAGCTGCAAGCAGAGCGGACCGGGCAAATCCTTGAACGGCTCTTCCTGCCCGTGATCCAGGCGCATCCGGCGGGACACCTCCATAACTTGTCCGCCAAATAAGCGCCGGCAGGCTGAGATGGGCATGGGCGAGCAAGCGGTGTAGATCTGGAAGGGGGCCACGTCATGCCAGTTGACCGTGCCGAATAGGACGGTTCTGCCGTCCAGCAGAACCCGCAGCGTCTGGTGCGGCACCGCACTCACCCGCGGCCGGCACCGCAAAGCCTCCAATGAAACTTCGAACTCATGCGACCGGGCGTAATCAAAGCGGATTGGCTTGGATTTCACAAACAGACCCCTGACGTGTTGAAAACTCAGCTGGATGGTGGACTCATCGAGGTAGGCCACGAGGAATGCGTCGAGCTCGTCGCCGTGCTGAAAGACCAACAATGGCTCCGTGTCCCCGTAACGGTCCCGCGGAAACGCCACCCGCAACCGCACCGGGCCGCATTGGCCGGCCAGTTGGCCGAACCATGCAAGATCCGGACCAAGCACCTTGGCCAACTGCACCCGTCCCGAGAAATTGTCCTCACCCGGCAACGGCCTTTCCCGCCGGCCCAGCCTGACCTGGTTCGGAGACGCCTCAAAACACGGGGCATCGAGCGCCAGCAGGTCGCGATCATCCAGCGCCACCCGCACCCGGTTTCGCAATCGCTGGGCCCGCGCCTCATCCAGCGTTCCCCACCAAGGATGCCATGCCGGCGGAAGCAGCGTGCCCAGATACACACTTAGCCGCCGGCTGCGGCCGGGTTCCACGGCGAATTCCCCGCCGTTCGTACGGCCATAATTCTCGTGGTCAAAAACGAGCCGGGCAAACCCCGGCCGCGTGCATTCGACGAGCACTGCGTCCGTGAAACCCGTGGTCCCTGCGACCACCATGGGTTGGAATCGACCAGGGTGTCCGTCCGGAAAGGTTACATCGAGCTCGATCGGGCCGGGTTTCGACCCGGATGCTCGCTGCAGCGGCCACACCAGCCGGTCGCAGAACCGTCCGAGGACCGCGTAAGCCGAGGGATTGTTCTCCAGGAAAAAAGCGTGCACCTGGAAACTGATGAACACGTTGTAGGCGCAGATCATGCCGAGCCACGCGGCCCCGCCGCGCGTCAGCCAGCGCCACCACACCCCGGCAGCCTGCGCCCCCGCGAGGATCATCAATCCCGTCAGGGCGAGGAGCGCCGGATGAAAATCTAGCATGTAGCGGTTGGTGCGCACTCCGAAGGAAGCCACGATCGCGAAGTTAACCGCGAACCACACGGTGGTGATCATGACCACCACGCCCAGTCCTGCCGGTGACGTGCGTCGCCGCCATATTCTGGCCGCCCCCGCCGCGAGCAAGGCGAGGATAAACGGCAGGTGGAAAAACTGGCCGTGGGCCTGCTCCACACCCCAATACCCGGTCGGCGGTACACCCTCCGTTCCCGGCGCAAAGAACGGGAAATACCAGCCGGCGTCGGGAGGTGTCAGGTAATAGATTTTGAGATTGTGCCAGAAAAATTCCGGGGAAGATCGAAATCCGGCGGGATTGGAACCGAGTTGATAACGCTGGCCGAATTCAAACAAGCTTCCGAAACGGGCTTGGTTGTACCAGAACAGGGCCGCCAGACAGCAAGCGATCGGCAGTCCCCCGGCCATTACCAGTCGAGCCGCGCGGCGCCAGGGCGCACCCGGTGTCCCGTGCCGCTCGTGCCAGAGGATCCATGTCATGGCCAGTGACAGGGTCACCAGCGCCCCTGGCAGCAGATTTGCCCGCGACCCAACCGCCAGTCCGGCTGACAAACCCGCCGCCACCAGCCATCTTCCCGCCCGCTCATGCCGCAACACCGCCAAGGTTGCGAACAGAAGACAGGCGGAACCCCACGCATAGCCCGACATGATGGCCACCTCGTAAAACAGCGGCCGTCGCAATGCCGCCGGTGCCGCGCTACAGAGCCCAAGTGCGCCGACCAGGACGAGCCAGATCCCCGTGGCTGCCCGCGAGTAGAACTCCTGCCGGATCACCTGCAGCCATGCCAGACTCAGAGCAAAACCCAAGACGGCAAACAATACAACCACATATGCCGGGGGCACGCTCTGCCCCGTCAGCAAGGCATAAGGTAGAAACACCGTGACCGCCGGTGTGATGCCGAAATAGAGGTAGTATTTTCCGTGGTAAAAAGACGCGTCGAGCAGGAACGGCGCCCCTTTGGGGAGCTGATTCGAGACGGTTGCCCCCGCCGCCGGCAGGCCCTTCACCTTCATCCAGAGGTGCCCGTCAAGAAAACCATCTGCCAGCAGATTGTAATAGTCCTTCTTTTTCCCGTGGAAGGAGAAGTCGCCCCCGTTTGACCGCACCGTCCAAATGTAGAATGCCACCACCGCTGCCGCGATAACCAGCGTCAGTCCGCCCTCCAGGTATCGCGTGGCGCGCCGGCCGCCCCCCGGCGGTCCATTCAGTTTCTCGGTTGCCTCTGCCATAGGTGCGGAATTCGCAACTTACTCCGTGCCGACCATCCAACGAGACCGGCCCAAACCACGGCACTCAACCACCAGGCTGTCCAAAGTCTGGCGGAGCCGGCAAAGCGCAATTCCACGATGTGCCGTCCGCTGGCCAAAGGTACCATGACTAAATGCTGCGGCGATTCCTGCATCTCGACTGGCCGGCCGTCCTCCTTGGCCATATAACCCGGGAGAAAAACTCGCGGCGTTTCCAGGAAACCCGGCTCCTTCATTTCCACTTCAGCACGGTAGGGAATCCACGAAACAATCCGGACCGGCGAACGCGTCGGGTCATAATGCGAGAGGGTCACCCGCCCAAAATCACCGAAGTCGGAATCCGGCCCGAACGTCCCGAGGCGCTGGAACGCCAGAGTCACTGTTTCCACGGTTTCCCCAGAATTCCACAGCGAAAGCACCTTGGAACGGTCCGGTCCCACGCCAAAAGCGTGGGGGTAGCCGGAGTCAGGGAGCATATAATCCCGATACCCGTGTTCACTTTTCAGGATGAGATAGCCGTTGTAAACCTTGTCCAGAAATTCAAATCGCAACAGGCGGTGTTCGCGGGGCTGGAGGATTAGCGCCGGCTCGATGTTCAGCCAGGCATGATAGGTCGGATCGATCTGGGTGGTTAAGGGGAGCGTCTCCGCGCCAGCCTGCTCCATCTGCCTGGCGATCTCATCGGGACCAACCAGGATTTCTCTTTTCGTGTTCAAGAGACGATTCTCCAAGCGACCATCAGTTTTCCCGTTGGAGAAATAGTCCGGAAGCGACAGCAGGTCGTAGGCATACCGATCAAGCACGGCGTTTTCCGTTTGGAACAACACGGCCGTATGGGAACGTGAATTGGTGACCGTCCATCCCCGGTAGACGAATTTGCGCGCTTCCCACATGCCCCAGATGGCCAGCAGGCCAACGACGGCCAGGATCGCACGATGAAGCCATACCCTATTCCCTGGCAAACAAGACAGGCTTATCTGTCCAGCTCCGCAGGCGAACGCCGCCACCATGGGCATCAGCCGCAGGTCCAGCGGAAGACTCGCGATTTCCGCCAGCCGCCGCGGGAAATAAGCCACCCAGAAATCGCTCAGCCCAGGTATCCGTAACAGTGCCAGCATCAGCAACGCGGCCGGAAGCCATAGTAAAATCACGGCGATTGAACGCTTGGCCAACGCGGCCACCGCCCCCAACGCAATCAGCATCCAAAGACCGAAGCCAGGCTGGCAGTCACCCAATCGCAGAACATCTGGTGAAAGCGGACGGAGGTAATTGCCGAGCAACGCGCTATTCCGCACCAGAAATTCGAGGGCCGCTATGTTTCGGCTGGCTCCCTGATCCCTCCAGACAAGCGGAGTCAGCAGGACCGCCAGTAATCCCGTCGTTACCACCACGGCGCCAGACCAGCGTCGGAGGTCAAACCAACCCTGCCGATGCACCAGCCACGCCACGATGACAGCCAGCAAAGCCTGCAGCAAACCGCACCAAAACCAGGCTGGTTGCGTTCCATAGAGCAAACCGCCCCCTGGCAACAAAAGCCATGCCGCCGTCCACCGTCTCCAGACCAGTCCGCGCGTCAGGCCCCACAGCCATAATCCCAAGCCCGCCATCTGCAGCAGACTGCCGCGCACCGGTGTGCCCGGCGATGGCGGCAATTCGGACATTGAGTAGAAATAATAGGCCGCGAGCAGGGTAAAGAGCAGCGCTCCACCCGCCGCTGCCTGCCAAGCCTTACGGGACTGCGTGGTGAACAGGAATCTGCCCCCTTGGGCTACCACCGTCCCAAGCGTGGCCAACAATGCCACCGGCGGATGGCAGCTCCAGAGGAGCGCCAGCCCGGCTGCCAGCGCCGGATAACCGACACAGCCATCCCCGATCAAAAGGCGACCATTGCCATAAATGACGAGCGGCATGACGCCGACCGCCATATAAGTCATGTACATATCCCCGCTGTAAAGTGGCATGAGCAGGCCAGGGCAGGTCACGTAAATGATCGCCACCGCTGCCGCCGACCAACGACGGTTCGGGGTCAATTGGGTGAGTGCATAATAGAAGCCGACCGCGCCAACCAAGGCGCTTGTAACGATGGTCAGATGCTGGAGCACCACCGACGACAGGACTCCCATGGTGAAGACATCCCACAACCAACCGAGGTAAAGATGGAAAGGGGCCGAGCGGAAGGGATGCACCCCGCCATTGAAGGCAAACTCACCCTGGCCTACGAACACCGGAAAGCTGCCTGCCCGCCACTGGTCCAGGAAATCCCTGAACATATAGGCATACCAGCGCGCGTCAGTGCCGCCTAGGAATCGGTCGGTGAAGAAGGGCAGTGTCACCCAGACTGCCGCACCGCCAGCCAGCAGCAACCGCAGTGCCTCAGCCCCCGGCCGGACACCCTGGCGGGCTACCGCGGCAAGCCATCGGCGCCAGACAAGCACCAGTATCGCCACGACGATCACCACATATACCATCTGGGCCAGCGACCAGCGGCTGCCGGAACGGATCGCCATTTCGTTCAACAGCAGCCCCGGCAAAATCAACTCGAGCAGCTGCACCGGCCAACCGTGCACATTACACCGGCGCAGCAGGCGCCCGGCTAGGAGGCAAACCGGCCAAGGGGCGAGACAGGCCAGGAACTGCGGGACGGCGAGCCGCAGGTGCAGGCAGGCGTCGGTGGCGAACAGCACCAGCCCCGCCAGCAGCACTTCGCCCGCGTAAACCGCAGCGCTTCCGCTGAACTTCGCCAGATTGAAACGGGACAAGGCAATCATTGGATGGGGGCAGGCGTCCCGACCGGGCGTTGCTCGGGGCGATCAATGCTCACAATGCCACCCGAAAAATATTCGTCGCACATGCTGCCACCGATTGCATTGTTCCCAAACGCCACCGCGTCGATGGCGCAGGCATACAATTGCACCGGCCGCGACCAGACCACGATCCCATTGAGGGTCACTTTAACGGTTGAATTGATCGTCGTTCCAGGTGTCCGGTCGGCATTCCGTTCCAGTGAGCCCAGCCGAAGATCCAGCAGCTGAGGGCGTGCAAAATCCACCGAGACCGGATCGCTCAGGCAAAAGCTGCCTCCCCAGTGATCGAGACCAAAACGTACGTGGCCGTCGTCCAGATACTGAATGCAGAGCAGGTCGCCATATCCGGCCTTACCGGTCACGACCAAAGGTTCGCTGCGACCATTGCGGCCGCGAGGCAGCATGAGTTCCATTCTGACTGCACCATAGGCCGGCACCGGCACATCCTCGCCGTCGATGAAACGCGCAAACTCATAAATGCGCCCGGTGAAAACCGTATCACACACGGATGACCCTACCGGGTTCCGCCCCAGGCTGACGGTCACTGGGTTCACCTCGTAATAGGGGACCTGCTGCGCCCACACGATCCTGCCATCCAGCTTGATTTGGATGTAGCGCTGCAAGGCCGCCTGTACCGCGGTGGCCTTGGGTGGGAACAATGCGCCCATCCTGATCTCCACGTCATGGATGACCGAACGGTCGACTTCCAGAATGTCGCTTTCGTAGGCGCCAACCCCCCAATGATCGCAGGCAAACCGCAGATGATTGCCCTCAAGAAATTCGACATAGCAAACATCGGCCCGACCACGCTCGCCCGCGCTGATCAGGGGTTCGCTGCGGTTTTCAACGCCCGGGGGGAAACTCAAACGCAACCGGTAGCCTCCATACACCCCCTGCGGCTCCACCCTCTGAGGGATGGGCATGCGCCGGATTTGCAGAATCTCCCCAGTGAAGTGGCGGCCATAGGCATCCGAGTTCGGATTATCACCGACAAAGAGGCTTTCCGGCGAAGCATCATAGAATTCCTGGCGGCCTTCGATGACCACTTTCCCATCAACGGAGATCCGAAGCCATCGCGTCAGCATGGTCATCTCCTTCTCGGCCATGCTGGCAAAAAACGGATGCGCCTCGGGGGGATAAAGGGAGCCCATGTCGACATGCAAATCATGCACGGCGTCATAGTCGATCAACAGGGGCGAACTGAGTTGCATTCCCCGGCTGGTGTGGTCGAAACCGATCGCGACATGCCGCTCGTCCAGGTAATAGGCAAAAACATAATCCGCCTCGAACGACCGTCCCGTCACGACCAGCGGCTCAATTTTGCCTCGGCGGTCCTTGGGAAACCGCAGCTTGATGTCGAGGGGGCCGTGCCGTGTGCCAGCGATTTTTTCCAGCCAGTACGATGGATAATCAAAAACCCGCGCGAGCTGCTGGTGGGTTTGTGGGTTGAGCTGACGCAGCAATTCGTGGATCTGGAAGCTGAGCATCAGGGCAAAGAACCCTGAGAAGAGCAGCAGCCCGCCGCACACCAGCCGGCCCAGACCCCGCAGCCATGACCAGGGGAGTCTGCGGATTTCCACCGCACAGGCCGCGAATCCGACGCACCCCAGCAGCACGATCGTGGGGACGAAATCCACCATGTAGCGTGCGGTGGCGGCATGGAAAAAAACGAGAATCCCCGCCACCGGCCCGCACAAGAGGCAGGCTGATCCAATCCAGGCAAGCAGCCGGATGCCTCCCGCCCGCCCCTTCTGCCTGATCGCCCCCCAGGGGGCTGCCAAGGCCAGCCAGGCAATCGGAAGGTTCGCCAGTACTCCATAGGTATATTCCCAACCGTAGTAGCCAGGCGGCCGGGTGGGCGTGTTGATCACCTGGATGAAAGGGAAATACCGGCTCCATTGGGCCGGTGCGAGGAAGTAGACGTAGAAATTGAACGGCACGAAACTCGCCCGGAAGTGCTGCAGCTTGGTCTCAATGCTGCCGGTCAACTGATAGCTGAAACCAAACTCCAATGGGTTGCCGAAGCGCAGATAATTGTAGAGGCCAATCAGGCAGCCGATCATGGCCAGGGGTGCCGCACCCGCCATCCCGAGGCGCCACCACGATGGTCCCGGCAGCCAGCGCCATTTTCCCTTTGCACGCCCTTCCCACCAGCTCCAGGCCAGCGGAACCGCCAGCAGGACGATCGCGAATACATAAGTCGGACGCGAACCCACGGCCAATCCCAAGCTTGCTCCCGCCCCCGCGAGCCACCAGGCGGAGCGCCGCGCCGAATGAAGACTGAGATACACACAGAGCAGCGCGATCATCGCGAAGCAGTATCCACTGGTGATCGGCAACTCCCAAAAGTTCGACCTGCGGAGCAATGCCGGGCCCAGGCTTGCGATTCCCAAAGTGAGCACGCATGGCACGCTGACCCATCCGCCGACCGAGGGGAAATAGTGCCTGCGAATCAGCAGCCAGACCCCAGTGCTAGCCAAAAAACCTGTCCAAACAAAGACAATCGCCGCTATATGCGCCGGCAGATCCATTCCAGTCAGCAGCCGGAAGGGCAGCATCAAGGTCACCATCGGCGCCGCCCCCCAATACAAGTAGTACCTACCGCGGTAGTAGCTGGCATCAGGGAGCCCCACGCCAGGCGGCCGTTTCTGCGGGTCGTACGGATTGTCCAGCTTCAACATCTCCTCGGGAACCCTGATGTTCATGTATAGGTGCCCGTTGATGAAACCATGCATGAGCCGGTTGTAATAATCCCCCTGTTTCTCCCCCCAACGCCATGGCTCATTGTTGGACGCGACCGTCCAGACATAAAAGCAGGCCACCGCTGCCAGCACCGCCCCTAGGAACAACCGTTCAACCCGCCGGCCGCCTGCTCCCCGGTGATGACTTGCCAGTTGCTCTTCGGAAATGGCCATGTCCTTCAGGTCGGCGTCAAGATTCGGGCCGCGCTACTGGGGTGCTCCAGCGAACACCTTGCGCTGCATGGCGAAGAAGGTGACCATCATTTGCGCAGCATTGGCTGCCGCGGCCGCCAGCCAGCCTGGCACGGGCGTCCAGGTTATCAACGCGATGAAGACCGCCCACTGGATGACAAACGTCACCACCACCATCGCGAGATACTCTCCGACCTGCCGCGCCATGTCCGTGCGCTCGCAGCCGAACGTCCACCATTTGTTGAGGGAGAAATGGAGCGCCAGTGCCGGCGGATATGCCAGCAGGAAGGCCGCCTGTTTTCCCATCCAGTGGCCAAACAGCCAGTTTAAGAAGGCAAACAACACCAAAACCATGCCGCCAACTACACCGAATCGCACCACGCGCCGAAATAAGTCTTGATTGACCATCCGTCCCAAGCAAAGGCTGCGCTCCATGGCTGACAAGTCGCAAAACCCGCTCGGGTTTGCCATCATCGGCTGCGGGCTCATCGGCCGCAAGCGCGCAGCCGCGCTGAAGAACGCCCGCCTGGTCTATGCCTGCGACCTGGATTCAGGCCGCGCCGCCAGCCTCGCCGCGACCATGCCCGGCTGCCAGGCGGTTGCCGATTATACCACTGTGCTGCATGACTCTGCGGTCAATGCCGTCGTTGTCTCCACGCTGAACGCCTCGCTCGCGCCCATCAGCCTCGCGGCCGTCCGCGCCGGCAAACACGTTCTGGTGGAGAAGCCCGGCGCACTGAACGCGGACCAATTGCGGGAGGTGCAGGCCGCTGCCGCCAATACCGGCGTCAAGGTCCGCCTGGGCTACAACCACCGTTTTCACCCGGCGCTCCGAAAGGCGCGCGAGTTGATCGATACCGGTGCCGCGGGACCGCTCATGTTCCTGCGCGGTCGCTATGGCCACGGCGGACGCAAGGGGTACGATCGCGAATGGCGCGCCGATCCCAAACTCTCCGGCGGCGGCGAACTCATCGACCAGGGCGTGCACCTCATCGACCTGGCCGGCTGGTTCCTCGGCGGCTTCACTAAGGTCGACGGCCATTGCGCCACGTACTTCTGGGACATGCCGGTCGACGACAACGCCTTCCTCAGCCTGCGCACCGCCGCGGGCCAGACCGCGTGGCTGCACGTGAGTTGCACCGAGTGGAAGAACCTCTTCTCGCTCGAGATCTATGGACGCGACGCGAAGCTCGCCATCGACGGTCTCGGCGGCAGTTACGGACCCGAGCGCCTGACTTACTACAAGATGCTCCCGCAGATGGGGCCGCCGGAAACCAAGGTCTGGGAATTCCCGCACGGCGACGACTCGTGGTCGTTCGAGACCGACGCCTTCATCGACGACATCCTCCTTGGGCGCGAACCATCGCCCGGCCTGCGCGAAGGCATCCAGACGCTCGAGATTGTCGAGAACATCTACCGCCAGGGTGGCTACCCCAAGGTGTGACGCGCCACGCGCTGCGCTTTCCCCTTTCCCTGCGCCCGCTTTTCCGCTTTTCCTCACCCATGATCATCACCCGCTCCCCCCTGCGCGTCTCCCTTGGCGGCGGCGGCACCGACCTGCCCTCCTACTACCGGGATCACGGCGGTTTCCTCGTCGCGGCGGCGGTCGACAAATACGTCTATATCACCCAGCACCGCACGTTTCAGGAGGAGATCATCGTCAAGTATTCCAAGCTTGAGCGCGTCTTGACCGTCGACGAGATCGAACATCCCATCGTGCGCGAGGCGTTGAAGCTCGTGGGCATCACCGATTCCCACCTGGAGTTGACCTCCATGGCGGACATCCCCGGCGGCACCGGCCTTGGCTCCTCCGGCAGTTTCACCACCGCCCTGCTCAAGGCGCTGCACGCCTATAAGAAGAACCTGCTCTCCCCCGCCGAACTGGCGGAACAGGCCTGCGACATCGAAATCAACCGGCTGGGCGAACCCATCGGCAAGCAGGACCAGTACATCGCCGCCATCGGTGGCATCACCGCCTTCACGTTTCACCAGGACGGCCGCGTCGAGTTCCGCCCCCTGCGCCTCTCCGAAGAGACGCATTTCAACCTCGAGGACAATCTGCTGCTGTTCTTCACCGGCTACTCCCGCTCGGCCTCTACGATCCTCAAGGATCAGAACGACCGGTCGAAAAAGAACGACCAGGCGATGCTCGACAACCTCCATTTCACGAAGGAGCTCGGCTACAAGTCGCTCGAAGCTCTCGAGGCCGGCAATCTCGGGGAGTTCGCGCGCCTCATGGACGTGCACTGGCAGCGCAAGAAGGCCCGCTCCTCCGGCATGAGCAACGCGCACATCAACGAGTGGTATGATTATGCCATGGCCCACGGCGCGCTCGGCGGAAAACTCATCGGAGCCGGCGGCGGCGGCTTCCTGATGTTCTACGCGGCCGACAAGGCGCGCCTCCGCCACGCCATGCGCGAGAAGGGCCTGCAGGAGGTGCGCTTCCGTTTCGACTTCGAAGGCACCAAGGTCGTCACACAAAATTAGGATGCTGCCCGCCAAACCCACCCGCGACGGGACCGCTGGTTTGCTTTTCGTCGTGTGCGCAGGATTTCCATGACTCCTTCCGATCTCCCTGTCGCCATCCTGGCCGGAGGCCTGGCCAAGCGGCTGCGGCCCATCACCGAAAAGGTGCCGAAGCTGCTGGTCGAGATCGCGGGCGAACCGTTTTTCTCGCACCAGCTCCGCCTGCTGAAAAACGCCGGCCTCCGGCGGATCGTGCTCTGCGTGGGCTTCCTGGGAGAAATGATCGTCGACCGCTACGGCGACGGCGCCAAGTGGGATGTGCACATCGATTACTCGTTCGACGGTCCCAAACTGCTCGGCACCGGCGGCGCGCTCATCCGCGCCCTGCCGCGGCTCGGGGATGCGTTCTACATTCTTTACGGCGATTCCTATCTGCCTGTCGACTACCTCGAGGTGGGCCGCTCCTTCCTCGCCTCGGGCCGGCTCGGCCTGATGACGGTCTACGAGAACCAGGAACGCTACGACACCAGCAACGTCTGGTTCGCCGAAGGAAAGATCAAGGTCTACGACAAGAAGAACAAGGTGCCGCAGATGCATCACATCGACTACGGACTCGGCCTGCTCCGCGCCCGGGCCCTGGACGGCTGGCCCCGCGATGATGTCGTGGATCTGGCTGCCGTCTATGGCCGGCTCGTCGCGCAGAATCAACTCGCCGGCTATGAGGTGAAGCAGCGTTTCTATGAGATCGGCTCCCCCGCGGGCCTGCGGGAACTCGACGGACTCCTTCGCACTTGCACTTTATAGCCACGCACGTCTCGCGGGTGAGAAGTGACATTTCACCGCCTCCTATCTCCACCTGCCGAACAAACAGCCCCCGGATATCAGCCATCGTCCGGCGCACCTAAAGCTTAAGGCGCCTGCTGCCGACGTCCAAGAGTCCCCAGTCTACAGCTCAGCTGGGGGACTCTTCTTGCTCCGGCCGCCCGCCGGTAAGCGAAGCCTCAGCCTCGTCGCAATCCGTATTCGCTGCGGCAAGGCCAATGAGATCGCTCCCGACCGTTCATCACGGTCCGGGTCCGGTGTCCACCCGAATTCGCTCCGCGGAAATCAACACACCGGAAAAACGCGCCGCCGTGCTCGACCCACCCAGGCGATTCTCCCCCGCTGTGACGGTCTCCGGCGGGGCTCGATACGTCTGCTGAGGCACATCCATGACCACTACGCCATCCATAGTGATGCGAAGACGATCTTGCATCGCGCGCGCCGCGGCCGCGAGTTCCGCCGGGGCCCCGGTCGGTTCGGGATAAAGTCCACCGTGATCGATCTCGATCACATGCTCTTTTTCAAGATCCACGACGATGGAGGGCGAAGCCCACCCCCCGAATCCCCAGGCATCATGACTGAAGGCGATCTTACCTGGCTCGGGATAGAAAACATTGACGAAGTCGCCTGCGCCAGTGACACCACTGACCAGCACTGGATCGTAGCGGCCGGGCTTTGCATCTATCGGAAACCGTAGCCTGAGCCGCCACGGTCCGTAAAGCGCCGGTTCCGCGGCAACGGGGCTCGGCTGGAAGGGCGACTGTCGGACCTTCAGGATTCTCCCGGTGAAACGGGCATCGCTGATCCCGGGCCAGAACCGATTTTCACCGATGACGAAACGCTCTCCGTGACGCATCCCAAAGTCCAGGCTCGCGCGGTAGATCGGCCGGCCATCCCATTCGATCAAAACAGCCTGCTCCGCCTCGATCCTGCGCCTGGCCGGCTGGTCGGCGAAAACCGGATGCGACCCCGGCGGGTTAAATGCCCCCAACTGGACATCAATCCGGTGCGGATGGGTGAAATCGACCGCCATTGGCTCGGATAGCCAGTGCGTGACTCCCATCTGGAAAAAACCGATGCGCACGCGCTGCCCATCCAAATAACTAAGAAATACCAGCTCACCACCCTGGATGCCATTACCGGTTGCGATCACCGGTTCGAACGCGCCCACTTTGTTCAGCGGTAGCTCGAACTCGACCTGCACCGGGCCATAGGCGCGCCCCATCAGCTCGTCGATCCAGAAGACGGGGCGGTTGAATATCCGCGCGAGCGGCAGCAGGCGGTCGCCTTGCGAACCCCAAGCCTGCAGTTGCAGCAAGGCAGCAACGACTCCGGAAACGAGCAGCACCATGGCGGCAATTCCTCCCGCGGCCCATCGCGTTACGCGCTTGGGACAAGCGCTCCAAAGCAGCAGGCCCACGGCACCGGCGGTGACCATCGCCAGCAGGTAATCAACCTGATAACGGCCTCCACAACCGAAGAACGCACAGGTCGCCAGCAGCCCGCCGACCCCAGCCAGAGCAATAGTCCCCGCCACAGTAAGCGCGTACTTGGCCGACCTAAAACCCAGCAGCCCAGCGGCTCCAAAAACGACGGGGAGTGTGCTGAAAACCCCGAACGGGCCAGCCGCCACAGTAATTACGAACGGGAAAAACCGGACCAGCAGGGGCGGGTTCCAGGCATAGACACCAAGGTTCGGCAGAATGTGCTTCCAGCTGAACAATACCTCGGGTTGCGCCGGCCCCGTGAGCTGGTAGTGCAAGCCGAATTCAGTCCATTTTCCAAACCGCAGCCAATTTAGCCACAGCATCACTGCGATCGTCATAAGCGAAGGCAGGCTGGCCGCCGCAGTAAGGGCCATCCTGCGAGCGGGATATCTCTGGCAGAGAACCACCAACGGCCAGATCAGCACGACTGACCAGAGTACGTAGTTTGGCCTCGCCCCCACTGCCAAGCCGAGGGCCAAGCCCGCCCCGATCGTCCAGCCCAAGGCCGGCTCCGCGGCGTGCAGGGTCCGCGCAATGCAACACCACAAGAGCGCCTGGCAAAACGCCGCTGCTGCAATCGGCACACCGTAAACACCATTGCCGCTCGCCAACAGCGGGAGAAACGAGGCTACTGTCACGCATCCTAACGTCAACACCGTCAGAATCACGGACGCGCCGGGAAAATACCGCCGGCGCAAAGCTAGAATAAGCCAGCCTATGCATACCAACGCAGCCGCGCCAAAAAAAGCACAGGCCAGTGCTTCGCTCGGGAACCGTCCCGTAACCCAGTGGAATGGCGCAAAAAACAACACCACCGGCGTCAATCCCCAGTAGAAATAATAACGACCTCGGTACAAACTGAGGTCCATCATCCTATAGGGTTGATTGAGTGCACCGTTGTATGGGTCCGAAAGCCTCATGAGCTCCAGCCGCGGCGTGACCTTCAGTTGCAGCTGCCCCGAAAGCAGGGCGTCGGTCATCAAGGCATAATACCCTTCTGGGCTGCGCGTCACCATGCGCCCGCCGGAAGCTTGGGAGGCCAGGCCGCCCAGCATCACAGCGAGTGCCAGCATGAACACGCCCAGCGCAAGCCAGTCACGACCTTTCAAGGAGAGCTGTTCACTCGCGCCTTTACCGATCCCCATCGCTTGAAACAAGGGGCGCCATCCCAGATTGGCAAGACGGTAAGGCGCTCACGCCTCATTAGGTGGCGAGACTAGGCCCCGATGGGGTGTGAACGAAGCACAAGCATCCTGCCATCGACAGCCGCTGCTTGTCCCTCCAAATATCGGCTTAACAAGCCCCCAAAAACAACCTCTGCTCCACGCATGTCGTATTCCATCCAGCATCTCAAAGAAACCGCGGAGATCGTTTCCAAGATTAACCCCGCCGACTGCGAGAAATGCGTCGCCGAACTGCGCGGTGTCCGCGAGCGCGGCGGCCGTCTCTTCCTATTGGGTGTCGGCGGCAGCGCCGCCAATGCTTCGCACGCCGTGAATGACTTCCGGAAAATCGCCGGCCTCGAATGCTATGCGCCCACCGACAACGTCTCCGAACTCACCGCCCGCACCAACGATGATGGCTGGGCCAGCGTGTTCGTCGAATGGCTGCGCGGCAGCCGCCTTAATGCGAAGGACGCGCTGTTCATCCTGTCCGTCGGCGGCGGCAACCTCGAAAAGAATGTCTCGCCCAACCTCGTTGCGGCGATGCAACTCGCCAGGCAGGTGGGTGCGCGCATCATCGGCCTCGTGGGCAAGGACGGCGGCTACACGGCGAAGGTCGCCGATGCCTGTGTCATCGTGCCCACGGTGAATCCCGGCAACGTCACGCCGCACTCCGAGGCCTTTCAGGCCGTCCTCTGGCACCTCTTCGTTTCGCATCCCGACCTCAAGGTGAACCAGACGAAATGGGAATCGGTTCGCTAACGCGAACCAAGGCTTCAGGCATCAGGCTGCAGGCTTCAGGTTATGCCCTCCGGATTTCGCAACCTCCAAGTCTGGCAGCGCAGCAAGACTCTGGCGGTTGCCATTTATCATTTGACCGGTGTCGCCCCGATTACATCAGACTTCGGCCTGCGTGACCAAATGCGCAGAGCGGCCGTGAGTGTCTGCAGCAATATCGCGGAGGGTGACGCCCGGCAAACCGACAGGGAAAGCGTGCAATTCTTCTTTGTTGCCAAGGGTTCGCTTGCCGAATTGTCCGCCCAGATTGAGATCGCCGCGGAAGTCCACGCCCTACCCAAAGGTGAAGTCCAATACATGCTTCGCGAATGCGACGAAATCGGCGCGATGCTTCAAGCCCTGATCGACCACCGCCGCAAATGAGTGCCTCCCACCTGACGCCTGACACCTCCCGCCTCCAGAAACACGGCCGGCCGGCCGTGTTTCTGGATCGCGATGGCACGCTTAACGCGGCGGTCGTGCGCGCCGGCAGGCCCTATCCTCCCGCCACGGTCGCGGAGTTCGTCCTCCTGCCGGGCGTCGCCGAGGGCTGCGCCCGGCTGAAATCCGCCGGTTATGCGCTGGTCGTCGCCACCAACCAGCCCGACGTCGGCCGCGGCACGCAGTCCCGCGCCGCGGTTGAGGCGATCCACACCCGGCTGTGCGAGCTTCTGCCCATCGAACGCGTGGAGGTGAGTTATGATCCCGGCGGCGAGAATCCGCCCTCGGACCTTCGCAAGCCCGCCCCCGGCCTGCTGCTGCGCGCGGCCCGCGAACTCGGCCTCGATCTTGCCCGCTCCTGGATGGTCGGCGACCGCTGGCGCGACGTCGATTGCGGCAAGAACGCCGGCTGCCGCACCGTGTTCATCGATTACGGCTACGCGGAGGTGCTGCGCGCACCGCCTGATTTCACCGTCCGCAACTTCGCCGAGGCGGTGGACATTATACTTGCGCATCGTTGAACCCTGCACTCACTACGCCCCAACATGATCTCCCTCGATACCCTCAAGGTCCAAATCTATGCCGATGGAGCCGACAAGGCCGGCATCCTCGACCTCTACGCCAAGCCGTACATCAAGGGCCTCACCACCAACCCCTCCCTGATGAAGAAGGCCGGCATCAAGGATTACGAGGCCTTCGCCAAGGACATCCTCCAGACCGTCACCGCCAAACCCATCTCGCTGGAAGTATTCTCTGATGAATTTCCGGAGATGAAACGCCAGGCGCTCAAACTGGCCGGCTGGGGCAGGAACGTCTACGTCAAGATCCCTATCACCAATTCACGCGGCGAGTCTTCCATCCCGCTGATCCGCGAACTGGCAGCGCAGAAGGTGCAGCTCAACATCACCGCCATTCTGACGCTGGCCCAGGTGCGCGAGGTCGCGGCGGCGCTCAATCCCGCTGTTCCGTCCGTCGTCTCTGTCTTCGCCGGGCGCATTGCCGACACCGGGCGCGATCCGGTGCCGCTCATGCGCGCCAGCCGCGCGCTGCTCGAGGGCCAGCCGAAGGCCGAGCTCCTCTGGGCCAGCGTGCGCGAGGTGCTAAATATCCTCCAGGCCGAGGAAGCCGGCTGCCACATCGTCACGGTGCCGCATGACATCCTCGGCAAGGCCGCCAAGCTCCTCGGCATGGACCTCGGCGCGCTCTCGCTCGACACGGTGAAGATGTTTGCCAAGGACGCCGCCGATGTCGGCTACAAGCTGTGAGGTCCGCACCCCGCGGGCGATCATCACCACCAGCCGCTCACAGAAAATAATCATTTACCTCACCGGCAGACTTGCGCACTTTGGCAGGTCTGCCGTTTTTATTTCCGTCTATGCCGTTCCGGACACGCCTGCTGCCCGTCACGTTGGTCGCAATCTGCACCTGGTTGACCGCTTGTTCAGCCTCCCATCAGGCCGAGCGCCACGCCGCCGATGTCGCGGAGGCTGACCGGCTCTATCAACGCGCCAACGACTACGTCTCCCGCGTCAGTGAGGGCCAGTACTCCTACGCCTACATGCAGTTCTACTGGAAACGCTCCCAGGCCAACGTTGAGCGCATCCTCCGTACGTACGGCGACACGCCCGTCGGTGCCCGGCTTAAGGCGGGTGAATTGAAGCTCGGTCCGTACGAGCTCACCTACTTCAAGGAACGGGTGCTGCCCTATCTGGAAGTAAAACGGCTGGCTGCGTTCGATGCGGTCAACTGCGCCATCTTCCTCTACAATACCGATGAAATGCGCTGGGATGAGGTGCGCCTCGCCGCCTTCGCCCGCATCATCGAGGTCATGTCGCGCCAGAAGCGCTGGGCGGAAGCGCTGGATTTCCCCATCCTGACGCAGCATCGGCCGCTGCTGCTGGGTGGCGTCTTCCGCGTCGCGGCGCGCTTTAACCAGGAAAAAGTGATCAAGGGATTGCTGGAGAACTCCACGCCCGCCGAGAAGTCCGTGCTTTATCCCCTCTTCGGTGAGTCGCTCGCCATCCGCGGCGTGCCGCGCGAGGATATCGCCACCTTGCTGGACGAGCATCCCGAGGACGCGGTCAAGCTGGCCATCCTCTCCGGCATGACGCAGCGGGAACTCAAGATCCAGCGCGCCGCAGCCTTGCGGATTCCGGTGAAAGACATCGTCCTGCAGGGCGGTGCGCTGGAGCAACCCGAGGTGCGAGACGACGTCGACGCCGTGGCGCGCGAGTTCTTCCCCCAAGGCAACGCCGAGGCGTCCCGCCTGCTTGCCGAGTATCGCGCAGCGCTGGGCGATCTGGCTGCCGCCCGCCGCATCGCCGAGGCCGCCAGCCTGCCGGACCTCACCGGCGAGTACCTCGCCTACCTCGATTACCTTGCCGCCTTCGAGAAATTCGACGAGCTCGCCTCCTTTGTGCCCGGGATGCATTTGACCGCCGACCAGCAGCGCCAGTGTCAGCTGAAGATCGTCGAACTCCTCGGCCGAGCTGGCCATCTGAAAGAAGCGGAACGGGCGCTGCAGGGCTATCTCAAGACCTACGCCGCCGGCTCCCCGGCCCTGTCCGACGCCGCCGTGCTCCAATGGTTTCGCGGACGGATGCAGGCCACCGAGGAGCATCAGCTGGTTGTGCGCGAACACACCTTCTCCGATCTGCGGGTCAAGGATCCCTGTGTGATGGTGCAAGCCATCATGGAATGGAGCCTGACCCCCAACCGCAGCATTCGCGGCCCCGCGCCATGGGATTCGGTCGTCACGCGGTTCGCCGGCGGGTTTGAACATTTGCCTGAACCGAAGTCAATGGAAGTGCAGAAGGCCGCGGCGGAATTAAAACCTTACTAAGGCCCTTTCCTCCGCTGACGCGTGAACATTCTTTTCGTCAACTACGGCGATTTCACGACCAGCAGCCTCAATCACATCGGGGGCTATGCGAACGTTCTGTGCGCCCGTGGCCATGCCTGCATCGTCGCCGTGCCCGGCGGCAAGGAAACTTTTGCCGCCGTCCGTGACCCGGTGTTCACTCCGGCCACCTACGGGGAGTTGCTCTACCGGCCGTCCTGCTTCCCCGACGGCCGCCCGGCGGACTTGATTCACGCGTGGACGCCGCGTGAAGGTGTGCGTAAGTTCGTCCTGGCCTATCAGAGCCGTGCCCGGGCGCGGCTGGTCGTCCATCTCGAGGACAACGAGGAATACGTGATCGAATCCT
>Ga0265323_10000243_pt1 | contig 32095 bp, 26 predicted proteins | sample 41225metaG_FD_193580 | JGI IMG/M metagenome (GOLD analysis project Ga0265323, IMG submission 193580) | Rhizosphere microbial communities from Carex aquatilis grown in University of Washington, Seatle, WA, United States - 4-12-25 metaG | ecosystem: Host-associated > Plants > Roots > Rhizosphere...
TTCAGGTTTGTTTTGATGATATTATACTGGCCTTTGTAGACCGTGGTGATCTCGGGAGGAATAACTCCTTTTGATACCTTCTCCACATAGTCTGCCGTCACCATCAATGGATCGACGATGTTAGTGATCGTGTCGTTCACGCCGGATACGAGCTTGTTCCAGCCGCCAAGGAACTTCGCAGCATCGGCTCGTTTGTCGAGTTCTCCATCCGCGGCTGCCTTGACGATCTTGTCAGTCTCGACGAGCAGAGTGGTCATCGTATCGATACAGGCATTCAAGTTATTCTTGATCTCGTTGAAATCGCCCTGATACGTATCGACGATCTTTGGCGGGATGTCGCCTTTAGAGATGCGGTCGACATATTCCGCTGTGACGTTGATCGGCCTGACAAATGCATCGACGAGGTTGTTGACTCCGCCGACCAACTTGCCCCAGCCGCCTGCAAACTTGTCCGCATCGCCGCGAGTCGATAATTTCCCTTCCACCGTCGCCTTGATCAATTTATCCGTTTCAGCTAATAGACCCGTCATCGTATCGATGCAGGCATTCAAGTTGTTCTTGATCTCGTTGAAATCGCCATGGTACGTATCAACGATTTTTGGCGGGATGTCGCCTTTGGAGATGCGGTCGACATATTCCGCCGTGACGTTGATCGGCCTGACAAACGCATCGACGAGGTTATTGACTCCGCCGACCAGTTTGCCCCATCCGCCGGCAAACTTTGCTGCGTCGCCGCGTGTCGACAATTTCCCTTCCACCGTCGCGTTGATTAATTTATCCGTTTCGGCCAACAGATCGCTCATCATCTTCACCACAGCGTTCAGGTTGGTCTTGATGATATTGTACTGGCCTTTGTAGACCGTGGTAATCTCCGGAGGTATAATCCCTTTTGAAACCTTGTCCACATAATCGGCCGTTACCATGAGGGGATCGACGATGTTTGTGATCGTATCATTCACACCGGACACGAGTTTGTTCCAGCCGCCGACGAACTTCGTCGCATCGGCGCGTTTGTCGAGTTCTCCATCCGCCGCCGCTTTGACGATCTTATCGGTTTCGACGAGCAGAGTGGTCATCGTGTCGATACAGGCATTCAAATTGTTCTTGATCTCGTTGAAATCGCCGTGATATGTATCCACAATTTTTGGCGGGATGTCGCCTTTGGAGATGCGATCGACATATTCCGCTGTGACATTGATCGGCCTGACAAATGCATCGACGAGAGTGTTGACTCCGCCGACCAGTTTGCCCCAACCGCCTGCAAACCTAGCAGAATCACCGCGCACTGACAACCTTCCTTCGACTGTCGCCTTGATTAATGTATCTGTCTCGGCCAACAGACCTGTCATCGTATCGATGCAGGCATTCAAGTTGTTCTTGATCTCGTTAAAATCTCCGTTGTACACATCGACGATCTTCGGCGGGATGTCGCCTTTGGAAATGCGGTCAACATATTCCGCAGTGACATTGATCGGTCTGACAAACGCGTCGACGAGATTGTTAACTCCGCCAACCAGCTGACCCCAGCCGCCTGCGAACTTAGCCGCGTCGCCGCGCGTCGACAATTTTCCATCTACTGTCGCCTTGATCAACTTATCTGTTTCCGCCAACAGGTCGCTCATCATCTTCACAACTGCGTTCAGGTTAGTCTTAATGACGTTGAAATCGCCGTTGTAATTGTCGGTGATGATCGCCGGAATGACACCTTTGCTGATGTCGTCGACGTACTTGGCGGTAACGTTAAGAGGCTTAATCACTGCGTCGAGCATTTCATTGACACCCTGTAACAAGGCTTTAGCGTCGCCTTCGACTTTGGTGAGGTCGGCTCGTTCGGAAAGGCGCCCTGCCTTTGCCGCTTCAGCAAGCCGAAGAATCTCCGCCATCGCTGCATCCTGGTGAGCCCCTGACCGCTTGCTCCCGGTCTGCTTCATTGCTGGTTTCGAAATCATTTCTCGGTTCCCTTTATGATGGTTTTATGGAAAAGTAATGTTGTTTATTATTCAGTAATTAATTTCAATCGATTAACCCAGGAGAGAATCCCCATCGCAGACTCAACCCAACTGTCAGCGGCAAACCCACTGTCGGCTTGACTCCTTATTATCGTCATAACGCCGCTTCATCTTCAGTTCTCCTGTCTTTTGCGTACAAAAATCCGAGGTCATGAAAAATGTCCCGCAACGAATTCCGGCGATGAGAAGAAGACCGATCGTTACTCTCCTCTTTTCGTTGTATTGTACCGGAGCACTTGTTGCCCCGTTTGGTTTATGATCAAAAACTTTGGCCGTGATGCGGAAACGTTATCGAGATCTGTCCCGCAAGCAAACTACGCCGCCGTTTTCATTGTTGGCAGGTGCGCTTGTTCCCTCGCCTCATCGAAGAAATATTCATCCTCTTCGCTGTCTCCATCAACGAAAAAGTAGCGGCAATCGTGGTAATGAGCCGCACCTTCGTCGTTCCAGAGATGTCCGCACTCCGGGCATTGTTCCTGTCCGTCAAGCGTCATTACAAATTCCGATAGGATCTCTTCACTACGCATTGTAACCTCCGTGTTTTGTGTCGCCTCAGAACATGATTTAGCCAATGAACATACTCAGCATCCGTTACGACTCGAAGTGCCGAGAAACTTTGAACTTCCTTGCCTGGATACCCAGGGTGGTATAACATTCACTCTTCGCATGAGTAAAAATCAACAAGCCCGCAAGTGCTTCTCCCGAATGGAGTTTTTTCTTGTTCCATTGATATCCATTAAGTCGGATTTCTTCGTCGCCTAGGAAATCATCTAGGGTAGACCACTTTTTGCCGCACATTGTGCATTGTTTGAAAACTTCGGTCCGTGCGGAATCAGCGCCCTTTTTGTTTTTTTTTAGTATGTCGTTGACACTGCGATTCATGATCCTTTTAACCTTGTTACGCAATTGTTCAAAGCTCGTGCCATGTTGTCGTGCTAGAAACAGAGGATAAAAGAGTTAAAAACTCAAAATTTCAGGATAAATCTGGAAGGGGCTGTCAAGGGGAGGGTTTTCAACTGGCGGGTATTGGCCATGTGTCTAATATGGACACGATGGATCATGTCTTTCTTCGCCGATCTAATGACCCGGTCGATAAAGGATGACACAATACGAACGCATTCTCCGATAGAGTGCTTCGGTTCGTTCAAACAAATCAGGATTGTAACAGCAATAATGTTTTACAAAGATATTACGATACGCTAAACGAAAGAACATTATCAGGAGAGAATAAAAACGCAGGATCAACGTTCATCTCGTGGTTTTTCGCCTGTTGGAAGAAGGAGTAAGAAGGATGTCGATGTTCTCTTATATAAGTCGATTTGCCATTCACTCGAAAACTTTGTCACTGCCGAAACAAAGTACGCGAACTCCAAAATGACGGAGGAGAATCGTAATGGCGCAGAAATTCTATATTCCTTTTCTCACCCTCCGTGCAAGGTCGCTTGAACCATATTGATAAAATCAGTCGGATGAAACGGCTTTTTTATCGCCTGCAGGTGTTCTTCCTCCAGCAATTGCGTGATGACTTTATCCGATGTGAATCCGGAGCAGAAAAACGCTTTCACATTGTTGTTGAGTTTTTTCAATTCCATGTATGTCTGTCCGCCGTCCATTCTCGGCATCACAAGGTCTAGAATAACCAAGGAAATCTCTTTCCCACGTTCACGGTAGAATTCAACCGCTTCAACCCCGTCTTTCGCAATGAGGACCTTAAAGCCATTGTCCTCCAGCAGCTCCTTCCCCAGCTCTTGCATCATTTCTTCATCATCAACCAGAAGAACAAGTTCTCCGTGTGAAGTGGCGGCGTCTGTATCCGACGGCGATTTGTGCACGATAGGCGGTTCGACCGCAGGCAGATAGACCGTGAAAGCGCTGCCGGCTCCTTCTTCGCTTTCCACGATGATGCTGCCGCGGTGCTCCTTAACGATATTGTAGACGATCGACAACCCAAGCCCGGTCCCTTTCCCTTGTTCTTTCGTCGTAAAAAACGGATCAAAAATCTTCTCACGAACTGCTTCTGACATTCCGCTTCCGGTATCCGAAACCTTGATCTCAATACACCGCGACGAGTTCGTGGGGAAAAGTCGTGAGTTCACTTCTTGTCCGACGCGACGGTTGCGGGCCTCGATCGTGAGCGTCCCGCCATTCGGCATGGCATCTCGCGCATTGACTGTCAGGTTCAACATAACCTGGTATAAAGATCCCCGGTCTCCTTTGACCGGCAGGAGATTGTCTTCAAGAATCTTTGTGATCGTGACGGACCGGGGAAAGGTTTCAGAACAGAGATTTGTAATTTCATTCAGGAGTGCACCAACGTCGAATTCAGTTTCCTCCCTTTTTTTCCTCCGGGAGACAGAAAGAAGATGTGCAGAAAGCTCCGCTCCACGCGAGGCTGACTTTTCTATCGTTTCACTGTATTTCATTACTTTTACCGGATCTAGAGAATATTTTTTGAGCTGCATGACAAAACCAAGGATATTGTTAAGGATATTGTTGAAATCGTGAGCGATGCCGCCGGCCAGAGTCCCGATGCTTTCCATTTTTTGGGACTGCCGCAATTGTTCTTCGAGCAACCGGCGTTCCGTGTCGTCGAAAATGTAGCCCTTTATTTGTACTAATTCGTCGCGTTCATTAAAGATGCCGATCTCGTTCGAAACGAGATAAATCGTTTTTCCATCTCTTCTTGTTGCCACTTCCTCATGGTACTCCAGTTTTCTTTTCTCACAGAGGAGCTTGAGAAAATTTTCGCGGTCATCCCTTGCAGGGTAAAGGGAATCTGCGTTCGTGCGCAACACTTCCTCCACCGATTCGAAACCGTAGATGCGCGCAAATGCCGGGTTGCAAGAAAGAATCCTTCCATCCACAGTGCTGATGAAATCGCCGGTTAGATCATCCTCAAAAAATTGGCGATACCGTTCCTCGCTCTCGCGCAGAGCTTTCTCCGACTCTTTTCTTCCGGTAACATCTTCCTGTACCGACAAGTAGTGGGTGATCGTCCCCTTATGGTCCGTAATGGGGGAAATCGAGGCGAGTTCCCAATAGTATTCCCCGCTTTTCCTTTTGCTATGAAATTCCCCGCGCCATTCCTTGCCGGCAGCGATTGTTTCCCAAAGGTTCTTGTATTCTTCCTGCGGAGTTCCTTCTGTTTTCAAAACTCTCGCATTCTTCCCCCGGATTTCTTCGATGGTGTATCCGCTCAGCGCTGTGAATTTTGAGTTTACGTATTCGATGTTTCCTTTCGTGTCAGTGATAATGATGGATGCAGGGCTTTGTTCGACGGCACGAGAGAGTTTTCTTAATTCTTCTTCCGATTGAAGCTTTTCCGTCACATTCACAAGCAACGCGAGTCGTGCGATTTTGCCGCCGTGCGAGAAATTCTGTGAAGTACTATCGACCAAAATAATTGAGCCGTCCTTCTTTCGATGTCTCCAAACACCGGAATGCCTCGGCGAGATATCATTTTCTGAAAGATATTCGCGCAGACCAGCAACATCCTCGGGCGAATAAATGTCAGTTATTTTCATCGAGGTCAATTCCTGCCGCGCGTAGCCGTAAAGGTCTACGGCCGCTTGATTCGAAGCGAGAACTGTTAATGATGTTGGGTCGTAAAGCAGCATAGGGACCGGATTCGTCTCAAACAGGGCACGATAGCGCTCTTCACTTTGACGAAGTTCTTCTTCTGCCTTTTTTCGCTCTGTAACGACTTGATTCACCCCGCGTGTCTTAATCGTGTGTCCATCCTCATCTTTGATGACAAACATGTTCGATTCGATGTACCCGATCTCGCCGTCGGGGTAAATTACCCGGTGTTCCAGACGATGGCGTTGCTGCCAATTAGGATTCTCAAGATTATTCCTGATCTGAAGAGCTACAAACGCGGCATCGTCCGGATGCACAAACCGCCGGATATATTCGTCTGAGGACATCGTATACCCGCCGACCTCTTTCGCCGTTGTGCGATAGATTGAATAAAAGGGGTCGTTGAAAGTGAATGTACTGGTCGATAGATCGAAACTCCACGGACCGAGGCGGGCGATGTCCATCGCGTCGGACAGCAAGGCATCTTTGTTCTTTAGCACAAGCTCGGACTGTTTGCGTTCGGTGATGTCGCGCGCAATTCCGAGCAGTTCTATCAGTTCCCCATTCTGAAGGTGCCGTGTCGCGATAAGTTCTGCCTGTATCACGCCGCGGACTTTCGTCCGAATCCGCAATTCAGTAATAATATTTGGCGCCCCCGCAATAACTTTATTGATGCGGTCCAAGGCCTTGGCAACGTCCTCCGGAAAAAGCAGTTCTTCAAACGACTTCCCTATCCAGTCGCTTGTCGGCCAACCGGTAAGTGCTTCGAAAGCAGGATTGAGAGAAGTGAATTTTCCTTCGGGAGTAATGGTGAAGACAACGTCACGCGCGGTTTGAATCAAAGCGCGGAGCCGTGCTTCGCTTTCCCGCAGAGCTCTCTCTGTCATCCGGCGTTCTTTCCGCACAATAGCTTCCTCGATCTCCCGCTTCACTACCGGGATAAGCCGCGCCAGTTTATCTTTCATGAGATAGTCGTGTGCGCCCGACCTCATTATCTCGACAGCCGTTTCTTCGCCGATTGTCCCCGAGATAACGATAAATGGAATATCCCGTCCCGTTTCCTGGAGCAGTTTCAATGCAGCAAACGCATCGAATTGAGGCATAGTATAATCGGAGAAGATAAAATCCCATGACCGCTCGGCAAGGGCCGCCTCCATCTGAGCTGGAGTGTCGACTCGCTCGAACTCGACAACGTAATTTGCTTTCTCAAGTTGTCGCGCAATCAGAGCAGCGTCGCTCTCTGAGTCCTCAACCATTAAAACCCGAAGGTGATTATCCATGCAGTACCTCAGTTGATTGGTGGCGGTTCATTGATAACAAGCCAGTACAGGCCAAGATGTTTCACGGCATCCGCAAATTGATGAAAGTCGACAGGCTTTCTGATATAGCTGTTCACTCCGAGGTCATAACTCGTCGCCACATCGTGTTCTTCTTTGGAGGATGTGAGGATAACAACCGGGAGTCTTCGCGTCGTTTCCGAACTCCGGACGCGGCGAAGAACTTCGAGCCCATCGACTTTCGGCAATTTGAGGTCTAGTAAAATCAATGTCGGCATATCGCCGGACGGACGGTCTTTATGCTTTCCGGCACGGAAGAGATAGTCGAGCGCTTCCTGGCCATCTTCTGCAACGACCAATTCGTTCGTAATACGTCCTTTCTCAAACGCCCGTTTTGTCAATTCGACGTCGCTAGGATTGTCTTCGACCAGCAGTATAGTTTTTGTTCTCATGATGTCTCCCGTAGTGTAAAATAGAATGTCGCTCCACGGCCGACTTCGGCTTCAGCCCAAACCTCGCCGGAGTGCCGCCGAATGATACGTTGCACGGTTGCTAACCCGATCCCGGTCCCGGGAAAGTCAGAAATCTTGTGCATCCGCTGAAATGCTCCAAACATTTTGCTAGCGTATTGCATATCGAACCCCACTCCATTGTCGCGTACAAAATACACGGTTTTCCCGTCTGAATTGTTCTTCCCAAATTCTATTATTGCTTCAGGGCGGGGAGCTGTGAACTTGGAAGCATTGTCGAGAAGATTGGTCATTGCAATATCGAGAAGCTGAGAATCTCCCTCAACGATCAACCCGTCCTCGATAGTGAACTGAATTCGGCGGCCCGGATAAAGTTCCTGCATCCTGGCGGCGATCGACCGAGTGAGCCTCGAGAGGTTCACCGGTGTGTACGTAATTTCGGCGCGCGTGACTCTTGAAAGTTGAAGCAGATCGTCAATCAGCGCCCCCATTCTCTGAGCTTCTCTGCGTATTCTCTTAACATATTCATTCGCTTTCTCATCAAGCGATGACCGGTAATCCTCAGCAAGCGCGAGACTCCACCCGTCGATGCCCCGCAGAGGAGCCCGGAGATCGTGTGAGACGGAATAGGAAAATGCTTCCAGTTCCCGGTTTGCGGCTTCCAGTTGCGCGGTGCGGTCTTCGACCCGTTGTTCGAGTTCAATATTAAAACGCCGGATTTCGTCATCGGCTCGCCTGCGTTCGGTAATATCTTGGATTGTTCCCACCATACTGATGAGCAGGCCGCTCCGGTCGAAACCAAGTTCTCCACGCCCCCATACCCATCGTTCAGCTCCGTCGTTGCGTCTCACAATCTTGTATTCCCGGTTAAACGGTTTTGCCGACGCAATAACATCATTGGAGAAGTATCTCAGCATCTCTTCCTTCTGTTCGGGATGGACAACATCAAGCCATACGTTGACGGTCCGTTCTTCTTCAGCGCTTAAGCCGAAGATCTCGTCCAGCACTTCGGAACTTGTCCATTTCCCTTTCACGAAATCGAACGCGTATGAACCGATGTGTCCGACGCGTTGAGATTCCTTGATCCAGAAATCCCGTTCGCGGAGGGCTGCCTCTGATTTTTTTCGCTCCGTCGTATCCCGTGAGATATTTTGGTAAAAGAGTGTCCCTTCAATCACGATAACGCGGGCACTCACCTCAACGGAAAATGTCGTCCCATCTTTTTTTCGATGGATAGATTCATATCTTGCTCCGCGATACAGGTTAAGGAGACGAAGTTGTTCCGAAAAATGTTCCGCGGATTCTTCAGTTTCGAGCGTGATAATGTTTAAACCTATCAGTTCATCGCGCGAGTAACCGTAGGACTCAAGCGCCTTGTCGTTGACTTCAACAATCCTCAACTCTTTGTCGGCAAGAATAATAATGTCGTTCGCAAAACGGACGAGGTACTCGAAATGCTGCACGAGGGCGCGCCGTTCCTGCTCTGCCAGCAATTGCGTCCGGAAAAAGCGGACCCGTTGGTGCCTCCACCAAAATCCTACTGTTGCAATCGTCGCAAGGACGAGAAGGCCGCCGACTAAGGCGTCCATCCACGCCTGTTGGCGCAGAATGTCATCAATTTCTTCCCGGTCGATTTTGGTCACAAGATACCATGGGGAGTCGGGAATTTTTTTTATCGAAGCCAGAACCGGCACTCCCCGATAATCGACACCCACTGCGGTACCTTCAAAACCCCGCACCGCCATCGCGGCAGGACGCCTTTCTGACAACGCTGATACTCGGTAGACCAGAGCCGAATTACGAACAAAACGGAGCTCGTTAAGAAACACGACATCATTTCCTTCCCGGCGCAACAGGAGCGATTCTGCACTGCGGCTCTCAGAAGGCCAGGATTGTATCAGGGGATAAAGAAACCTCTGAGGGTCGATGCGAAACAAAAAGACCCCCGCAACCGGAACATCGCTTGTGTCCCCGGTCATCAAGGGAATAGCCAGATCTGCGACAGGCTTATTCGAATTCTCCTCAAGGTGCAAATCTGACAGAATCACTTCTCTTTTGATCCGTGCATCCCGGATCAACGCCCGATCTTCATTTCCAATATTATTCCCAATGTTACCGTATGACAATCGCAGCGTGCCGGCGGCGTCGAAAAGCCCAGCCGCCTGATACCCGTTGTGCGTGCACATGACCTGAATCCATTGAAGGAGTTCATTCCCCGGACATTTGTGTTCAAAGTATGCTTCCGTCTGCCGGGCATACGCGGGATTTTTCGCAATTACCATCCCATCCCCCATGCGCTCAACACGCCATTGGGCGATTTGATGGACTTTCAGTTCAGAGATCACCGCGAGGTCCGACTCACGCTCATGAATAATTCGCATCTCCTGATCCTTATAGTAGCCAAACACTGCAATGACAATTCCCGAAACAAGAAGCAGAAAAAAAAGAATCATTGCCAACGGAATCGATTGAATCCTTCTCCGGATGCGTATGACAATGCCCCGCATCGTCACAGCTGTTCCGCGAATTCGTTTTCCTGCATCAATGAGAACGCGGTTCATCGGCATTGTTATGGAATAATAAAATTGAATTCATGTTTGCGAATCTGCCCCATTTGGGGCACGACCCAATCACCGCGGGAGACTTTTTGCGTTTAATGCTTTCATTTTTCCTGCCAATAGAGTCTACGCGTTGTTCGGGGTACCCCGCTCTTCTTTCAGCATCATTGCATGGCGGAGGCTACAAATTGCTTTCTGCTTCGCCGGCCATGGCTCTTACGGAATAGACGCGCTGCCCCGACTTGATCTTCAGTTGGTCCATCTTGTACCGTAACTTCGAACGAGTAATTCCTAACACTTTTGCCGCCTGCACCTGATTCCCGTCGGTGATCTCGAGTGTCTGGAGGATAAGATCTTTCAGCACTGCGGTCATTCCAATTCCCTTTGCAGGGACTCTCAAGAAAAATTCCCCGTTCGCCAATCCCGCGGGATTTGGCTCCCGGCTTTCATCATTGCCGAGAAATGCAAGTTGATTCTTGGTGATAACGGCGGCATCGTTCAAGAGGACAACGCGTTCAATTGCATTTCGCAGCTCGCGGACATTTCCTTTCCAGGGGAGCCTTAAAAGGAGTTCCTTTGCATCCGGCTCAAGTTGCGGCGTCTGCTTGTTGAACTTCCTGCTGAATTCCTGGACGAACGCATAGGTCAGCGCTTCGATGTCTTCCTTCCTCTCACGAAGCGGCGGTATCATCACGACGGCAACATTCAGGCGGTAGAAAAGGTCTCCGCGGAATCTTCCTGCATCAACCTCTTTAGCGAGATTTTTATTGGAGGCGGCAATGACGCGAACGTCGACGGAAATTTCTCGTGTCCCGCCCAGCCGGTAAAACTTGCGCTCCTCGAGGACTCTGAGAAGTTTTACCTGCATGTCGAGCGACAATTCTCCCACCTCATCAAGCAGAATCGTCCCTCCGTTCGCCATCTCGAATTTCCCCTGTTTCATCCGCTCCGTTGCACCGGTAAAGGCTCCTTTCTCGTACCCGAAGAACTCGCTCTCTGCAAGATCCTTCGGGATCGCCGCGCAGTTGAGTGCGATGAACGGCTGGCCGCTGCGTACAGTGCTTTTCTGGTGAATAAACCGGGCCACAAGTTCTTTCCCTGTTCCGCTTTCCCCTTCGATAAGAACCGTTGTGCTTTCCCCGCCGGCGAGCTTCTCAGTAATTTCAAGTACGCGCCTGAGCGCAACGCTGTTGCCGATAATGCCGCTGCGGGAACGCTGCCGCTCAAGCTCCTCTTGAAGCATGGAAACCCTGGTCTCGAGATGGGCGAACTCCAGATTCTTTTCGATGAGAACAATAAGATGGTTGAGGTCGAATGGTTTCACAACAAAATCCGCCGCACCTTCCTTCATCGCCTGGACGGCGAGCGAGACGTCGGAATGAGCCGTCATCATGATCACCGGCACTTTCCATCCGTCGAATTTGATCTGCTTAAGAATCTGGATACCGTTCGCCGCTCCGAGATAAATGTCGAGCAAAACGACATCCGGATTGAACGACGCGAGTTGAGCAAGAAACTCCTCCCGATTTGAACTCACCGCGATAGTGTAGCCGGCATCCGTGAGGACGTTCTTCACCGAAACTGTCAGCGACCTCTCATCGTCCGCGACTAAGATTCTACCCTTCTCCATTTCTTTCTCCGATGCTTGTTGGTGGCGTTGGTAAGATAATTCGAACGAGCGTCCCGCCCTGGGAAGGAGATTCCAACCCAATATCTCCGCGGTGCCGTCCGATGATATACTTTGATAGCGCTAACCCCAGACCTGTTCCTCCCGATTTTGTCGTTCGAAAAGGTTCGAACAAGACTGCTTTCATTTCCGGCGGAATCCCATGCCCGGAGTCTTGAACGGTAATTTCAACGCTGGGACCAGTCGTCCCCTCTTCAGAAGACTCAAGCGTCCGTGTCGTCACGGCGATCACGCTGTTTTCCGGCGAGGCATCGATTGCATTTTGCAGGATGTTCAACATGACCTGCTGGATTTGCTTTTGGTCGACCATCACATCCGGAACGTTTTCATCGAACGCGGTCGAGAGGGAAATATTTTTTTGCTGGATGGCAAGCGAGACGAAATGAAGAGATCGCGCGATGATGGCATTGATGGAATGCTGTTGGAGCGACGGGGGCGTGACGCGTGCAAGGCCGAGCGTGTCCTCAATGACATGCTGTATTCGGTCGGCTCCCTCTAGGGCTGCGATAATCGACTCGTAATCCGGCGATGCACTGTCGATCTTTCTCTGGAGGTACTGAAGGTTGAGCGTGACGCCGGCGAGCGGATTGCGAATCTCGTGTGCAATGCCGGCGGCAAGCCGTCCCATGAGCGACATTTTTTCCATCTGCATCAGAGTATTCCTGATCTTCTTCTGCTCGGTGATGTCGCGAACGAAGAGCATCACTCGTGGGTCGTTCGGCTGGGACAACGGGCCTGCACTCACATCGACCTCAATCTCTTCTCCATCTTTCGTTTGCATCAACGCTTCTCGCGCTACCACCTCTCCATCTTGAAAGAGCGAGAGGTCTGAAAGGTGTTCTTCAACGAACGGCAGAACCGAGAGACGGAGCAGTTCTTCTTTTGAATACCCGAGGAGCGCTATCCCCTGGTTATTCACATCGACGATCGACCGTGATTCTCCGTCAAGGACAAAAATAGCGACGCTCGCATTTTCAAAGAGCCCGCGGTAGCGAACTTCAGACGTTTGCAATTCCCTGTTTTTTCTCGCGAGCGTCGAAGCATACATTTCTAGTTCTTTCATTTTTTCTTCAAGCTTCTTCGTCACGAGCGTGTGATGCTTTTCAAGAAATGACTGATCGTCGATCGCAGACGATGATTCGGGAACTCGATCGGGCTGAATGCCGTAACTCTGGAGCGTTACTTCCTTCACTGCCTCAATAAGCGTCGCCAACCCCGCGTATTTCATCACGTACCGGTCTACTCCGACGTTACGCGCTAATTCCTGGTCCTCCTCGTCGACATAATTCCCTGTATAGATGATAAACGGTGTCTTTGCGTGTTTCGTGTTTTCCTTGATCTTCTTGCACAGCTGAAACCCGTCCATTCGCGGCATCATCGCGTCGGCGATAATGAGATGAACCGTTTCACGGTTAAAAATTTCAAAAGCCTCCACACCGCTCCGGGCCGAGATCGTGTTGTAGCCGCTCTCCGCAAAGAGATCCTGGAGCAATTCGAGGTTTTCATCAACGTCGTCAACCACAAGGATGGTTAACGGGTTGGGCTGTCGTTCTACCGGATTGCTGTCGTGGCGAGATGCGGTCATTGTAGACTCCGGATTGGCGAATCACCGATTCATTTTTTAAACAACTGGCTGAATAACGTTGTGCAACATTACAGCATTAGCCACGTGAATGCAATCCGCGCAACCGTGTATTTTTGACCCTAAGCGGTAGCGCGTAGGAGTCTCCGGAAAACAAAAGGCAAATCGCCGGATAAACCTAAGCAATGGCGAGTTCTGGCCACTTCGTTCAAGAGCTTGAGATTCGGGAATACACTAAGTGAGAAATGGGATGAAAAACCGGGGAGGCAGGATGCTGTATTTCTAAAGAAGGAGAACAGCGGCTCGGGTGATTAGGGGATCACGGCAATTCCATGCTTGATCGCATACGTTACGAGGCTCGCAGTGTCGTGTAAGTCAAGCTTTTTCATGATGTTATTGCGATGGGTATCTACCGTGCGAACGCTGATATACAGGAGGTCGGCAATTTGTTGATGCGATTTTCCTTCCGCGATCAACTGGAGAATCTCTCTTTCCCTCGTCGTGAGCGGTCCAACGTACGGAGACAAATCACTCTCTCCGCCGGTATTGGTCCCGGGGTTCGTCCTTCTGAGATAGCCGTCCAGCATGATTTTGGAAATCGTTGGGCTGAAAAAAGCAAGGCCGTCGTGGACCGCATGAACCGCGGAGTAGAGATCGTCAGGAGAAACATTTTTCAGCAGATACCCGTTGGCGCCGCTTTGAAGAATCTGCACAACGTACTCTTCGTTGTCGAACGCGGAAAGGACAAGTATCTTTACATCGGGATGTTTCTTCTTAATAAGGCGAGTAGCGTCAAGACCGCTCATCTCCGGCATGCTGATATCCATAAGGACAACGTCCGGATCCTTCAGCAGGGAAAGTTCGACCGCAATCTTCCCGTTCGGGGCCTCGCCCACTACTTCAAAATCCTGGTTCAACGAAAGTAGCGAAACAATCCCTCTCCGAACGATCACATGATCGTCCGCAACAATAATTCTGATTTTTTTCTTATCGGCCATTGAGAGGAATCTCTATGTTGATGGACGTTCCTTTTCCTGTTTCGCTCGTAAGTGTAAACTTCCCCTCAAGCCCTTCAATCCGATCTCTCATGTTGACAAGGCCGAGGCCGCTCGTCCAGAGACCCGGATCCCTGGCGGAATTGTTGTCGAACCCTTTACCGTTATCGGATATCGCCAGGAGCAGCCTCCCCCCTGATTTTTCGATCTCGACTCTGGCATTTTTTGCCTCGGAGTGCTTCGCGATATTCGTGAGCGCTTCCTGAATGACACGGTACACTGTCGCTTCAACTTTCGGGTCGAATCGTTTGAGATCTTCGGGGCACGACAGCACGAGAAAGATCTTCGTCCTCTCTTGAAAACGATCGGCGTAAATTCGGAGAGCTGACGCCAGGCCCAGATCGTCGAGGATCGCAGGGCGGAGGTCGAAGGCAATCTGCCGGATAGTGTTCAACGTCTCATCAATGACCTGCTTCATCAGCGTAACACGTTCTACCGCATCGTGATCGGTTATCGACGCCTGCCGGACGAGCAAATCGAGGTTGAGGCGAAGACCAGTGAGCGCCTGGCCGATACCGTCGTGCAAGTCTCGCGTGATCCTCCTTCGTTCTTCCTCTTGAATAACCGTAAGCCGCGACGTGAGCGTGGCCATCGTTTTTGAATACTTGACACTCTCCTGATACAGTATTGCGTTCTCGAGCGCGAGAGCAGTCTGATTGGCGAGGTTTGTTGTAAGCTGGATTTCTTCCTCAGTGATTTCGTGATACCGGCGATAGCCGACAACGAGGGCTCCAAATCGTCGTTCCTTATTTGTAATCGGAACCCCAAATGCAGAGACAAGGTTTTCCGCTTCCATGACCGGAAATTCCCGCGGGTCGACGAGAGGCTTATCCGGAAAATTGTCTATAATGAAGGCCTGCTGCGAGGCAATAACTCTGCCCGGTATCCCCTGGTTGTTTTCGGTCATATCCGCCGTGAAAAATTCCGACTTATTGCCGACCATTTCGCGGTATGAGACGAACGAACTCTTAACATCGAGGGTTGCCACAGCCACGAAATGAGATTCAAGAAGCCACGCTATGTTCTTGACGACGAGCTTTAATACTTCGTCAACGTCGAAACTCGAAGTCATTTGCCGGCCGATCTCGTACAACGCAAGGGTGTACCGGTTCCTGTACCGAAGCTCGATTTCGGGCAAGCGTTCACCCGCAGTACCCAACATTACCGTGTGAAACTTCCCGGGTTCAACACACTCCGATTTGAAGCGCGCATGCACCGTGAACTCGCCTTTTGTCTGAAGCCTGGCCGTAACAACCGATTTTCCCTTCTCCGCAAGCTCACGCCAGTGCTCCTCGAACTTCTCTCGGTCTTCAACATGGATCACATTCACAAGCTGGATCGCCTCCAGCTCTTTAATGCTGAAACCACTCATAAGGAGAAAACGGTCGTTGACTTCCAGGATCTTTTGTCCATCGTCGGTAATCACCAAAGGGTGTCCCTGGTCTTTTTTCATGACCTTAAGCTCCGTATTGCGAACTACAGGATAGTGTTTCGATCCAATCATGCCGCCTCCGGCCCGGTAATAATAGTCCTCGGGAAGTAATATACAAAACGTCGCTTACAATGGAAAGAAGAAGAGGGAAGGTCGGAGCTGAGAATAATCAGTTAGGCCGGATTCGAAGGAAGCAGAAAGATGAAACGGAATAAGACGTTAGCGGACGGTAACGGTATTCGGGGGGAGAAAGAAGTCAACGCGCACTTCGAGTTGGCAATCAGGCGTTTCAAACAACAGATCGTCGCACAAAATTAATTCTTCAACGCTGTCCGGGCTTGTTTCGCCGAGGCTCTTCAGGTAGACCGTGTATTCGAGCAAAAGACAATAGAGGTCAAATGAGAGAATGAGCCTTGGCTTCTCTTTCGCTTTTTTTTCAACCGATGCGCTGATCGTGTTGATATATGTGCACAGCTCGAGCGCCTTCGTGAGCAGTGCTTCGACTCCTGACATGAACACTATTCCCATAAGTTTATTGAGACACTTGCTTCTTGATATCCTTCAACATTGCGTCGGCCACTTTTTCAATGACCTCGCGCTGTGAGTAGAAGCCTTCGTCGATCTTCTTTCCGATTTCTTTCAGCTTGTTTGTCTTATCATTCTCGTAGAGCGACCGCGCTTCTTCCGAAACATTGACCTTGTCCTTCGATGATGCTTTGGCTTCTTGTTCGTCCTTTACTTTCTTTGACATTGATGGCTGAACAGGAGCGCCGCTGCCCGTGACTTCACTGATACCCATAACATCCTCCTAACGGTGATAGTCGAAAACGTGCCGCCTGTTTTGAACCTCGATAATCTTACTCAGCACGTTCTTCTTTCGTTCGTGTATCGTTTGTAATATACGGATATTTTCTTGCTGTGCCGACTGCAGCATCGCTGCCAGCTGACCTTTCAGCTGTTCTTGCATCGCCGGCAGAGATGATCCATTGCTGGCCGTCAGAACATTCACGCGGTCGAGTATGCGTCCCCGCTGTCGGAGGTGCTCCTGTAAACAGGAGAAGTCTCCCGCCGAAATGCGTTCGCTGGCAGCGCGCGTTAAGTCGAAAAGCGATTGAAACAGCCTGCACAGATCCTCATCTCGACCGCCAGATGAAATCGGCTCTGGCTGACCGTCCGCCGGTGCCGGGCCATTGGAGCGTTGCACATTATCCTGCATGGTCAAACAGAACTCCTAATAATTCGGCGATGCGGTCGGAGACCTTCAGCATATCTTCCGGAGGAATTTGACGAATGACTTCATGCGTCTGCGCATCGGTTACGGTGACGACCGTTTGCTTTGTAATATTGTCGATCGAGAACGCAAGATTTGTGTTGACGACCTTCATCGCAGCGTTAAGCTCGTGTACCGCTGCGGCCATTTCCTCGTCCGAAAGAGGGCTCTTCTTTTTACCGGGAGCAACGTCTTGTTGACCCGAATCGAATATGTCCAGCGGCATTGCTCCTGCGGGAGCGCCGACTGGCTGTGTTGTTGTCATGCTTTATCCTGTGTCATAACTATTAATAACCGACTGATGTGGAGCTTGAACTTGTAGATGTGCTGGAGTACAGATTCCCAGTTAATATATTTGTCATTTCCTGCTGTTGGGCAAGTGCATTTTCATACTCAGACTGCAGCGTAACAAGCTCATTTTGATACGCCGTTACTTCGCTTGCGATCCGCTTATTCACTGTATCAATCCTGTCGTTGAGGCTTGACACTTCACTCGTAACGGTTTTGTTCATCGTATCCATTCTACCGGTTGTTGCTGTAACGAATGGTTTCAAAAAGTTATTCATTTGCACCGCAATGCCGTTCGATGAATTGAAGAGACCCGATATCTGCGTCGGATCGGCTGCCATAGCCGCATTGAATTTCGAACTGTCCGAGATGCTTAAGGTGCCATCAGAGGCCGCTGTAATCCCGATTTGGAAGAGATTCTGTGGAAAGCCAGATTTCACCCCTGTGACTTGCCCGTAAATCAAACTTTGGAGATTCACCGTAAGCAGAGTGAAGGTCGAGTCCCCCGCAAATATCTGTGGGGTGTGCGTCGTAGGATCGATCGATGTTTCCGATTTGAGGTACGAAAGAACTGCATTATAGTTATTAATGAATTGCTGCACACTCGATTGCACTTGGTTCGTATTGACGCTCACGTTGATCGTCGCCGGTATATCGGTTGGATTCTGAACGCCGGACAGCGCCAGCGTAACCCCGGGGAGGGCATCAGTAACCTTATTGCTGGATCGAGTAATGTCGATCCCGTCGAGCTTAAACTTAGCGTCGAGGAGCGAGGTGTTTTGGTTCATGAACCCGCCGGTCGTCGAGGTAAAAGCAGTCCTGCCGGAAACGGCCGCCGCAGAAAGGCCAATATTACTAAGAAGCGTGCCCGTGGTATCCGAAAGAGTGACAGCATTTGAGGACCCTGTCTGGGTTGATTGAAACACAAGTCTGCTTGTTGAAGAAGTGTCGGACACAACCGATGCCGTGACATTCCCTTTCTTGGCGTTAATAGCGTTCGCGATATTTGTCAGCACCGTGCTGTTGGAATCGCCGGCAGATAAGGTGATATCAACACTCTGGTTGCCCACCTGGATGGTTTTCAGCCCGGCTCCCTCTGCAGCGACTATGCTGGTCGCGGCGCTGCTGATCTGATCGGACAACGCTACATCGGTCTTTGCAAGCTGAGTAACAAGTACGGAATGATCCCCGATTGCAGCACTCGCAGAAGCTGTCGCAGTGACGATGTTTGACATAGAGCTTGAAGCTGTTAATGTCAAAAATGTTGATGAACTGTTGGTCACTGCCAATGAGGTGGTTGTGGTATACAATGCCTGCAGATTGGTTTTTAAATTCGAAAGCGCAGTAAGCCGGGCGTTGTACGACGTTTGCTGAGTCTGAAGAGGCGTTACCTGCTCGTTTTGAAGGTCCGTTTGGTACTGTTGTACCGCGGTTAAAATTTGCGATGATACCTGGGTAACTGCCGTTGCCATTGTATTTTCCTCGGTGTTAACTAAAGCTTAAATGCCTGAGCCCACGCCTCTCGTAATTCCTCAAGCAAGTCTGTCGCTTCGGCGATATTGTTTTTGCGGATACACTCTTTTATATACATATACAATCCTAACAACCCACCTGCCAGTTCCTCGTAGTCGAAATTCAAACCTATGATGAGCTGCGAGATCGCTCTATGGGCAAGATCGTAGTCTTTATTCTTTAAAGAGAAGATCGCGGTGTCGTAAAGTTTTTTGACCACTTGCACCGGCGTCAAGTTCAGCAGGTGTTCTCTTCTATAAGCGTTCGCCGCGAGCGTGATGGCTTCCCGGCTTCCTGTTTCTCTTGCGAGCGCCTTTTGCTCAGCCGAAAGCGTCAGCTCTGCGACCTCCGGTTCATACCGGCCGACAATTTGTTGCGTTGCAGTTTCCATAGTCTCCTCGTTGATCCCGCCCTATTCAAAATAATGCTCTCTTTGCTTATTGCACAATCAAAGAAAGAACGAAAGGGGCCGCGGCCTTCAGACCGAAGCCCCTTGTTCGTTCATGAGCTGTTACTTGAACAACGACAAGAAGACTTGCGGTGACTGATTGGCTTGTGCCAACTGCGCCGTCGCAGTCTGTTGCAGAATTTGGTCTTTCACTGACGCAATCTGCTCTTTAGCAATGTCAGCATCCGTGATTTGGCTGCGCGAAGCCGTGATGTTTGTAATCGCGGTTGAAAGATTCGTCTGCTTCGATGTGAGGCGGTTCTGCTGAGCGCCGATGCTGCCGATCGCGTTGAGAACGGTGGTGAGACCGGTGTCAACAGTTAATCCTGCAACGTTACCGGCATTGATTGCACCCGCTGCTGTCCCAAGAAGAGCGGCTGAACCAACGGAAGCGTTAAGCGCCATGGAGAAGTTTGCACCAGTATCGCCAACCTGGAACGACGGCGTTGCGCCAGCACCGGTTGTGATGGTGGTTCCTCCCGCTACTAAAGCTGTTGCCGCGTTTGCAGCGGTATCGGCTGCCGTTCCCATCACATTGATGGTCACGCCAAGTGTAGCGAAGTCGAGCGATTGCGCTCCGCCTACCGTCGACGGGCCCATAGTTACTTGAGCGGTCGCATTGTCGCTGCTGCGTTTCAGACTAAGAACACCGCCGCCCAGATCGCTCAGTGTGTACGTATCCGATGCATGAGCACCAGAAACGTCGATCGAAGTAACAGTGTTGTCTGTAGCGGCCACACCAGCCTTGAGAGTTCCGCCGCTTTGAGAAACACCGGCGACAAAAGACCCGTTGATCAGGCTTTTGCCGTTGAACAAAGTCTGCGCAACCGTGTCGTCGATTTCTTTTGCAAGGTCTGAAATCGTCGTCGCAATTGCGTTCTGTTCGTCTGTTCCAAGACCACCGTTGTTGAACGACGCTTGCTGCGCTTTAATCTGCGTCATAAGGTCGGAAATCGTTTGGTAACCGCCTTCTGCAACGTTGTAAATGTTCTGTGCAGAGCTGACGTTATCCGACGCCGCGTTCAATGCAACGAGAGTTCCGTTCATCTTGCTGGAAATTACGTAGCCTGATGGATCGTCGGCCGCGGAATTGATGCGCTTACCAGATGCTAAACGCAATTGATGAACAGCCAGATCTGAGTTCACAGCATTCAATGCGTTAAGAGCATTCAATGCAGCGATGTTTGTGTTTATTCGGGATGCCATAACTACCTCCTTGTAATATGGTTGTGTTTTGAAGTGGGCTTCCTTGCCCGTATGTGTATGGAAAGCTTTGTGAGCTTCTAAAAGTATTATCGGCAGATACAAAGCGAAATGTAGCCCCAATTGAATCTTTTTTTGATGCTATTGAGCAGTGACACGGATGCAATCACTGACAGCTGAAGGACATTTTCAGGGCTTTGTCTGGCTTTGCTCGGTCTATAACAGCTCTTATTTCAAGAACTTAGGGTGAGGGTTATCAGAAAGAGGAAGAAAAGATCTTGGCGGTTAGCGGGAAGATATCAGCTTACGGAACCAAAGAAAACAAAGTTGAGATAGTAATTTTGTTAGATCAAACGACTCATAGTCCAGGCGCCACTCTCCCCCCATGCCGACCCAAAGCGTTCCTTTGGAAGGGCATCTCCGACGAAGGGGATGCCGAGGGAATGGACACAAAATCTTTATTTCTAGAACCGCCGCTAAAATGTAATTTTCAAGGTGACGATAGAATTCTTTTTCGTTTTGATTTTCACAGTGGTTTTGTCAAACGCAACCGGAGTTCCGTTATCTTCCATAAAATTTGAAGTCACAATTCTTTTAGGGACTTGCGGCAGCAACAATGCTGCTTCCGAATCTTCTCCTTGTGTTTCATACCACTGGACGATCCACGCGTCAGAGTCCTCAGCTTTTTTTATGACCGTGAGGATAAGATTGGACGGGCGGAGTTGAACGAACGAGCCTGACGATGCAAGCATCCCTTTGTGAATTCCGCTTGTCATGACGATGAGAGGATTGTTAAAATCGTAGGCGGCTGCCTCTGTATTCGCTTGTTTCCATGTCCCAGCGTGCGGGAACAAACTGTACTCTATGGAGTGCTTTCCGCGGTCGGCAGTCGGGTCAGGCCATAACGGAGAACGAAGGAGCGACAACCGCATGGTTGTCCCTTTGATGTCGTAACCGTACTTCGATCTATTCAACAAACTTACGCCAAAATTCTTTTCTGACACGTCCGCCCAGCGTGCCGCCGGAACCTCCACCCTTGCTGTCTCCCATTTGTTGCGCATTTGCGTCGAACGTTGGATCGTACCGTAAGGAATCTCATAGGTGGCAACGGTATCGCTCACCACAAGAGGAAATGCAACTTTCAGCATGGTGTGTTCTTCCCACCAATCCACATCGGTCTTGAAATCAATCCGGTCAATCCCGTTGTAAAGAATAATATCTTGAGTGAAAAACGAACTCGGAAAATCAGGCGTCGGATAATCGCGCCGGAAACTCGGACCGAGGCAATCGTGCATAACGCGGAGGACCGTGCGCACCGTACCGCGCTCAACGACTTCTATCCGTCGAAGTTTTAAGGAATACTCTTTCCCTGTCAAGCCAAGATTCCATGCATCATATTCCTTCGGTTTATCTTCAAGCAATTGCAGTTTATTGCTGTTGCCGCTTAAGATTTCCTTATCGCTCCTCTTATCAACAATACTTTCCACCCACCCGGAGTCGCGGCCCACAGTAACGCGGAAATACTGGTTCTGAATCATCGCGGAAGAATCCTCGGAAATCACAGAGACCGCGTTCGAATCCTTCTTTCGCAGCTCGAACGTTCTATAACCGAAAGAAGGAATATTTTCTGCGACAAAGATTAATTCCCGTTCCAATAATCCCTTATCAACGATTTGCGAAGGAATCTCTCCGCCGTTTGTCTCGAACACTGAATACTGACTCGCATCTCCCTCCGGCAGTTTCAAGGCCGCAACATCGGTCCTCTGCCATGAAAGCGGGTTGAACACGACCACCGGCGTCCCTTTTGTTATTTTTGAGGTATTGATATTCGAAACAATCGTTTCAAGCGATTTCCTTAGTTCAAATGTACCGCTTTTTTCCGCCGCTTTATGGCGTTCAGTTGCGTCTAAATAGTTTTCGCGAATGCCCGAACCCGGGAGGATATCGTGGAACTGAGTAAAGAGAAGATTTTTCCATGCATCGTCCATTATTTGACGATCATAAGTTCTTCCGTACATTGTAGCAAGCGTTGAAAATTTTTCAGCATTCGTCAGCAAGGTTTCATTCTGGCGATTATATTCTTTCATCTTTGCCTGGGTTGTGTATGTCCCCCGGTGGTACTCGAGGTAGAGTTCGTCCTTCCACGTCGCGATCTCTGCGGGATTTTGTGTCTTGAGCCAATCGAGATATTGAGCGGCCGTACAGTATTCAACATTGGGATAAATATCGAGATGTTTCAGGCGTTCGATCCGGTCCAGCATTTCGTTTGTCGGACCGCCGCCATGGTCGCCCACGCCGAAAAGGACCATCATCTTTGTGAAGCCGGTGTTCGCCTCAAACTGCCGCATCCAGTCCGCGAGCTGAAAAGGCTGGGAGATTTCGTTCACGTAGTCGAACGGAAAATAGGTAAGAACGCGCGAGCCGTCCGGCCCTTCCCACCAAAAAACGCGGTACGGAAAAATATTGGTATCATTCCACCCGATTTTTTGGGTGATGAATGCGTCGATGCCGGCGTTCTGATAGAATTCCGGCATATTCCAATTGTAGCCAAACGAATCCGGATTCCAACCGATTTTCACATCAACTCCGAGTTCCTTTTGGAAATATTTTTTTGAGATGAGCAGATGATGCATCCACGATTCGCCGCTCGGCAGATTGCAGTCCGGTTCGATCCACATTCCGCCGACGACCTCCCACCGCCCTTCTTTCACGCGTTGCTGAATCCTCTTAAATACATCGGGATACTTTTCTTCCATCCAATCGTAATACACCGCCGCACTTTGCGAGTAAGAAAAATAGGGCCTTGAGTCCATCATGTTCAGAACAGAGGTAAACGTGTTCTTGCACACTTCGATTGTCTCCTTATCGCGCCAGAGCCATGCTGCGTCGATATGAGCGTTGGCGTCGAAATACAACGTGAAGCGCTTTGCGAATTCGGCGACGGGTCTCAAATGCAAGCGGACATCGTTCAGCGATGCGATGAATTTATCCATCATCGGCTGACGAAGCGCGTCGAGATCAAGGCGGGCCACTTGTTCCTGAAGCAATGCGTTGAGTTCTTTCTTTTCCCCCTTGTCGATCTTGGATTTATCCACCCCGACATCCTGAACTTTATTGTCGTACGGCGTTGACTGTTTTGTGTCAACGCTTAACAACTCCTGGCCAACGCGAACGCTTAACGAAAAATCTTTTATCATTCGCCGAATCGAATCAGTGCTTGCCGTTTCAAGGTCTGCCCGTAAAAGTCTGAGCGGCCCGCCAGTATTGATGGCTCGGATGGCAATAAGAAACCTGTCTCCGGGTTTTGCATCGTTCGTCAGAACGAAGGCTCCATCCCACGGAAAATAACCCTTGCCCGCTCCGTTGATCCACATGTAGCCATAATCGTCGACCGATACGAAAAACTTGATCGTTCCATCGACTTTCTTCCCCAAGATGCGGTCGGGAAGCACGATTTCCTTCCGCAACCAGCACGAATCGGGATATACAAGCTGAGCAATTTTCAACGTTTGCCACTGCGAATCGTCAAACCCTCTTTGCGTCGGATCTCCTTTAATCTCCCCGTTCTTGAGGTCGGGGCTCATTTTCCAATCATCTATCGATACACTCGCCAAGGAGTCAAGGACAGCTGTGGTTCTATCGACGTTGGTCTGGGCCACGAGAATCAATGGGAAAAAAAATGCCGCAATGAAAGAAAAAAGATTTTTCATAAAGTCTCCTTTGCTACAGTGATTTCGCAAAACCTCGCACTGGTAACGACTGAGCTCTCATACGCCGAACGTTTAAGGCCGAAACGAAGAAGCATGCTCGAGGTTGAGAAGGCATTCATGCCCTTGCGAGTTCTATTTCTTTCTCGCTTGATCAATCATCACTGTGATCAGAATGACAAATCCAACAACCACTTGCTGCACGTAGGAATTAACGTCGAGAAGATTTAATCCGTTGCGCAATACGCCGATAAGGACTGCCCCAAGCAATGTCCCGATGATCGTGCCGCGTCCTCCGGAGAGGCTTGTCCCCCCCACGACAACAGCAGCAATCACGTCCAGTTCATACATCAATCCTGCGTTCGGTTGGCCCGAATTTACGCGCGACGCGAGAAGGATTCCGCTCAACGAAGTCAGAACTCCGCACACAACATACACTCCGATCAGAATCCGATTCGTGTTGATGCCCGCGAGACGTGCCGCTTCTTTGTTTCCGCCAACAGCATAAACGTAACGCCCAAATCGGGTCCATTTTAAAATGATGTATGCCACGACATAAACAATAAGCATAATCAGCGTTGGAATCGGGAGACCGAATACCCGTCCTCCCGCAAGCAATCCGAACTGCTGCGGCAATTCCCAAATCGGCCTTCCGTCAGTGTAGATATACGCCGCACCGCGGAAGATGGTCATTAACGCCAGTGTAGCAATAAACGGCGTGATGGCATACCGTGTAACGCATATCCCTGCAAATACCCCGGAAGCTGCCCCGATCAACAACCCAGCTGCAACGGCCAACGGAAGAGCGACAAAAACCGGAAGAGCCAATTTGGCAACACTTGCGGCAACAACCCCTGTGAAGGCGACCAACGCACCAACGGACAAATCAATTCCGGACGTCAGGATGACGAACGTCATCCCTGCCGCAATGATAGCTGTGATCGAAAGCTGCAGCGAGACATTTAAAATATTTTCGGCAGTAAAGAAATACGGCGAAAGTTGAGAGAAAAGAATGATTTCAGCGGTCAGCGTTAGTCCAATGCCGAATTTAACCGGCAGAGAAGAAAAGACTTTTGACCGTTCTTCAGTCTTCACTTTTCACTTCCTCCGTCGCGAGCGCCATTATTTTTTCCTGCGTCGCTTCTCCCCGCAACAGCTCGCCCGTTATACATCCTTCATGCATGACGATAATTCTGCTGCACACCCCCAGAAGCTCTGGAAGGTCAGATGAGATCATAATGATGCCAACCCCTTCAAGCGCAAGTTTTCCGATCAGCGAGTAAATTTCATACTTTGCGCCGACATCAATGCCAGATGTTGGTTCGTCAAAAATCAAAACTTTTGAGTTTGTAAAAAGCCATCTGGCAAGAATCACTTTTTGCCTGTTTCCTCCGCTGAGGTTTTCGACAGTGTCCGTTGAGCGCGGCGTTCTGATGCGAAGTTGATCCATCAATAATTGAGTTTTCTCCGATTCCTTTTTTGTATCGAGAAACGGACCGCGCAGCAACTCGGAGAGGCTGGATAGCGAGATGTTTTCAACGACGTTCATTTCCGGGATGAGCCCGAGCCGGTTCCGGTCTTCAGTGAGCAGCCCAATACCGAGGTCAATCGCTTCGCGGGGAGAACGGGGCGCAATCTCCATCCCGTGTAGAAACATTTTACCACTCTCCTTCCCGTCAGCGCCGAACAACACCCGCGCAAGTTCTGTGCGGCCCGATCCCACCAATCCTGCGAAGCCAAGTATTTCTCCCCTGCGTAATAAAAAAGTTATTGAACGAAGGATGCCTGCGTTGATTTTCTCTGCCCGGAAGAGTTCCTCGCCCGGTACCAGCCCGATGTGCGGAAATTCATCTTCCAACTCTCGCCCTACCATCCATTGGATGAGGCTCTTTCTATCGGCTTCTACCACCGGACAAGTTTTCACAACCTTTCCGTCGCGCAACACCGTCACTCGGTCGCCGATTTCAAAAATTTCTTCCAACCGATGAGAAATGTATATGACACCGACGCCTTCTGAAATCAGACGGCGGACAATCGTAAAAAGACTGAGAAGTTCCCTTTCTGTCAGCGCTGCCGAAGGCTCATCAAGCGCGAGAATCGTGACTTTTTCAGAGATCGCCTTTGCAATCTCAACCACTTGCTGTTGAGCAACGCTCAAGGTGCGTACAGGCACGGTCGTATCAAGTATTTCCCCAAGCAGTCCTAATTGAGTCCGGGCGAGCTGGTGCATTGTCGCATAGTCGATGATGGGAAGCCGGCTCTGCATCGGCTCCTTGCCGAGATATATGTTTTCGGCGACCGACAACTCCGGAACGAGTTTGAAATCCTGATAGATCATTCCGATGCCATACTTCAATGCGTCGGACGGCGAGTGAATTTCCGCCTTCTCTCCGTTGATAATGATTTCTCCGCTGTCTTTGGAAAGGGCTCCGGAAAGAATTTTTGTGAGGGTTGATTTGCCGGCCCCGTTTTCGCCGACGAGGCAATGGATTTCCCCTGCACTCAATTCAAACGAAACGTCGTCCAACGCCCGTACGCCAGGGTACTGTTTGGAGATACCGCTCAACCTCAAGAGTGCAGACATATTTACTGAGGGGTTGTCTTATGCAGAGCTTCTTTATCCACAATGCCCACTTCAACTGCGTAGCGCTTCTGAACTGGGACTCCTGAAAAATAATCTTTGATGGCGGAAATCGTCGCCGCACCGATTTTTTTCGGATATTGGATGACGTCGGCCTTCAGCGGGGAATCTTTCAGGATTGCGTCAACGGCAGGCGGCGTAGCATCGTAACCGACGATCACTACATTCATCCGTTTGAATGCCTGCACCGCATCAAGCGCGCCCAGAGCAGACTCGTCGTTGATTCCAAATATTCCGGACAAGTCCGGGTGAGCCTGAAGAATGTCGGAGGCTGCCTCCAGCGACCTGTCACGAACTCCGTCGCCGTTCACGTCGGCCACGAGTTTAATATCGGGAAATCTTTCAATCGCACTTTTGAATCCTGCAACACGGTCGAGCACCGAGGTGAGATTCGGTTGGTCGATGACTGCCACTTTTCCTTTGCCGTTGAGAAGATTTGCGAGGTATTCTCCGGCACGTTTTCCGCCAAGCTCGTTGTCCGATGCAATATGGCTTACGACATTCCCTTCAAAGGCAGCTATATCGGCGGTAAACACCGGGATGTTCGCGTCGTTAGCTTTCTTAATGCCGCTGCCCACGCCCTTCGAGTCGACGGGACACACGATTATCGCATCAACTCTTCGTGCAACGAAATCTTCAATTTGTGCAATTTGCTTTCCGATATCGAATTCTGCCGCCGTCACTACAAGCTCGTAATTATCCTTGGCAGCTTCAGTTCGAAGTCCTTCTTCCAAATCCTTGTAGAACATGTGTCCTCGAGTTAGCAGCGTTACCCCGATCACTTTCGTGTGTGTTTGCTCCTCCCCCTTCTTGCCGCAGGATGAAGCGGCAAGCATACAATAAGCGGCGATCAAAACAATCGGCAGGGTTTTTCTCATTTACAATTCCAGGCGCTTTCTATGGGATAAAAAAGATAAATCATGAAAAGCATTGAAAGATTGCCAATGCTGTACCGCAAAACATAGTGGAAGAATGTAAACAATGCTCCAAAGAAATTCAATACTGTTTGACGAGCTCAATTTTTTGCCGTTGCAATTGCATAAACGTATTTTTACATTCTCACGGGTCATGGCTGATTGAAACATCACAAGGCGCACAGAACCCGCAGTTATCATGGACTTCTTTTCCCCTGGAGAAAACATCATGAGCAAGAACAAAATCAAGCGGATTGCAATCAACACCGGCGGCGGCGACGCACCCGGCCTTAATGCCGTTATTCGTGCGGTAGCAGTTTCTGCGGAGAAACGCGGTTGGGAAGTATACGGCATCCGCGACGGCTACAACGGGCTATTTCTCCCTGAGCGGTACCCCGAAGGAGGATTGATTCGTCTGACACATGAAAGAGTACGGGGCATTACGCATCTCGGCGGCACCATCTTAGGGACAACGAATAAGGGGAACCCCCTCAATTACCCGACGAAAGGAAAGGACGGCAAATGGTTTGAAAGAGACCGCTCTGATGAAATTATGAGGGCCTTCAGGAAAAACAAGATCGATGCTTTGATCGCGGTAGGGGGCGACGGCTCACTTTCCATCGCCAGTGAATTTGAAAAAAAGGGGCTGCGCGTCATCGGTGTTCCGAAGACAATTGACAATGACCTGGACAAGACGGTCATCACATTCGGGTTCGATACTGCAGTTTCGTTTGCAACCGAATGTATCGACAGGCTCCATTCCACGGCACAAGCTCATCAACGGGTGATGGTTGTTGAAGTCATGGGACGGTATGCCGGCTGGATTGCACTGAACAGCGGAGTCTCTGGAACAGCCGACGTCATCTTGATACCCGAAATCCCGTACGATATCACCAAGGTTGCTGCCAAAGTCAAAGATAGAGACAGAGAGCATCGGTATTTTTCAATCGTCGTCGTCGCCGAGGGAGCTAAGCCGGTTGGAGGCCATACCTCAGTCATCGGAAAGGAACTGGGGCGCGCCGAACGGTTGGGTGGAATCGGTGAGACTGTCGCGCATCAGATTCAGGAACTGGCTGGAAAAGAGACGCGCGTCGTCGTCCTTGGGCATTTGCTTCGCGGCGGATCTCCAACGACATTCGACAGATTGATCTCCCTCCGTTTCGGAGCCGCAGCGGTCCGGGCATTAGAAGAAGGGAAATCGGGCGTGATGGTCGCGCTCGACCCGCCAACCGTCCGATACGTCCCCCTTGCCGATGCAACGCACCGGATGAAAACGGTTCCGCTCGATTGCGATACTATTTTAACCGGACGGGATCTGGGTGTCAGCTTCGGAGATTGACAGAAAAAGAATGGAACAAAGCATTCAACAAAGGCCGGCATATCGCCGGCCTTTGCGTTTTTGACGATTTCCACTTCGATCCCCGACTCCGTTTAGGAACATAAGTCTCGAGAACCTTTGCTTCGTCGTTGAGATTGGGTAGGCAGCCGGACTTGATGAAACGGAGTTTCACCGGGTGTCATTCACTATCACGAAGGTCCGAAGTCCCGACGGGATGTCTTTACCAGACTCCTTTGGAGAATCACTTCTGCCGAAGGCATTACTTCGTGAGCGACGGGACGTTGGGAACGAGATGATACTTCAGATGTCCGCGCGGGAACAAACACTTGGTTTCATCGTCTATATACTCTGAACGATGGGCCAAAGATAATTTTTTTGATTTCACATGTCATAAGGAGTGTATCATGAAAAGAACGATACTCACTCTTGCGTTGGTGATGTGCGCTGTCCTCGCCTACAGCACACGAGTTGACGCCGGAGAGAAACGAGGGAATGTTCAGGTCGTGAGCTTCAACGACCATCAACGAGGAGGATGGCTTGGCGTTTCGATCCAGGACATCACGTCGAAGCTCACGAAGAAGAAAGGGCTGAAGGACGACGAAGGCGCCTACGTGACCGACGTTATTGATGACAGCCCAGCGGATTCAGCGGGAATAAAGGAGGGGGATGTGATCGTTGAGTTCAACGGCAAAGCGATCGACGATGCCGACGACCTTCTGCACGCCGTCCAGAAATCGAAACCGGGGATGAAGACGACAATTGTTGTAATGCGGAATAACGAGAAAAAGCCTATGGCGATTTCAGTAGGGAAACTTCGGCGAAACGGCCGCAGCTCGGGCTTCGCATTTGCCCCTCCCATGCCTCCCCGCATGGCGATCTTTGGAGCAACAAAGACATGGGGGCTTCAGCTCTCTGAATTGAACGAACAACTCGGCGAATATTTTGGCGCCCCGCATGGAAGAGGCCTTCTTGTCGAGAAAGTTGAAAAGAAGAGCACCGGTGCAAAAGCGGGGTTCAAAGCGGGCGATGTGATTACTAAGGTCAACAAGAACTCGGTCGAAGAATTGCGAGACCTGTCGGATGCTTTGGAAGACATTGAACAGGGAGACAAGGTCGAGGTTGAAGTTCTCCGGAAGGGATCGAACACGACGTTGACAGTCGAAATTGAAGACAAGGATGATCCGCCCTCATCTTTCAATTTCCATTTTGAGAATGTTCCGGATCTCGAAGGGTTTCAGCCGGAAGGAATCCAATTGAGAATCCAACATCCGGAAGACATGCCCGATCTGCAAAACCTGAGGATGCAAATGGATCAATTCAAAAAAACAATGACCCGCGTGACGGTATAAGGATCAAACCATCGACATGAAAGGCGGCGCATTGGCCGCCTTTTTTATTCGTAGCCGCCCGACAGTGACCCAAACTCTAATACTATCCGAAATTGTTGGCAATGCCTCAGCTTCATGGCGTTACTTTCTATCCGAGAAAGAAGAGAAGGATGAGAATACTCAACTACGGCACCACCATATTGTTTCCTATTTTCTTTTTTTGTATCATTTGTTCAGCGATTATAGAATCAGTTTTACAATATTGTTAAAAATTGACGGTTTATTTCAGATTGACAGTAAAGGGATTCAGGTTTAGATTCTTCTTTTTCACTGCAGTAGTGCTTATCTTCTCGGCCATTCTGGTTTCGATTTCATTGGCCAGCCAACCATCGAACAATCCCGCTGATAGCTCCGACAGTCAATCCCCCAAAACCGATACATCAATCTCGCGCCAGCCATTTCCACAAAACCCCGATGGGAAGCCGTTATGGTACTCGATGGTCACAAATGTACCGGGCGATTGGGTGAAGTATTATAATATCACGTTTCGCAGCGACAAGATCGGGCAATATTCAGCAATTGCTGTCATGACCGGAATTCTCATTGCCACCGACAACCAAACATGGCAAACTCAAAAGCGATGGACAAAAGAATCTGCGACGGTAAGTTCTGTGAGTAATTTCATCACAGATTTCGGCCAGGGCGATGCTCAGGCAGCTCTTGCCAGCGCTTACCTCCTTTACGGGCTGACATTCGACGATAACCGGTCATTGCGGACCGGCAGTGAAATAGTCCAAGCCATTCTCTCAGGAGGAATGGTCGTACAGCTGATTAAGCATGTTACGGGAAGAGAAAGTCCATTTGTTGCGACAGCCCCCGGTGGTGTTTGGCGATTTTTCCCAAATCAATTTGACTATGCTAAAAGAGTTCCTCACTATGACGCATTTCCGACAGGTCATCTTTGCACGTCAATTTCTACGGTCGTGGTCATCGCGGAAAACTATCCGCAGATACCATGGATTCGTCCTGTCGGTTACGCAATTGTAGGAGCGATCGGTGTAACGATGGTGAATATTGGGATTCATTGGTACAGCGATTACCCGCTCGGCCTGATGCTTGGCTACACGTTTGGAATGATTGCGGCCCATCCGGAGGGTTACGACGTTGCGAATTTCGGAAAAGAAGACTCTCACGCTTTGACGGTTCGGCCGACGCTTCTTCCGGGGGGAGCAGGCATCACAATGAGCCTGAAATTAAACTAGAAGCCGTCTCTTAGTCATTGCTTTCGCAGCGAGAATGACGTTGTGGACAAATGCAATTGCCGTCAGAAACCAGGAATTGCCTCTTATTTCTAACCTGCTTGCCGCCATCTCTCGCTATCGCCTTGCTCTTCTAAGATCCTCTTAATTTTTTCCTACGAGATACCGTTTTATTTTTTGCGTGGTGGTCTTCTCAAATTCCTGGTCGCGGATTTTAAATGTTTTTATTTGCTTATAGGTCGGCAATTCCGTATTTGTTTTTCTGATTTCATTCGCGATAACCTCATGAATCATCTCGGGTGTAATCTTCACACCCTTCAATTCCGAGAGTTCAATGAAGGCTTCGGCGTCCACAACTACCTGCGCTGCAATAATTTCATTCTGCTTTGCATCTTCTTCCCCGTAGACATAAGATTCCAGTACAAACGGACTCCGGTTAAGAACGTCTTCAACCTCTTCAGGAAAAACATTCTTCCCGTTTTTCGAGATGATGACATTCTTCTTTCTGCCGCAAATGTGAAGAAATCCTTCATCATC
>Ga0265323_10000244_pt1 | contig 31847 bp, 26 predicted proteins | sample 41225metaG_FD_193580 | JGI IMG/M metagenome (GOLD analysis project Ga0265323, IMG submission 193580) | Rhizosphere microbial communities from Carex aquatilis grown in University of Washington, Seatle, WA, United States - 4-12-25 metaG | ecosystem: Host-associated > Plants > Roots > Rhizosphere...
AGTCGTGCCCAACCAGCAAGCCTCATGGATCGCCTATCATTACCCGCCCAAGAAGGAACCGAGCGCGCCAGTCTCGGTGACCTCGCAAGCGAAGTAATCTGATCGGAACCGCCCGGTACGGACCCGTACGCCGGGTGGTGTGGGGGCCGGTAGCTAATCACTACCGGCTACCCGATTGCTGGCGGATAATCAGTTCGATCATGCGTTAGATTGCTTGAAGCAAGGGCTGCGCTCAGATCCAGACAATGCCGATCTGCTGGATTGGCTCGCTTTCCTCTCAATCAACACTGGACATGCGGACGAAGGCATCAGGATCGCAGAAAGGATGGCCCGCGATAATCCGGATGACACCCGAGGGCTTCATTTGATCGCTTTCGCGTATTCACGCCAGGGACAGACTGGCAAAGCCATCGCCGCAGCGCACAGGATTATGGAGTCGGTCACTGGATTTGACCCCACCTGGCAGGGCTTCGCTTCATTTCTGGTCGTCAAGGGGAATCCGGATGAGACCATCAGCCTGGTCCGGCAGGCACTCGCGACCGATCCATTTGATCCGAAGTTGCGGATCGAGCTAGGCACCGCGTTGGTACTCAAGGACCAAGAACACCTCGAGTTATCGGGATGGGCGGATCCGAGCAATCCTATCGAAGCGGAAGCCGCGGGCCAATTCCGTTACGCATACACATTGGCACCTGAATCGGCGAGACTGCTTGACAACATTGCCTGGAATCTGGCGACCAACCCGGATCCCGTCGAGCGAAACGGAGCGGTTGCCGTCAAGCTCGCCGGGCATGCCTGCACCCTGACCCGATGCTCTCTGACCGGATCGACTCAAATGTCCCGCATGGGTATCACGACCGTGGTGACGCTAGCCGCAGCCTATGCGGAAGCCGGTCGGTATCCGGAAGCACTCAAGGCAGCCGAACAGGCGCATGCCGCGGCCGTGGCCTTGGGCAATTCAGGCGGTGCCGCGGGGATTCAGAAGCTTGTTGATCTGTTCGGAAACCGGCAGCCGTACCGGACGGCTCCGCAGGGCCCGAGATTGCAGCGCTGAACAAGGTTCGGAATGCTTTCAGCCTGTTTGACCTTGCCCCAATCGGAATCTCGCTTAGCTGTGATTGCATCGTCCAACCGCATGATCTGTCACCGCCATAATGGCACTAGCCCGCATATGTTACGGTTCTTCTCATCTCAGCGGTCGCGGGTAGTGGATGACCGCAGCGACGGCCGAGATTGCGGAATATGCGGGCTAACCCCTGACCCGCACGACGGGCGCCCGGCTTGAAGATCGGTTTCCTAGGCGGGAGTTTCGATCCGGTGCATTTTGGGCACCTGCTTGCGGCGCAGGACGTGTACGAGCAATATAGGCTCGACCGATTGATCTTTGTTCCTGCGGCACAGGCGCCGCTCAAACCGCACGAAATGCAGTCGGGGCCCGTGGATCGCCTTGCCATGCTGCGCTTGTCGATTGAATCGGACAAGCGTTTCGAGATCTCGGATGTCGAGTTGAACCGTGGTGGCATTAGTTACACGATCGAATCGGTCCGGCATTTCAGGGCGCTCTTTCCCGACGACCAGCTGTATTGGATCATTGGCGGCGACCAGTTGCCCAGGATGAATCTTTGGCGGGACATCGCTGAGCTGGCCCGGCTGGTTGAATTTGTCTTTCTTGAACGGCCTGGACATCCGGCAAAACAGACACCGGACATTCCGGGTCTCCGTCTGCACCGCTGTGACGGCCATCTGATCGAGATCAGTTCGAGCGAGCTGCGAGACCGCATCCGGCGTGGTCTATCGCTTCATTATTTTTGCCCCCAGAAAGTCGTTTTTCACATCGAGACCCGCAATCTGTACCGTCAATCCGCATGAAAAGAAACCCTTCGGCGTCCAGCAAATCAGCAGACAAATCACTGCCCTTGTTGCGGTTGATCGTGCGAACGCTCGATGACAAGAAAGCTGAAGATCTGCGGGTGTTGGATGTCCGGGAGCAATCGTCGATCACCGATTATCTGGTGTTGGCCACCGGTACGTCTGAGCCCCATTTGCGTGCGCTGCGCGTCGAGCTCGAGAAGACACTCGACGGCGCTGGCGCGGCAATTGTCGGGATTGAGAGCGTGCAGGGAAGCGGTTGGACCGTATTCGATGCGTTCGACATCATGGTGCATGTCTTTACTGCAGAGAACCGGGGGAAGTACCGGCTTGAGTTGCTCTGGAAAGATGCCGCTGACATCCCGGTGCCAGGGTTGCTGGCCAAGGAGGAGCCGCCCCGCCGAAAGGCGAAACGCGCGGTTGCGGCGAGGCCGAAACGATCAAAGTAGGGGTGGGGGCTCCGGGGCCGGCCTCAGCGCGGCCGGCTACAACAATCCGCTGTTTCCCAAGAAAAGACGGAGAGAACCGAGAAGCGCGACCTCTGGGGGCCGCTGGATTGGGGAATGGGTAGAATCCTCTGTAACGCATCATGTTATGCTGATGTGAAATCGCGGGTTTTTACAGTTTATTGATGACTTTGACAAATTTCAGCCTTGCCCGGCAGCCGAATGTGCCGTTACATCCCAGATTAGTTTGGGTGCTAGAACGTTTGTATCATCAGAATAATATTCCATAATCCTATGAAAACTGTTCGTTCCAACAAGGGCTTCACCCTTGTCGAAATCATGATTGTCGTGGTCATCATCGGCTTGCTTGCTGCGATGGCCATTCCCGCGTTCCAGAAGGTTCGCTCAAGTTCCATTGAGAAGACCTTGGCCAACGATGCGAGCAAGCTTGCCTCCGCAGCCAACCAGTATTTCATGGAGACTGGGCAGTCGACGATTGGCATCGGCGTGGATGGGTCAGGCGTTGTCACCGATACGGTGATGAGTTCCTATGTCCACCAGATCAGCAAGGGCAACAAGTTCCCGACCACTCTGACTGCAGGAGTGAGCTTCTCGGGCAGCAACGCTGCGATCCCGGCTTCGACCTATACCTTCAGTCAGGAAGGCCAGAAGATGTGATTCCTGGGCTTCGGGTGTTTGAGGTCGTCCTTTGGCCCCAGCCACACCGGAGATCAATAGCTAGGCCGCGCTCTCACGGTGCGGCCTTTTTGTTGGCCGGATCTCAGGTCGTGAAGGAGGTTCTTCAACAATCTGTGTTCCAGCGCAGTTTCGCAAGAACTGTAGCCGCGAACTGCGACTGAAAGGAGAACGAGGATCTCCCTCGACTTCACCCCTCGGCACGCTCGGGCCCTTGAGACTGCCTGCGGTGGGCTTGTCGAACCCGTGAAACGGCTCGGGACGCGGAGGTCCGCCCTTCACACGGGCGCGACTACGAACCTGACTCAACCGTCCGTGTCTCAATTCTTCGTTCCAGAGACGCTTGATCCTGCCGCCGCGGGTGCCTGCGAATCGTGGTTCTCGTTGGGTGCTGCCGTCTCTTTTACCAGAAGTTCCAATCGGGCCGTGTAATCCTCGCGCTCCACCTCAACGAGGCTTGTCCTGTTCACGGGCTTGTGAACGGTCTTGGCCTTGGCGAGATACTGCGCTGCCTTTTCCTTGTTGCCCATCTGGTAGTTCGACGCAGCCAGGATGAAATAGACAACTTCGCTCGTGTCCCCCCAATCGAGAGCTTTTTGGGCGCTTGCGATGGCTGCCTCGTATTTCTGCATGTTGTAGAGGCCGGATGCCTTGAAAAAGGAGAGCTTCGCCTTGTTGTCAGGGTTGGTCGCAGTCGCGATCTGTGAATCAGCGAACGCGATCATTTCCGGATATCGCCCCGTTCGCGAATAGGCCGCAGCGAGGCTCATCACGGATGTGACGCAATTCCCGGTCACACTCAGCGAGTGTCTGAACAGCGTCACACCATCCTTCCAATAGGAAACCTGTATCTGGGTGGCGGCAATCATTGAAACCGCAAGAATTGCCAGTGAGACCCCAGCCACAGCCCGCCGCCAAAGAGCCCCGATTGAACAAAGCTCCTCGAAAAGGACGGGATACAGGAATGCCAGCCCGAGCATCGGAATATAGAGATAGCGGTCGGCGTGCGATTGAGATCCGACCTGCACCAGTCCGATGACCGGAACCATCGTGCCCAGATACCAGCACCAGCCGATGAGGAGCTGCGGTTTTCTGCGAACGAGCAGACACACCGCAATGGTAATTGCAGACAATGCAACGATGGCGGGAATCGCCGACCGAAACGTCAATTCGTTCTGAAACAGCGGATAAAAATTCGCCAGTTCTCCCGGATGAAAGAACATTTCGATGTAGCGATAATAGGATCGGAGCACGTTGATGAGCCTGAGGCCCGGCGAATACAGGCTGGTGCCGGGCATCGCCATCGACTGGGCCGAAATGGTGACGAGGGTAAAGTACGCAGAGAGCGCGAGCAACGGAACCACTGGTAACAGCATTCCTTTCACGTAATGCCGAGGCCGCGATCCGGGATCGCGGCGATCCGGGTGATAAACAAGGTAAAGGACGTGAATCAAGACCAGTGTGCAAGGGAGCGTGATGCTCATCGCCTTGCTGAGCAGCCCGAGAATGTGGGCGATGACGGTCACGCCATACGACCTGAACGAGCGTGTTTCGATGAAATCGAGATAGGAAATGATGGCCGCGAACCAGAACACGGCATCCAGGAGGCTTTTTCGTTCCGACGCCCAGGCCACGTTCTCCACGTTTGTCGGGTGCACTGCGAAGAACAGCGCAACCGTGAACGCAAAGAGCCGGCGTCCGGTGGTTTTGTAGAATGCCAGATAACAGAGGCACGACGCCAGAGCGTGCCAGGCGACGTTTTCAAGCAGGTATCCGCCCGGGTGCGGGCCAAAGATTTCGCGATCGACAAAGTGGGAAATCCAAGTGAGCGGCTGCCAGTTGGCCGAGTCGGTATTTGTGAACGCCCAGCAAATGCTGTCCCAGCAAAGGCCTTTGATTATGTAAGTGTTCTGGAATGCGTAGACGCCGTCATCGAATTCAATGAAGCGGTGTGCTGCGACCTGATGATAGGGAACGAAAACCGCCAGGACCAGTCCGAGGCAAATCAGGATATCGAAGTGGCAACCCGAGCTGAATATCGGCTTGCGTGCAGCGGTAGTCATTTCAAACAAAAGAAGGATCCCGGCCCGTCAGCCGCGCCATCCGGAAGGCGAGTGCAACGCGCAGACAGCCCAAACCGTAGATGCTGCTGCGCTTGAAATTGATCGACGAAGCCTCTGCAAAATACTTCGTGGGGCAGCTCACTTCGCCGATGGTATATCCCCGCCAGAGTATCTGGGCAAGGAACTGATTATCGAAAAGAAAGTCATTGGAAAGGCCGTCGGTCCGCATCGATTGCAGCAAGGCGCGCGAATAGGCGCGATATCCAGTGTGATATTCCGATAGTTTTGCCCCCATAAGGGCGTTTTGGGAAGCGGTCAGAAAGCGATTGGATATGTATTTCCACCACGGCATGCCACCCTTGAGCGCATAGCCACCCAGGATGCGCGAACCAAGGACGCACGGATGCAACCCGCTCGCGATCATGCTGACCATCGCCGGGATCAGCTTGGGGGTGTATTGGTAGTCGGGGTGCACCATCACGATGACGTCGGCGCCCTTTTCCAGGGCGAGGCGGTAGCACGTCTTCTGGTTGCCGCCGTAGCCCAGATTGTGTTCGTGCACGTACACGGTGACTCCCGGCAGGGTGCGGGCGACGGCGACCGTGTCATCGCGGCTTCCATCATCGACCACGATGACGTCATCGACAACCTCCTGCTCCATGACCTCTTCGTAGGTGGCTTTGAGCGTCCGCGCCGCGTTGTAGGCAGGCATGACGACCGCGACTCTTTGGTTGCGATACATGATCGATATCAGCGTGGGAGCGGAACCGTGTTTGGATGGGATTCGCTTTCGGGCACCGTGTATGTTGGCGAAAATAAAGACCGGCGCACCAAAAAATATTCGTTAAACGGATGGTCGTCGGTGATACGGAGCTCCGGATTGGAACTCAAGAAGGACTCCACGGGCAATTCTCTCGAGAGAGCTTGTTGAAGATATGTTGCGGCGTCCATCGACGGATTCCATTCCAATAGATCGCGCCTTGCAGTTTCCGGGATACGGGCCGTGAGCTCTCCTGCGCCAGGAATTTCGATCGGCTGCATTGAGGCCAGCAGGTGGATGCCATGGCTTTCCACCGAGACGAATGCCCTTACGCAAGGGAACGCGTCCCAAACGGTCCGGATGATCGCCCGCCCGGTGGCCCGCTCCCCTCCCGGATACCAAAGTTGCAGGATGCCGCCCGGGCGCAGGTGCTGCTTGGTCAGCTCAAAAAACTCGCGGGAATAGAGTAAACTGGATCCAGCAGCCTCCATGGGTGGCGGCGGATCAATCGTGATCAAGTCGTATTGGGTGCGCACACGCCGAAGGAAACGCCGCCCGTCGTCGATCACGATCAGACCGCGCGCTTCCTTGAGAAGCTCCGGTGCGTCCGCGTAATAATAATCGAACATGTCCCGTACACTGGGCACCAATTCCACGGCAGTCGTATCAATGTTCCAGCTTAGTGCGGAGCGATAGGATGTCCCCATGCCAAAGCAGATGATCAGCGCCGAGTCGGGCTTGGATTTCAGCAGCACCAAAGGCAGATGGACCATGAACTTCGTCACCGGGCTCAACTTGGTCATTCCGATTCCATTCACCAGGAGCTGTTTGCTCATTCCTGTGCCGAAGGCCGTGACCGATGCCGCCGAGTCTCTCCGTATCCTCGCGCCCGGCGCTTTCGCCATGATCCAGTCTTCATAATCCATGGAGACGAATAGTGCCCATGCGACGACCATTGCCGCCGCCAACCCCGATCCCCACCGCATCCACGGGGTCAGAGATCTCCGGTGGAAGACGAAAAAGGCGACAAACGGTGCGCCGAGCAGCACGAGCGCGTATCGTTCGGCGATCCAGGGCAGCAGGACATAGGACGCCACCAGCGGTCCGCTGATGCAGCCAAGCACGTTGATTGCATAGGCGTTTCCCGCCATCCGCGGATTCCCGTCAGCGTATTGGTCGATCAAGTGCGGGGTCAAATACCCCAGAAGCGCGCAAAACGGCCCAATGCTCACGAGCAGTACGACGACACTAAGCAGATCGATCGCAGGATTGAGCGACAGATGCAAAAGCCGCCGGTCGTTGACGACAATCGGGAGGAATGCGGCGGTTGCCAACAGCGCGATCAAGATCGCGGGCATTTGCCGTGCGTTTCTTGCCAGATCCCGGCGGTATTTCAGCGATCCAAGAAACGTCGCGCCGAGATAGGTGAACACGATCGCGGCGAATGAATACACCTGGGTCTTCAATACCGGGGTGAATGACCGGGACCAGACGACCTCCATTGCCATCGAGCAGAAGCCGGTTGAAAAAAGAAGCCATTTGACGTCCCGGCCGTGCAGTCCTTCAGGGCGCGACCGGACCGTTTCCAAATCTGTTCCCTCAACTTCGACAGGGGCCGCCACGGTTTTCCACCGCGACCAGGCAACACCCATGCTCAACGCGGCGATGGCGAAATTGCCACTTGCGGCGACCCAAAGAGTATGCCGGAAGCCAAACGCCTCCACCAGAATGAGGGCAGTCATCAAGGTGCCGCTCATCGCTCCAAGCACATTCGCAAGATAGAGATAGCTGAAGCTTCCCGAGAATTCACGATCCCACTCCCGCACAAATGCCATCATGAAGGGGATGGTCGCCCCCATGCAGACGCACCACGGCAGAATGGATACGGCCAGAACCAGAGCCGACAGTAGGAGATATCCGGTTGAGTTGGTCTCCCCCGCGCCTAGGAGAGCCCGTTCGCCCAGGGTAAACAGCGCCGGAACTGCGAACGCCCCGGCTCCGATCACCAGTTCTGCGGCGCCATACAGGGCAAGGGCGGATATCTTCGTCTTTCGGACCCAAAAGGCGATCGACCTGCCCCCGAGCCACGCACCAATGGACAATCCGAGCATGAATACCGACAGAACCACGGAGAGCACCGGCGTGATGATTCCGAACGAAGCAAACGCCAGGCGGGTCCAGACCACTTCGTAGAGAAGGCTGCAAAACCCGGACACAAAGAAGAGCAGGAACAGAATCCCGCGAATCACATCTATGGAACGGGGCTGCCCAAATCCGCCAGTCTCCCGTCCCGTGCGTTGGAGGATTGCCCGTTCGAGGGGGCTCATCTGCAGGTTAGTTTCAACGCTGGAGTCGTCGATGTTGGGCATGAGGAGTGAGAATCAGGAAGTACGGGCAGGCCGGTTGCTACGAGAAGATGTTGTATTTCACGATGGCGTAGAATGCCCGGAAACCGTCGCGCCAGCCGATCTTCTTTCCTTCCGCATAGGTTCGTCCGTAATAGCTGATACCCACCTCATAGATCGGCACGCGCAGTTTCGCGACCTTGGCGGTGATTTCCGGTTCAAAGCCGAATCGATCCTCCTCGATGGTGATGGTCTTCAGCACTTCGCGGCGGAAAACCTTGTAGCAGGTCTCCATGTCCGTGAGGTTGAGATTTGTGGCCATGTTCGAAATGAGCGTGAGAAACTTGTTGCCGACCATGTGCCAGAAGAAGGCGACACGGTGGGCGTCCCCGCCCATGAAGCGCGAACCGAACACCACGTCCGCCTGGCCGTTGACGATCGGTTTGATGAGCCGCGGGTATTCCTGCGGGTCGTATTCAAGATCGGCATCCTGCACAAGCACGATGTCGCCGGTGACCGCCGCGAAGCCCGTGCGAAGCGCTGCGCCCTTGCCGCGATTGACCTCGTGATAGATGATCGTGGCCACCAGCGGCGCGATTTCGGTGCGCAACAACTCGCGCGTGCCGTCGCGCGAACAGTCGTCGACGATGATGATTTCCTTGTCCGCGACCGGCGATGCCCGCACACGGTCGACAATCTGCCGGATTGTCGTGGCTTCGTTATAGCAGGGGATGACGATGGAGAGCTTCATTTTGAAGATTCAGCCGGGGCGCGAACCGGAGCCGAAGAAAGTTCGTTTCGTTCCAATCGGCGCACTGGGGAATACCCTGTTGGCAAAATTTGTGGCGCACGTCATTCGGCCGCGGCCTGTCCGGGTCGCGTTAAGGCCTTCGACAGTCGTTCGTTGCGAACATAGACCCGGGCCCCCGCGATCTCGGCGACCCGGATGTAATGTTCGCGGATGTAAGTGGCCAGTTCGGGGAACAACGCATCATGTGCCAGGCGGCGATCCTCAAAAGCAATGTTGCCCGGGCCGACCGCGTCCACGAAAACGGGCGGTGCACTGAGTCGCAGGTCGGCCAGATAACGCTGGCGAAAATAGCTGTTGTAGGGTCCTTCAAGAATCTCCCACTGCGAATGGGCACTCCGAGTCGCCTGACGCATCCCGGTCTCGACGTAGCAAAAGGTGATGATGCCCCACACGCCAAGGGCCTCGCCTGGCCGCGCATATTTCCCGACCTCCCGGGCGACTGGGCCCCGCGGATTGGCCTGAGACACCGCGAGCCTTCCAAAGTAGACGTCCGGCATCGTTCCCCTCGCGTAAACCAAACCGCCCGTCGTGCAAACTAGGGCTCCGCACAGAATGGCGCACCGAAAATGAGAGGGGCGGCTTTCCAGGGCGGCCACAATCAAACCGGTGACGGAGCCGACGACCAATGTCAACGGGACCACTAGTAGCTGCCAGTAATGCACAAACGGCCTGCACGGCAGGAAAATGCACCCCAGGGCGACGATGCACAACACGATGGCGCCGGAAGCGAAGATCCTGCCGACGGGACCGGCATCACGCGCCAAGGGCAGGGAGAACAGCAGCCAGACGCCCGCGCCTCCAAGCCAGAAGATCACAAGCCCATTGTCAGCCACACTCGCCAGAAGAACATACCCGAGCACATCCTTGAGCTCCCACGGGGAAATAACATAGGAGAGGTTGTTCAGGAAATACGGAACAATCGCGTTGTGCCATTCGCCGGTCAGGGTGAGCGCGATTGAGGCAACCAGCGCGGGGACGACCGCACCGGCCACGAGGGACGTGAGTCGTCGCCTCCAATCACGGGGGCGCCGGTTCCGCAGCACGAATTCCCCCGCGACCCAGGCCAGACCGACCAGAGCCGCCAGCGGCGCGGCTTGGAGCTTGGCCAATGGCACGGCGCCCAACAGCAGGCCACCTGCGGCATTCCATTGCCAGCGCGCGTTGGTGAGAAACTGCCGCGCGCCGAGAAAGATCGCCGCTGCCAGCAGACTGATCGACACCAGCTCCGTGGAGTAGTGCAGAAGGTCGGCATGCTGCGTCAAGGATTCGAAACAGACGACGGAGAAGCCAGTGATCCGTGCCAGTTGTCTTCCGAACACGAGGGCGATCGTCTGGTGCGTAAAGGTCAATGCCGCGGCGACTAGAAACAGCGCGGTAATGCGGGCTGTGAAGTAGTCGTTTGCGCCATGCATCCAGCCGGCGGGCAGCAGGGCATAGAAATCGAGGGGCCCCGCGGTTGCACCATCCACCGACCGCCAGAACATGAAATCGTGCCGCAGCGTGATCGCGCCGGCGATGAGCTGACTTTCGTCGTGATTGATTTCCCGGCCGAAGAACAGAACGGGCCAGCGCCCGGCAATCAGGATGCCGAGAATGACCAATCCCCAGATCCAGTCCGTGCGCTTGACGTCCTTCCAATCCGGCCGAAGTAGGGGCCGCAGCATCAGAAAAAGAACGCTGGCGATCACAAGACACGCCATCCACCAGTACCGACCGGGGTTGTTATCGAACCATTGCAAGACGGTCTGCATGAGATTTGTGGGAGCGTCTAGCCGAAGCCGTCAGGGTTGGATCGGATTACGGGAGAGTCGAGGGCGAACCGGCCGATCCTCTGGCTGCGCAGCGCATCTACGGCGCAATGTGGTAATAGGATTCCACCCACGCGCACGACGCCGGATCGCCTGCGGTTGTCCGCACAAAGGGATCGAAGCGCGTGGCGTCAAACCCCCACCACGACTGCCGGGCGTAGACCACGCCGTCGATTGCCATGGCATACAATGTCTGGTGTGTCCGGCGTTCGTCCGCATCGGGATACGCGGCGCGCCAGAAGGGATGGGCTGCAGGAGGAAACAGCCAAGGGGCGTGGCATAAGACGTGCAAAGTGCCGCCGGTGTGGCGCAAGAGAGGAGTTTCCGCCATGATCATGTTGTTCACAACGAGACGCAGCCGCACGAGATCAGGTGGCATTCGATCAATCAGAAGTTCATTCAACATGCCTTGGCTTCCTGTCCCCAACAAGACTGTCGATCCAGACGCCGGACTGGCCGGCAGGCGGATGTTCAACGCAAGCGGCCCGAACTGCTGGCCGATATGGTTGGCGACCCAGTAACTCGGATAGTTCAGGGCCTCGGCAATTGCCGGGCAGACAGTCGGATTGGCCATTCGGGCAGCTCTTCGATAATCGAACGAGGCCATCCAGACATAGAAGATTGACCACACGGCCACAGCAAGGGCGAGCGCCCGAGAGATCCGCGAGCGCCCGATTGCCGCTTGTCTTGAGAAAACGATGAGAAAGCCGACGCCCGTCAGGGCGGACCATCCGGCCAGAAGCTCGACGGCATATCGAGACCCTGCCCCCATGAAACAGAACAGAATGCTTCCCGAGAATAGGGTAGCGCCGCCTGCCCCGATCAAGATGAATCTCGTCGGCCCAAATGCTGTGTCAGAACGGCGGCGGTAGGAATGAATCAAGGCCATTGCACCCAGCAAATGGGCGGGCATTGCAAACAAGATTCCCTGCATTTCCTCAACGCCCGTATAATTTGATGGCAACGTCCCGGTCCAGGCAGCGTGGAAGAACGGAAAATAGGGGCCCGGTTGCGGAAGAGAGAACAGGTAAAGCCAAAGATTGAACGGAATGTTGAAGACGCGGAAGGACGATACTCCGCGCCAATCTTGGGCGTTCAGTTGATAACGCTGGCCGAAATCGAAAAGACTGCCGAACCGCAGATCGTTATAGGCGAGGAGACCTGCCATTCCAATCACCAGGGGAATTCCAACCGGAAGAAGGCGCCGAAGGCAGGTCGAAACCGGCCGCGTGCGTTCAAGCGGAAGGGCGAACAGAAACGCAACGAGACCGGCAGTGAATAGATAGGTGGGACGGGCTCCGAGAACAAATGCCAGCGCGACGCCTCCGGCGACTGCCCATCGGGTGCGCCTCCCCGAGTCATGGTATTTCCACAGGAAATAGAGACTCCACCAGAACAGCACGGCCGCCGCGACGATCGGCAGTTCCCAAACACCTGACCGGCGCAGAACCACCAAGATCCAGGAGACATGACCAGTCAGCAGAATGACGAAGAACAGCTGGAACGGCGAGACGGCTGGATAGTGGCGCCGCTGAATGCCAAGCAGGAGCATTGCCAGTGCGGCAAGGCCCCCGGAGGCGAAAATGGCTGTAGTAAGCCATTGCGGCAGCTGTGCCCCGGTCACGGCCTTCCAAGGAAGCATCAGCAGCAAGGCGGGAGTGGGCCCAAAATACAGGTAATAGTTGCCCTGAAACAGGCTTGCATCGCCCAGATAGTCTGAACCCCGTTTCGTCGGATCATACGGATCGGCCAAGGCTAGAAGCTCCTGGGACGGCGCAACGGAAAGATGCAGATGCCCTCCAAGAAAACCATCCACGAGATACTCATAGTGATGCCCAAGGTTGGCTTGGTAGATGTCTGGCGCTTGATGCGACGTCCAAAAATAGAGAGCCGAACATAAAGCCCAAGCTAGTCCGCAAAAGAAAACGTGGTGATCGAGCTTGTTCCTGATGGAGCGCAAGACACCTGATTGCGGCACAGTCTGGGCGGGTATCATCGGACGACCCTAGCCTGCCATGGAACACGGAGCGCTGTCGAGCGCAGGTGGCAACGCTTCTCCACGAAATGGTCTGGTTGTGTCTGGAACGAAGGGCCCATGCTCCGTGCAGCCGGAGCCTGTCATTGTCGCCGTCGCAGGCAGGACTCGCAATATGATCACAGCCTGCTCTCGCCCCGGAATTCAAGGCGGATCGACGCGCGACCACGATTCCACCCAGGCGCACGCCCCCGGTCCGGACGCAGCGGTACGGACTTCGGGTTCGAAACGGGTTGCATCGAACCCAAATCGCGATTGTCGGCCGTACACCGCTCCATTCACGATGATCGCATACAGGGTTTGGCGGAGCTCGCGGTCCCGTTCGTCGGCATAGTTTGCGCGCCAATACGGGTGCGCCGCCGGCGGATAAAGCCAGGGCGCGGCACATTCGACGTGGATGACCGGCCCGTCGGAATGCAATGGCGGCGTCTCTGCGAGGACTTGGGCGTTCGCTTTCAACCGAAGTCGGAATTCCGTCGGACCGAGCCGTTCGATGACCAGCTGGTTCATCATGCTTTCGCTGCCGGTGCCCAGGAGGACGGCCGAGCCGGTTTCGGGCTTTGGCGCCAGATGAATGTCGAGCGCGACAGGTCCGAACCGTTGGGCGGTGCTGCAGGCGGCCCAATAGCTCGGATAGTTAAGCGTCCCGGCAATCATCGGATAGGCCATCGGCTGTGTGATGCGCGCAAATGCCCGAAAATCGTAGGAGGCCAGCCATATGAAGATCATGGACCAAACCGCCGCAACGATGCCGGTCAGACGGAGCACCCCCAGACGCGGGCCGGGATTGTCGGGATCAAGAACCGTCAGAAATCCAAGTCCCGTGATGACAGACCAGCCGGCCACCAATTCGACGATATATCGGGAGCACGCGCCGGCGAAACAGAAGAGAATCGCGGCGGCAACGGCGCTGGCGAGGGTCGCAATGAGGACAAGCCTGTGAACCGGGAGGCGGGCGGCATCCTTCCGATTCCGCCATGCGCTGAACAGCGCCGCGCCAGCGAACAACTGGACCGGCATGGAAACGAGGAGGCCGAAGACTTCCTCGGTCGCGATGTATCCGCTGGGCGGAGTCCCGTCCGTGGCGGTGTGAAAGAACGGGAAATAGACGCCCAGGTCCGGAACCGACAGAAAGTAGCACCGCGCGTTGAAGGGAAAATAGGCGAGGCTGAAGTGATGCACGAAACGTTCGTCAACCTGGGTCGACTGGTTCGTGAATCCCCAGAGTTGGTAGCTTTGACCGAACTCCGTGATCGATCCGAAGCGGGCATAGTTGTAAACGAGGAGCGCGCAAACGCCCAGAGCCAGGGGAATTCCGGCCGGCAACAGCCGCCGCACATAAATCGTCCACGGCGAGGTGCCTTCGAACGGCAAAACGAACAGCATGACCATCAGGCAGGCGATGATCAGATAGGTTGGCCGGGCTGCAATCAGGAACGCCAGCGCGATGCCGGCGGCAACCGCCCAGCGGCCGGATTTCCCGCCTTCATGGTGGCGCCAGAAGCAGTAGAGGCTCCACCAGAACATTGCGGCGGCGGTCACAATCGGCAGTTCCCAGAAGGCGGGCCGCCGCAGAATCACCGGCAGCCAGGTGATATGGCCGACGAGCATCACCGCAAAGAAGAGGATCGGCGCGGAAACAGCCGGGAAATGCCGCCGCCGCACACCGGCGAGCAGCAGGGCCAGCGCCCCCATGCCAAGCACGGCAAATGCGCCGGCAGCAAGCCGCTGCGGCAGGTGGTGGCCGGTCACAACCTTCCACGGCAGCATGAGCAGGACCGCGGGGGCGGGACCGTAATACAGATAGTAGTGCCCGCGGTAGAGGCTCGCGTCCCACAGGCGATACGCGGTATTCAGTTTCGGGTCGTAGGGATCGGGCAGTGCGAGGAGCTCCTTCGACGGCTCAACCGAAAGATGCAGATGCCCGCTTAGGAATCCGTCGACGAGGTATTCGTAGTGATGCCAGTAGTCAGTCCGGTCATCAACCACAACGCCGTTGGCCGTCCACAGGTAGAGTCCCGAGCAGACAAGCCAGGCGAGCAGCACGGCGATGTCGTGGCGGTCGGGCCAGCGCAGGTATCGAATCATGAATTCAAACCGTTAGAGGGTCGGGGAGTGAACGGGCCGAGAGCGATGACTGGAGAGTGAGTATTGCGGAACCAACCGGTCTGTCCAGAGCGGCGAACGGGCCGTTTCTCCCGTTTCCAATCTCAATGAACGGCGTTTCCGACTGCAGTCACGAATAGACGCTGTCGAAGAGCCGCCAACGCGGAGACCCAACGCCCGGAACGCGAATGGACCTGCGCCCAGGAGGTGAAGCCCGCGGGATCCATCGCCTGCCGCGCCACGAGGAACAACGTGGTCCCGGCATCCCACGACGCAGCGGCGAGCCGTGTTGTCTCCGCCTCATTTGCCTGTCCGAGCAGGTAGATCGCGCCGAGGGCATCGTAAGCCGACGTGTCTTCTCCGCCAGCGCAGGCGCGCAGGCAGGCGGCATTGTGATCCAGGGCGGCGGCAATCACGCGCGAACCCGGAGCGCCGGCGCCCGGATTCGCGAGCAGACTGCGGGCGCTCCTGCGCAGGGTTGTCATGTCCGCCTCCGCAAGCCCGCCTGCCAGGAGGCAGTTGAAACCGCTTGTGACCACGAATTCATGGGCGTCTGCCCGGCCGGGATCGAGCGATGCCGCAGCCCTCGACTGGTTCCAGGCCTCTTGTTCATCGCCGGTCAACTGGGCGGCGTAGGCGATCAAGAGACGATCTTGGATGATCGTGTGGACATTCCGCACACTGGCAAAGGCGGAGAATGTCAGAGACGCCGCAGCGAGCAACAAAGCGGCGAGGCCCCATCGCCGACTGGGCGGGAATGCGCGCCAGAAGATGGGCCGGGAGAGCGCGCCGCCGGCGAGCACGCAGAGCAGGCCCGCCAGGGGTATGCGGAAGCGCCCGCTCACATAGAAAAGAAGCACACCCGCCGCGGAGGCGGCAGCCACCGTTGCGACCGCCCCAAAGACGGGCGCGGCGCGGTCATGCAACCGCCAGGCTCCCGCAATGCCCAAGACCAGCAATACTCCCCAGCCGAGCGGATTCAGACGCAGCCAGGGCGAGAGTCCCTTTTGAAAGGCATAGGTCTTGTTGTTGTATTGTTCCCAGTCGTTGAGCAGCGCGTAGGCCTTCTTCGTCATCGACCAGAGCCAGGATCCCGGATGTTGGATGACGTGCGCGGCGAACCGTTGCCGCCAGTGGAGGTTCATTGTGTCAATTTCATCAGGGGAGCGGCCGGTCTCGGCGCGATAAAGGACGATGGACTCCAGTCTGGCGGGATTGTCCGACGATCCGCTGTACGCCAGGTTCAGCGTCTGCTGATAATAGTAACCGTTGGCTCCCGGGCGATTCGCGGCCCAGAGATTGTAGGGGCCCTGCCACGGCAGGATGCGAAATTCCCCGCAGACGTCGCGCTGCCACCAACCCTGTGCGACGAAGAGCGCGCCGGCGATCGCTGTGGCGGCGAGGGAGCGGACCACGACAGACCTGGAGCGCTGCGGCACAAAAGAAACAAGGGGCAGGACCAGCCACACCGACAGATACTGCGGCCTCGTCAATGCGGCGAGGCCCCAGAATCCGCTCGCGAAGAGCAACCGCCGCCAGCCAGGCTGGTCGCACTCAAGCGACAGGCAGACCAGGCCGGCCAGAAAAAGAACCATGCCGAGGGTGCCGTCGAGCCGCTGCATCGCCGCATCCACGAGCACGGGATTCAGGGCTGCGAGCAGGCCCGCGACCACCTCGGCTCGCGAATCGTCAAACCACCGCCGCGCGAGCGCAGCGATCAGCAATGCGACGACCGTGTGCAGCGCCACACCGACGAGCAGCGCGGCCAGCGGTAGTTGGGCGGCGGTTATGCCTGCGATTCGAAGGGAGGCCAGGAACAAGGGATAGCCCATGGCCCGGTAGAATGGTTCGTGCGGCAGCGTTCCGTTCGCAACCTGCTCCACGAGAGCCAAGTTCTCGTGTTCATCGAGCACCGGCACCCGGCCGAGCGGCGTGCCGGCATACCAGCCAAACTGCGCCAATCCGTAGGCCAGGGCGACAGCAAGGATGAGAAACCAGGGGCGGATGGAGATCCTCACAACCGGAGCATTGCCTTCGCTGCGTGGCTGGCAAGTGTCTTGGCGGTGAGGCGAGCGCGGATACCGCTCTGCGACCTTGACGCTCGGGGGCGCCGGCGGACATGTTGGCACGATGCAGGAGGTCAAACCCGCATCGAAGAAAGGACTGCTGATCACGCTCGGCGTGCTTGCAGCCGTGGGGGTCGGCGCTGGCATACTGGTGTTGCGGGGCGTCGATGTGCGGGCGCTTCTCGCCCAGGTGCTGGTGCTCATCGATCAGGCGATGGCGCTCATCCGAAGCGCGGGCCCGTGGGTGTTCTTTGGCGCGATGACCGTGTTGCCCGCGTTTGGTTTTCCATTGCTCGGCTTTGCGATCCCCGCCGGTCCAGCCTTCGCCGGACAGATGGGAACCATCGGAGTGCTGGCGGCCTACGGCGCGGCGCTTACTGTGAATCTGGCCCTGACGTACTGGCTTGCGCGGTATGCGGTGCGTCCGCTCGCCGAGCGGCTCCTCATCCGTGCCGGCTACAAGATACCGCGAATCGAAGCATCCGAGCATGTTGAAGTGACATTTCTGGTGCGACTCACGCCTGGGCCTCCGTACTTTTTGCAGAGCTACATCCTGGGTCTCGGCAACGTGGCGTTCTTCACCTACATGTGGGTGTCCTGGCTGATCATGATGTTGTATGTGGTGGGCATTGTCATTTTCGGTGAGGCAATCATTCACGGCAGGGCGGGAATGGCCGTGATGGGATTGAGCCTGCTGGTTGCCGTTGGGCTCATCGTGCATTTGATTCGCAAGCATTATGGCAAGAGACGCGTTCAGTCCGGGCGCTGACGAGGCCGGGCACGTGGAATCGGTCAGCGAGTTCACGCGCCGGGTGAAGACCCTGGTGGAAACGGGCATCCGGCCCGGATGGGTGCGGGGCGAAGTGTCGAATCTGCGCGCGCAGGCCAGCGGCCATGTCTATTTCTCGCTCAAGGACACCGGGGCGCAGCTGGCGTGCGTGCTGTTCCGCGGAGACGCACTACGGCAGTCGGTGGCCTTGCGCGATGGCCTGCAGCTGCTCGCGTACGGGGAGATCAGCGTTTACGAACAGCGCGGTCAGTATCAGCTGATCGTGCGTCTGGTGGTGGAGGACGGGCTGGGCCGGCTGCAGCAGGAGTTTGAGCGCTTGAAACAGCGGCTGGCCGACGAGGGATTGTTCGACCCGGCCCGGAAGGCGGCCATCCCGCCGATGCCGGGGACGATCGGGTTCATCACGTCGCCAACCGGCGCGGCGGTGCAGGATTTCATCCGCATCTTGTCAAGGCGCCGCTGGCGGGGCCGGCTTGTGATTCTGCCTGCGAAGGTGCAGGGCGAGGGCGCCGCGGCCGAGATGGTCGAGATGCTGCGGCAGGCCGAGGCGTTGAACATATTCGAACTGCTGGTGATCGGACGGGGCGGCGGCAGCCTGGAGGATTTGTGGGCCTTCAACGAGGAGCCGCTGGTTCGCGCGGTGGCGGGATGTTCCGTGCCGATCATCTCGGCGGTCGGACACGAGATCGACTTCACGTTGTGCGATTTCGCCGCGGATGTGCGGGCGGAAACGCCGAGCGCGGCCGCGGAGTTGATCTCCAGCAGCTTTGTTGAAAGAGGCGAGCGGACGGCGCGCGCCGCCGAACGAATCGGCGACGCGCTCGATGCTGCGCTGGAGCAGCTGAGCGGTCGGGTGGAGCACGCCCGCAGCCGGTTGCGCCTGCTGTCGCCGAGCGCGGTCCTTGAACAAAACCAGTTGCGGATTGATGATCTCACCAACCGGGTGGCGGCGGCGGCCCGGGCTGGACTGCAGCGGCAGCAACAGCGTCTGACCGTGCTGGCGGGGCGCTATCGCGCCTGTTCTCCCGAGGCGCGGATCAGCCTGGAGTCGCACCGGCTGCTCTCCTTGTGGAAACGATTGCAGGCCGCCAGCCCCGAATCCGTGCTCAACCGGGGTTTTGTAATCGTTCGTGACGAGGATGGGCGGCCGGTTCCACGCCGCGCGGAGGTGCTGCCGGGTCAGCGGCTCACAAACGAGTTTGCCGACGGCACGGTGCGGGTGCGCGCAGAGTGACGGACATCTTGAAGGGCACTGCGCCCGAGCGGTGTTATGATCGCGGCACGTTTTGATCATGAAAACACTTTCCTTGATGGTTGTTTGCAGCGGGCTGGCGTTCGCGCCCGCTGCGTACGGGCAATTCGAACCCCAGGTTACCGATTGGCAGTCAGTCAGGATCGTGCAGACGATTGACCCCATCTTTCCGCCCGTGCTCACGCGGGAGGGCGTGACCCAAGGCGAAGCCCGGGTGGCTGTGAACACGGATGTCAACGGCAAACTCGTCGAATGGCTGGTTGTTGGCTACACGCTTCCGGAATTCGGCGCCGAGGCGGTGAGGGCAATCAAGCAGTGGGTTTTCGTGCCGGCGCGGCAGCGGGGTGAAGCGGTGGGCACAACATTCGAGCTCATCTTCTACTTCGAGGCCAAAGGGGTCATTGTGACCACCACGAACACGACGGAATCGATGAAGCGCCTGATCATGTTCGAGAACGACCGGTACCAGTACGAGCCTTGCTCCCTGCGGGAGCTGGATCGGATTCCAACCCCGTTGACAACGGTCAAACCCAACTACCCGGCCGAACTGGCCAAGAAAGGCGTGCGGGGCCGGACGACGGTCTATTTTTACATCGATGAGACTGGATCCGTCCGGATGCCATCGGTTTCCCCTCGAGAGGACAGCGCCTTGACCGCGCTTTCGATTGATGCGCTGCGGCAGTGGAAATTCGAGCCGCCCACGCGCGACGGAAAGCCGGTGCTGGTGCGGGCGAGCCAGGTGTTCAGTTTCGGCTCCTAGGAGCCTGTCGGGCCTCGCCCTCCATGCTCCTAAGCAAACGGCGGACGCCGTTTGAGGAGCAGTGCTCAAAGCGGCCTGAAGCCTTTGGAGGGCAGTCCATGGGTTGAGAATCGCTTTCGGATCGAGAAAGCGGACGTCTTCGATCACCGCCGAGCAAAAAACCTGGAAAACACACGGCCCTTCCAGGCTCCGCCAAAATGGCGCAGGCATTTTTTACTAGCAGCGCGGAGGACGAAATCCGACACGCTAGAGCCCGAACCTGCCGGCAAAGCAAGGCCGGCGTGCCGTCAGACGGGCGCGGTCTCGTGCAAAAAGCCGGACAGTTCCTCCCGCAATCGCTGCCGGGCGCGATAGAGCCGGGTTTCCACGCCACGTTCCGAACAGCCGACGATGATCCCGATCTCGCGGTAGGAAAGCTTCTCGTAGTGATGGAGCAGGAGGGCCGTCTTGAGATCGTGCGGCAGATGGTCGATTGCGGCGCGGACGGCGGCGCAGGTTTCGTCGCGTTCCAGGGCCGCATCAGGCACCGCTCCGTCAGAGGGAACCGTGTCATGCGCAGTCGTCCCGGCGTCGTTCTCCGCATCGAGGCTCACCGTCGGGTGGCGGCGGCGCCAGCGATAGTGATTGTGGCACAGATTGGAAAGGGTGGTGAACAGCCATGCGGACAGCCTGGTATCAGCGCGCAGGCGGTCCCGCTGCTGGTGCAGGCGGACAAACGTCTCGGCGACGAGATCATGAGAATCCGTTTCATTCTGCACGTAGCGCCACGCGAACGCAAACAGGGGCCGCTGCCATCGGGCGATCAACTCGTCGAGCGCGCTGTCGCGCCCTTCCTGCAACGCCTGCAGCCCGGATCGATCGCTGGCGGGGTCGGAATTCACAGGGGTTCCCTGCGCGGACTTAGTTCAAGAGGATCGGGGTTGCGGCTTTTACGAGGGAGCCCAGGAGCCCGAGGTACCGTTCCCGCTGCTGAACCGTCATCACGTCCGAGGCATCGGCCACCAGGCGCTGGGTTGACGTGAGACATTCGCGGTCGATGGCACGCCGCTTCTCGACGAAATGCGCGAACTCGAGAAAATCGACCTGCCCCAAAGTCGTCCGCTCGCGCTCGAAGGCGGCATACTCGTCGCGCATGCGGGCCACTTGTGCGGCGAGCTCAATCAGGCGCGGGCTTGATTGCTCGTGGATCACCTTGATGCGGGCGAACTGTTCGTCGGAGAGCTTCAGCTCGGTCTTCATCCATTCGAGCTGGCAGTCGAGATCGTTGGATCCGCAGGGACGCTGCGAGAAGAACCAGCCCAGATGCGCCGCCACGCCGGCAGCAACACCAAGAAAGAGGATCAGCAATGTGCGTTTCATGGATCGCGTGCGACGACCTTGACCGCCGATTTGTCCAGCAATGGATCGATGAGCCGCAAATAGCTTTGGGCGATCTGCGCCCCGCGCTCGGCGTGCAGGCGGGCGAGGCGGACCTCGGCGAGAAAGAGGCCGAGGAGCATGCACGCGGCGATGAATGCGGCGGCGAACGACGGACGCATGAAGGCCGCCTCAATCCGGGCAAGGAGCCCGGGTCGTTCGGCGCGGCCATCGACCACTGCGATGCGGCGCCAAACTTCTGTTGTCAGGTGCGGCGGCGGCTCGGGATGCTTACCCCAGCGGTCGAGCAGGGAGTCGAGCGGATCGGAAGGAGGTTGCATGATTTTCGGGTCTGCTCCGTCCAGGCCCTGGGCTGGAGCGTGCCGACGCAGATGGGCGCGGTTCGGCCAGGGTCGAGGCAAGGGAGATCACTGTTGCAGACACCATAACACCAGACTCGCGAAAAGCCCTTCAAAAGCACCTGCTTTCGATGCGCCCTATTCAGTGTAAAGCCAGTAGCGCCGGGCCTCCGATTGATAGTCCTGCGCCCGTTTGCGCCAGTCTGCTAGAAAGCGTTGAACATCGACCCTGGCCCCGTCGTGGCTGAGAGCGGCCCACCAGGCCCGGGAACCGACCAGCTTGTTGAACATCTCGATCTTGTCTGCCGGGGCGGCGACGAAGGGATTGCGGGAGCTCCATTGGCATGCGAGCCGCATCATGTGGAAACTCAGTTCCGTGGGCCGCCAGGCCGCCCAGTCGGTCACCGTGATGGAAACTCCGGTTGCCGGTTTGTGGGCGGCGTCCGGACCCGTGGTCTTTGCGAATGCCAGGCCGGGCAGCCTTAGCGCCTCCAAATCCCGCTGCAGCTGTTCGCTGGTCCGGCCCTTGTACGCGATGAACGGATGCAGATGGCCGGTGCCGTGTGAAAAGCCACCGATCTCGCATCCCAAGCCGGTCATTGCATAGCCGATCACCGAGTCGAAGTCCTGCACAAACGGCGAAGTCGCAATGAACGGCAGACCGGTGTCGCGCCAGCGCATCGATCGCCGCCAGCCCCGCATGGGCACGACAATCAGCCGGCCCCTCAACCGCACCGATTCCGGAATGGCAAGGGAGCCGGGCGTTGCGGCGGCCATCCGGGCGAGTTCGCCGATTGTCATCCCATGAATGTAGGGCACGCGGAAGGCCCCGACATAGCTCATCAGGTTCGCGTCCATCGGCGGCCCGTCCACGATCAATCCGCCGAGAGGATTTGGACGGTCGAGCACGACAACCTCGACGTTGTTTTGGAAGCAGGCCTCCATAGTGTAGCGCATCGCGCTCGAGAATGTGTAGCTGCGCACGCCGATGTCCTGGAGATCGATCACCATCGCATCGATTCCCTTGAGCATCTCGGGGCTTGGTTTGCGCGTCCGGCCGTAACTCGAATACACCGGTAGCCCCGTGCGCCGGTCGATCGTGTCCGCGACGATCTTGCCCGCCTCTTCAGTGCCATAGAGGCCATGCTCGGGAGCAAAGAGCGCCACCAGTCTTACTCCAGGCGCGTGCTGCAAAACGCTGATGGTACTCTCCCCCCGGCGGTTGACGCCGGCGGCGTGCGTCAGCAAGCCGATGCGTTTGCCCTTCACGACAGCAAAGCCTTCGTGCTCCAGCACGTCGATCCCGAGCATCACCGGGAAGATCGGTTCCGACCGGACTTCGATCGGCGCTGGTGGAATCACCGTGGAGGACTCGGCGGGCCGTTGTGGCCCGGGCGCCTCGGTTGGCGGAGATGTGCGCGATCGGGACGAAGAACAGCCGACGAGACCCAGCAGAAGCGACAGGATCAGCGTAACGATGGAAACCACTCGCAAACGAAACTTCGCGGCCATGGGCGAAACCACTGTGACTGGAACCGACAGGGCGTCGAGCCGGAACAGATCCGGGCTGGTCTGCACATTTCATGGAGATGCGATGCCCCCGTCGCGTGCAGGCAGACCCATTTCCGGCGGGCCGTTTGTCCCGACTGAAGGGCGAATCAAGACGATTCCGATTCCGTTTGGTCCGGCGTCCTGATTTCTTGAGTTCCACAGAGTGTCTGTGGAGTCTAAGGGGTCAGTCCGCTAGTCTTATGATTTGACAGTGGACTAATTGGCGATGGAGATAGGGCATGCCAAGAAAGCTGCGGCTGGAATTCCCGGGCGCGATTTATCATGTGATCAACCGCGGCAATTACCGGCTGAACATGGGCCACGCCAGTTCAGTGAGTGCCTTTGTGTCCAGAGTTCGAAATGGTGAGATGAACAACGAGATCAAAGCATGAAATACAAGGTTAGCGGACTGACCCCCGGGGATTCCTCAAGTCGCTTTACTGGGAAGAGGAGCGCAGTTTACCCGTGGGATCGTAGCCCGAATTCCGACCGCATGCTGTGAACCAACAGCTCCGGCGCCTCCCGTTGTGCGTCTTCGAGGCGAAGGCCGGCCGGCGTGATGGCATGAAGCTGCCACCCGATGGGCGGGAGATCGGTTCCGATTTTCCCGGCAAAGACATGAACCGGCTTGCCAAGAGCATGCGCGCGCGCAGCCACCGCCCCCGGTCCTTTCCCCGAGAGCGAGGTCGCGTCGAAACATCCCTCGCCGGTGATGACGAGGTCCGCTGCGGCGATGCGCGTTTCCAGACCGAGCCAGGCTGAAACGAGTTCAAAACCTGGCGCCAACCGGGCTCCGGCGCCTGCCAACAAGCCGAACGACAGGCCCCCGGCAGCCCCGGTCCCGGAAGTTGCCGAAAGATCTGGCGACTGGCGGCAGTGCTCGAGCAACATGCGGGAGATGCGCTCCATGGTTGTTTCGAAGCGGGGAAGGTCCTCCGGGCGCAAGCCCTTCTGTGGCCCATAGACCGCCGCGGCGCCTTTGGTTCCAAACAACGGATTGGTGACATCGCATGCGATGCAGATTGGCGGCAGGGATCCGAGCACTTCGCCTTCGATCCGGATGATCTGGTTGCAATGCATCGGTATTGGCGGACGGATTTCCGTGCCGCCGTCGCCGCGAAACTCGAGACCGAGTGCGGAGAGGGCACCCAGCCCGAGGTCGTTGGTCGCGCTGCCGCCGATGCCGAGCAGAATGGCGGCGCAGCCCATTTCCGCAGCGGCCCGAATGAGCTGACCGGTTCCGTAGGTCGTGGTTTGCCACGGATCGTGCTGCTCCGGCGGCAACAGGCCGAGCCCGCTCGCGGCTGCCATTTCAATGATCGCGACAGGGCGGTCAAAATCGGCTTCCCGTTTCGGAAGGCGGAGCCACGCTCTGGCCTGAGCCGGGATTTGAGACAACTTCACAAGGCCGATGCCGGCCTCAATCGGCTCGCCACGCGGCCCGCTCACTTCAAGCGCCGTCCAGCTGCCCCGCACCGCCGCCGTAAGAATTTCCGCGAAACCTTCGCCGCCGTCCGTCAGGGGGCAGGGATCCAAATGCCAGCCGGGCTGGCCGCAACGCAATGCGCACACGCCAAGCTCACAGGCTCTTGCGGCGCTCAGAGAGCCCTTGAATTTGTCGAATGCAACGAGGACGCGCACACGTTGAGGATGGGCGTCCCTGAAGAAACTGAAAAGACTTAATGAAAGCCCGGCCGCTCAGGTCGGGTCCGGGCGGAGTCTTCCGAAACTACTTCGTCGAGCATTCCTTCATGAGCTCGATCCAGTCGCCGGTGCGAACACGGACCCTGGGAAAGGAGACGCACATCTTGTAGAGATCCTCGAATTCGCCGGCGAAATCGCGCGGCAGACGGTTCCGGCGCAGATACCAGTCCTCGAAATCGCGCACGCTGGTCAGCGCCTTGATTTCGATGACGTTCTTCATTGCGTCGGGCAAGAGATCGAGAAGATAGGTTTTCACCAGCTCGGCCCGCTCTGGATTGTCGCTCGTAACCTTTTCACAGATCGCCTGGATGTGAGCGGGTTTGATCGTGCGATACTTGGCTTGCAGGTAGTTGTTGATGCGCGACACCGCGATCCCGGTCAGCTTGTGCAGCTGCACCTGGTTGATCCCGTTTTTCTGCATCACAGCGTCCAGAAGTCCTGGGAATAGTTTTTTATTCATCTTGTTGGAAGGATAGCATGCTTCTGCGAATTTACCAGTTACAAAACGGGCGCGAAGGGTGTTTCTTTAGCGCCCATCCATCATTTTTTCAAAATCACCAACCGTCACAAACCGATCCAATACGACTTGCAGCGAGCCCCGATCGAAGGAAGGAGGTCACTTATGAAGACGTCAGGACTGCCGCGCCGGTTTCGATGATTTCGACAAGAATACCAAATCTAATCAAATATTGCAGCGGCTCCGGCCGATTCCGGGATCTAGAACGGGTGGCCGTCGGCCTTGGTGCCGCAGAGACACACCTCGAGCCCGAGCCTGGCGGCGAGCGCGGCCTTGGTGTAGAGCGCCAGGTCGGCTTCTTTCGGGCTTTTTGCGTAGACGACCTGGATGTGGTTGGCCTTGTGTCTGGCCATCATCTGGTCGCGGGTCACGCCGTAGGTCACGGCATGCATGATCGGCCACTGAACCGTTGTCTCCTTCCACCGGCGCTCGGTCTCTTCGCGGGGCAGCGCGATGGCCTTGGCCCGTCCCAGATCCATCTTGAGTTTTCCACGTTGGACGAAGATGCGCGACCACACGATTTCGCCGGGTTTGGCGACACCGCGCAGCGTGCCGCCACCGAGCCGGAAATACATCGGCGGCTGTCGTAGCGAATCGCAGCCGGCCCATCCGCCCTCATGATGTTCCGCCGGCGCGCTGCCGGAAATGAGGAAGACCCAGACATACTCGTTCGTGGAGCCGCTGCGATCCCAGTCGCCCCAACGCAGATCGTGCAACGTATTCTCGACGGGCTGGCCCAGCGCCTTGTGCACCCGGTTCGTGAGCAGTCCGTCCAGCCCGGCGCATTCGTCGACTTCGTTGAAATGGGGGATTGGTTCGCCGGCGCGGATGATCCCGCCCCGGGCGTTTTGCACCGGAGGACGGTCGGAGCTGTTGAGCGTGCCTTCCACCAGATCCGATGCCGGCAGGAGATCCTTCAGGCCCTGTTGGTACTGGATGCCGATCGTCTCGCACCCAAACTCGTCTGCGATCCGGCACGCGGCGATGTAGGTTTTGCACTGCAAGAGCACCTGGGCTTCGGTCAGCTCCGTGGCCTCGTCCAGGCCGAAGTGGAACTTGAGGCCTTTGCGGCAATACCAATCGTATACGGCGCGCGCCTCGCCGTCGCTGACCTGCGTGGCGCCGTAATAGAGCGCGGACTGGGACAGGCGCTCCTTGTAGACTCCCGTCGAGAACAACAGTTCGTCGGGGATGATTGCGTTGAACATGCCCATGCAGCCTTCGTCAAACACCCCGAGGATGGCCTTCCGGCGCTGAAGATCAGATGCGATCCTGGCTGCGACGGATACGGCTTTTGCCGGGACGGAGGCTTTGGCGAGCGGCTTCACATGCGCCGTCTTGTGGGTCGTGACGCCGGTCTCCAGCCAACGGCGCAGCCCGTCGAGAAAATACTCGTCGTCGAAGTTTTCGCTCCAGAGGGTGGAGTATTTCACGCCGGCTTTTGTCATCGAGCCGTTGAGATTCAGCATGCCGACGAGGCCGGGCCAGGTCCCCGACCAGTTGGCCGCGGTCAGGATTGGGCCTTTGTGGGAGATGAGCCCGTGAAGCACGTGATGCGAGTACTGCCAGACGGCTTCCGCAACGATGAGCGGCGTTTCCGGATCGATGGAGGCGAAGATCTCCATGCCTTCCTTCTGCGAGCCGATGAAACCATGCTTCAATTCAGGTTTGTAGGGATGTGCGCGGACGAGCCTGCAACCGAATCGCGCGACGGCTGCGGTCAGTTTCTGCTCCATGGCTGCCTGGGCGGGCCAGCAGATCTCATTTGCGGACTGTCGGAGATCGCCGCTCGCGACGAGCAGGATGGTTCTTGGTCGTGTCTTTTTCATCGGAGTTGAGGATTGGCGGATTTGCGGACCTAGAGAAAATTGGCCGGGTTGATGACCGGCGGAGGTTGAGATGAGAGCGGAAGGATAGCAGTTTGGGCGCAAGAAATGGAATGGAGATAATCAGCCAGAAGATGGATAATATTGGCCGGATGCTTGTTGCCGTGGTGCGGAAGAACCACACCATGCCCCCGATGGGCAGAATGGCATCATCGCGCGCAGGACTGCTGTCAGGGCAGGTTTCCGGCGGCCGGTATTTCTTTCTGAGGCTGGCGCTGTCCCGCGGGGTCAGGCTTGCCCCTGTCTTTGGCGGTTGCGAAGCCTGCAACGCGGACTATGTCGTGCGGCGTTCGAGATTCGCCTATCATGGACTCGAATACGTCGCCGAAGGCGAGGGGTTCGTCAGGCTTGATGGTCGCGAAAACCGTCTCATTCCGGGAACGGTCTTTGCCTATGCGCCGGATACCGACTGCGAGATCCGGACCGACCCGGCGCGGCCGATGCAGAAATATTTCGTGTGCCTTGCCGGGACCGAGGTGCCTGCGCGCCTGGCGTGCGCGGGCGTGGCGCCCGGGCGGGTCCGGGTGCTCAAGCCCCACGCGGAAGTGCGCACTGTCATCGAAGATCTGGTCCGCGAAGGCCGGCATCACGGGCGCTGTGCCTCCCGGTTGTGCGCGGCCCTCATCGACGTGCTGCTGCTCAAGATTGAAGATCTGGCGACGCGTCCGAAGCGATCAAGCCTGGGCGCCGAGGAGTCATTCGCCCGGTGCAAGGCGCTGATCGATGCGCGCACGGAGGAACTGGCGACGTTGGAGGAGATTGCTGCAGCGGTCAAAATCGAGCCGTCCAGCATCTGCCGGCTGTTCCGCCGGTTTCAAGGGACCAGTCCCTACCAGTACCTGCTTCGTCGCAAAATGACGGTTGCAGCCGAGTTCCTTCTCGAAACCGGAGGCTACGTCAAAGAAGCCGCGCAGCGTGTCGGGTTTGCCGATCCCTATCATTTTTCCCGTTGCTTCAAGGCGGTCCACGGCGTTTCGCCGAACCAGTTGCGGGGCTATCGGCGGCGCGCTGCGCAACGATGAAAAAGTTGTTGTAATTCAATGGCAAAAAATGGCTCTAATAGAGAAAATAATAGTTGCTCATAGGTGCCCGTTTGGTCGCATTATCGCTCGAATCAATTCATCTATCAGAATCGATTATAACGAGTTCAACGCAATACGTTGTGGTTGACCATGGCGCAAACCACTACAGGTAGTATTCCCCTTCAAGGCCTTTATAGCCTAGCCGCTTAGCGGCACGTCGATCCGCAACCACTTTTCTCATACCCTTTCTTTCACCATGGACAGCCATGCCTTGCCCATTTCTCATCCCGTCAACGGCCTGCAGGATTTTATCGCGATCTCCCGTTATGCGCGTTACTCGGCCGATTTGCGGAGGCGCGAGACCTGGGCCGAGGCTGTCGGCCGGGTGCGCGACATGCACCTCATGCATTACGCCGACGCCTCGCTGGGCGACGCGGCTCTCGCGGCCCTGGCTGCCGGTGATGTGACGTCGGATGATCTCGCGCGGATCGGTCGGCTGGGCCGGCTTCACGAGGTGATCCGTTCCGCGTTTGGAGCGGCGGAGAGGCGCGAGGTGTTGCCATCGATGCGAAGCCTCCAGTTTGGCGGGGAGGCGATCCTCAACAAACACGCCCGCATCTACAATTGCGCGTTCACCTACATCGACCGGCTCGATGCGTTCAAGGAGACACTGTATCTCCTGCTGTGCGGCTGCGGCGTCGGATTTTCAGTCCAGCGTGTCCACGTTGACAAGCTGCCGGCGCTCGCGCCGCTGCGTTTCAACGCACCGGTTTCGACGTTTCTGGTGCCGGACACGATTGAGGGCTGGGCGGATGCGCTGAACCAGCTGATGCTGGCGGCGGTCGAGGGACGGCGCGTCATCTTCGACTACTCGGCGATCCGTCCTGCGGGTGCGCCGTTGCGCACCTCCGGGGGCAAGGCGCCGGGACCCGAGCCGCTGTTTCACTCCCTCACGCGCATCGAGCACATTGTGCAGCGCGCCGCCGGCAGGCGCCTCCGCTCGATCGAGGCGTACGACATTCTCATGTGGGCGGCGAAAGCCGTCCTTTCAGGCGGGGTGCGCCGGTCGGCGACGATCTGCCTGTTTTCCGCCGACGATGCGGACATGGCCGCGGCCAAGACCGGCAACTGGTTTCAGGACAATCCGCAGCGGACCGCGAGCAACAATTCCGCTGTCATTGTGCGCGCCGAGGCGACCCGCGCCCAGTTCGATCGGTTGTTCGAGGCGCAGAAGGCATTCGGCGAGCCTGGTTTCTATTTTGTAGAAGATCCTGAATACGGCGCAAATCCGTGCGTTGAGATCGGCCTGCATCCGCGGCTGAAGCTGGATGCCCCGGCGATCGCGCGCCTGCGCGAACTGGGGCACACCGGGGAACTGCGCGAAGGCGACACGCTCACCGGCGTCCAGTTCTGCAATCTCACCACCGTTTCGGCGGCGGCGGCCGAGACGCCCGCGCGTTTCTACGAGCTGTGCGCCCATGCCGCGATCATCGGCACGCTGCAGGCGGGCTACACCAATTTCAGCTATCTGTCGGCGGTCTCCCGGGTGATCACGGAACGCGAGGCGCTCCTCGGCGTTTCCATCTGCGGCGTGCTGGACCGGCCGAGCGTTCTGCTCGACAAGGAGGTGCTGCGAACCGGCGCCGCCGTGGTCAAGACGGTCAACGCGGTGATGGCCCGCGCGCTTGGGATCAATCCCGCTGCGCGCACCACCTGTGTGAAGCCCGAGGGGACGGCGAGCCTGCTTCTGGGCACCAGCAGCGGTCTGCATCCCCATCACGCGCTGCGCTATTTCCGCCGGGTGCAGACCAATGTGTACGACCCCGTCTTCCGCCATTTCAAGAATGTCAATCCGCACATGGTCGAGCCGAGCGTCTACGACCTGAATGGCCGCACCGAGGTCATCACCTTCCCGGTTGAGGGGCCGGCCTTCGGAATTTATCGCGAGGACCTTTCGGCGGTGAAGCACCTCGAATATGTCCGGCTCGTGCAGCTGCATTGGGTGCAGGCGGGACGGCGTCACGAGAAGTTTTCCCCGGGGCTGCATCACAATGTCTCCTGCACGATCTCGGTCCGCGGCGACGAATGGCCCGCCGTGGCCGACTTCATCTGGGAGAACCGCCAGCATTTCACCGGCGTGGCGCTCCTTCAGGACCAGGGCGACAAGGCGTATGCCCAGGCGCCGCGCGAGGCGGTGACGACGCGCGAGGACATCGACAAGTGGAATTCGCTGACCTACGAGCCGGTTGACTACACGCTCTTGCGCGAGGAAGAGGACCTGACGGAACTCAAGCAGGTGGTCGCCTGCGCCGGCGGTTCCTGCGAGCTCGCGTAGGAATCGTGACGGATGCGGGCTGTGCTTGCGTCGGCGCGATCCGTCGGACGCAATGCCGGCATGTTGGCGACGTGTCAGCCGGGCTCGGAAGCGTTTCTCATCGGCGAACTGGCCGGTGCAGGATGCCAGCCCGGTGCGTCCGGGCCGGGCTGGGTTTCCTGCGAGGAGGGCGGCAACGCAGATCGTCCGGACCTGGCCTTTGCCCATCTGTTGCTGCCCGCGCCGCACGAAATCCGGGCGGAATCGGTCAATGCGCTCGCCCAGCTGGCCGCGGAGTTTTTCACAGAGTCGTTGCGCGACGAACGCGTTGAGGGAGCCTGGCCGGAATTCTGGAGTTGTTCTGCGGGAAGCCCGGGCCTTGCGCGGCGGGCCGGCGCGACGCAGCGCGTCTTTGATGAGCTCCTGCGGTGCAAACTTTCGCGGGTCGCGCGTCTTGCGGTTCCTGGGATGCCGCGGGGTGTCGGTGCCGCGAGGGGACTGTTTGTGTTCTTCACCGGTTTCAATCGCGCGCTGCTTTCGCGAAACGCCGTGCTCGGCGGGCAGCGCCGCATGGCCGACGATTCCCTGGCGCCTTCGCGATCGTTCCTGAAGGTCGAGGAGGCCTACGGTGTGCTGGGAGCCGGGCCGGCGCCGGGCGAAACGGTCGTGGATCTGGGCGCGGCGCCCGGTGGCTGGAGCTATAGCGCTGCCCGGCGCGGAGCCCGGGTTGTTGCCGTTGACAATGGTCCGTTGAAGGGTGGCGCCCTGGATCACCCTCAAATCGTGCATTATCGGCAGGACGCATTCGGATTCCAGCCCGGGCCCGGCGCGGCCTTCGACTGGCTTTTCTGCGACCTGGTGGAGGAACCGCATCACGTATTGCGCGACCTGGTCGAGCCGTGGCTCGGGCGGGGCTGGTGCCGCCGCTTTGTCATCAACCTCAAATTCGGACGGACCGAACCGGTGGTGCTGCTGCAGGAGCTGCGGGCGGCCGCGTCGCCCTTTGTGCGCCATCCCTCCGATTTCCGGATCCGTCATCTCTACCACAATCGCGAGGAGTTTACCGTGGTGGGGACCGTCAAATCGTAGCGCATCTGTTTGCTCGTGCGACATAGCTGCAACCAAACCCAGACCATTTTACAGGAGGGAACGGAGGTCGAAGAGGATGGAGACGCGACGCCCTCGTCGCGTGAATGGCCAGCACAGCCCCGCCCGCGAATCTGCGCGAATGGGCAACTGGCTTGAATCTGTGGCCGCGAGCGCCAGCCCCTCGACACACCCGGGGCCTTGAGCCTGTCGAAACGGCGAGTGGATCTGTGTGATCCGTGAAG
>Ga0265323_10000245_pt1 | contig 31687 bp, 21 predicted proteins | sample 41225metaG_FD_193580 | JGI IMG/M metagenome (GOLD analysis project Ga0265323, IMG submission 193580) | Rhizosphere microbial communities from Carex aquatilis grown in University of Washington, Seatle, WA, United States - 4-12-25 metaG | ecosystem: Host-associated > Plants > Roots > Rhizosphere...
ATCTTGTATTGCTCCAATGAGATCACCAAGATTATACTTTGAATTGCCACGATTGTGATAAGCCATAGCATAATCAGGTTTTAACTCAATTGCTTTGTCGTAGTCCTGTATTGCACCCTTGAAATCACTGAGTTTAGCCTTTACAAGACCACGATTGTAATAGGCATCTGCAAATTCAGGTTTTAACTCAATTGCCTTGTTGTAATCCTGAACTGCTCCGTTGTAATCACCAAGTTCATTTTTTGCAATGCCACGATTATTATAAGCATCTGCATAATCCGGTTTTAGTTCAATAGCTTTGTTGAAATCGAGAATAGCTCCATTGAAATCAGAAAGTCCGTTCTTTGCACTTCCGCGATTGTTATAAGCTGCAGTAAAATTAGGTTTTAGCTCAATGGCTTTGTTGAGGTCAATTATTGCCCCGCTGTGATCGTCAAGATTATTCTTTGCGAAGCCTCGATTATTATATGCCTCAGCATAGTCAGGGTTTAACTCAATGGCTTTATTATAATCCTGAATTGCTCCCTTGTTATCACCAAGGTTATATTTTGAATTACCACGATTGTTAAAAGAAACTGCATCATCAGGTTTTAACTTAATAGCTTTATTGTAGTCTTGTATTGCTCCGCTATAATCACCAAGATTATATTTTGAATTACCACGATTATGATAAGCAATAGCATAATCAGGGTTTAACTCAACAGCTTTGTCGTAGTCCTGTATTGCACCTTTGAAATCACTGAGCTTGGACTTTGCAAGGCCACGATTGGTATAAGCCTCTGCATAATCAGGTTTTAACTCAATAGCTTTGTTGTAGTCCTGTATTGCTCCATTGAAATCTTTAAGGCTATCTTTTTCAAGGCCTTGATTATAATAATCAATAGCAGTTTGTCCAAAGCAGGTCATTGAAAACAAGAATAGGATAAAAATAATTCCAGACTTATTTAAATACTTATTCATAACCTTTAGTTTAATGAATTTATCATTCTCTTAATTAAAAGTACAAAAAATTAACTCTTAACAAGAATTTTTTTAGATATTTATTTCGACCAATGTATTTATAGCCAATGCTATTTAGTTATCGACTATGTGGGCATATTTTTGGGCAGGTTCAAAATTTGAATGCCCTAAAAGGTTGCCAATGGTTCTTAGGTTTGTTGAAATAAAAACAGGATTGTTTCAAAGCTATCCCGGCTGCCTTTGCCCAATGATTGAGGGTGTTTAAGCAACCTGCTAATCAGGGCCAGTTTAAATATTTTTTCATTGGTTTTAACCAATTGCCCTATTAATTTAATAGATTTCAGTCTGAACCAAATGACTAAATCCCGAAGTATTTTTTGAAGGGATTTTTTTATTGTACAATTATTTTTGTAATTTGAAAATAGGCAGTAATATTTATATTGTCTCCAAGTCTGTCGCCACCACCATAGATTTTAAAATCTGATCTTTTTAATTTTCCTGTAACAGTTACAGCTCCGTATTGACGACCTTCATATTCAATAATACCATTATCTTCAAGTTCAAAATCCACATCCCTGGTGATATCCTTAATAGTAAGTTTCCCTTTCACTTCATAATTTTTTTTGTGTTTCTTTTTGATCGAAGTGCTTTGAAATAATATTTTGGGATAATTTTTTGTATCGAGATATTCTTCTCCCTGAACTGTGGATATCAGGTTACTCGCAATCAGATCGATACTTGAGGCTTCTATCGAGAAATCTACTTTTGCATTATCAAAGGTATTATCAGTAGGTATAATAATATCGCCCTCAAATATTTTAAATTCACCGGTTCTATGTGAATTTTGCATCCAATCAATTGCAAATGTAACATTTGAATTTGCATTGTCTATTCGCCAGGTATTTTGGGAAAAAATATTTATTACCAAAAAAATAAATACTGATATAATTAATATTTTTTTCATATTTCCCGTTCTGTTTTAATTTTTATACGATAATTCTAATGAACATGTTGTATTTGGCAAATAAGAAGTTTTATTATTTCTGATTTTTTTCATTCCAATAAAAACTTATTTTATCAGGGTAAACATAATTTTTTCAGAATCTTGAATCAGAATCTATTAACAATCAAATAAATTAAATGTTTTTAAAAGGAATGGATTATTTCAATAGTTGCAATGAATAATTATTTGTATTGATTTTACAGTACTTTATTCTGAATTATTGAACAGTGCTCATTATCTGCAAAGTTGTTGTAATAGGAGAAAGGGATAGAGAAATTATAAACAATTAAATTTTTACCACCACAAATGTTGGATCAGAATTTTCAAACCAATAGCAATAAGTATAAGGCCTCCGATTATTTCCATTTTTTTACTGGAGAAAACACTTAACTTTTTCCCGAAAAACATACCCAGCATTGCAGAAATAAAGGTAACACCACCTATTATATATGAGGCTAATAAAAGATTCACTTCAAGAAAAGCAAAGGTGATCCCGACTGCAAATGCATCAATAGTAGTGGCAAATGATAAGAAAAGAATAACTTTTAGATTTTGAGGGTTGAAGCTTTTTTCATCCCGGTTGGTTTTATAACTGTCATAAATCATTTTTAGTCCTACAAAAGAAAGGAGCCCGAAAACAATCCAATGATCTAACGGAGTAATATATTTTTTTATGCTATATCCGAATATCCAACCGATAACCGGCATTAAAGCCTGAAAAAAGGCAAAGAAAAAAGCTATTCTTGCAGCCTGCAGGAATTTCAAATTTTTTTCAACCAACCCGCAACTAACGGATACTGCAAAGGTGTCGAACGACAACCCTATACTCAATAGCAACAATGCCAGAATTCCCATAAAAATAAAAATGCAATGTTAACGATTAATTTGTTTTCTTTTAATAATTCAATATTATTTGTCCTTCAATATCAGATTTTCGATTTCCATCAATTTCAGTCGGACCCTGACCAATGATATTTTTATTTGAATAAACAGAAATACCATACCTAAGCCAGAAATCGAAATATTTTAATAATTGATAGCGAAAGACACAATAAAACCTCGATCCGTTTCCATAAAATACAGGGACACTATTGGAATAAAGGACATCAGTTTCATATGCATAAATCCGACTTTCCCAACCTCCAGTTTGAAAAACGGCATAACTTAAAACTATTGAAAATGCCTTGCCAGAAGGTTTCCAATTGACATCCTGGTAAATTAGAAATCCATCCTGGTTTGGCGCATATTGTTTAGTATAATGAAGCCATTCAAACCTGTTTTTTAAACCAATAGTAGAAGAAATTTTATAGATACTGCTAAACCTGGTTTTTTGAAAATTTTCTTTAATTAATTGCGGAGGATCAGAAACTTGGGTGATGGAATCTTGTTCCTGGCTCTTAATATTATATCTTAAAGAAAGAGTTGTTTTGTCCGAAGGCTCAAAGGTAGTTTCAATGAAATAATTGGAACCGCCAGATGGGCTGCTTATCCTGTATTTCAACCATGGATACTTATAAAAATCGGTATAAGCGTTTATTTTCCATTTTGCAGAGGGAATATATTCTAAGCCTGTATAAAGCCCCTTTTCATTTGATGGATTGCTATTTTGAGCGAATGCATTTGAATAAGGAGAAAAATAACGCGGTCCGAAATTGCGATATACAATTGCAAGTGACAATTCAGGAACAGGCTGGATTATCATTCCGTTTATAAAAGCATTATCATTTTTGCTATTTCTGGCTGCTTCACCAAAGAATTCAATTTTCCTTCCCCTGAAAAGGTAATTGATTCCATCGGCCATAAGATACTTACCTGAAAAAGAATAATAATTGTAAAGGTCATCCGATTTTTGAATAGCCGCATCGTAATTCACATTTATAAAGGTGCCACCAATTTTGAATTTTCCATAGTCATAAGTTACATTTCCTCCGGCAATTTGTTCACCAAGAGATTTCTCATCATTTATTTCAGAGGGTAAAGCATGAATACCGGTATTTTGCAATGTCGATACGAGTGTAACTTTGCCTGTACTGTCTTTTGCGACGATGTTGGCATCAATATTTTTTGAACTGATAAAAGCTGAAATATCAAATTTTCCTAATCTTATTGTAGAAGCAAACCCGCGAAACATCTGGTTTTCATTAAATGATGAGTAATATTTGAAACCTTCAGGTGGTTTTTCGACATTTATTGAATAGCTTGTCTTACCAACAGCAAAGCTGCTCCAAAGTACCAGTCCCTGGCCGAAATTTGCACTGTAATCTCCGATTAATAAATTTTTTAAAATCCCTTTGTTTTGAAATTGCATATAGCCGGAAGTAAAATCGAAAGTTTTATTATTGCCGGCAAACCAGGTTTCACCAGGATCCTTTTCACCGGCTATTCCCGCTTGCAGATTGTTGCCTTTTTCAAAATGATATTTGAATTTTACGTTGTAAGGATTTCCAGGGTAATACAAATTGGGATGCAGTGTTCTTAATGAATCAGGAACTTTTAAATATCCCTGTTCTGTTTCAATGGTCCTGCCGGAATTCATCAGGAGCATATTTTTAACTTCCTGTTTTTGATTGATTGAAAGATCTGATTTTACGGTTATAAATGGCAACAACATTTTCAAAGTTGTTGCCGATATACCATCGACACCGTTTAACTCATAAACAGAAAGGAAAGGACCATGTTCCTTCCTGTATTCGATTATCGAATAAATCTGAAAAGGGTTTAAAATGCCAAGTTTTACAAATTCATCCTTATTTGTTGAATTAATATCTAAAGGGTGGGTTTTAAAATGTTCTAATTGTTCAGCCAGGAAAGTCGCATCTATATCAGTCTGGCTGTTTTCTGTTGCTGCTTCAAGAATTTCTTTTTCAAAACCTGATTCACTTTCTTTGTCATCCTGGGCATTTAAAAGATTTCTGTCAACAATGAACATTAAAAATATAGGAATTACAACTTTTAGCATACAAATTATTTAAAATTTGCTATTATATCCAAATGAGGTGTAATTCCGAGTTGAGGATGATTGGTGAAGGCAATTCCAAGTAAAAATACTTTTGATGAATAACCTATGCCAAAAGAATATTGAGAAGGGCCTGAACCTATTCCCATTCTTAAAGAGAAAAATTTAACTGGTAAATATTCTATTCCGGCTTTAAGAATTAAGTTTTTGGAAAAATCTTTGCTTGTTTCTACTGCAAGCAAAATCTTTTCATGCAGGGTATATGTTAAGCCCAGTCGCATAATAGAAGGTAAAGTTATTTCAGTATTATTTTCTGTTTTTTCAGGAATAGGGTTTAAAACCTGAAATCCCACAGCAAGATTTGTTACGGGGAAACTGAGAATTCCTAACTCAAAAGTGATTTTTGGAAAATGGTTTTCTGAATTAGTAATAAATGTACTAAAATAATCAAGTTGTAATCCTGCTGAAAATTTTTTACCTAATTTTCTTCCAAAAGACAGACCTGCTTTTGATTCGTGATATTTTGAATATCCGAAATAATTATAGTTAAAACCAAAAGTTCCAGGTTTAACTGGAATAACGGCTCCAACACTATTAAAGCTGAGTTCTTTTAATAAAAATTTTGTTTCATGGTAAATGCCAACTGAAGGATTTTCGAGAAAGGCCAATCCAGCCTGATTGTTCGACACCGACCATAAATCAATTGAGGAAACACTACATTCAGATAAGGATGCTGAGCGGCTTCCGGAAAGAAAATTCTCATAACCGCATAAACAATTGCAATTGAAAAAAAAGCATAAAAAATGCAGCAATATTAAAATTGAACCAGATTTGAAGCGCATTTAAATATATTGAGGTTTTATGTGAATTTTCTCTTTTTAATGTTTTGTCAATAAAAAGATAAACTGATTTATTAAAACCCTCCACTCAAATCAACGGTTGTCAGTCAACCTTATAATCAAATTTAACCTGGATCAGTTCCTCGTTGGCTTTTTCAATTTTTTTTGCAAGGCTTGTTTTGTAATCAACAATCTTTTTCATTAATTCCGAATCGCCTGTGGCAATAATTTGTGCTGCGAGAATTCCTGCATTCATAGCGTTATTTAACCCAACAGTTGCAACCGGAACACCCGGAGGCATTTGAAGAATGGAAAGGATTGAGTCCCAGCCATCAATTGATATTCCAGCTTTAATAGGCACTCCAATAACCGGAAGAGGAGTGTATGCAGCAATTACTCCTGGCAAATGAGCTGCACCGCCGGCACCAGCTATAATAACACGGATTCCTTTTTCATAAGCTTTTTTTGCAAACTCCATTACTTTTTCGGGAGTGCGATGTGCAGAAAGGGCATGAATCTGAAAAGGAATTTTAAGATCATTAAGAATCTTTGCAGCTTCTTCCATTACTGGTAAATCGGAAGTGCTGCCCATAATAATACTAACTTTTGGAACCATTCAAAAAGAATTAATAATTTTCTAATGGAAAATTAATCAGAAATTATGAATAATAAAAATATGCAGTATTATTAATTTATTAAAACCGCTCGTATTCAGAATCTTTGTTATCCTCATCAAACATTCGGAGGTTAAACCCATCGGTAGATTTCTTATTTAATGGAATTTCTCTTCTAATACTTTTAGTTTTTTCCTGTTCAGGAGATTTAACTTCTACTGTTTTTTCTGTGGTTATTAAATTTTCTTTTATTTCATTAGTATCGGAAGTTGGTTTTGCATGAACCGCAATATTATGTTTTGGAATAAGTATCTCTGTTTTTTCTAATTTAGGTTTTATTTTTTTACTGGCTTTTTTTACTGAATTATCTACCCTGAAGAATGTTGTAATTTCTTTTAGATTTCCTGCTTCTTTAGCAAGTTCTTCGGAACCTTGGGCCAATTGGTCGGAAGAGAGGGCATTCTGTTGTGTTACCTGATTTAACCGTTGTAGGGCATTATTTACCTGTTCGGCTCCTGCATTCTGTTCAATACTTGCAGAGGTGATTTCCTGTACCAATTTGGCGGTTTTTTCGATTTCAGGAGCAATCTGACCTAAATCACGTGCAGCAGTTTCAGATATTCGAACTCCTTTTGCGGACAATTCGTTGATCTGATCGGCAGCAACTTTACTGTGTTCTGCAAGTTTGCGCACTTCAGCGGCAACAACTGCAAAACCTCGTCCGTGTTCGCCTGCCCGTGCGGCTTCTACTGCGGCATTTAAGGCCAATATGTTTGTTTGAAAAGCGATATCACCAATTATAGAAATTTTTTCGGCAATCAATTTCATTGAATTGGCAGCCGTTATAACTGATTCATTTCCCTTTTTTATCCCTGCTGCAGATTCAACAGCAATTATTTCTGTTTGTTTTGAATTATCTGTATTTTGCTGGATATTGGCAACCATTTCTTCCATACTCGATGATACTTCCTGGGCCGATGAAGCCTGATCGGCAGCTCCCTGGGATAACTGATTTGCACCTTCATTTATTTTTTCGCTCAGGGTAATGAGGTTTTCAGAGCTTTCCTGAATTTTTGTTGCAATCTTTGAAAGTTGTTCAATTAGTTTCTCAATCGATTTTGCTATGTCGCCCATTTCATCTTTACGATAAGAAATTTCCTTGTCAACATCAATTTTTATATTTCCTTCTAAAAGTTCATCTATATTTTGCTTCAGTTCTTTTAAAGGTTTTTGAACCAGTTTCGATAGAAATAAATTAGCGCCAAGTAACCATGCCAGAGAAATTGGAACAATCCAGTATAATGATTGTAATCCCAATTGTCCGGAAACAAAAGCCAGAAATGCAACTCCAAGAGATATCAAAAAAATCATAAAAGCTAATCTAAAAACAATAGTGCTTCTGTAAAGCAATTTTACTAATCCATAACCACAAGGTATTGCAGCCAATAGAATAATTGCAAAAATTAAAATTGGATTCATAATAATTGTAATATTTTTTTTAAAGTTATAAAATAAGTTTCTTTTCTAAATATATTAGAACTAAAAACAGGTGATACTTTTTACGAATCTTTAATGATTTGGTTGTTTAAAATTTTATAAAGATTTTATTTTGATCAGCCGTTAATAAATGTCCTAATAACAATTGAATTATTATTAAGTTTTAATTATAAATACTTTGTATTAAAGATAAGGATTTTAAGCAATCTCTTTTGAATTTGTATATTTGTAATTCAATTTTTTTAATAAAATGGCTTTTCTGAACGAAAATTATTTGAAGCTTAAAACTGGTTATTTATTCCCCGAAATCGGAAGAAGGATTAAGGAATATGAGGTGGCAAATCCAGGGAAAAAAATTATTCGGATGGGAATTGGGGATGTTACTCAGCCTCTTGTTCCTTCCGTAGTGAAAGCCTTCCGTGAAGCAGTTGAGGAAATGGGCGAAATTTCCACTTTCAAAGGTTATGGCCCGGAACAGGGTTACGAATTTCTTCGTCAGGCAATTCTTGATTACGAATTTAAGACAAGTGGAGTGAAAATCAATATTGATGAAATATTTATTTCTGACGGTTCAAAATGTGATACTGGAAATATTATAGATATTTTAGGCCGAAATAACAGGATTGCTATAAGTGATCCGGTTTACCCGGTTTATGTAGATTCAAATGTAATGGACGGGCGGACAAATAATTTGCTGGAAAACGGATATTACGAAGGTATTGTTTATATGCCCTGCAAAGAAGAAAATAATTTTTTGCCCCAAATTCCGATTGAAAAAGTCGATGTTATTTATCTCTGCTTTCCAAACAATCCTACCGGAATGGCCATTACCAAAAGTGAATTAAAAAAATGGGTTGATTATGCAAATGAAAATAATTCGATAATTCTTTACGATGCTGCATACGAGGCTTATATTACAGATCCTTCACTCCCGCACAGTATTTTTGAAATTGAAAATGCACGGAAAGTTGCAATTGAGTTTCGCAGTTTCTCAAAAACAGCCGGATTTACCGGTACACGTTGTGCCTATACAATAATTCCAAAAGATTTGATGGCATTCGATCAGAAAGGACATTCTTTTCAATTGAATCCATTATGGCTGCGCAGGCAAACGACAAAATTCAATGGTGTTTCATATCCGGTTCAAAAAGCTGCTGCTGCTATTTATTCAAACCAGGGAAGAAAGGAAATTCTTGAAGTTATAAAGTACTATCTGGAGAATGCTTCGATTATGAGTGAAAATTTTTCAAAACTTGGATACAAAGTATATGGAGGGAAAAATGCACCTTATATCTGGGTAAAAACAAAGAACAACATGAAATCGTGGGATTTTTTCGACTTGTTGTTAAATGAAGCGAATATTGTTGGAACTCCCGGTTCCGGGTTTGGTCCTTCAGGAGAGGGATATATTCGTTTTTCATCATTTGCTAAAATGGAAAATGTTCTTGAGGCAATGGAGAGATTGAAAAAGATTTAGATTAAATTTAAAATGCGAATAGGTTTCGATGCAAAACGGGCTTTTTTTAACCGTAGTGGTTTAGGCAATTATAGCCGTCAGACTATTACAATCCTTTCGAATTATTTTTCATTGAATGAATATTTTTTGTATACACCCAAGCCGCAAAAATCAGTTAGTTTTTATAAAGCAATAAATCTAAGAATTAAGGGTCCTCAGAAATTTACACATAGGCAATTTTCTTCTTTTTGGCGCAGTTACAGACTTACAGAACAACTTGTTTCAGATAAAATTGAACTTTATCATGGTTTGAGTAATGAGCTTCCTAAGGAAATTGAAAAAACCAGAATTCCTTCCATTGTTACCATTCACGATATCATTTTCAGGCGATATCCGAAATTTTATAAATCTGTCGACCGCAAGATTTATGAGAAAAAATTTAAATATTCGGTTAATAATGCAACCCGGATTATAGCGGTTAGCAACCAAACAAAAAATGATATTATCGATTTTTTTGGAATTTCTAAAGATAAGATTGACGTTGTTTATCAGGGATGCAATCCTGTTTTCTGGAATCCGGTTGACAAAGTGGAAAGATTGGAAATATTAATGAAATATCTTATACCGGAAAATTATATACTCTATGTTGGCACAATTGAAGAAAGAAAAAATTTGCTGAATATTTTAAAAGCGCTTCAACAGGATAAAATTAATTATCCATTGGTTGTAATAGGTAAACAGACATCATACTATAATAAGGTTATGGCATATGTCAAATTTCATGGGATGAAAAATATTTTTTTCCTTCATCATGTTCCAAATGAGGATTTACCTGCTTTTTATCAACAGGCAAAATTATTTGTTTATCCTTCGTTATTTGAAGGTTTCGGTATTCCTATACTTGAAGCACTTACATCAAAAACTCCTGTAATAACTTCGTGCGGAGGTTGCTTTTCTGAAGCCGGCGGGACATCATCACTATATGTGGATCCTGAAAATGTCGATGAACTTGCACATGCTATTAAAAAAGTCATTGAAGATTCCAATTTACGCGATAATATGATCATCGATGGTTTCGTGCATGCCCAGCAATTCAGGCTCGATAAAATAGCTGGCGAAATTATGGCTGTTTATCAAAAAGTATTTTAGGAAACAGCTTTTGTAATCAAATATTAAATATCAAAATAATTGATTTTTTTTTCTGTCTAAAAGCATGGATGAAGATATTAAGAAATCTCTTGAGGTACTTCGAAAAGGCGGAACAATTCTTTATCCTACCGATACAATATGGGGATTAGGGTGCGATGCCACCAACACTGAAGCAGTAAAAAAAATTTATGAAATAAAAAAGCGGCAGGATTCAAAAAGTTTGCTGGTTCTGCTCGATATGGCGGCATATTTGCCATATTATATTGAAAAGGTTCCTGAAATAGCTTATAATTTAATTGAATTAACAGATAAACCTCTGTCTATAATATTTTCAGGTGCAAGAAATATTGCAGGAAACATTAAAGCTATAGACGGATCAATAGGGATTCGTATAACGCAGGATGATTTTTGCAAAAGACTAATCTCGAAATTCAATAAACCAATTGTTTCCACATCAGCCAATGTAAGTGGGAAACCAGCACCGGCCAATTTCAGGGAAATTGATCATGAAATTATTGAAGCGGTTGATTATGTTGTGAAATGGCGGCAAAATGATATTTCCCGCCAGACATCTTCGGGAATAATTAAATTGGGACCTCATGGTGAAATCCAGGTTATCAGGAAATGAATATTTAAAACATCTTATCCTTACGTAAAAAATAACGAACTCTTTTATAGGTGGAAACATGTCTTTCAACTTTTGCCTGATAAAGGTCTGCAATAGTAATCAATAGGCCTGTTTCTTCGACATTTCCAAATTCGTGGTTAATTATTGTACCAAAGGCTTTCATTGAAGGTGTAAGATTCATATATGCATTAATAAGAGGAGGAATGTTCTCATGATAAGACCGTACTTTTTTCGATAATATTTTATAATTTTCATGGTAATCCTTCCCGGTGAAAATAGGGTCTAATTCCGAATCGTTCCAATCTAATTCAATTGGTTCAATAGGTACAACTAATTTTTCATTATCGCCAAAATGTTTTTGAAGAAAAAATAAAATTAGGTTTCGGGCATCTTTATTAAAATGAGTATACATGGTGACTTTCCCGAAAAAAAACTTTTTTTCAGGATTATGGACAACAATAGCACCCAACCCATCCCAAAGATTATCGAGGGCATAAATTCCCTTACGAACACGATTGGCGCTCTGATAGGCCGGTTGCACGAACGAACGCCCCAGTTCAATCATAAAGGGCATATATTCATTTTTAAATTTATCAGAGAAATGAAAAAGATGTGAAGTCGAAAGTCTGCCCGCAATATAATCTCCGTTGGAATTATTCGGTGGAATATAAAAGCGGTAACCTCCCAGTATTTCGTGATGCTGGGGATCCCAAACAATCAATTGGTTGTATGGATCTTCCGATATATCGAATTCATCAATATCAACATCAGCCCCTGTGCCTCCGCCGGCATAACGAAAAGAAATTTCCCGTAACCTTCCGACTTCCATCATAAGGTTTGGGGAATCGTTATGGGTAATAATATAAAGAAGATTCCCTCCATAGTTCGTTTTTCTCACAAACTTATCTTCTGTAAGTTCCTGTTCTAACAATTCCCTGGGTACCGGAGGAATAACTTCCTTTAATTCCATTGAAAAATAGGTTTTCAGTAAAGTTAAAAATTATTTTATTTTTTTTCGATAATAGGATGAAAGATAGCATCGGGATTATCGGCAAGCGAATAAACGAAATTTTTTACCGCTTCTGCCCAACCATCATTGCTAATACTGCGGTCAAACTGGTCATAACCGATAGGTTTGCCAAATGTTACTTTAAAAGTTTTATTCGTATGCTTAAAAAGTTCATCTGCTAAAAAAAGCATTTCAATATTGAATTTAATTCCTGTTTTTTTTCTAATATTCGAAAGATTATAAAAGAATTCGGAATTACGGCCACTGAAAAAAACCGGAATAATATTTCGTTGGAAATTCACTGCTTTGTGTATAAAATTTTTCTTCCATTCCATATCTATTACTTGTCCATTAATTTTACGGGAACATAATCCTGCAGGAAAAGTGAGCATTGGAACATCTGAAGCAAATGCTTCATCAATTGCAAGGGCAGCATTTTTACTGTGCCCGCCGTGTTTATTTATTGGAAGAAATATTGTTTCCAGATTTTTAATATTCATTAATATATCATTTACCAGCACCCTTACATCTCCAAGATGATCAGCAATGAGAACCATAAGTAAAATTCCGTCAAATCCACCCAGCGGATGATTAGAAACAAACAGATAACGTCGATTTAGAGGCACTTTATCGAGGCCGGTCACTTCAAAATGAATATTAAATCTTTTTATAGCAGCCCTTGCAAATTCAACTCCTGTTTTATTTCCGCTGATTTTCAAAAATTCATTAAGCTCTGCCTGGTGAACTACATGCTCGATATAGCGATAAAGAAAATGAGGTATTAATCTGGCTAATTTTGGATTTTTATCATAAAATACTTTCCTGACATTAAGTTCCATGATATAATAATTGTAATGAATCTTTCGAAAATCAGTTATGTTTTTTTAAATGTTTTTCCAAAAATTTTTCCATTGCATTGTAAAAATCGAAACGGTTTTCTTCATTATGGAAACCATGGCCTTCATTATCTTTAACCAAATATTCGACTTCAACACCTCGTTCTTTCATTGCCTTTACAATTTGATCGCTTTCGTTCTTGTTTACACGCGGATCATTTGTCCCCTGGGCAATTAATAACGGTGCCTTAATTTTATCGGCATGAAATACCGGTGAAATTTCATGGTACAAAGCACTATCATTTTCAGGATGACCCACCATTTCATATTGTACTTCAAGAAATGGTTTCCAATAAGGCGGAATTGTTTTCATTAAAGTATAAAGATTTGACACTCCAACGTAATCGATGCCACAGCAATATAAATCCGGGGTAAAACAAAGTCCGGCAAGCACGGCATAACCACCGTAACTTCCACCATAAATTGCAACTCTTTCGGGGTCGCATATCCCTTGTGTTTTCAACCACTCAACTCCATCAGTAATGTCGTTCTGCATGTTTTTACCCCATTGTTTAAAAGATAATTCCCAAAATTTACGGCCAAATCCGGTTGAACCCCTGTAATTCAATTGCAAAACTGCATATCCCCGGTTTGCAAGAAACTGAACTTCCGGGTCGTATCCCCATTCATCGCGTGCCCAGGGGCCACCATGAGGGTTAATTACCGCGGGCAGATTTTTGTGTTTTACATTTATTGGTAATGTTAAATAACCCTGAATAGTTAATCCATCACGGGAGATATATTTTACAGGCTTCATTTCAGCGAGATATTCTTCTTTTAACCAGGGACTAATATCCGTAATTTTCGATAATTTATCCTTGTTCAAGTCATAGAAATAATAAGACCCAAGAGTTCGATCACTATATGATCGTATTATAAATTTATCCTCAGCTTTGTTCGAGCTTGAAATAAAAAATTCATATTTCTCACCTAAATTCGAGTGTATTTTATCAAAAATCGTTTTGACAGTTTCATCCAAAAAAACATTTTTATGTTTCCAGGTAGTGTAAGAAATTTTAGTCAAAATCTTACGTTTCCTTGAATAGCTTAGCCCGGTCACATCAAAGTCATCGTCTTCAAATATTTTTTGTATTTCTTTACCACTTTGAAGGTCGAAAACCACAATCACTTTTTTGTCCCGGCCCAAATTGGAAGATGCATAAATATTTTTATTATCGAAAGTAAAAAAAAGGGGATCAACAGATTCTTTAAAATTCGTGGTAATAATAGTTTTGAAAATGTCTTTTTCTGTTTCTCTGAATAAAATACTTTCATCAGTGCCATCAACAGCCAAAGCCATTCTTAGCTTTCCTTCATGATCGGTAATCCAGCTTTGGATATTGCCGGGATTTTCAGCTAACATTTCCATTTCACCAGTAATAATATTGAGACGATATGGATCGAAAACTTCACGGTTGCGCTTATTCAAACCAATGATAACTTCATCTTCAATGTCTTCGAGATCGTCAATAATTCTGGTCCGTACACCATCGAAATCTGTCAGACAGACATAATCTGAACCATCAATATTTACAGCATAAAGTTTAAAGTTTTCATCTCCTCCATTATCTTTCAGGTATAAAATTCTTTTGTTATTGGCCCAAAAATAACCGCTTATATCACGGTCGGTTTCTGAGGTAATCTGACGTGACTGATCAGATCCGATTTCCTGTACAAATATATTCATCCGGTTTTTAACAGGAGAAGTAAATGCAAAACGATTGCCGTCTGGTGAAATTTGAAATGACGCTTTTTCATGATTACGGAAGAAATCTTTTAATGGTATTTTAGGAATTTTCATTATAAAAACCTTTTTTCAATTAAGAAAATATAACAATTAAAATGAATTTTGTTTCTTAACAATAAAGAATTTATGAATTTGAATTATTATTAACACTAAAATGCTAATTAGTGTTAATCCTTTTTTTCTTAAAAAATTCGTTCAATAGACTTGAACATTCTGATTCAAGGATTCCACTATCAACAGTTGTTTTAGGATGAAAAAATGGTTGCTTAATTAATGAGTAACCTCTTTTAATATCTTTAGCAGAAAATACAACCCGTGATATTTGTGACCAAAATACTGCACCAGCGCACATAACGCATGGCTCCAATGTAACATATAAAGTACAATCTGTTAAATATTTTCCGCCAATTGTATTGGCAGCTGCAGTAAAGGCTTGCATCTCTGCATGTGCAGTAACATCACATAGAGTTTCAGTCATGTTGTGCGCGCGGGCAATAATCCGGTTGTTGCAAACAATAACTGCCCCAATGGGCACCTCGTCTTTTTCAAAAGCTTTTTTGGCCTCCTTTAATGCTTCTTTCATGAAATACTCATCATTTATTAACATAAGGATTGAAATTTGTTAATTTTTGACGATTGAAAGATAATTAGAAAGTTCATAAATTCTATGTTAAACCTATATATTTGTATTTAATTATTTACAATAAATATTTTATGCAACAATTGTCAAATTACCACTGCCATACAAAATTTTCTGATGGGGCAGATCTTCCGGAAGATTTTGTTAAAAGAGCAATTGAGTTAAACATGCATTCTATCGGGTTCTCTGAACACGGTCCCGTACCATTTCAAACTTCATGGAATATAAAAGCCGACCGGATAAATGAATTTATTACAGAAATAAGAAGGCTTAAAAATATATATTCCGAAAAAATTGAAATTTATTTTGGACTGGAAATCGATTTCATATCGAAACTTAATGAAGAAATTCTTCAATCAATCCGGATTGAAAGGTTGAATTATACCATCGGTTCTATTCATTTTTTAGGATTTTTATCCGATGGTAAACCATGGAATACTGATGGCCCGGAGGTTTTATTCGACCAAGGTTTTAAAGAAGTATTTCAAAACGATGGTAAAAAACTTATTGAAAATTATTATGGTGATATTATCAATATGATTTATGGTTTTAAACCAGATATTATAGGGCATATTGACAAGATAAAACTTCATAATGACGGCGATAAATATTTTTCTGAGGAATCGGACTATTACAAAAAAGCTGTATTAAATGTACTTGACGAAATAAAAAGGGCTGGTTGTATTGTCGAATTTAATACGCGCGGGCTTTACAAACATAAGAACAAACAACCTTATCCCTCGTTGTGGATGTTAAAAGAAATGCACCAAAGAAATATCCGGGTAATTATAAGTTCGGATTGTCACTTAATTAATGAGCTTGTCCAGGAATTTCCGGCAGCAATTAAACTACTTAAAGAAGCAGGCTATAAAACCCTATGGCAGCTTGAAAAAGGAAAATGGAAAGAAGTGGCCTTGAGTTAAAACCAATAATAAAAAAAATCTTGTATTAATGAAAAAAACGCACTACAGGACACACAATTGCGGTGAACTAACTATTAAAGATGTTGGACAGAATGTGACTCTCAGCGGATGGGTGCAGCGTTCGCGTGGTTTAGGGGGAATGACATTTATCGATTTACGCGACAGATATGGAATTACTCAGCTGACTTTTAATCTTGAAAAAGATAAAGATTTATGTTATGATGCCAGGTTATTGGGTCGGGAATATGTTATCAAGGCTGAAGGAAAGGTTGTTGAACGTGAAAATAAAAACCCTAAAATACCTACCGGCGAAATTGAAATAATAGTTGCAAGTTTTGAAATTTTAAATCCTTCAGAAGTTCCACCATTCACTATTGAAGATATTTCAGATGGTGGGGATGAATTGCGCATGAAATACCGCTATCTCGATTTACGTCGCAATCCATTAAAACAAAATTTACTTCTCCGGCACAGGTTAGCCCAGGAAACACGAAAATATCTCGATTCACAAAATTTTATTGAAGTTGAAACACCAGTTTTAATAAAATCCACACCTGAAGGTGCACGCGATTTCGTTGTACCTTCACGCATGAACCAGGGACAGTTTTATGCATTGCCACAATCGCCACAAACATTTAAGCAAATTCTTATGGTTGCAGGTTACGACCGGTATTTCCAACTTGTAAAATGTTTTCGTGACGAAGATCTGCGTGCCGACCGCCAGCCGGAATTTACCCAGATAGATTGCGAAATGTCCTTCGTCGATAGGGATGATGTAATTGATACTTTCGAGGGACTTATTAAAAATCTTTTTAAAGTTTTAAAAAGTGTTGAATTTAAAGAGCCGTTTACTAAAATGTCTTTCGATGAAGCCATGGCCAATTATGGCTCAGACAAACCTGATTTAAGGTTTGACATGAAGTTTACAGATATAACCAAATTTGTAAAAGGTAAAGGTTTTGGCATTTTTGATAATGCTGAATATATTGGAGGAATATGTGCAAATAATTGTTCGGAATATTCGCGAAAGGAACTCGATGCATTGACTGATTTTGTCAAGCGCCCTCAAATTGGAGCATCCGGACTTATTTATGTAAAATTCAATTCTGACGGAACCTTAAAATCAAGTGTGGATAAATTTTATACTTCTGCAGAGCTTGAAAACTGGGTAGAATTTTTTAACGCCAAACCGGGAGATTTAATGCTTATTTTGGCAGGCGAAAGAACAAAGACATTAAAAGCGCTTTGCGAATTGCGCCTCGAAATGGGTAACCGGCTTGAATTGCGTGATCCAAATAAATTTGTTCCTTTATGGGTTAATGATTTTCCATTGCTGGAGTGGAATGAAGAAAGCAAACGATGGTTTGCCATGCACCACCCATTTACTTCTCCGGTTCAGGAGGACATACCTTTGTTTGATTCCGATCCCGGGAAAATTCGGGCCAAGGCTTACGACCTTGTAATTAATGGTGTGGAAATTGGCGGTGGTTCTATCCGTATCCATAATAAGGGATTGCAGCAAAAAATGTTCGATACACTTGGTTTTACATCTGAACAGTCCGAGTACCAATTCGGCTTCCTGATGAATGCTTTTCGATATGGCGCACCGCCTCACGGAGGTATTGCATTTGGATTTGATCGTCTATGTGCGATGTTTGCTGGCCTGGATAGTATCCGCGATATTATCGCTTTCCCTAAAAACAATTCCGGCCGTGATGTTATGATCGATTCACCTGCAAATATAAGTCAGGAACAATTGGATGAGTTGAACATTATTATTGCCAACAAACTATATTTAGTAGTTCAAGATGAAAAAACAGATAGAAATATTCGAAAAATCTTAAGTCTTACAACCGAAAATGAGTACTTTTTTAGTGAGAACTATGAGGAAAATGCAACCCTTAACCATTTTAAAAATATTTCACTTTTATCAATCGATAAAAACACCTCATCTTCGATAATCACATATATTTTAAAGTCATTTCCTCTTGTAAAAACAATAGTATGTTTTGAAAATTCTGTATTCGAAAAATTAAGCGGCTTTAAAAATGTTGAATTAGTGAAAGAGCTAGATGATATTGAAAAACTTAAAAAATTGATACAAATAATTGAGAAAACTTTTAATTTAACTTGATATTATTGAAATTTTTACATCATCTATAAATACATGATTAATCCCGTTAGGGATGATATATTGGTAGCAACAAATTTCGAAAAATCTTGAGTTCCGTTAGGAACGACATAATATTCAAATGCCAAATACCTACACTCAAATCCATATTCATACTATTTTTTGCGTTCAAAGCAGAGAATGCCTAATCCAGGAAAATTGGAAAAATGAATTATACAAATACATTTCAGGTATCATAAATGCTAATGGTCATAAGCCTATTTCAATTAACGGAATGCCTGATCATGTTCATATCTTATTTGGTTTGAGACCATCACAATCTTTATCAGATTTAATTCAGGATATTAAAAGCAACTCATCAAAATGGATAAATAAAAAACGATTTATATTAAGCAGATTTTCATGGCAGGAAGGTTTCGGTGCCTTTTCATATGGTAAATCCCAATTGTCAGATGTTATAAAATATATTAATAATCAGGAAGAACATCATAAAAAAAGATCTTTTATAGATGAATATCGGGAATTATTAAATTTGTTTGATGTTCCATATGATGATAAATATATCTTCAAGCCTATTTAATAATATGTCATGCCTATGGCACTCTAATTTCTTTAAACCCATTTCTACCAATATTTCATCCCTAACGGGACTATAATAAATCATATTGGAAATAAAATCTTCAAATCATGTTTAATTGTGGAATATTGCTTGTCTAAAGGAATTTCTAAATCGCTCAAAACTTTTTTTGGAATCATTATCTTTTCGATTAAAAAACAAAGACGGATTATGTCCCGTCTCTTTATTTAAGGTATTTATGTTTTGTTGTTATTTAGAAAAGTGTTGGCATTGCTGCACTAAATGGAATTGAAATCCGGTTCAATTCATTTTTGCGGTAAACATAAACCAGTCCGTAATCTTCACTTTTATCACGTCGAATATCTTCAGGAAGGTTATGATAAGTAAGCTCTACTTCATCCCATACATGTGCAATAATATCATCTGCAGTTTTACGCAATTCAGACAATTCGATGATATAACGTGAAGTACTTTTTTTCATGGTTTTATGAGAATGGTAGGCATCTTTGAACTGTTCATATCGAACTTTAACAAGAGCAATAGAGGGATTAGTTACAGGAGACATACCTTTCTTTACTCTTTCCTGTTCGCCGTTGATTATTAATTCTCCCCATTTCAAAACTGATTCTTCTGTAGTAAGCGATGGCAAACGTTTATCATGTTCGTTCATTCCGTAAAAAGACCTGATAGAAGAAGGTTGTTCCCCACGTTGAATAGCCATATTCAAAACCTGAATAAAATGGGAGATATACAATCTTGCCCTCTGCAAATGAATATGATATTCTTTACTTCTTTTTACCTGGCTTGCAAAGGTAAACCTGCTTTCAGCTACACTTTTTTCAAAAGAAGGCAAAAATGATTGCACTTTCTGGTAAGTACTTTGAGAAAATGCCAATTTAAATGGTGGCAGTTCTTTTGCTTTTTCGTAAGCAGTTTTTAGCGCTTTCAATCTTGCAGTATCAGTATTTGGGAGGCGTCTATATGGCATAATAAATAAGATTAGATTGTTGATAAGTTGTTGATAACTTTTCCCCGTCTGCGAATATAAATAAATAATTAGAAATTTCAAGGGTATTCGTAAAATATTTTTGACATTATTACTTGAAAATGAAATATTTAATAGCTGAAAGTTATTTTCTTTTTCGGTTGGTACTTCTTGAAATTCAATTTTCATAAGCTTTATATAATTTTCAGATGTTTCGGTTACATCTAAATAAAGTTTATGTTGAAACCTAAAAAAAATATCAAAAAGTATCCTAACTTTCGTTTAAAATTACCTTATGTTTTCTGTTAATACTTACATTAAAAGAAGAGAAAAATTAAAAAAGAAATTTTCAAACGGGATAATTTTATTTCCTGGCAATGGTGAAGTCCCATTTAACTATAGGGCTAATACTTATCGATTTCGTCAGGATAGTAATTTTATATATTTCTTTGGATTGGACTTGCCAAACCTGGCGGCAATTATTGATGTTGATAATAATAAAGAAATAATTTTCGGTAATGATCCGGATCAGGATGAGTTAATTTGGAGCGGCTTGCAAATTACAATTTCTGAATTGGCTAAAAAATCCGGAATAAACTCAACCTTTCCATTTATTAAACTGTTAGAATTTATTAAAACAGCTATTGCAAAAGGCAGAAAAATTCATTTTGCCCCGGTTTACAGAAGCGAAGTTTTAATTCAGTTATCAAATATTTTTAATTCCAAGCCTGACGAAATTAATAAGAACTTTTCTGAAGAATTAATTCATAAAATAATTGAACTACGTAGTACAAAAGATGAAGAAGAGATACTTGAAATTGAACAAATGATAGAAGTTGCATGGAAAATGCATACTACGGCAATGAAAATGGCAAAGCCTGGTATACCTGAACGTGAAATAGCAGGATTTATTGAAGGCATTTGCCTTTCATTCAGCAATGATGTGTCTTTTCCAATAATTTGCAGTGTAAGAGGTGAAATTCTGCATAATCCGTATTTTCTGAATACCCTTAAAGAAGGACAATTGCTGCTTGTTGATGCCGGGGCTGAATCTCTGAACCACTATGCCAGTGATATTACCCGCACTATTCCGGTCGGTGGAAAATTTAATACTTTACAGCGAGATATTTATGAAATAGTTTTAAATGCCAATTTGAAAGTCATTGATATTGCCAGACCCGGATTATCTTTTCATGAGGCTCATATTGCTGCTGCACGAATCATAGCCAATGGACTTAAGGATACCGGTATAATGAAAGGAAATGTCGATGATGCAGTAAACGCTGGTGCTCATACATTATTTTTTCCTCATGGTTTAGGTCATATGTTAGGTCTCGATGCTCATGATATGGAAAGTTTAGGTGAAAATAACGTTGGTTATAATAAAGAATTTATCAGGAGCAACCAATTTGGTTTATCCAATTTAAGAATGGCGCGTAAATTGGAGCAAAATTTTGTTATAACTGACGAACCCGGGATTTATTTTATTCCTTCATTGATCGATATATGGAAAGCTGAAAAAAAATGCAAAGAATTTATCAATTATGAAGAGATAGAAAATTTCAAAAATTTTGGAGGAATAAGAATCGAAGACGATTTACTAATTACTCAAAACGGTTGCAAGGTGCTGGGTAAACCTATTCCAAAAACTATTCGGGAAATAGAAGATACCTGTCAATCATAATAAAGAAAATAGGTTTTATATAATAAATTTATTTTCATTTTATTCATTTTTATAAGACTCTTAAAGAAATTATTTTATTCTTAAAACTTTTTTTCACTTTAAGTATAAAGAAAACCTTATTATCTAATATTAAAGTTGTTGGGGAAAATAGCTATTTATTCTTATTTTTACATATGTAAGGCATGATGTTGAATAATTAATGGCCAGTTATTATGGTGCCGGAAGAATTGGAAAAAAGTTTATCCTCTCTTGAAGAGGAACTAAATAATTACAGGGAACAGGAAAAAATTAATAAATCTCTTAACAATAAATTAATTGCTGGTATTATTTTACTGAAAAACAATTATGTTATATCAGCAAATGATAAAGTCTTAACTTTTCTCAACTTCTCTCACAACGATTTAATTGGCCTGAAATTATTAGATATTTGCCCAATAAAGCAACCTAACGGAAGGCCTTCATTCGAAATATTGGACGATGCTTTACTTTTAGCGAATAATCAGGTCATTGAAATTAAAGGCTGGCAATTTGAGGCCAACAGATACATAACTTTTGAGTTATATATTTCAAGTATTAAAAATCAGAAGGACATTTATTCACAGGTAGAAATATATGAATCGGTTCAAAAAAAATCAATTACAAGAAAACTTAAAGAAAAGAACAAAGTCATTGAATCATTAAGTGAAGAGAGGGAAAGCCTGAACGAAGAACTTAGGGCGACACTCGATGAATTGGTAGAAGTGAACAAGCAATTAACCGAAAGTGAAACCTGGAATAAATCAATTGTAAATAACATCCCGCTTGGTTTAATGGTTATTAATAAATACCAAATAGAATATGTAAATGAAAAACTATCCCGGATAATGGGTTACTCAGTTAAGGAAATGGAAGGAAAATCGATTAATGATTATGCTTTACCTGAAGAACTTGCAAAAATCAAAGAATTTTATGATAAAAAAATAAATACCGGTTCTTCAACCAGTATAGAATTATGGAAAACAACTAAAGATGGGATAAAGGTATTCCTACGTAATCAATATGTCAAGCTTAATGAAAAAAGATGGATGATCATTACAACCGATCTCACCGATGAAAAGATTAAAGAAACTCAAATAATTGCTTCTCAGGAAAGGCTCGAATTTGCTATCGAAGCCAATGAATCTGTTATTTGGGATATTGACCTGTCTAATGAATCAAGCAGGTACGGTGATAATTTCGGAAAAATGTTCGGTTATGAACCCGGAGATCTTGCAATAGATAATAATATGTGGCAGGAATTGACTCATCCCGACGATTTACCTTTTGTATCGAAAGAACTAAACAGGCACTTTATCGGAGAGGTTCCTTTTTATGAATCGGAATGCAGGATAAAAACTAAAAAAGGCGATTGGAAGTGGGTTTTAACGCGGGGCAAAGTATTTAAATTTGATAAAACCGGAAAACCTTCGAGGTTCATTGGCATGTTTATAGATATTTCAAAACGCAAGAAAATTGAACAAGAACTCATTGAATCTGAAAGTCGTTTCAGATCGATTGTCACCAATACTCCTGTCGTATTTTTTTCTATTAATAATAAAGGATTTTTTACATTACTTGAAGGCAAAGAAATTTCAAAATTTATTTCATTTCCCGGGAATGTTGTAGGTGCCCATTTCACAGAGGTTTATAAAGAAAATCCGAAATTCTTGTCACTCGTAAACAAAGCTTTGACAGGAGATTCAATTTCGGATATTATTAATGTAGGGTCTTATTTTTTCGAAACACATTTGTCTCCTGTTTATGATGAAAAAGGTATAATTAAGGCAATTGCTGGAGTTTCAAATGATATTACTGATGAACAGTTGGCGGAAGAAAACCTGCGTTTCTCGGAAGAAAAATTTTCAAAAGCATTTAATACCAGTGTCGATAGTATTTTAATTACAAACCTCACGGATAACAGGATAGTCGATGTCAATCATGGGTTCTTAATAAATACCGGTTTTAAAAAAGAAGATGTAATTGGCAAAACTACTGTTCAACTTAATATTGGACTTAACCACGAAAATCAGCTTGACAAGGTGGCGCAGTTGCTTAAAGAAAATAATAAAGTTCAGAATTTTGAAATTATTTGGAAACTACCTTCGAAAGAATTGCTCAATTGTTTATTATCTGCCGAAATTATAAAAATTAAAGATTGGCAATATGTCATTTATACAATTCACGATATTACAAAAATACGGCTTGCCGAAGAAAAACTAAAACATAGCGAAGAAAGGTTCAGGGCAATTATTCAATATTTATCCGATATTATTTTAGTTGTGGATGATAAAATGAATATATTATATGAATCGCCGTCAGTCTCAAGATTATTTGGTTATGAACCAGGGTTTTTAATTGGCAAGAATGGTTTTGATATAATTTTTCCTGATGATAAAGATTTAGTTCAAAAGGAATTTCGAAATTTAATTGAAAAAACAAATGATTTTATGCCCACAGAAATGCGGGTGAGACATAAAAATGGAAATTGGGTGTATCTTGAAGTATTAGGGGAAAATCTCAGTGAACATCCTGCAGTTGGGGGAATTCTTATAACTGCCAGGAATATTACCGAGCGTAAAGAAAGTTATTTACAACTTTCCCTTTATCGAGATCAATTGGAATCACTGGTAAAAAAACGTACAGAAGAAATTGAACAGATCAACGCAGAACTTATTGCTATAAATGAAGAATTAAAAGCAACAAACGAAGAACTAGCTGATAAAATAGATAAATTAAATGAAGAAATCAAAAAACGAATTGAAGCTCAGATTTTACTTGAAATAAGCGAGAATAAATTCCGGAGTTTTATAGAACAATCCACTGAAGGGATCACCCTTATAGATGAATCGGGTAAAATTGTCGACTGGAACAAAGGAATGGAATCTATTTTCAGGATAAGTCGTGAAGAGATTATCAACACCTATGCATGGGAGTTTGATTACCGCTTTATTCCGGAAAAACGAAAATCACCTGAAATATTTGAGGAGTTAAAAAGTTCCATTATGGATTATCTTTCAAATATCAATAAAACCAACGTAATGACTGTAGAAGGTTTATACATGACAATGGAATTAAAACAAAAATATCTGAATGTAACTATTTTCCCAGTTATAACTTCAAATAGAAAATATGTAGGCCGAATTTTCAGGGATGTTACGGGTATTCGAAGAGCTCAGGCAGAAATTCAGAAACAATCGGAAGAATTGAAATTAATAAATGAAAATCTTGAACAACAAAAATCACAACTCGAAAAAACACTTCTTGAACTTAAAAAAGCGCAGGTACAGTTAATTCAATCAGAAAAAATGGCTTCATTGGGTATATTAACAGCTGGTGTTGCACATGAAATTAATAATCCTATTAATTATATAAATACTGCCTTAGAAGGATTGAAAATCACATTGAACGATTTGTTGCAAATTTACAGTAAATATGAAGATATCAATGTTGATAATATTGCCTCTAAACTTAAGGAAGTAAATAAACTAAAGACAAAACTCGATTATCCTTTACTCCAGGAGGGTATAAAAGTTTTGTTTAATAATACCCAAACAGGAATCGAACATATCACTGAGATAATTAAAAGCCTCCGTTCATTTGCAAGGGTCGAGGTAAATGAACTTAAGACAGCAAATATTAATGAACTTCTTGACACAACTTTAATAATGTTGCAAAATCAGTATAAAAACCGTATTGAGATCATTAAAAAATACAGTAAGCTTCCATCAATAAATTGTTATTCCGGAAAACTGAACCAGGTTTTTATGAATATTCTTTCGAATGCAATCCAGGCAATTAGTTATAAAGGAACGATATCTATTGCGACATATACTGATCCTGAAAAATCAAATTTGTCTATATCTATTGCTGATTCGGGTATTGGAATTGAAGATGATATTAAAGAAAAAATTTTTGAACCCTTTTTTACAACTAAAGAAGCAGGCAAAGGAACTGGCCTTGGCCTTTCAATTACCTATGGCATTATTCAGCAACATCATGGAAATATTGAAGTAAAAAGTATTCCCGGGATTGGCACAGAGTTTATCATTACACTTCCAATGAACCTAAAATAAACCCAAAAAAATACTATTATGGAACCTGTAATTATTGAACCAATTTTACACGTAGATGATAAAAAAGAAAACCTGATGGGTTTTAATTATGTTTTACAACGTGATTTTCAGATTTTCTTTCCTTTACCAGTGAATAAAGGATTATATGTCAAATTGCCCGGAATTAATTGTTTGAAAGTAACACGTATAAAAGAAAAAAACTAAACCTTCCTGTGAGGGCAGGAACATCTTATACTATGCAGGCAAACTAACAGAAAATTATTAATGCAGATTGCGACAACTATATTGATAGACCTTATAAAATTGAAGATATTTTTTCTTTAATCAGTACTTATATTGTTTCAAAATGAAATCGCAGGAATTAAAAAATACTATACTTTACATAGATGATGAACAGGCAAACTTAGACGGATTCAAATTCAATTTCCGTAAAGATTTCAATATTTATTTAGCCAATACAGTTCAAAAGGCTTTCGAGATTATAAATAAAAATAAAATTAAAGTAGTAATCTCAGATAACAGAATGCCGGATATGATGGGTACGGAATTTTTTGAAGTACTTTCAATTTCTCACCCAGATATTATAAGAATTCTGGTTACTGCTTATGCCGATACCGAAGCTGTTATGCAGGCAATAAATAAAGGTAAGGTTTATCGTTTTATAACTAAACCCTGGAACAAAGATGAATTAAAAGTCACTATAGACAATGCATTTGAATCATACAATCTTAAATATAGGAATAATGAGCTTATTCAGGATCTTACAAATAAAAACAAGGAACTGGAAGAACTTAACTTTCGATTGATGATTGAAGTTGCAGAGCGTTCTAAAGCTGAAGAGGAACTTGCACTTCATCGAAACAATCTTCAATTGCTTGTAAAACAAAGAACAGAAGAAATTGATAAAATTAACAGGGACCTTGCATTTGCCAATCATGAATTAATTGCTGTAAACGAAGAACTAAATGCAATAAACGAAGAGCTGGAATCGGCAAATAATAAATTAAGCCATGAGATTCAGGTTCGCAACAAAGTGCAGGATTTATTAGCTGAAAGCGAAAATAAATATAGAGGCCTTATTGAACAGTCTTCTGAAGGAATTATGATTATTAACCTGGAAGGGCATATCATAGAATGTAATAAAGCCGTAGGAAATATTTTTGAGGTCGATTATAAGGAAATTATAAATACTTTCTCATGGGATTTTGACCAACGTTATGCATTGGAAGCAGATAAAAAAGATGAAATAAAAGATAAAAATAAAAAGTTGTTTTATAATTATATACTGGAACTTGATCAAAATAAAACAATTTCAATGGAGGGCTACCAGGAAACTTCGAAAGGAAATATCAAATATATTGTTACAGTTTTGTTTTCTGTAATTACGCCAAGAGGCAAATTTATTGGTAAAATATTCAGGGATTTTACAGATAAAAAAAATATTGAAAATTCATTAAGGCTTTACCAGGAAGAACTTGAAGAAATTGTAAAGGAACGTACAGCGCAGTTGAAAGAAAGCGAACAACGCTTGAGAACTATCAGTGACAATATGCCTGGTGGAGCAATATTCCATGGTTATACAGATCATACCCGGAAAAACCATCTTATTTATGCAAGCGCGATCAGTATTCAGATCAGTGGAATTGCCTATGAGAAATTAATTGAAAATATCGGTTTGTTCATTGCTAAGATCCACCCCTTAGATATTACAAGGTTTAATGAAATTTGGGAAAAAAGTCTAAAAAGCCTTGAGGTAATGGATATTGAAATTCGTTATTCAAGGAGTCAAACAGAGATATTATGGTTGCAAATTCGAACCATGTTCAAAAAAGGGGCGGATAATAATATCTGGTGGGATGGATATGTAATAGACATTACAAAAAGAAAACTCACCGAAAAAGCTGCGCAGGAAAGGGATAGTGTTATAAATAATATCCAGGAAGGGATTGCTGCAAAAACAGGCGAAAAACTTTTTGAAACCGTTGTATTAAAATTGTCTGAAACCCTAAATGCCGATTACACATTTATTGGTGAAATTGTTGGCGATTCAAAAGAAATTATCAGCACGATAGCTTTCAGCGATAACCTGAAAATTATTCCAAATATTGAATATAAAATAATTAATACGCCAAGTTCAAATATTTTAAAACAAAAAGTTTATTCCTGTTCAAACAATATCAGGACACTTTTTCCGGATGACAATGTTTTAAAAAACTTTCAGATTGAGGGGTATATTGGAGTTGCACTTTTCGATTCTCATGAAGTACCAATAGGAGTGATGATATCATTATTTACACTTCCGCTTGAAGACACATTATTTGCAGGGCAAATGCTTAAGATATTTTCGGCAAGGGTTGGGGCAGAAATTGAGAGAATAAGAGCAAATTCGGAATTGAAAGAAAGAGAAGAAAGATTCCGCACTCTTTTCGAACTTACACCAAATATGATGCTTATATCAAAGGTCGAAGGTACAATTCTCGAATGCAATTCTGCCTTTGAACGAATATCGGAATTTTCAAGAAGTGAAATAATAGGGAAGTCCCCTATTGACTTTAACCTTTGGTCTAAAGAATATCATCAAAAAATCTATAATATCTTCAATATTGAAGGGCGGGTAAGGAATATTGAAATTTCATTTGCAACAAAAAAAGGACAGGTTCATTATGCGTTATTGTCTCTTGAACCAGTTATCATTCATGGGGAAACAACCATAATATCAACAATTACCGATATTTCCGAACGTAAAAAATCGGAAGAAGCTATTCAGCAATATTCCGATATTGCCCAAAATATGCAGGTAGCACTTATTGTCTTTTATCTGGAAGATCAAAATGAACCCGACTCGATGATTATTGTTAAAGTAAATCCGGCAGCTGAGAAAATAATGAAAATAAAAGCAGATGAACTTGTTGGTAATAAAATTTTTAAGATTTTCCCTGTCCTGAAAAAGTACAACATTGATAGAATTTTATCTGAAGTAATAATAACCGGGACACCTTATGAGAATGAAGAATTCAGGTATTTTATGGAATCAGGCGATGTTTTATTCTTTTCTGCAAAAGCTTTTAAAATGCCAAATTATCACGTTGGCGTTCTTTTCGAAGATATTACCCAAAGAAAGAAAGTGGAACATGCCGTAAAAGAAAATGAGGAGAGATATCATGCCTTATTTGATAAATCTCCGAATGGTATACATCTTGTCGGAACAAACGGTGAATTTGCAGGTAAACTAGTTTCTGCAAATCCAAAAGTCATTGAAATGTTGGGATATGAAGAAAGTGAATTAATTGGAATGTCCATAGATTCAATAATTCGTGATTTTGATTTAGACGACAAGGTAAAATGGACTGAAAAACTAATGAAAGGTGAAACTATAAATTACGAAACAAATTTTTATTGTAAAAATAACAGCTATTTCCCTGTAGAGGTTACTGCAAGTATCATAAGTATTGAAGATCAACTTTATATTTTAGGAATCGATCGGGATATATCTGAACGAAAATTAATGGAAGGTGCACTTCGCGAAAGTGAGCGTAAACTTCTTAATATATTTAATAGTAGCAGCGATGGTATTTTGATCACCGATTTTAATTTAAATATCCTGGATGTAAACAAAACTTTGTTGAATATCATTGGATATGAAAGTTTTGAATTATTGGCCAAACAACCCATCGAAATTATTTTGCCTGAATATCGCGGATTAATTGATGAAAGAATTATAAATATGGAAGTAGGTGAAAGGTTGCCAAGTATAGAAATTGAAATTTCTCATAAAAATAATCATGTTATTCCTGTTGAAATAAATAGCAGAATAATTTCTCATGGAGGTAAACCATCAATACTCGCTATCATTCGCGATATTACCGATCGCAAAGAAATGGAAAAGAAATTGTTTGAAACAATAATTAATACAGAAGAAAAGGAAAGGGAACGTTTTGCCGGTGATTTACATGATGAAGTTGGTCCATTACTTTCAAGCCTTAAAATGTATATATCACTAATTGCTGAAACAGAAGATAAAAAAAAGAAACAATATATTATACCGCAGATTCAGACACTTATAAAAGAAGCTATTACTTCTGTTAGGGAAATTTCGAACGACTTAAGTCCTCATGTACTTAACAATTATGGATGCGTTGCTGCGATAAACTCTTTTCTGGGACTAAAGCGTGACTTTTTAAATATTACATTCAGTCAGAATCTTGAAAACAGAAGATTTGAACAGATCATTGAAGTAGTGCTTTACAGAATAATCAAAGAATTAGTTAATAATACTATTAAACATGCAAAAGCTTCTACAATTGAAATAAAATTATATGAAGAAGATACATTTATAAAACTGCATTTTTTTGACAACGGAATAGGATTTGATATCAATGAAACAGTCGGAAACACAGCCGGAAGTATTGGCCTGCTTAATATAATGAGCCGAATAAAAACTGTTAATGGGAAATCAAAAATTTCCACTGCCCAAGGCCAGGGATTTACTTTTGAACTCTTTATTCCCCTGGAAAAAACATAAAATATTTATTGAATAATTATTCTATCCTTATATAATACATTATTTATTCTTAACAAATATAATCCTTTGGGCATGGATGTCAAATCAAGTTCAGTGTTACATTGATTATTAACATCGAGATAGTAATCTTTCAGGCAAATCCGAATTCCTAAAATGTCAAAAACTTCTATTGTCATTTTTTTGGTCGAGGAATTATAATAATCTATATTTAATTTCCCTTTATTTGGATTTGGAAATATATTGAGCCTGACGGTATTATTTTGAGCTTCCGGATTATTGGAATTTATCGATGGCATTTCAATATTATTATTTTGCAGGTTTAAATTATTATTGTCTGCAATTACCGGAGCACTTCCCCCTACTAATAGATGGACAATAACACTGGTTGTAGTTGAATTTGAACAATTGTTCGCATCTGTTACATGAAGAATATAAATTCCAGACATGGTTGCTGAATCCGCATGATTTGAAACAACAGGGTTTTGTATTGAACTGGTAAAGCCATTTGGACCTGTCCATGAATAAAGCGACATTAAATTGGGATTACCGAATAAATCTAAAGCACCGCCTTCATAAACAGGTGCATTATAAGATGCAGTAGGAACAGGCAATATGTTAACAATAACCCTTGTTACAACTGTATTTGAACAACCTCTAATATCTGTTACTCTAAGTGTATAATTCCCTGCCATGCCTGTTGTAGCGCTTGCAGATACTGTTGGGTTTTGTAGAGAACTTCTGTAACTTAAGGGACCAGTCCATGAAAAAGTAGTCATTGAATCCGGGCCTCCGGATAAAGCAAGAGTGGATCCTACACAAACAGGTCCATTATTTGTTGCTATTGGAATTGGATATATTGTAACTACCGTAGTTGCAGTGTTTGAACAACCATTTACATTGGTCACTTTTAATGTATAGGTTCCTGCCATAATACTTGTCGCATGGGATGAAACCACAGGGCTTTGTAATGAACTCTTATAATTGTTTGGACCTGTCCAGGAATAGGAACTCATGCCATCTGGTCCACCAGTTAAACTAAGAGTAGTCCCTGCGCAAACAGGGCCATTATTAGAAGCTGTTGGAGTTGATGGTGAAGGATTCACTATGACAATGGTTGATGCTGATTTTGTGCACCCTCTGGAATTTGAAGCAGTAAGTGTATATGTACCGGCCATAGCCATTGTTGCATTTATAGAAACCGTTGGGCTTTGTACATTACTTGTAAAACCATTGGGTCCTGTCCATGAATAAGATGTCATGCCTCCAGGTCCACCTGTGAGTTTAAGAGTGGTACCGGTACACACAGGGCCATTGTTAGTGGCTGTTGTGACAGGCAAAGCATATATAGTAACAGTTGTTGTTTTAGATTTTGAACAACCA
>Ga0265323_10000246_pt1 | contig 31656 bp, 28 predicted proteins | sample 41225metaG_FD_193580 | JGI IMG/M metagenome (GOLD analysis project Ga0265323, IMG submission 193580) | Rhizosphere microbial communities from Carex aquatilis grown in University of Washington, Seatle, WA, United States - 4-12-25 metaG | ecosystem: Host-associated > Plants > Roots > Rhizosphere...
CCTGCCGACAACGTTCAATGCGCTCCGGCAGGACGGCATCAACCAGTTCGACGCTTCCATCCTGAAGCGGTTCCGCATCGACGAGCGGCGGCTCTTCGAGCTTCGCGGCGAGTTTTACAACCTGCCCAACCACGCCGTGTTCGCGGCTCCCAACGTGACCGCGAGCAGCTCGGGATTTGGCACCATCACCGCCACCTCGAACCTGGCCCGCACGGTCCAGCTCGTGGCCCGGCTCTACTGGTAGGCGTACTCCGCATTCCCCGCCAGCGGCCAGTTCCCCCGGCACCCAGCCGGGGGGCTGGCCGTATGGCATCCCACCTGCACTCATTCGGCATTCGCCGTCATTTTCAACGGATTGAGGATGGTCATGTCGCGTCTAGACGCAGGAGTGGGGGATATTGCCCACAAGGGTTCGTATCGGACTCACGCTTTTCTGGCTGGATTGAGCGAGGCGCAAGTCGAGCGGGTGCAATCGCTGGGCGAGGAAGTGACGTTTCCGGAAGGCGAATTGGTTCTGGACAACGGGCAGCGGTCCACGTGCTGTTACCTGGTTTTGAGCGGCAGTGTGGCTGTGGCATTGGCTACAGCGCGGCTGACGGTTTGCGTGCAGGTGGTGGGCGCGGGGGGGATTTTCGGCTGGTCAGCGCTGCTGCAGGGGCAGGATACCATGTTTCAGGTGCGCGCCCGGGAACGGACCACGGCGCTGCGGATCGAGGGAAGCGCCTTGTCCCGGTGTTGCCGGGAGGACCCGGAACTGGGCGTGGAGCTGCTGCACCGCGTGCTGCGGGTGGTATCGGAACGCGTACGGGCCACCGAGACGGTTTTTGCCGAATGGTGCGGCGTGCGCATTTCCGGATAGCTGGAAGCAGTACCTGCGCGGGGAACAACTAACAAAGGTGAGGCAACCAAGGTCAGTCTTTTCCCCGGCCGCGCCCGGTGGTACCTTTCCCGTAACGTTCCTTTCTTAGCTATCGGGCTCGCCGGTCAGCGAGAGATTCGGCGAGCCCACCCGGAAAGTCTCCTCAGGACATGCCCAGCCGTTCCGCGGCTGGGCATGCCGTACGAAAGGCCCATATCGTCAGTACCCTAGAGGCGGTGGGTTTACACCGCTTTGTGCCGCTGGGATACAACTACATGGTGTCCAGCTTCGCCGGATTCCAGTATAGGGACGATCGGGCGCTGGTCCGTAACCCGATGCATAATGTGTAGGTTCCGGCCGCTGGGTGTGCCGGGCGTTGCGGGCCTCCAGGAGAACCAGCCAAAAAGGTCCGCTTTTGTTTTTGTAAGAAATGTGAGACTCTGGAAGCAGTCAGACACCAGTAGATGCAGCTCCAGACCGAAATCCACGGTCTTGAGCGGGAAGGCACCATGCTTCCACAATTCTTGCTGCCGGAAACCACAATCCGCGAGGCCGGCTCCGGGCCTAATTTGCTTCTGGGTGACCAGGAGAGCGGAACGCTGATTCTGACTCTTGGCATCACGCGAATCATCGAACAGGAGAGCATCGACCTCTCCATCTGGGGCTCGGCCGATGGAACCGAGTGGGGCTCCAGGCCGCTGATCTCGTTCCCGCAGAAGTTCTACTGCGGCACCTACCAGATCGTTCTGGACCTCTCCACACACGCCGGCATCAAGTACCTGCGCGCCAAGTGGCAGGTGAACCGCTGGGGCAAGGGCAGTCCCACGCCCCTGTTCGGAATCTACCTGTTCGTGCAGGTGCTGGCCGAAGAACTGGCGATCGGCGCGTAGTCCTTTGACTATGTGATTCGGCGCCATTACGCAAGACCACTCCCTCGCGGTCGTGGCTTCGAACAGACTGTCGAAGACCTGGAGGCGCCCCAATTGACCATGACATCCGGAACGCGGTGCGCTGCCCGCGCAAGCGCCGTTTTCGTCAGCCCGCCGCGTTGAAGTGCGTGGGGCACTCAAAGCACGGGAGGTGCCAGGCGGGCGCGCAGGATTCTGAGCCGCAAGGCCTTTTTGCACTTGCGCGCGGGGCGTCTAGCTGGAACAATGTTCCTTGGGTCGAGGCCTATGCGCATAAGGGTATTGGGAATCGTGCTGGCTGGCGGCAAGGGAACCCGCCTTTTTCCGCTGACGCAGGAACGTGCCAAACCGGCCGTTCCGTTCGGAGGGAAGTACCGGATCATCGACTTCGTGCTCAGCAATTTCATCAACTCCGGCCTTTACTCGATCTACGTGCTGACGCAGTTCCGCAGCCAGTCGCTGTTGCAGCATCTCAGCGAGGGCTGGCAACTGGGCGGCCTGTTGAAATCGCAGTTCGTCATCCCGGTGCCGGCGCAGATGCGCTCCGGGGATAGCTGGTATCAGGGAACGGCCGATGCCATCTACCAGAACATCAACCTGGTGGAGCAGTCGGACCCGCACGTGGTGGCAATCTTCGGCGGCGATCACATCTACCGCATGAACGTCACCAACATGATCGAGTACCACGTGGAGAAGAGCGCCGAAGTGACCGTGGCCGCGGTTCCGGTGGAGCGGAAGTTTGCCGCCGAGTTCGGCGTGGTCGAAGCCGCCGAGGACGGCCACATCCTGGCCTTCCACGAGAAGAACCCCGAGGCCCCCTGCATACCCGGCGACCCCACGCGCGTGTACGCCTCCATGGGGAATTACATCTTCTCCACGCGAACCCTGCTGCGCCTGTTGCACGACGACGCCGCCGATGAGAGCAGCCATCACGATTTCGGCGGGGACATTCTGCCGAAGCTGGCCGGCCGCGCCCAGATTTTCGCTTACAACTTCCAGAGCAACCGCATTCCCGGCGAGCCCGCCGATTCGATTCCCTACTGGCGCGACGTGGGAACCATCGACGCCTTCTACGAAGCCAATATGGACCTGCGCTCGGTAACCCCGGCGCTCAACCTTTATAACCGGGAATGGCCGCTCCGCACCGCCAGCTATCCCGACCCTCCGGCCAAGTTCGCCTTCGACGAGGAGGGCCGCCGCGGGCACGCCATCGATTCGATCGTCTCCGGCGGCTGCATCCTCTCCGGCGGAACGGTGAAGGATTCGATTCTCAGCCGCAATGTCCGGGTGCACACCGGGGCCGATCTGGACCAGTGCGTGATCCTGGACAACTGCGACATCGGGCGGCGGGCCCGCCTGCGGCGCGTGGTGCTGGACAAGAACGTGCGCATCCCGGAAGACGCCGAGATCGGCTACGACCTGGCGCGCGACGCTGGCAATCCCAACTACCATGTCACCGAAAGCGGCCTGGTGGTAATTGGCGGCGGGCGCACCATGGTGGATCTTTCCGGCGTGGTGGTGTAGCCCTGGAACAGCACATTTTCGCCTGGATTGCGCAATACGGCTACCTGGCCATTTTCGGCGGCCTGGTGTTCGGCATCGTCGGGTTGCCCGTGCCGGACGAGACGCTGCTGACCTTCTCCGGTTACCTGATCTACAAGGGCACTTTCTCGCTGCCGCTGGCGATGGGGGCCGCGCTGGCCGGCAGCGGCTGCGGCATCACGCTCAGCTACTTCCTGGGGCGGACGTTCGGGCTGGGCCTGATTCACCGCTACGGCCGCTACCTGCGCATCACCGAAGCGCACGTGGAGAAGGCCCACGACTGGTTCCGGCGCCGCGGCCGATGGGGCCTGACGATCGGCTACTTCGTCCCCGGCGTGCGCCACTTCACGGCCTACGCCGCCGGGATGAGCGCGCTGGAGCCGCCGCAGTTCGCGCTGTTCGCCTATAGCGGCGCGGTGCTGTGGGTGTCGACGTTTCTCACGCTGGGCTACGTCCTGGGCGACCAGTGGGAGGCGGCGCTGCGGATGATTCATCGCTACGCCGTGGAGGCGACCGTGGCGGCGGCTGCTCTGGCGGTGGTGGTTCTGGCGGTGCGGTGGTGGGGGCGGAGGCGGATGGCGCGGCAGGCTGGCGCGGGCGAGTAGGCGGCCGGCGCCACGAAGGCCGTGGACCAGGCGATCGAAAACTCTCCGCTGCATGCTCTCTCCTCGCGATGGTACCGGTCTGTGTGGCAGGATCTGCACACAACCCGTCACGTTCCGTCGTCTGATGCACGTGATGCACATCATCCCCGGTTGGCCGGGCCATCCAGCAACTACGATCTTCTTTGTATCCCACCCGTTGCGTTCGCCACTGACCTCTGGGAACGCCTGGCCAGACAGTTGCTTAGGCCATCGGGAGGAGAATACATCAACCATGTCCCGTTTCTGGAGTACCGCCCTGCTAAGCGCCGTCCTGTTGTGCCCGGTGGCACTGGCGCCGAGAGTGTTGCGCGCCGAAGACCAGAAGGCCGCCCGCAGCTATCACGACAAACAACACAATGACGACCATGAGTGGAACGGCCAGGAGAACAAGGCCTACAACCTCTATGCGAAGCAGAACCACCGCAAGGCCACCGACTTTTCCAGGCTCAAAGAGGACGATCAGCAGAATTACTGGAACTGGCGCCACGAACATTCAGACGCCCTGCTGAAGATCGAAATCAAGTAGGTTCGGCCGCATTCGCCCTGGGCGGGCGGCAAGCCGTCCGCCGTGTCCTTCGCCGGACTGATTGCGCCCGGCGAATTCCAGTTCAACGTAAGCGTCCGGGCAAGCTGGCGCGTTGAACACGATCCGCAACTGGTCATTTGCCAGCCCCATGCCCCATTTATAGGACCGGAGCAAGGGGCAAGTCGAGAGAGCGATAGCAGCGCAAAACCCGACCGTATGGGAGCTTGACGTCCGCGGCGCCGGGCGGGTGGTCCCACACCGGCCAGTCCGGGTAGGGTATCGGTTTGCCGCCGCTCGGCTGATCCAGCACAAGATTGAATTCCGTCAGTTCAGAGTCGCAGCCTTTCTGTCGGACCAAACGAAACTTCCGGACCGCCTGCCTCGTCAGGAGCCACTCAGGAGATTTATCGCAGGGGAGACTGAAATCGACCTCGATGAATTCAGCGGTCGCATTTCGATTCGGCTGAACGCGGATGATCATCGCCCAGTACGCGTTCCCGTTGAGACACATCGGAGTGTCGGTGTAGGCGACAATCAGCCCCGACAGGCGCTCAACCTTTTCACTCCTAGCGGAGGAGGCAGAGAGGCTGGCGGCGGTGAGGCACAGGATCAAGACGATCCGCATCGAATTCTCTCACGCTCAGTGTACCTTGGGCCGCCCACTCACCGTCACCACCAGCGCCGTCGCCAGGATGGCGGACTCGCCGGCCAGCGTGCCCGTGAACGGGGCCACGGTGGAGGAGGCGGAGGGCAAGGCGCCGGGGACAACAGTAGCCGCCTGCGCCTGGCGAGCCCTGTGGCTATCTGCCAGGGCCGGTAGATTTGGTTTCGTCCGAGAGAACATCCACGGCAACCGGCTCGCGGCCCATTCGAAAAGCGACCCGCGCCGCGCGGCTCTGCCAGTAGCGGTATTCATCCGCCTTCATATCGTCCAGGCTGGCGCACTTATGGATGGTCTTGTGGACGCGTCTTGCTTGCAGCACACCAGGCGCCGCGGTTCAATGTGGCGGGCAGGCTCCGGCTCAGCCAGCCCGCTTCGAGCTTGCAACAAGTCCCAGCTTCCGGATTGGCAGGTTGGGGTCATCTGGTCCACCGCTGCGGAACGGGTGTTTCCCGGCCAACTGGTCCAAGGGGCGTCACGAAAGAGGTCCTTTGTGGGACAAGCGAAACGGAAATGCGGGTCACTTTCCGATACGGGCACAGCGAGGAGATGTGCCGGGCGATCATCCCGAAAATCACAAGCGTATAATCATTAGGACATTTGGTTCTCAAATCGAGTCTGGCCATGAATGCGATACCTTTCGGGATCATCAGAGCGAACCGCCGGCCATACATCGTCATCAACCTTGTTTACTATGGGCTTATCATCTGTGGGATGATCGTCGCGGCGCTCTATCCGCCCGTGCAGCAAGTGATGCTGGCGCAGATTCGTGCGGGGCTGCTGCATAGCTCCCTTCTCGCGCCGGTGGTCAGAGCTTTTAGATCCGGGAACATTCCGCTGGCGGCCCTGTTGACCTTCCTCTTCAACAGTGCCGGCGGCGCGTTCGTACCAATCACCTTGCTTTCGGCCCTCATCCCTTTTTCAGGCCTGATCGTTTGCATCCGGGCACTTATCTGGGGGTTGACGCTCTCGCCGACGACTCCCAGGATGGCGGCTGCCATGCTCCCGCACTCGCTCACTCTGCTGCTCGAAGGACAGGGATACATATTGGCGATGTTCGGGTGCTATTTGTGGGGCAAGTGGTTTCTGGTCCCCGGCAAGTCCGGATTCGCGACACGGAAGGACGGATATGTCGCCGGGTTGCGTGCCAACTTGCAGATGTACCCTCTGATCCTCGCTGTCCTGGCAGTTGCTGCCGTTTATGAGGCGACCGAGGTTGTCGCCGTAATGATCCTGACTGGGCATTGAGTTGGTCCCAAAACGGAAGCCAAGTCGCAATTGCCGCGCCGCCGGGATTGCTATCGCGATGTCACGAAACTCTGTCCCGCAACCAGACGACGTTTTCCGCGTCGCGATATGGGCTCCGAGACCACTTGGCTTGTTTGTCCCGATACCGGCCGCGCGGACCACAAATCCCCTGTCGCCCTTCACGCCGCCTCCGCCGGCCCACCCGCCGTCACCGTCACCGCCAGCGCCGCCGCCACCACCACCAGGCAGCCGATCACGTTGTACCAGAGCCAGGACACATCGGTGAACCAGGCGGTGGCCAGGATGGCGGATTCGCCGGCCAGCATCCCCACGAAAGCGGCCGTGCCGCGCACGCGGCGGAAGAACAGGGCCAGGACGAAACACCCCAGCAGCGAGCCGTAGAACAGCGAGCCCACTTTATTCACGGCCACGATCAGCGGGCCCAGGCGATGCACCCATCCGGCGAAGGCCACGGCCCAGACGCCCCAGAAGAGCGTGGCCCAGCGCGAAGCGGCCACGTAGTGACGGTCGCTGGCGCCCGGGCGCCAGTGGCGGCGGTAGAGGTCCACCACGGTCACCGTGGCCAGCGAGTTGATCTCGCCGGAGCTGGCGGACATGGTGGCGGCCAGGATCACGGCGATGACTAAACCTACCAGGCCCACCGGCATGTAGCGCGTGACGAACGACAGGAAGATGTAGTTGGTGTCGCGGAAGCGCTTCTCGCCGCCAACCTGCTCCACCAGTTGGTTGGCCTGGGTGCGGGCGCCATCCATGTCGCGTTCGGCCGACCGGTAGGCGGCCTTCTGCTGCTCGATGGCCGCGGCGTCGCCCGAACGGCGGGCGTCGAGCAAGGCCAGGGCAGCGGTGCGGCGCGCTTCGAACGCCCCGGTATAGCGGGCCTGGACGGCCGCGTAGCCGCTCGTCGAGCCGATGCTATCGAGCGCCCCGCGGTGGAACAGCACCGGCGCGGGCGTGAAGACGTAGAACACGAACACCATGGCCCCGATGAACAGGATGAAAAACTGCATGGGGATCTTGGCCACGGCGTTGAACAGCAGCGAGATCCGGCTCTGCGTGATAGATCGCCCGGTCAGATACCGCTGCACCTGGCTCTGGTCGCAGCCGAAATAGGAGAGGAACAGGAACGAGCCGCCGATGAGACCGCTCCACAGGTTGAACTGGTCGTGCCAGTCGAAGTGCGTGGTGACGGCGTTCAGCCGGCCCGCGGCGCCCGCCAGGAATACGGCGTCGCCGAAGGAAACCTGGTGCGGCATCAGCGCCAGGCAGGTGGCCAGGGCGGCGATCAGGCCGAGCAGGATCACGCCCATCTGCTGCACGTCCGACCAGGTCACGGCCTGGATGCCGCCAATCACGGTGTAGGTGACCACCACGGCGCCGACCAGTGAGGTGGTCAGCGGCTCCGGCCAGCCCAGGATCACGGAGAGCACCAGCGCCGGGGCGTAGATGGTCAATCCGGCGGAGAGGCCGCGCTGGCACAGGAAGATGACGCTGGCAAGCGCGCGCGTCTTGGGGTCGAAGCGGTTCTCCAGGTACTCGTAGGCGGTGTAGACGCGGGTGCGGTGGAAGATGGGGACCACCGTGGCGCAGATGGCCACCATGGCCAGGGGCAATCCGAAATAGAACTGCACGAAGCGCATGCCGTCCACGTAGGACTGGCCGGTGGTGGAGATAAAGGTGACGGCGCTGGCCTGCGTGGCCATGATGGAGAGCGCCATGGCGTACCAGGGCATGGTCCTGCCGGCCAGCAGGTAGCGGTCCACGGTGTTGCTGCCGCGCGCGCGGTACAGGCCGTAGAGGACGATGCCCACCAGCGAGACCAACAGCACGATCCAGTCAAGTGGTCTCATCGGTAAGCCCAGGTGAACAGGAAACAGGCCAGAATGATCAGGCAGAGATACGCCAGCGTGGCCAGGTAGACGCGCCGCCACGTGCCAGGAAATGGCGGTGGTTCATCGGGCGCCTCCGGCCGCTCGGGCATGTTGGGAGTGTATCACGGGCAGGCTGACCGGAAACTCCTCACTGCCGCACGGCAGCGCATGGCCGAGTTGGCGGGCGCTGCCGGAGACGCTCTTATGCCACATGAGGCGCACATTGTGGATAATCGGGGACTTGGAGGCGATTCATCAAAGACGCCCGCTAGTGTAGTGCGTCACGCGGAGTGACCATTGTCCTTCGGGCAGCCGCCAGAGCCAAACGGAAGAACGCGCTTGAGCCACAGATAAGCAGAACTGGTGTTATCCGTGTGAATCTGTGTATCCGTGGCTCAAACCGGTTTTGGGACGATGCCCGGAGGCCTCCGGCGCGGGGGCAGAAGGGGCGGGACTTCCGGCGCGCTACATTAGCTCTCCCGCCCCTGGGCGGGCGCCGGACCCAGGCCTCGAGCGCCGGGCTGTTTCGCCTTCTTCAAAAGCTGCTGCAAGTCCAGGAGGTGCTGGGGTTTATAAGTCCCTTTGGACCAGTGGGTGCCCTCCTGGAATTCGACTCCCACGAAATATCCAATTTCCCGGTAGACGCAGTAGCAGACGTGGCCGGTGAACTCCTGTTTGGGGCTCGCCCAGCGGATTTCGGCCCCCTTGGGCACGGCGTTCTCGAGTTGCAGGCAAGCCCCGGACTCGGAGATATCCTCCAGCAGACCCACCGTCCGCCTTCGTTTCCCCAAGGCATCTTTCCAGGACACCTTCACCATGTCCGCGCACAGCATGCGAACTTCACAACGCCGCTCTTGCATAATTTGCATATCGGCGGAAACACAGTGTACCTTTACTGGGCCGGGCCCCATGCGGCGCCCCCAAAAAAAGCCCGCACCGGTCAGGGTGCGGGCTTCCTCCGATCACTTTGGCGGCTTGGCGTCTACTTGTTCTTTGCCCTGTAGATCTTCTGGCTCGCCACGTTTTGTTGCCGGTTGACCTGCTTCCGCTCGGCGGCGGTCAGCTTGCCGCCGTTCAAGGTACGATCCGTGTGGACCTCCTGGTTGATGGCGCTCTCGCCATTTTCCAGTTTGGACGCCTGCGCGGCGTTCAACTTGCCCGATGCGATGCCGCTGGCGATACGGTCCTGCTGATTCTCGCGGCGGGAATCCACCTCATTATTGCCGTCATGCTGGGTGGCGGCGTTGCGCTTATCAGTTGCGATCTGGCCGCTCAGTCGGTTCTGCTGCCGGTTGACCTGCTTCTTTTCCGCGCCCGTCAACTTGCCGCCGTTCAACGCGCGGTCGGTTTTGACTTCCTGACTGACGGCGGATTCCTTCTTCTCCAGATTGGCCGTTTCGCCGGCAGTCAACTCTCCGGATTTCACGCCCTGCGCGATCCGGTCCTGTTGGTTCTCCTTGCGCTGTCCCACTTCGCTCGATTGAGCGAGCCCCATGGCGGCAAAAAAGGAAATCGCCGCCGACGCTAGCAACACTCTCTTCACTGGTCTGTCCTCCGATGGTGGCCTTGTTTCGGCCGTATTCGTTACAAGTGATTGAACGCGGAAGCACGGGTGAAGTTGCGGTGGGCGCGGCGATTTTCGCCGTATGCGATCAGCGGGTGGCGCCTGCAATGCGCTGGAAGACCTCCGGCCAGCTTCGCCCGCGCGGGGGTTGGCCGGTGCGGGCCAGGACGGATTGGAGATAGAGTGCGCAGTCCGCCTCGCCGGGCAGGCGCGCTATGTGGGCGGAGCACTGGGCGGCCAGTCCGTCCAACACGGCGGCGTTATCGAGCGGCGTCACATCCGGCGGCGGGTGTCGCAGGAACACCATGGCCTGTTCATCCTGGTAGACCAGTTTGAACTCGCTCTGCCAGGGGCCGGAGAGCGCCACGGGCAGCAGGTAGGCGGCACCGGATGCGTATTCGAAGCCGTTGACCACGATGGAGTCGATGCCATAGCGGTCGAGCAACTCGAGGCCGCTTTTTTCGCTATCGGCGGGCAGGGCGTACAGCATGCGCTGGTAGTCGTGGTAGAGGGAGTCGCTGAGCGCGCGGCCGTCGATGAAGACCTTTACCTTGGGCCACAGACGCCACATCAGGTAGCCGCCGTGCTCGTAGGTATTGAACATCGGCCCGGAGATGCGGTGGGCCAGCAGGAAATCGGCGGCGCCCTCGGGGTAGAGCCACTCCCCGGCGCGCAATTGGAAGGCGTTGCCGGAGACCGTTTCGGCGGTGGCCGCGGCCAGCAGCAGCGCGGCCGCCGCCCATTCCACCCATCGCGGCGCCGCCAGCGAGACGGGAACGTAGGCCGCGATCAGCGCCGGGCCCAGCCAGGCTATCAGAATGGTGTTGCGAATGGCTAGGAGAGAGGCCGCGGCAAAGGCGGCAAACAGAATCAGGTCCGCCAGACGGACCTGGCGCCGCCGCCACACCAGCACGGCGGCCGCCGCCAGCAACACGATGGCAAACAGATTGGGCGGCCACAGCTCCGGGCGATGCCACTCCCAGATCGAGCTTTGGAGCTCACTGGAACGGTAGGTCAGGGTCACCCAGGGCGCGAGAAGCCCGTTGGGGTTCGCGCCGGAGACCAGCACGGAGATGGCGCTGGCCATCCACAGCTTGCCGGCGCCGGCGGATCGCCTCTGGAAGCCGCTCCTTACCAGCGAGGCCAGGCAATAAGCGCCCAGCGCCGCCCATCCCACGAAGTAGCCGCCATGGCAGTTGGCCCAGACCAGGAAAATGGGCGGCAGCAGCCACAGCCTGTGGCCCTCGCCGGCAGTCTCCAGAATATAGATGGTGGCGGCCAGCAGCAGGTAGGTGACCAGGAACGGCCGGTCTACGGCGAAATTCCCGGCGATGGCGGCGGTGACCAGGGCGGCGGCCAGCGCGCGGAGGAAGCCGCCGCAGCGATGGAACGCAAACAGTCCCGCCAGAGCGCAGAAGCCGGTGAGCATGGCGGCGCGGAGAAGGATCAGCGCCGGGAAGCCGCCGGTCGCCCACACGAGGTAGAAAATGGCCTGCGCCAGCCACTCGTGGGTCAGGTTGAAGCGCCGCACGGCCAGTTCGCCGGGGTAGGCCGGCCTGGCCCCAGCGGTGGTAAAGGCGAAGGGATCGGGCGAGGGCAGATGGTGGGTCTGGCAGATGTAGCGGCCGGCCTCCAGATGCCACCACGTGTCCGGATTCGCCGCGGCTGTAGCGAACCATCCCAGGGTGAGCAGGGCGGCAATCGCCAGGACGGCCAGCCGGGGCGGCTGGGGGAGCATCCTCGGCGGAGCTGGCGGGACGGGGGCTGCACGGCGCGGGGGACGAGGAGGCATGCGGGAAGTTCAATCTTAACAGGGTGGTGCGGAGGGACGCGCGGGGACGAGCGCGGTCACCTCGTCATCGGTCAGGCGGCGCCATTGGCCGCTGGCCAGGCCCTCGATGCCGATGGGGCCAATGGCCGTCCGCACCAGCTTGTGCACCTTGCTGCCCACCGCTTCGAGCATCCGGCGCACCTGGCGGTTGCGGCCTTCCGTGATGGTGATATCCAGGTAGGTATAGCCCGGGCCGTCCCGCAAGCGGGTCGCCCCGGCCGGGCGGGTGGGGCCGTCGCGCAAGTTGACTCCCTGGCGCAGGCGGTTGAGTTGCTCGTCGCTCAGGGTGCCATCTGTCTTAACCCGATAGGTTTTCGGGACTTTATGACGGGGACTGGAGATGCGGTCGGCGAAGGCGGTGTCGTTGGTCAGGATGAGCAGTCCGCTGGTGTCCAGATCGAGGCGTCCAGCGGGGGAAAGCCAGGCGTCCAGATCCCGAATCAGGTCGTAAACGGTGGGCCGGCCGCCGGGATCGGTGCGGGTTGTGAGAAATCCTCGGGGTTTGTACAACAATATGTACTGTTTGGCGGTGGCGAGGAGGGGTTTGCCATCCAACACGATCCGGTCTCGTGTCAGGTCGACCCAAAGGTCGGGGTTGAGGACGGTCTTGCCATTCACACACACATCGCCGGCTTCGATCCGGCCGCGGGCCTGCGTCCGGGAGCCCCATCCGGCTTTGGAAAACGCCCGCTCCAGGGTGATGGGGGATGCGGATTGACGAGTGGAATTCCGGCGGGCCATGGCGATGAAAATGCTCTTCCACTACTGATGCTACAGTATGGTAGGGAAAGAGCGACGGGGACCATTCTCATTCGGGGCGCACGTCAACTCCTGACGCTGCGAGGCCCCCGCGGCCCCCGGCGCGGCGGCGATCTCAACGAACTCGGCATCATCCACGACGGCGCCCTGCTGATCCGCGACGGCGTGTTGCAGGAGGTAGGGCCAAGCCGCCGGGTGGAGAACCTGGCCGAGGCCCGGGGTGCGGCGGAGATCAACGCGGTGGGGCGGGTGGCGATGCCGGGCTTCGTGGACAGCCACACTCATCTGGCGTTTCCGCCGGCGGGCAATGGGTCAGCGGATCTGGCCGATGCGGTGCGCTCCATCCACACCTGTTCGGCCAAACTGCTGGCGGCCAGGGCGAAGGTGCACCTGGAATCCATGGCGCGCCACGGCACCACCACGGTGGAGGTGAAGACCGGCTGCGGCCCGGACGAAACCGCCGAGCTGAAGGTGCTGCGGGCGCTGGCCGAATTGCGGACATACCCGGTGGAGGTGCTTCCGACCTTCCTGATGCGCCTGCCGGGCGAGCCGGCCAACGAACTGGAGCGCATCGCGGCGGCGGCCTGGATGGCGTCGGAACTGCTTCCGCGGATCTGGCGGCGCGGCCTGGCGGTGCATGCCGACCTGGAATGGGATTCCGACCCCGCCATGTACCCGCTGTTCCCCCATTATCTGGAGGCGGCCAGGGTTCTGGGATTCGCCCGCATGGTTCACTGCGGCCGGGGTGGCGCTTCAGGCGCGGTGCTGACGGCGGTGGAAAACGGGGCGCTGAGCGTGGGCCACCAGGAGAGCGCGGAACCGGCGGAACTGAGCCTGCTGGCGCACAATCCGACGGTGGCGACGGTGCTTCCGAGCGCGTCCTTCGGCGGGGATGAGCGGCCCGCGCCGGCCCGCGCCCTGGTGGATGGGGGAGCGGCCGTGGCGCTGGCCACCAATTTCAATCCGCGGAATTCCCCGAATCTGAGCATGCAGGCGGTGGTGTCGCTGGCCTGCATGCAGATGGGCCTGACGGCGGGGGAAGCCATCTCGGCGGCCACCATCAATGGGGCGCACGCGCTGGGGCGCGCCGACCAACTCGGATCGCTGGAACGGGGCAAGGCGGCGGACCTGCTGCTGCTCAACATCTCCGACTACCGGGATCTGGCGCATCAACTGGGGATGAACATGGTACACCTGACGATGAAGCGCGGGGAACTCATCTATCAGGAAGGGAACGTGGCGCAGAGGCCGGTTAGTCCGATCCGGGTGTAGCGGCTGGCGCGGGGGCGCCGCCGGCCTTGCGGGCCACGGCCAGGCAACTGCCTCCGAAGCGGGACACGCGACGGCGTTGCAGGCGGCGCAACTCGCGGCCGGTCAGCACCCGCAGCACGCGGTTGACGGTGGAACCAGATGCCTGGTGTTCGGCGCGGGCCCGCTCGGCGCTGGGCGGGGCGCTGGCCAGGCCGAGACGATAGGGGAGCACCCGCCAAAGCAACTGGGGCAGCGGCAGGAATCCGAAGAAGTGGGTGGCGAACTCCACCTCCAGACCGGCCTTACGCAGGGTGCCGGACAGCTCCGGCAGGCTGTACCGGCGGAAGTGGCCGGCATCCACATCTTCGCGGCTCCACAGCCATTGTGACGCCGGGACGGTGATGTAGATGCGCCCACCGGGCATGAGACAGGCCTTGATCGACGCCAGGAACCGGTGCGGGTCCTCGATGTGTTCCAGAACGTCGAACAGGCCGATAGCGGGGATGGTGCCGGGCAGGAAGCCGGCATCGTCCATGGCCGCCCGGACGACGTGACGCACGCCGCGGCGCAGGGCATTAGCGGCCCCGCGGGGCCCGGGCTCCACCAGCACCACTTCCCAGCCGGCATCCTGCAGGGCGCAGGCTACGAAGCCATTGCCGCCGCCCACGTCGAAGACGGTGCCCGGCGGGGGAAACAGCCGGGCGGCTTCCAGGATGCAGGCGTTGCGGTGGCGGAACCAGAAGGAGGAGTCTTCGACGGCGAAGCAGAAGTCGTTGCCGGATTCCGGATAGGACACCTCCGAGACCGAGCGGGCGGTCCAGAGGCCGGCGGCGGAAAACTCGAGATTGGCCGATATTTCAGACAGCGGGCGCATGCGCGGTTTCCTTCACATCATAGCAGCGGCGCTCCGCATTCCGCCGCCGGAGCCATGGCGAAGGAGCGGATGGAGTAAAATCTAGGGACGTTCCGGCCATGCGAATCCTCTTCGTTTCGCCGCGTCTGTGCTGGCCGCTGCTGAGCGGTGCCAGGTTGCGGGAATACCATCTGGGGCGCGCTCTGGGTGAGCGCGCGGAAGTCGCCTACGTGAGCTTTGCCGCGCCTGGCGTTGCGGTGCCGGCGGCGGCGGACCTTCCGTTCTTCCGGGAGATCCACGTGGTGCCGCTGCAGGGACGCTACAGTCCGCTGCGGATCGTGCGCGGTCTGGTGGGCCGGTGGCCGATCGGCGTGGTCAATTATACCCGCGCGGCGATGAAGTCGGCCCTGGCCGGAATCCTGGCGCGGCGGCGGTTCGACCTGATCCACCTGGAAAGCACCCACCTGGCGGCCTACGTGCCGTTTCTACAGGCCGCCACGGCCACGCCGGTGGTGTTCGACTGGCACAACATCGAATCGGAGCTATTCCGGCGCTACAGCGAAAACGTCACCTCGCTCCCCCGAAAGGTGTACGCGGGGATCACGGCGCGGCGGATGGCGGCCACCGAGAACTGGCTGCTGCACAACAGCCTGGGCCACTTGGTGTGCAGCGTGCGCGAGCGGCAACAACTGCTGGCGCTGGCGCCGACGGCGCGCGTGGCGGTGGTGGAGAACGGAGTAGATGCCGACTACTTTGCCGCCTCCGGCGTGGCCCCCTCGCGCCACCGGATCGTGTTCGTGGGTTCCATGGACTACCACGCCAATATCGAGGCCGCAGCCTGGTTCGTGCGGAGGGTGTGGCCGCGCGTATCGGCGGCCTTTCCGAACTGGACGCTGACGCTGGTAGGCTCCAACCCCGCGCAAGCGGTTCTGGATCTGGAGGAAACGCCCCAAGTGGAAGTCAGCGGCACGGTGGACGATGTGCGGCCGTATTACCGCGAGGCCGTGGCGGCCATCGTCCCGGTGCTGACCGGCAGCGGCACACGGCTGAAAATTCTGGAAGCCATGGCCGCGGGCGTTCCGGTGGTTTCCAGCAGCGTGGGCGCCGAGGGCCTGGAAGTTTCCCCGGACAAGGACATCCTGATCGCCGACGACGCGGACGCATGGCTGCCGGCCCTGCGCTCGCTGTCCTCGGACCCCGCCCTGGCCCGCGCCATCGCCACCAGCGGGCGCGAAATGGTCCGCTCGCGCTATGACTGGCGGAGTCTGGGCGAAGGACTCTATCATACCTACGAGCGGTGGCTGGCCGGGGAGCGGCGCCCGTAATCCGCCCGTAGGAGCTCTGACCCCCGACGCGCCGCCCGGCCGGCAAAGGGTCCGCCATCGACTGCCTCGCACCAGGCCGGTACAACCGCCTCCCTCACGGCCGGGGCTCGGATTGAGCCGGATCGGAGCCGTGATCGCGAGGGCGCGGCGATAGAAGGCCTGCTAGGCTGAGAGGGATGACGGGCAAGGGGAACTACCGGGTACTGGCGCTGCTGGAAACCACTACGGTCAGCGGGCCGGCCAAGAATCTGCTGCAATTCGCCCGGCTGGCCCGCGACGGCGTGGACCAAGGCCCTGGCGCGCAGGTGGAGCTGGCGGTGTTCCGGCGCCCGGGCGACTCCGCGATGCTGCTGGATGCGGCGGCGGCGGCCGGCGTCACCGTCCACTGCGTCCCCGAAAAGGGCCGCTTCGACCGCTCCGTGATGCCCGCCCTGGCGGATTTGCTCGGCCGCTTCCGGCCCGACATTCTGCAGACGCACTCCGTCAAAAGCCATTTCCTGACGCGCTACGCCGGATTCCATCGCCAGTATCCCTGGGTGGCGTTCCATCACGGGTATACCGCCACGGACCTGCGCAACCGCGTCTACAACCAGCTTGACCGCTGGTCGCTGCGCGCCGCCCGGCGCCTGGTGGTGGTGAACGAGCAGTTTCGCGACGAGTTGGCGCGGCAGTGGATCCCGCGCAAGCGGATCAGCGTCATCCACAACGCCATCGACCCGAGCTGGGCCGCCCACGCACGCGAGCCGGAGCAGGCCGCGGCCTTGCGGGCAAAACTGGGCGTCGGCGCCGATGAGAAGGTGCTGCTGATTGCCGCCCGTCTGTCGAGGGAGAAAGACCACGCGACGCTGCTGCGCGCCCTGGCGGATCTGCGCGACCGGCACCAACTGGCGCCGCGGCTGATCGTGCTGGGCGACGGACCGGAGAGGCCGCACATCGATGCCGCCATCGTAAGCCTGGGCCTGTGGGAGCAGGTGATTCTGCCCGGATGGGTGCCTTCGGAGCCGTACTATGGGATCGCCGATGTGGCGGTGCTTTCCTCGGTTATCGAGGGGTCGCCCAACGCGGTGCTGGAAGCCCTTGGCGCGGGTGTTCCGGTGGTGGCGACGGCGGTAGGCGGCATCCCGGAAATCGTGGCCGATGGCGAGAGCGCGCTGTTGGTTCCGCCGCGGGATGCGGGGCGGCTGGCCGATGCGCTGGCAACCGTGCTGACCACCCCGAAGCTGGCGCACCACCTGGCTGCGCGCGGAGGCGAGATCGCGGCCCGCCGCCACTCGCCGGAAGCCCGCGTGCGGGCCATCTGCGAAGTGTACCGCTCGCTGCGGCGGGCTTGAGCGGGTAGGGCGCCCGCGCCACGCGGTAAAATTTTAAGCACTATGCGAAAACTCCGTTGGGGCGTTCTGGGCGTCGCCAAAATCGCCACCGTCAAAGTGATACCCGCCATGCAGCGCGGCGGCCTCACGGAAATCGTGGCCATCGCCTCCCGCCAGAGCGGGCGGGCCGAGCAGGCGGCGCTCGATCTCGGCATCCCAAAAGCGTACGGATCCTACGAGGAGCTGCTGGCCGACCCGGAGATCGACGCGGTCTACGTGCCGCTGCCGAACCACCTGCACGTTCCCTGGTCGATACGCGCCGCCGAATCGGGCAAGCACGTGCTGTGCGAGAAGCCCATCGCCATGAGCGCGGCCGAGACGCGCAGCCTGATTGCGGCGCGCGACCGCACGGGCGTCACCATCGGCGAAGCGTTCATGGTGCAGGTGCATCCGCAGTGGGAGCGCGCCGTCGAGCTGGTGCGCGGCGGGCGGATCGGCAGGCTGCGCTCGATGACCGGAACTTTCGGTTATTTCAACGCCCGGCCGGAGAATATCCGCAACATCCGGCAATTCGGCGGCGGCGCGCTGATGGACGTCGGCTGCTACCCCATCAAGACCTCGCGCATGATTTTCGGCGAGGAGCCGCGGCGCGTATCGGCCATCATGGAGCGCGACCCGGCGCTGGGGACCGACGTGCTGACCTCGGCGATTCTGGAGTATCCCTCCGGGCAGTGCGTCTTCACGTGTTCGACGCAGATCGTGCCCAACCAGAGCGTGCGGATTTACGGCACCAGCGGGCTGGTGGATTTCGAAATCCCCTTCAACGCCGTCCCCGGCCGCGTGTCGCGGATTCGAATCGACGACGGCAGCGACATCACCGGCGCGGCCATCCAGGTGGAGGAGTTCGCCGCCTGCGATCAGTACACGCTGCAGGGCGACCGCTTCTCGCGCGCCATTCTGGAGCACGCGCCGCCGCCGGTCGCGCTGGAGGATTCGCTGAGCAACATGGCGGTGATCGACGCTGTCGAGCGCGCGGCTGCTTCCGGCCGCTGGGAGGAGCCCCGCTGTGAGTAACCCGCGGCCGCTGGCGATGGTGACGGGCGCATCCAGCGGGATCGGCGCGGTTTTCGCGCGGCGTTTGAGCCGCGACGGCTACCGCCTGCTGCTGGTGGCGCGCCGCGCCAACCTGCTGGAAGAGCTGGCGCGCGAACTGGGCGGCGCGGAAACGCTGGCGGCCGATTTGACCGTAGAGGAGGATCTGCGCCGGGTGGAAGCGCGCATGGGCGCCGCCGGCGACCTGGAACTGCTGGTCAACAACGCCGGCTTCGGCCTGGCCGGCAGGTTTTTCGAAACGCCCGTCGAGGGCCACACGCGGATGCACCAGCTTCACGTAATGGCCACCATGCGCCTGTCGCACGCCGCTCTGGCGGGCATGGCGGCGCGCGGCAAGGGCGCGGTGATCAACGTGTCGTCGGTGGCGTCGTTCGCACAGAGCCCCGGCTCGGTGAGCTATTGCGCCACCAAAGCGTGGATCACCAGTTTCACCGAAGGGCTGCACCTGGATCTGCTGAGTGCCGGCTCGCCGGTGCGGGTACAGGCGCTGTGCCCCGGCTTCACCTACTCGGAGTTCCACGACGTCATGGGGATGGACCGGAACCGCATCCCCAAGTGGATGTGGTGCACGGCGGAAGACGTGGTGGAGGCGTCGCTGCGGGGCCTCGCCAAGGGGCGCGTGGTGGTGGTTCCCGGGCTCTTCTACGCGGTGCTGGTGCGCGTCATGGGCTGGATGCCGCGATTCGTGTTTCGCCGTCTGGCGGTGGTGTACGGGCGCCGGATGCGGCGCATCGCGCGGCCTTCCGGGAACGGCAGCGGGTAGGCCGGACTGTTCCTGTGCCTCCCTTGGAGACGCTACTGGATAGCCAGGGTGAGGCCGTCCTGGGCGGGGGAGACGGCCTTGGGGCCGAAGCGCAGGCTGAGGGGAACCGCGGGACCCGTCGCGCTGTCGGATGGAATCAGAAGATCGATCTGCTGTGCCGCGCAGGTCATGCCGGGCACCGAGCCGGCGTAGAGCACCAGCGCCGGCTCGCCTGCGATGCCGGCCTCCACGGGATCGAGAGTTGGCACAAGCTGGTTGGTGCCGAATCCAGTGCAACTGGCAACCCCGGTGCTGTAGAGCAGGACCACGCTTCCCCGCCTGGCCGGATTCAGGGGCGTGTTGATGGAACCGTCGGCATTCACCGCGGCTGCGTTGCCAGTCCCGGATTGGTCAAAGGTGAACAAGCCGGGGTTGGGCGAGGTGCCGCACGGAACGGTGGCGGTGAGAGCCGGCGCGCCTCCCAACCCCACGGTAACGATGGCTGAGGCCGCATAGATATTGCAGTCGGGAACGATCGCACCAATGATCCCGTCCTGCACGTACAGCAACTGGGCGGGAGTTGTCTGGCTCGGGGAGTTAGCGGACGCGAACTGCACCTGGGTGCCGGCCAGCGACGTGGGGAAGGCGCCGGCCTGAGGCACGGGAGCCTGCACCAACTGCCGGGGGCCCAGCCCGCTGCCGAATATCGAGATCAAGTCGCCGGCTGAGAAGGATGTCCCCCGGTAACTGGCGGCATTTACGATCCCGCCCTTAAACAGGACTGGAGCCTGCGCCGCGATTCGCAGCGAAATCGGAACGTTCATGGTGGCTTCGGGAACGCCGATGGCATCGATGGTCAACGGGACGGAGGTGGTGTAGTAGCCGGGCGCCAGGCCGCTCGGGTCTACGGAGCCGGTCAGGACCGCGTATCCACCGAATGAGTCCGGCTTCGGCTGACTGACGCTCACCCAGGAGGCGCCCGGCGCGCCCACCTTCATGGTCCAGGTGCCCGCGTGCACGATCGGAAACAGGTTGATGCTGCTGGTTGCGGGCGCGGCCAAGCCGGGAGCCACCACGAAATCCAGCGAGGCAGGATCGGTGCCGACGGGCTGCGCGGGGCGGAAGTTCAGGATGCTCTGCGAGACCGGAATGTTCCTGGAGCCATCGAAGACCCGGGGATTGCCGGTGTTCCCGTCGTTCCAGGAATCGAAATACCACAGGTTGCCGCCCATCACCTGGGGCGATGGCGCCCAAATGCTGAGTGCCCGATCGGCGGTAGTTACGCTGTCGATCAAGGGTGCGCCGCCCCCCGGCTCGTCGCTGCGATACATGTAGAAACCGTAGTAATTCGTCTGGAACTGCAACTGGTTCCCGGCGGCGATCTGGGGGACGAGGCTGGCGAAGTTGTTGGCGGTGTTGCCGTCCGAAGTCAATGCGACGGCGCCGAGCAGGGGCTGCGGCCACTTGTCGGGCATTGCGGCCGGCTCCCCGAAGACAAAATCGATGGACATCGCCGCACCAGAGGCGAGGTGAGGAATCAGCACGACTCCGTTACCCTGGCAGACGGCCACGCCGCCGGGCACGCACTCCACCTGACCCGGGAAAGAAGAGCCCCAATTGGTCGGCCACAGGATACGGACCGCTTCGGCGTCATCCGGGCCGTTATTGGTGACCAGCGCCCGCAAAGTGAGAGCGCCCAGCGTGTAGGGCCAGGGTTGAACCAGGGCGACGGACAGGTCCGCGCTGGGCGCCGTGGCCGGCAAATCCACCAGGAGGGGCGTTTGATCCTCGTCGGCAATGGCCACGGGAAAGCGGGTGGACACGGTCGATAGCAGCACGCGGAGCCCCCCATCCACACCGGGCGCCAGGGCGAGGGTACCGACCTCCACGGCGCCGTTGGTCCAGCGGGGATTGGGCGGCAGGGGAAGAAACTGCTGCCGCACGATGTTGCGGCCGCCACTATCGAGCGTCACTACCGCGGCCCCATAATTGTCGAACTGCACCAGCGCCCGCACGCTGCCGTCGGGAAGGGGCGCCAGCGAGAGCGCCGACCCGGAGCCTAAACCCGCCGAATAAATCAGCGAGGAGCCGTCCGCCGTCAACTTCAGGACAAAGGCATCGACCGAGCTGGTACTCGTCAACGGGAACCCGATATCCGTGAGCGGGAAAGATGTGAAGCCTTTGGGGCCGATCCATCCCGATCCGGCGATCCACACCTCACCGGCGGCGTTGACGGCGAGCGCCGCGGGCGTGTCCGTCTGGTCTCCTCCAATCATCGCGGCGTATACGACACGGTCGAGAGTGGGCGCCACCTTGACGACGCCGATGTTGACAGACGCGTTCGCCCCGGTGCTATAGTAGGCCCCCGGCGTGGAGGAGAAGTTCCGAGGGTATACGGGGCCAGTGAGGTAGACCGCCCCTGCCGCATCGACGGCGATGGCGCTGCAGGCGAACCCCTGGGCGCCCAGGGCGAGAGATGTGGTCAATTTTCCCTGGGGATCCAATTTGGCGACGCCGTACGAGGTGCCGGTCCACTGGCAGGCGTAGACGTTGCCCAGCGCATCGGTTGTCATGGGCGGGGGCGGCGTATAGTAATTGGACCAGAACGAAATCGGGGTAAGTGTCCCTTGGGCATCGAACCTTCCCACGCCTTGGACCCAGAGCACCCCGCCAGGCCCCACGGCGAGCGAGCTGGCCTTTCCGGTGAACTGCGTTTTGTACAGGAGTGTCCCGTCCGGGGCAACCTTGGCCACGTAACCGGCCCCGTTCGAGCAGATCAGGATATACGCGTTGCCACTGGCATCGGTCACCACGCCCAGCGGAGGGCCGGGGTCCAGTTCGGTCGATCGGGTGAACGACCGGTACCCGTTTGCCGGGCTGGTCTGGCGGGAAGTCTGGGCGGGCGACGGCGCTGCAACCAGCGCCATGGCCACAGCCAAAACGAGGGCTGGCGTGGCTGCGGGTATCCGGGGCGGCACAACCAGAATTGTATCAGGGGCCCCGGTTCGGGCTGACTGGCCGGCCAGGGGCACGGCTGCCGCTCCGTGGGACGACTGGTTCAAACCGGAGCCCTATAGCTTCATCCGCTCCAGCTTGCGGTAGAGGGTTTTCCGTTCGATGCCCAGCACCTGCGCGGCCTTGCTCTTGTTGCCCCCGGTGGCGGCCAGGACGCGGCGGATCTGTTCCTCTTCGGCGTCGGCCAGCGTCTCGACGGGCTTGTCGCGCGAATCCATCGCCGTGAGCGCCTGGCGCACGGCATCGGCGTCGATGCGGTTGGCCAGAATCGTCAGCCGTTCCACCACGTGCTGTAACTGGCGGACATTGCCGGGCCAGGTGTAATCCTGCAGCACCTTCAGTCCGGAATCCATCAGCTTCACGTCGCGATTGTACTTACCATCGTACTTATTGAGGAAGAAGTGGGCCAGCAGGGGAATGTCGCCGCGGCGCTCGCACAGGGGTGGAATGGAGATGCGCACGGTGTTGAGGCGGTACCACAGGTCCTCGCGAACTTCTCCTCCTCCACCATCCGCTGTAAGTCGCGATTGGTGGCGCAGATAATCCGCACGTCCACTTCTTTGGACCGCGACGAACCCACGGGGCGGATTTCGCGGCCTTCGAGGAACCGCAGGAGGGCCACCTGGAAATTCTGCTCGATCTCGCCGATTTCGTCCAGGAACACGGTGCCGCGATGGGCGGCTTCGAACACGCCGACGCGGTCGCGGTCGGCTCCGGTGAAGGCGCCGCGCATGGCGCCGAACAGCTCGCTCTCCAGCAGGGAGGGGGCGATCGACCCGCAGTCCACCACCTGAAGCGGCTGGTTGGCCCGGCGGCTGTTGCGCCAGATCATGCGCGCCACCAGTTCCTTGCCGGTCCCGGTTTCGCCTTCGATAATCACCGTGGCGTCGGTGGGCGCCACGCGCGCCACCACCTTGTAAATCTCCACCATGGCTGGCGAGTTGCCGATCATCTCGGTCTCGGGGAGTTCTTCCTCTTCGGCCTCCTGCTCGCCGCCGTTGCGCGCCGCCAGGGCGCGGCCCACGGCACCGATCATGGTGTCCAGATCGAACGGCTTGGCGATGTAATCGAATACGCCGCCGCGGGTGGCCGCCATGACGGTCTCCATGGTGCCGCGGCCGGTCATCAGGATTACGGCGCAATCGGGGTCATGGCGCCGTGCCGCTTCCAGCACGTCCAGGCCGGTGCGCTCGTCGATGTAGATATCGGAAATGACCACCGGGTAGGCGGACTCCGCCAGCCGCTCGATAGCCTCGCCGGTGGTGGAAACGGCGTCCACGGCGTAGCCATTCGCCTCCAGGGCCGTCTGAATGGTGAACTGGAGCGCCGGATCGTCTTCCACTAGGAGTAGTTTCTGCATCAAAGTCGTTCCGCTACGGCGGCGGGCATTACCAGCGTAAAACACGAGCCGGAGCCAGGCTGGCTGGTTACGTCGATGCGGCCGCCGTGCCGTTCCACAATCTGTTGGACGATGGACAACCCGATTCCGGTGCCCGCTTCGCCCGATTCCTCGGCTTTTCTGGTGCGATAGAATTTCTGGAAGATCCGCTTGACTTCCTCACGGTCCATTCCAATGCCCTGGTCCCGCACCGCGATCCGGACATAACCGTCGCCGCTGAAAGCCGAAACGGTAACTTCAGTCTCCCGGGGCGAGTATTTCACTGCGTTAGTAAGTAAATTGTAGCAGGCATATTCCATCAGCTCGCGGTCGCCCGTCAGGCGCAAATCCCCGGCGATGGGCTGGAGCGCGATGCGGATATGCTTGCGCTCGGCCAGCGGGCGGGCGCGCTCCAGGCACACGTCCACCATGGCGCCCACCTCGATGGTCTCGCGCTTCAGCTCCATCTGCCCGGCGGAGAGCCGCTCCACGTTGAGGAACACCTCCACCATGCGGGCCAGCCGCTTGCTTTCCGAGTTGATGAGCTGTGCCACCTGCCTGCGCTTCTCCTCGGTGAGCGGGTAGCGGCTGATCAGCTCGCTGGACCCCTGAATGGCCGACAGCGGCGTGCGCATCTCGTGGGTGACGAACTGCATGGCCTGCTGGTAGCGCGCGCGCGAGGCCCTCTCGACGTGCCAGTTGCGGCGGACCACCAGGTGATAGTAGGCGGCGGCGGCCAGGAACGTGGACCAGGCCACGGACGCCGAAACCGAGTACGGGAACACGATGCGCGCGCGGAAGAACAGGTAGGGCACCACCAGCGAGGCGGCCAGAATCCCGACGCCGCCGGTGTACGCCCACCACCCTGGCAGGTTGCGGAATGCCAACCCCATGGCAATGGCAATGCCGAGGCACACCAGGAACTCGACATCGGGCCGGACGTCGAGCAGGAACAGGCCCTGGGCGAGGGTTTCGAAGGCGAGGGAGTGGATCTCGATGCCGCTGGTCTGGACGGTGGGCGAGATGGGCGTAGACAGGCGGTCGTGCAGTTCGGTGACGGCGGTGACGCCGACGAAGACCACTTTTCCGGTGAATGCGCCGGCCAGCGAGTGATCGTCGATGAGGCCTTTCAGCGACACGCGGGGGATGGGCTGCATGCCCCGCGGGGGCGGAAACTCGAGGCGCATGAGGCGGCCGGATTCCACCGCTGCGCCGGGCTTCAACAGCATCCCGCCCTGGTAAGGGATGGGCACGGCGGCACCGCCGACATCCAGGCCGGCGCCCTCGCCGGTGGATTCCAGAATCCGGGCGCCGCGGCTCAACCGGAAGGCCTCCAGCGCGAGCGCCCAGAGGCGCGTCTGGCCCTCGTGCTTTTCGAGCGGGATGGCGCGGGTGACCGAATCGTTCGGATCGGGAGCGGCGTGGACATGGCCGATGGCCGCCGCGCAGGCCCGGAACTCGGGAAGCGGCATGTCCCACCCATCCCGCAAAGCGTCGGCCGAGAGCACCAGGTTGGGGGTTGCGCAGAAGGCCCGGGCGAGGAGTGCATCCACTTTGGGGTCGGCGCCCTTGTCGGCGAGGATCACGTCGACGACCACCACTTTGGGGCGGGCGGCGGCGAGGATCGGAAGCCCTTCGGCGAGCGCGGCGCGGATGCCGCCGGTACCGCCAAACGGCCGCAAGGTCCCCTCGTCGATGGCGAGGATTGCCGACTGCGTCCGCCAGGGCTTCGGATGACAGTGGCGGATCATGAAATAGTAGCCGGCGTCGTCCAGGCCGAAAAAGGTAGCGCCGGCAAAACCCACTGCCAGCGCTCCGGCCAGCAGGCCGGCGTACACCGCCGTGCTCTTCCATGCCGCCGGGCCCGCCACATATACAGTATAGTGGCGCCGGCTACAGTAGACTGTTAGTTGTGTTCCGGCTAACCGCTCTCGCCCTGCTGCTCCCCTGGGCCTCACTGGCGGGCACGGCGGCCGACCTGGCGCGGGCACTGCGCGAAACCGGGTTCGACGCCGCCGAGTGCTACCGCGTCCGCGACCTCACGGTGGTGAAGGAAGACATCCGCATTTACCTCACCGATGGACACCTGATCTTCAGCCGTCCGGTGGCCGGCCGCCCCATCGCCGCCGTATTCACGACCGATAGCGAAGGCGGCGACGGCGAAGCCCTGCTGATGCCCCCGGACGGCGCCGAGCGCCGGTCGCTGGCATCCTACATCCACAGCCCGAATCTGGACGAGCACTTCCGCACCGTGCTGCTGCTTTTCACGGGTGACCAGCGCCAGGCGCTGGAGGCACAGATGGCGCGCAGTCCCAGCACGTTGAAGACGCCGGAAATCGGCGCGCTAATGGCGGAGCGCTTCGACCCGGTGCTGCACAACCTGGCCGGGAGTTTCCAGGTGCGGCTGACACTGGACCTGTTGGGCGGTCCGCGGCGCCCGGACCTGCTGGTGGCCCTGGTCGCCGGAAGCAGGCTCGGCAACTTCGACCTGATCTACGATCCCGACAGCGCCGAGCAGATCCTGGCGGCGCAGGTGGTGACGCGCGAGGGCCAGACCTTTTACGACACCTGGACCAGCTTTCGCGCGCGGTCGATGCGCGGCAACCCGGCGCTCCCGGGGCCCGGCCTGTTGACCTCCTCCTACCGCATCGAGGCGACCGTGGATGCCGGCCTGGCGCTGACCGCCATCACCCGGGTGACGGTGCGAAGCAGGACGGAAGGGGCCGTGGCCGCGGCCTTCGAGATTGCCGCGCCCATGGCGGTGACCGAGGCCAGGGTGGACGGGCAACCGGCCGAGGTGCTGCAGCGCGATTCGCTGCGCGGCAACCTGGCCCGCGGCGGCAACGGCCTGTTCCTGGTGGTGCCGCGCGAACCCCTGCACGCCGGACGCGACTACGAGTTCGAGTTCCATCACACGGGAAAAACGATCGACGATGCCGGCGACCGGGTTTTCTTCGTCACCGCGCGCGGCAACTGGTATCCGGTCAACGGGCTGCAGTTCGCCAGCTACGACTTGCGGTTCCGCTTTCCCAAGGACCTTGACCTGGTGACGCCCGGAGACGTGGTGGAGGACCGCATCGACGGCGAATGGCGCATCATGCGCCGCCGGACCTCCGCCGCCATTCGCATGGCGGGATTCAACCTGGGCAACTACGCCCACGCCCGCGTGGAGCGCGGAGGGTATGCGGTGGATGTGTGCGCCAATCGCGCCCTGGAGGCTGCGCTGGTGCCGCCGCGGGTGGAGGTCTTCACCCTGCCGGGAACGGTTCGCTCTTCGAGGCCGCTGGCGACGGACGGCGCTCCCGCCGTGCAGGTTTCTCCGGTGCCCGATCCTCTGGCGCGCCTGGCCAGCCTGGCTTCCGAGATCGCTTCGGCGATGCAGTTTATGGCGTCGAAATTCGGGCCGCCGGCGTTGCCGCGCCTGACAGTGTCGCCCATCCCCGGCTCGTTCGGGCAGGGATTCCCGGGCTTGATCTATCTCCCCACACGGGCCTATCTGCGTCCGCCCGCCGAGGGGCGCACGGCGGCCGCGGAATCGCGCGATCTGTTCTTCGAGGACCTGGTGGAGGCCCACGAAACCGCCCACCAGTGGTGGGGCAACCGCGTCACGGCGGCCACCTACCGCGATTACTGGCTGATGGAGGCGCTGGCCAATTACTCGGCCCTGATGTATATCGAGAAGACCAAGGGCCCCCACGCCGTGGAGCTGATGCTGGAGACCTACCGCGGGCAACTGTTGGCAAAGGGCGAGAGCGGGCAGACCGCCGAATCGGCCGGACCCATCGTGCTGGGCCCGCGGCTGTCCAGTTCGCTACAGCCGGCCGCGTGGAACGCCATCACCTACGGCAAGGGATCGTGGATTGTGCACATGTTACGGCGGCGCATGGGCGACACGAATTTTCTCGCCATGCTGGCCGCCATTCTGAAACGTTACGACCACGCGGACATTACCACCGAGGAATTCCGCCTGCTGGCCGCCGGTTTCCTGCCCAAGAGCGACGATCCCAAGCTGGAGGCGTTCTTCGACCAGTGGGTGTACGCAACCGGCATTCCCACTCTGAAGCTGGCGTACTCCGTCAAGGGCGTGGCGCCGGCGCTGCGCCTGGTGGGAACGGTGACCCAGAGCGATGCCGCCGATACGGTGAGCGTTTCGGTGCCGGTGGAGATTCAGATCGCGCGCGGCAGCACCGTGACCGAATGGGTGCGCACTGGCGACGAGCCGGCGACCTTTACAGTCCCGTTAAAGCAGGCGCCGCTCAAGGTGACGCTCGATCCGGGCCGCGCCACGCTGCGGCGGTGATCACTTTTCGGAAATCTCGAACTCCTGCCCGTCGATCTCCTCGATCTTTACCACGAACCGTTTGCGGCCTTGCAACTGGGCTTCGGGCAAATCGAACCGTGCCGCCACCATGCGGTCGAGCGTGCTGCGGGGATTCACCTTGTCGCGGATGATCATCGTCTGGTTGTACTTCTCGCCCAGCACGGGGATGCCGGCGAAGATGTGCTGCGCTTCGATCTCTGGCGCGGTGAGGCCCTCGGTGCGGTTGCCGGCGGCGTCCTCGAAAATGGCCGTGACAGAGCGCGCCACGAACGGGTAGTCCGCGGGATTGGTCACGCGAAAGTCGAGCACGACAATCGTGGAGTTCTCATTCAGCGGCGCGGTGCGAACCTTGAGGATGTGGCCGCTGACGCCGATGTGGGCGCCGCGCTGTATGAACAGGATCGCCCCGACCGCGATGGCGATGCACACCGCGCCGGCGCCGAGGGCGATCATGAAGTTCTTCGACATATGAGGACCTCCGGTATCACAGTGAATCATCGCATACTTCGCCGTGCGGGGCTTGCGACAATTGTATTCATGGACAGACTCGCGGTTCAGGAAGGCGACATCACCGGCATCCCCGTGGACGCCATCGTGAATGCGGCCAACTCCGGGTTGCGGGGCGGAGGCGGCGTGGACGGAGCCATCCACCGCGCCGGCGGCCCCACACTGATGCAGGAGCTCTCCGAAATCCGCCGCCGGACCGGCGGTTGCCCCACCGGCAGCGCGGTCGAAACGGGCGCGGGCAATCTGCCGGCGCAGTGGGTGTTCCACGCCGTGGGGCCGGTGTACCGCGACGGCCTGCACGGCGAGCCGGAGCTGCTGGCTTCCTGCTACCGCAAGTGCCTGGCGATGGCCGAAGAGCGCGGCCTGCGGACCATCAGCTTCCCGGCCATCAGCACGGGCGTCTACGGCTACCCGATGGAGGAGGCCGCGCGCGTCGCCATCGCCGCAGTGACGGCGCATCTGGCCAAGCCGGAATCGCGCATCGAACGGGTGATCTTCGTCATGTTCGGGAAGGCGGCGTATGAGACCTACCGCAGGGCGCTGGACGCCGCGGATCACTCGCATTTCGGCGATTTCCGGAATACCAGCCAGTAGCAGTGCTGCCGCCGCGTGTGGTGGGCCGTCTTCCACCGCGGATCCACGATCGGGCCCTTGCGGGTTTTGATAATGCAATCGCAGGCTTGAAACCCGGCTTCCCTGGCGGCCTCGACGAAATCCAGGTGCGCCCAGTGGTAGCGATGGTGGTGCACGTAGTCGGCGATTTTCGAGAACAGGATGCCCTCCGGCCGCAGCACCCGCCAGGCCTCCACCAGGAATGGCGGATAGGTATGCGCGAAGCTGTAGCGGGTCTCCCTGGGCGAACGGATCACCAGGCCGAAACGGAGGTTGAAGTCCTTCCGGTTGTCGCGGCCCTGGTTGGGGACGTGGGGAGGGTCGTACACCACCACGTCGAAGGCCGCGTCGGCAAAGGGCATGCGCGTGTTGTCTCCGACGATCCGCGGCCGGTGCGCGATGTCGAGGTCGAGCCCGAAGACGGGCCGGTTGCTACCCCGCCAGAAGCGCCCGCGGTTCACCGTGGAATCGAGGATTCGCTCGGGAAGCTTCCTGGGATAGAGGTCCAGCATCCGCTCCAGAAGGCCGGCGTCGTCTCCGTCCCACACCGACCCGAGGGGCCGGTATCCGATCGGCTCAATCCGCGGGCTGGAAGATCGTGTCGCCATGAATGGTAAAATCGGGCCAATGGGGCTGTGGCGGAATTGGCAGACGCACCAGATTTAGGTTCTGGCGTTCGAAAGGACGTAAGGGTTCAAGTCCCTTCAGCCCCACCACCAATCCACCACCGCGGCTAGCCGGGCGCAACGGGCGACTTCAGCTTCGCCGACGGGTCCACCAGAAGCCAGGCGACGGCTCCGGCCAGACACATGACGGCAGCCGCCAGGAACGAAGCCGGCCATCCGAAATGGGTCTTGATGAGCGGCGTGAGGATTGCCGTTGCCGCCCCGCCAATCTGCGCTCCCATGTTCATGACGCCCGAAACGGAACCGGCCGAGGAGCCCGCCAGATCGGCCGACACCGACCAGAAGACGCTTTGCGCCAGATACAGAGTGCCCGCTCCGCCGGCCAGAATCACGGCGGCGACATACGGGTTCTGAGCCAGCATTCCCAGCGCGATGAAGCACCCGGAGAGGCCCATGGCGGCCGCGCCGAAGACGCAGCGTCCCAGGCGCTTCCCACACTTTCTGGCCAGGCTGTCGCTGATCCAGCCGCCCACGGTGGACCCGATGGCCATGGCGATGAACGGAAGCATGCCAAAGTAGGCGCTGGTCTTGAGATCCATGCCGCGAACCTTGTTCAGATAAATGAAAAACCAGGTGAAGTAAATGTAGGCGGCGTATCCATAGGCGAAATAGCTGCCGGTGATGAAAAGCACCTCGCGGCTGCCGAAGATGCTGCGCCAGGGGGCCGCCGGGGCGGGCGCCGCGGACTGCTGTGGCAGGCCGGCACGGATGTGCTCCTCCTCGGCCGGTTCCACCCAGGGATGCTCCTGGGGACGGTTGCGGGCGATCAGGAACCAGACCGCCGCGGTGGCCAGACCCAGCAGCGCGCATCCACGGAAGGCCCACCGCCAGCCGTAGTTCGCCAGCAGGTAGCGGCTGAAGGGAGGTGCCAGGCCGGAGCCCGCGCCGATGCCGGCGAAAATCCACCCGTTGGCGCGTCCGCGCTCCTGGGACGGAATCCAGAACGCCACCACGCGGTTGAAGGCCGGCAGAATCACGGCCTCGCCCAGCCCCAGCAGAAACCGCACGCCCAGCAGCACGGCCAGCATGCCCGCCACGCCCGAGGGGACCAACGAGGTGAGGGCGGTGAAGGCGGCCCACCAAATCGTCCCCACGAAAATGACCCGGCGCGGCCCGAAGCGGTCCGACATGCGGCCGCCGGGCGCCTGGAAGGCGGCGTATCCCAACAGGAAGGCGCTGAACACCCAGCCCAGTTGCACGTCGGTGAGATGGAAATCGCGTTCGATCGAGGTGCCGGCGATCGAAATATTCACGCGGTCCAGGTAGGCCACGGCGCAGATGACGAACATCCACGCCACCAGCACCCAGCGGACTTTTCCTCGAAACAGTGTTCTCATCATGCAGGCTCGCTATCGGATTGCTATTCAATCGCCGCGCAGATCGGCGGCAATCTGGCCGGCGGTAGCCCGCAGCGCTGCCAGGATCGCATTCCGATGATCGCCGTCCCGCTCCCGCGATTTGGGCAGCGAGAGGCTGACGGCGGCGGCCACCTCGCCGGAGGCGCCGAAGATGGGAGCGGCGAAACAGTGGCCGTCGGCCACGGATTCTTCCAGGTCGACCGCGTAGCCCTGCTCGCGGGCGCGCGCGAATTCCCGGTCCAGGTCCGCGCGGTCCGTGATGGTGTGCTCGGTGAACCGGTACATGCCGTAGCTGCGCAGCAGCTTTTCGCGCCGCTCGTCGGTCTGATGCGCGGTGATCGCTTTACCGAGCGAACTGGCATGCGGCGGCAGAATGTGGCCCACGATGTTGCTCATGCGGAGCGGTTGCGGGCTTTCCACCACCGCGATCACTTCGATGCGGTTGTCGAACAGCGCCGCCAGGCTGGTGGTCTCCCGCAACTGCCGGCTCAGGTGCCGCAGGCGGGGGATGGCTGCGCGCAGCAACCGCGCCACGGTTTGGGTGGATACCACGGCGTGAATCCCCGGAGCCAGGGAATACTGGCCCCGCTCGCCCGCCGCCAGGCAGCCGGACGCCTCCAGGGTCCGCAGCAGGCGGAAGGTGGATGTCTTCGACAGCTCGATCCGCTGCGCGATCTCGTGGAGGGCCATCGGCCCGTTTCCGGTCTGGAGGACTTCCAGCGTCTCCAGTGCCTTGGCTACGGCGCGCGAGAAG
>Ga0265323_10000247_pt1 | contig 31642 bp, 26 predicted proteins | sample 41225metaG_FD_193580 | JGI IMG/M metagenome (GOLD analysis project Ga0265323, IMG submission 193580) | Rhizosphere microbial communities from Carex aquatilis grown in University of Washington, Seatle, WA, United States - 4-12-25 metaG | ecosystem: Host-associated > Plants > Roots > Rhizosphere...
GCCGGGGCCAGCGTGCATGAGCTGATCGTGTTCCACCGCTTCCTGTTCCCGGATTGGGATATGGAGCTGGAGCGCCAGCTCCGCGACCGCTTCTCGATCGGTCCGGAGGCCAGAATCGGCAAGCTCAGCAAGGGCCAGGCGCGCCAGGTGGCGCTGCTTTGCGCCGTCTGCCACCGGCCGGAGCTGCTGCTGCTGGACGAGCCGGCAGGCGGCCTGGACCCCGCCGCGCGGCGCGAGTTTCTGGAAACCGCCATCCAGCTTCTGAACCGCGAGGGCACGGCGATCCTGTTCTCCTCCCACCAGATGAGCGACGTGGAGCGGCTCGGCGCGCGCGTGGTCCTGCTGGAGCGCGGGAAGGTCCGGCTGGACCGCGAGCTCGACCGGATTCGCGAGGATTTCTGCCTGGCCATGGTGCCGCGCAGCGCGCTGCCGGATGCCGCCCCGCTGGAGCGCGCGCCCGGCTGCCTGCGCGTGCGCTCCTCGTTCGACGCCTGGCACGCCGTCTTCGAGAAGCCGCCCGAAGCGGTGGCCGCCGAACTGCCCGCGCTGCTGGGCGTGGATGGCATCCGCTGCGTGCGCATGGCGCTCGAAGATTTCTTCGTGGAGATGGCCGGTGGAAATCGCTAACGGAGACGGCATGCTGCGGGAATTGCTGGAGCGGGACGGGGCGTGGAAGAGCACGGGGGGATTGATCTTCGCGGCGGCCGTGGTCTATCCGTTCCTCTGCCTGCTAGCGCCCGGCTCGCTGGTGATCTGGTTCGGCGTTTGCCTTCCATCCGCATTCAATGCGCGCCGGCGTGCGACGCCTTTCGAAGCGGCGTTGCCGATACCGGGGCGGCAACTGGTGGCTGCACGGCTGATCGCAACGCTCGCCGGGCTCTGGCTCCCGGCGCTGGCGATCGCCGCGGAGGCGCTGCTCCTGTCAGGCTGGAAGGACGCGCTCTGGCTGCTGGAGGCCGTTGGGGTCATGTCTCTGGTGGTGCTGGTGCAGCATTCCGTGCGGGTCCGCCAGACCAGCTCTCCGAAGTGGCTCGGGTACATGCTGGTGGGCTGTGCCAGCGCTTTCCTCCTGCTGGCCAGGGAGTTCGATCTGCACCTTGGAGCGATCGTGGCCGTCTGTCTGGCTGCCAGCGCGGCGCTGCTCGCCGGGCTTTGGTTCCGCGTGCCGGCCGGGTTTCAGATCGCGCCCGCCAGCCCCACGAGCGCCCGGCGCTCCCGGCGCCTCCCGTCCCGCGAGCGCCGGTGGCTGCCGGTGTGGCTGCCGGCCTGGCGCGCGTTTTTCCATGGCCAGTTTGCCTCTCCCCTCGTCTTCGGTTGGCTCCTGGTGATGATGCGCATGTCCCTCGTGCTGGGCGCGGGCATGGCTCTTCGCGCCACGGTGGCCTGCCGGTGGCTGGAGTGGCTGCTGGTCCTGCCCGTCCCCCGCCGGAAGCTGCTTCGCATGCTGGTGCTTCCGTGGGTCTGCATGCTGGCTACGATGATCCCCCTGGGCCGCCACGTCTTCGGGTCAGGCGCGCGGGATCCCGCGGTGTCCACCGGATCCTCCGATGTCTGGCTGAAGCAGACTGAGGCGGGATCGGGAACGCCCAACGTGCTGGTGCCCACCAGTATCTGGCACTGGACGTGGCCCTGGGAAGCTCCCGTCATCCGATCGCCCTGGGGAGAAACGAACCGGCCGAGAACCTTCCTGCGTCTGGGGTTCTCCACCTACAACCCCTACTCGGTTGCGCCGGAGAACTCGCCGCGATTTCTGGACTGGCAGTTCGCGCGCGCCACCGAAGCCGTTTACGGCCGCGCCATCCCGCTCTCGAGCGCCGCGGCATTGGCCCGGATGGGACTGGTGCCGGTTACCCTCCGGCTGCGCACGCGCTGCGTCGAGGTGCTGGCGGCCATGCTGGTCTTTCTGGCTCTTCTCGGCCTGGCGTTCTGGCACAGGACCCGCAGCGGCCGCCTCTGGGCTGTGGTGACCGGGGCCGGTCTGATGGCGCCATTCCTGCTCGACATTCTTGGCACGGAGCGGGTTGTCAGAACCGGGATGCTCAGCGAAGTCATCACCCTCCGCCTGGCCGCCATCCTGCCGAAGAACCCCGCCGCGCTTCTGGTGGCCGCGGCAGTGCTGCTGGGCGGCGTGTACTGGGCCGCGCAGAGGCAATTCGAGAAGGTGGATTTGATTCCGGGCCTCAAGCCCGCCCGCGATGCGTAAAAACGAATGGGCCGCCGGCCAACGCCGATAAGCAAAGAGCTGTGCTATCGGCGTTCGCCGGCGGCCCGGAATGCTGCGCGCGGCCTACTTCGCCGCCTGTTCCTTCAACGCCTCGGCCTTGTCGGCCACTTCCCAGGTGAAGCCCTCTTCGGCGCGGCCGAAATGGCCGAACGCGGCGGTCTTGCGGTAGATCGGGCGCCGCAGGTTCAGCGTGTCGATGATGCCGCGCGGGGTGAGCGAGAAGTTCTGGCGGACCAGCTCGGTGAACCGCTCATCGGGGATAATGCCGGTGCCGAACGTGTCCACGGTCACCGAAACCGGATCGGCCACGCCGATGGCGTAGGCGAGCTGCACTTCGACGCGCGTGGCCAGCTTGGCGGCCACCAGGTTCTTGGCGATGTAGCGCGCCATGTAGCAGGCCGAGCGGTCCACTTTCGAAGGGTCCTTACCGGAGAAAGCGCCGCCGCCGTGACGGCCCATGCCGCCGTAGGTATCGACGATGATCTTGCGGCCCGTGAGGCCGGTATCGCCGTGCGGCCCGCCCACCACGAAACGGCCGGTGGGATTGATGTGGTACTTGGTCGCGGAATCCACCATGCCCGAGGGAACGATAGGGTCGATGATGTGCTTCTTCACCTCGCGGCGCAACTGCTCGGTGGAGACTTCGGGGCTGTGCTGCGTGGAGATGACCACGGCTTCGATGCGCGTGGGGGTGTTGCCCACGTATTCCACGCTGACCTGGCTCTTGCCGTCGGGACGAAGGAAGTCGAGGCCGCCCTCGCGGCGGACCTTGGAGAGCTGCTGCACCAGCTTGTGCGCCATCATGATGGGCAGGGGCATCAGCTCGGGGGTCTCGTCGCAGGCGAAGCCGAACATCAGGCCCTGATCGCCGGCGCCGCCGGTGTCCACGCCCATGGCGATGTCGGGCGATTGCGACTGGATCAGGTTGTGCACGCCGCAGGTATGGCAATCGAACCCGTAGGTGGCGTCGTTGTAACCGACGTAGTCGATCATGCCGCGCGCGATGCGCGGAACGTCCACGTAGGTCGTGGTGGTGATTTCGCCGGCCACGATGCACGTGCCGGTGGTGACCAGAACCTCGCAGGCCACGCGTCCGGCTGGGTCGTCCGCCAGGACGGCGTCCAATACGGCGTCTGAAATCTGGTCGGCAATCTTATCCGGGTGACCTTCGGTGACGGACTCCGACGTGAAAAGGTACTTCCTGCTGTTCGACAAACTTGCCTCCTGCGGTGAGATTCTCTTCAATCTAACATGCCACTCAATAACGGTAATGATCGGGCTTGTAGGGCCCTTCCACGGGCACGCCCAGGTACTCGGCCTGGCGGGCGCTGAGCGTGGTCAGCTTGACGCCGATCTTCTCCAGATGCAGACGTGCCACTTCCTCGTCCAGCCTCTTGGAAAGCGTGTAGACGCCGGGTTTGTAGGCGTCGCGGCCTTTCCAGAGATCGATTTGCGCCAGCGTCTGGTTGGAGAAGCTGTTGCTCATCACGAAACTGGGATGACCGGTGGCGCAGCCCAGATTCACCAGGCGGCCTTCGGCCAGGATGAAAATGCTGTGGCCCTCGGGGAAGGTGTACATGTCCACCTGCGGCTTGATGTTGGTCTTGCGCGCGCCGGACTGGTTGAGGCGGTCCACCTGGATTTCGTTGTCGAAATGCCCGATGTTGCACACGATGGCCTGGTCCTTCATCTTCTGCATGTGCTCGAGGGTGACGATGTCGCAGTTGCCGGTGCAGGTGACGTAGATGTCGCCGCGCCCCAGGGTGTCCTCGATGGTGGTCACCTCGAAGCCTTCCATGGCGGCCTGCAGGGCGTTGATGGGGTCGATCTCGGTGATGATGACGCGCGCGCCCATGCCGCGCAGCGAATGCGACGAACCCTTGCCCACATCGCCGTACCCGCACACCACCACCACCTTGCCGGCCACCATCACGTCGGTGGCGCGCTTAATGCCGTCGGCCAGGGACTCGCGGCAGCCGTACAGGTTGTCGAACTTCGACTTGGTGACCGAGTCGTTGACGTTGATGGCGGGCACCAGCAGGGAACCGGTTTCCTGCATCTTGTACAGGCGGTGGACGCCGGTGGTGGTCTCCTCGGAAACGCCGCGCCACCCCTTGACGACATCGTGCCAGCGCGTCTTGTTTTCGGCGTACACGCGCTTCAGCAGATCCTTGATGACGTCCTCTTCATGGCTGCCGGATGGCGTATTCACCCAGCCGCTGCCGTTCTCCAACTCGTACCCTTTGTGGATGAGGAGCGTGGCGTCGCCGCCGTCGTCGACGATCAACTCCGGCCCCAGGCCGCCGGGGTGGCTCAGCGCCTCGTAGGTGCACCACCAGTAATCCTCCAGCGACTCGCCCTTCCAGGCGAAGACCGGGACACCGGTGGCGGCGATGGCGGCGGCGGCGTGGTCCTGGGTGGAGAAGATGTTGCAACTCGCCCAGCGCACCGAAGCCCCCAGATCGGCCAGAGTTTCGATCAGCACCGCGGTCTGGATGGTCATGTGCAGCGAACCGGTCACGCGCACGCCCTGGAGCGGCTTCTCCTGGGCGTACTTGCGGCGGATGGCCATCAGGCCGGGCATCTCGCTCTCGGCGATGGAGATTTCCTTTCGGCCCCAATCGGCCAGCGAGAGGTCGGCAACTTTGTAGTCGGATGAGTTCAGGGTCGCGGTGCCCATAATCTTTGGAATCCTCGTATCAAGAAATCTTGATAAGCTGATATTATAAAATTTCCTCCATGGCGTCAACCCTGAAATCCCTGAGGCTGGCGGCCGACCCCAGCCGGCTGCGGCTGCTCCTGCTGCTGGAGCAGGACGAGCTGTCGGTGGCCGAATTGCAGGAGATCCTGGCGCGCGGCCAGAGCCACATTTCCACACACCTGGCGCAGCTCAAGCACGCCGGTCTGGTGGAGGACCGCCGCACCGGCAAGAACTCCTTCTACCGTCTGACGGCGCCGGCCGAGCTGATGAACCTGCTGCGCCAGGCCTCCAGTGAGGTTCCCGAAGCCGCCGAAGACCGCGCCGCCCTGCGCCTGACCCTGCGCCGCCGCCAGGACAAGATGCGCCGCTACTTCGACGAACTGGCCGGGAAGTTCGGGCGCCAGTACGTGCCCGGGCGCTCCTGGAAGGGCATCGCCGAAGCGCTCCTGAAGCTCATGCCGCCGCTGGTGATCGCCGACCTGGGCGCGGGCGAAGGCACCATTTCCCAGTTGATGGCCCAGCGCGCAAAGAAGGTCATCGCCATCGACAATTCGGAAAAGATGGTGGAGTTCGGCGCCGAACTGGCTCGCAAGCACGGCATCGGAAACCTGGAGTACCGCCTGGGCGACCTGGAAAACGTGCCCATCCGCGGCGGCACCGTGGACCTGGCGTTCCTCAGCCAGGCGCTGCACCACGCCGCGCATCCCGAGCGGGCCGTCAGCGAGGCGTTTCGCATCCTGAAGCCCGGCGGCCGGATTGCGGTGCTGGATCTGAACCGCCACCACGTGGAAGAGGCGCGCGAGATGTACGCCGACCTGTGGCTGGGCTTCACCGAGCTGGAGATCGAGCGCTTCCTCAAGGCCGGCGGCTTCAGGAACGCCGAGACCGCCATCGTGTACCGCGAACCCGAGCCGCCGTACTTCGAAACTATCCTGGGGACCGGCGAGAAGTAAGCGCCGTCCGCCGGCGCCAGCAGAAGCCCAGAATCCCCGCCAGGGCGGCCAGCGAGAACGGCGCCGGCTCCGGCACTTCGTTCGAGAATGCCAGGTACTGTCCGCTGATCAGGTTTCCCGACCCCCCGGCGATGAACGTGCCCAGCGAGGCTCCCGTGGTCCCGTTGAACTCCTCCACGCCCAGGCTGTCGGTCACGTACAGATTGCCGTTCGGACCGAATCCCAGGCCAATCGGTTGCGCCAGGCTCCCGGTGTCGCCGAACACACCCAGGAAGTGGCCCGTGGTGGAGTTGTAGACAGCCACGTCGCCAGTGCCTTCATCGGCTACGTACAGGTTGCCGTCCGGACCGAATGTTACGCCGGACGGATTGGACAGCCCGGACAGGCCAGGACCGCTCCCCAGGGGAACCAGCACGCTGAGGAAGTTGCCGGTTGGACCGAAGAGGTCGATACCGGACGCCGAGTCCGCGACGTACACATCTCCGTTCGATCCGACGGCGATGCCCGCGGGATAGTCCAGCCCGAATGGGGGACCGGTATTAGGCGCGACAAGCTGCGTGACAAACGCGCCCATTCCGGTGTAGACGTTGATAAAGCCAGCCCCCCCGGTGCCGTAGTCCGCCACGTACAGGTTGCCGTTGGGTCCGAATGCCAGCCCGGATGGGGCCACCAGCGGATCGGCGCCGCTGCCGGCAGGTACCACCTGGTCGATGAAAGCGCCCGTCGAGCCGTTGAAGCGGTCGATCGCGCCGGCCTGGTTGTCTCCCAGGTAGACGTTGCCGTCCGGGCCCACGGCGATGCCGGTTGGAAAGCCCAGCGAGCCGGAAATCGAATCCTGGTAAATGAACGCGCCGCTGGTCCCATCGAACGTCTTCAGACTTTGCGTACCGCCGCCTTCTCCAACAAATAGCAGTGGCCCGGCTTGGGCCGTCAGCGTCAAACCGGCAGCGATCAGCAGCATCGCTCCGGCTGGCTTCCATCGCATCGGCCACGCGGCCGCGCGCAATCCCACTGAAACCGTCATGTCCCCTCCGAGTGCCGGGCCTCGCAGTCCCCAGGCTAGAGATACTTCTCCGAGTTACCCAGCTTGGCAACGATTATATCGCATGCGGGACCGTTTTTGTCCAGATTGGACGGCCAACCCGGCCTAAGGCCTGGCGCGCGGCGCCGGACAGGGAGGGAACCTGGCGGGTGCGGCGCTACGGACGGATTCCGGCCGCGACCACGTCCCGGTAATACTGCTCGTATTGGGGGATAATCTTGTCGGAGCAGAAGCGCTCGGCTGCATTCCAGCGGCCGGCCCGCCCCATGCGGTAATGCAGATCGGGGTTGGAGAGCAACTCGACGACGCGGGCGGCGTGGGCCGCCACATCGCCGACGGGTTCCAGAAACCCATCCTCGCCGTGGGTGACCAACTCGGGAACGCCGCCCACCAGCGTCGCCACCGGAACCACGGCGCAGGCCATGGCCTCCAGCGCCGCCAGGCCGAAGGACTCCTCCTCGCTCGGCATCAGCAGCACATGGGCCAGGGGAATGAGCCGCTCCACGTGGTCCTGCTTCCCCAGGAATGTGACGTGCCGGTCCAGATGCAGTTCCCTCGCCAGGTGCTCGCAGGGGCCGCGGTCCGGGCCATCGCCGGCCATCAGCAGGTGCGCCGGCACGCTGTTGCGGACTTCGGCCAGGATGCGCACGCAGTCCAGGGCGCGCTTCACGGGGCGGAAATTGGAAAGATGCAGCAGCAGTTTGTCGCCCGCCGGCGCATAGTGGAGCGCGCCGGTCTTGGCATCGTCGGGATGGTAGCGCTCACAATTGACGAAGTTTTTGATGGCGCGGATTTCGTTATTCACGCCGAAGACTTCGACGGTCCGCCGCCGCAGGTAGTCGCTGACGGTGGTGATGCCGTCGGACTGTTCCATGGAAAACTTGGTGATCGGGAAATAGGACCGGTCCGCGCCCACCAGCGTGATGTCCGTGCCGTGCAGGGTGGTGATGAACGGCAGGCGGCGGACGGGCGCCAGCATCTGCCGCGCCAGCAGGGCGGAAATCGAGTGGGGCACGGCGTAGTGCACGTGCAGCACGTCCAGTTCGTAGGATTCGGCCACTTCGGCCATGCGCGAGGCCAGCGCCAGGCAGTAGGGCGGATATTGGAACAGCGGATAGTTGGAGACTTCCACTTCGTGATAATGGATGCGCGGCGTGTCGGTATCCAGGCGGATGGGGTTGGCGTAGGTGATGAAGTGCACCTCATGGCCGCGGTTGGCCAGCTCCATGCCGAGTTCTGTGGCGACGATGCCGCTGCCGCCGTAGGTGGGATAGCAGGTGATGCCGACGTTCATCAGTTGCTAGTCTAGCAGCCGTCCCGCTCCGATCTGGCCGTTCAGATTCTCGTCGGGCGAGGCGACGTCTCCGCCGCCGAACCAGACGCGGACTTCGCCCGCTTCCACCAGGACCGTGGCATCGCAAAGAACTTTTGAATCCCAAGCATAAGCCCCCGCGAACGTCCGCGGGAGTTTCGTCCAGTGGACGCCGTCGGTGGAGCGGGCCATGGCGAGGCTGCGGTTCTCCTGGAAGTCGCGGGCGGTGTAGAGCATCCAGTAAAAGCCGCGGGACCGCCACACGGCCGGCTCGCCCAGGCCGCGCTCGCCGTCCAGTTCCAGAACCGGATTGGAGCGCAACTTCTCCCAGTGGACGCCATCGGCGGAACGCGCCACGCCGATGCGCTGGCGGGTGGGGCGGGCGCGGTCCTGGCCCAGGTAGTAGAGATAGAAGCGGGAGCCTTCGCGGATGACATAGGGATCCGCCACGCCGCACTCGTCCCAGCTTCCCCAGGGGCCCGGACCCAGCACCGGCGCGGGCTCTTTCCGCCAGTTGTGCGCGTCCAGGCTGCGGGCCAGGCCGATGCGCGGCGCGCCCTTCGGCCCGGCCTGGTACCAATACCAGAAGCGCCCGCCATCGAGCAGCACCGAGCCGTTGGCGGCAATGTAGTTTCCCTCCCAGGCTTGCGGGCCGGGCGAGAGGGCAGTGCCGCGGTCGCGCCACTCGACGCCATCCGGGGAGTCCGCCAGGCGGGTTTGCCAGGCGCGGCCGTCAAATGCCGAATAGAGATTCAGGTACCCGCCGGAGTAGCGCACCACCGAGGGATTCAACACGTCGCCAAAGGCGCCGCGGCGCAGGACGGGATCCGGGCGCTGCTGGAAAACCCACTGCGGCGCGGGATCGCCGCCCCCGGCCGGGGGCAGGGTGAAGCCGCCATAGCGGCCGCATGCGGACAGGCAGGCAAAAGCGGCCAAGGCCGGGAGGTAGGCCCGCCGGGTCACAAGGGGATCTTGATCCTGAGCCCGGCGCCGCGTCCCGGCCGCGATTCCACCGTGATATCGGCGTTCAGTGCGCGCGCCCGGCGCTTCAGGCTGGCGGGACCGAGACGAAGCATGTCGAGTTCGTCGAGAGAATACGTGCCCGCGAAATTGAAACCGTGACCGTTGTCGTCCACGGCGATGTCGAGTCCGTGGTCGGTCTTCTCGACGGTCAGCGCCACGCGCGTGGCGGCGGCGTGCTTCTGCACGTTGTGGAGTGCCTCGCGGACCATGGCGAGGACCTCCTGGGTGGCCTCCTGCGTCGTGCCGAGCGGTTTGGACGGTCCGGCGAAGGTCACCGGAATGCCGCTTTCCTTCTGGAACATTTCGGCGATCCGCCGGATGGCCGCGACCAGGTCGCCGCCATCCACGTCGGCGGGGCGCATGCCGTGGATGAAGGCGCGCAGATCGCGCACCTGGGATTGCGCCAATGCCTGCAACTGCCGGAGGTCCTGCATACCGGCATCGCGGTCGCGCTCCAGGAGCTTGCGGAGGATCTCCAGGCGCATTTGCAGACTGATGAAGCTCTGCAGCGGCCCGTCGTGAAAATCCGAGCCAATGCGCTCCCGTTCGACATCGGCGGCCTTGCCGGCGGACGCCTGCGCCGCTTCCAGTTCCGCCGACAACCGGTTCACCTCCGCGGCCCGGCGGCGGCTATGGAGGGCCAGCACGCAGGCCAGGACACCGCCCACGAGCACGGTGCGCTCCAGATCGCGCAGTTCGGAAGCCTGCGGCACCACCGCGAGGAATACCGCCGAGGTAGCGCTGACGATGGCCGTTTCCACGGCATCGCGGAATACCAGGGCCTCGGCCAGCAGGAAGAGCCAGAACACTGTAACCAGCCAGGGAAGGCTTTGGGCGGCGGCACCGGCCAGCGCCAGGAAATAGATCGTGTCGCCGAACAGCGCCAGCAGGCCCGGCAGGCCTTTCCAGGGGGCGCGGCGCAGCGCCACCACCGAGGCATAGAGAAAATACGCTCCCATCGCCCAGGGGAACGGCCCCTGCAGCGGCAGGTGGGAAATCCCCAGGGCGAGCGCATCGGCCGCCAGCAGGGCCCGCGTCCAGGCCAGCACGCGGTCGGGTTCGAATTTGAGCCGAAACGCCACGTGTTCACTTCCGGTAGAGGAACAAGGTATGGCTGCGCCCCTCGCCATCGTCGGGGATATTCAGGACCTGTTCGGGCGTCCAGTTCTGGAATTCGAAATCGTGGGCCACCACGCGCGCGCCCTTGCGAAGTTGCTTGTCGAGCAGCGGTTGTACCTTCTTATTGATGGAATCGAGCAACAGGTATACGGTGACCAGGTCGGCCGAGCTGTAGTTCTGCTGCAGCAGGTCGCCATTGACGATGTGCGCGGTCTTCTCCAGGTGGAGCTTCAGTATCCTGGCCATGCTCTGGTGGCACAGGTCCCGGTCGAGTTCGACGCCCACTGCGTCGGCGTGAAATTTTTGCGCGGCGACGATGACAATCCGGCCATCGCCCGAGCCCAGGTCGTACATTTTCTCCCCGGCCTTAAGTCCGCCGAGCTGCAACATCTTCTCGACAATGGTCTCGGGTGTGGGGTAGTAGGGCGCGAGCTTGTCATCGTCCGGGGTTTGCGCCCCCAGGGCGAAGCAGCCGAAAGCGGCCGCTATGATGTACCTTTTCATACGGTCAGGTCCCTCGCAACCGGTTTTCCACCGTACTGTGGAAAAGCCTGTGGAAATCTGCCTTTGACACCCTCAAAAAGCATGGCCTCGTCATACATTTGTGACACTCTGCACCGGGATACAGCAACTACTGGAACACGGCCCGGAAGCCGTTATCATACAGTAGATTGGGGCCGCCTGGGACGCTTTTTGCACGGGCAAACGCATCACACCCACACCTTTTCGAGTGGTATGCCGCGCTGGCACCACTGGCAATGTGCGGAATCGACCGCGTAACTGGCCTCCAATCTGGCCAGATAGTAGAGCGGCAAACCGTCCGCAACGCGGATTTCCGGCGTGGGCTGATACACCACCACGGCCAGCCCCAACACGGTGGCGCCGAAGGACTCCAGCAGACGCTTGAGGCCGGCAGCCGTGGTGCCAGAGCGGAGAACATCGTCCACCAGGATCACGGGCTCCCCGCGCAGCGGCTCCAGGAACGGGCGGAAACGCCAGGGTTGGCTGTCGTGCTCGCGCTCGGACCAGTAGACCTGCCTGGCGCGCATGGCTTCGCACATGCCGTAGGCCACGGGCAAACCGCCGGTCATGGGCGCGACCAGCGAAAGGTCGCTGGCGACGGCGCGGATCTCCGGGTTGGCGCGCAGTTTGCGGCTCAGTCCGACCGACAGCATGCGCAGGTTGGCGGAATGCCGCAATGCCAGCGGCACCTGGAGGTATTGATTGGAGTGCAGGCCGGAGGGGTACTCGAAATGACCGTCCCGCAAGGCCCCGGTCTGGCGCAGTACTTGGACCACTTCGTCTTCGGTGGGAATCAGGTGCATGGTCTGTCTCTCCGCAGTCCGCACAAAACGCGGGCTTTACCTCGGCTTCCGAAGCATCCGGAAACAGCATAGCACGGAGCGGCGCTTGGCGAGCAGGCGCCGGAGTAGGCCCCCTACAGTACCCGGAGTACCTGCCGCCTCGCGGTAGCCCCGCCGATTGAATGGGACATGAATACGAACCCCAAACCCAATTCCACGGCAGGGACGTCATCCCCGGTGCCAGCACGATTCATTCCCGTGCGATGCCTGGCAATCTGCGCGGTTGCTCTCTGCCTCTCTGCCAACCTGTCCGCCGAAACCGTGCAGATGGTCTTCGACGGTGTCAACGGAACCGAGGCCTTCGGTTACTATCTCAGCCCGTACTATGGCACGATGGACGCGACTCCAGTCAACCTGATTTGCGTGGACTTCGCCAACGAGGTGCAAATCGGAGAACAGTGGGAGGCCAATCTGACGCCCCTCACCGCGGGCGCGGATCTCAGCGGCACGCGATGGGGCGCCGAGCCCGGAGCTCTCTCGCTCTATGAGCAGGCGGCCTGGCTCTCTTTGCAGTTCGCCTCCCAACCGGTCAGCCAATATGCCGATATTCAGGCCACCATCTGGCAGCTCTTCTATAGCGCCGCACCCTCGCCGGGTTCGTCGTTCTGGCTGCAGGATGCGCAAAGCAACTACGCTTCAGCCGGATATCAGGGTTTCGCCATCATCACCAATACGGGCCCGGTCGAGCAGTCCGGGCAGGTGCAGGAGTTCCTCACTCAACTCTCGCCGAAAGTGGAGTTTCAGCCCTTCGGCCAGATCCAGTCGAATGTCACGCCCGAGCCCGCCACGAACGCGATGATCGGACTGGCGCTGGTCTGCGCGGGTTGGGCATGCCGCCGGCGCCGGGCACAACCGTGAACCCTCTGGCGCCGCCATGCGCCTGGCTTCAATTGGCTCCGTGACCGATGAGCACACCGGGGATGGTGCGGAGGATGATCTTCCAGTCCAGCGCCAGCGACCAGTTGTCGATGTACTGCATGTCCAGCTTCATCCAGGTCTCGAAGTCCACCTTGTCGCGGCCGGAGACGGCCCACAGGCAGGTCAGCCCGGGCCGCATGCGCAGGCGGCGGCGTTGCCAGAGCTTGTACTGATCTACTTCGCCCGGCACGGCCGGGCGCGGGCCCACCAGGGACATGTCGCCCCGCAGCACGTTCCACAACTGCGGCCACTCGTCGATGGAGAACTTGCGCAGATAGCGGCCGATCGGCGTGAGGCGCGGATCGTCGGGGATCTTGAAGACCGTTTCGCGCGTATTGAGGTGGGCCAGAGAGGCTTTCAGCGCTTCGGCGTTCTCGCACATGGAGCGGAACTTGTAGAACACGAAGCGGCGGCCGTTGAGCCCGCAGCGCACCTGCCGAAAGATGGCCGGTCCCGGCGAAGTGATGCGGATCAGCAGGGCAACCAGGGCCATGAAAGGTGACAGCACCAATAGGGCCACAACCGCCATGGCGATGTCCGTGAGGCGCTTCACCAGCAGGCGGATTTCGTCGTCGGGCGCCGCGGAGAATGTCAACAGCGGGGTTCCGCCGAAGCGGTCGAGCGAGACCGTGCTGTTTCCGTGGGGGAAGAAGTCCACCACCACGCGCGTGCGGACGCCCTCCTGATCGCAGAGCAGGAATACCTCTTCGAGTTCGGCCAGGCTCTCACTGCCCACCGCGAAGATGATCTCGTCCACCACCTGCTGGCGCAGAATCGCTTGCAACTGGGAAACGGGATGGACCTGGTAGCGGTCGCCCAGCGAGATTGTGCCGGGGGCCTCCTCGCGCTCGCTCAAAAAACCGCGCAGGCGTACGCCGTAAGCCGCTGACCGTTCGATGGCCCCCGCCATGCGGATCGCTCGCTCTCCAGTGCCCACCACCATCACATAATGGGGCGCCGCGAACTCGCGCCGCAGAACGCCCACCAGTCGGCCGGCGGTCAGGCGGAAGACCAGCAGCAGAATCCAGGCATAGGAGGCGAACAGGATCACGAAGAGCCGGCTCAGTTCCAGACGGCGGGCGAACTCGAATACCACCAGGCACAGAGCGCCCGAGGCGCACTGCCGCAGGCTGTCGCGCAAGACAACGCTGGGACGGGCGGAGTCCAGCTTGTCATACACACCCAACCAGATTCCGATCAGCACCCACGCCAGCAGGGACACCAGGAGCAGCAGAGCCTTGCGCTCCACGCTGAGGAAGAACTCCAGGTCCAGATGCAGGACAGCGCGCGTCCGGTAGGCCGCCTCAAAGGCCAAGCCGACCAGGAGAAGATCCCATAGCCCAAACAAAACACGGGCCTTACGGTGTCGGCTGAACATCCCGACTCAGGATAGCACGAGGCGTGGCGCTTCTCGGAAAAGCGGATGCAAGCGGGAGAGCGCCGGAAAGCGGACCCCCTTGGCGGGTGGCGGCGCGTGGCGTCCCCTGCGGCGTGCTGTGTAGGCCAGGCAAGTTCCTGCCGCGCCAGCGCAATTGGCCCCCCGGGCCTCAGTCCGGGTAAGGTGCTCAAGCGCTCCAGCTAGGAATGTCTTGAGAGGTTCTTCGACGTGAACCTACTACCAGAGTGATATCTCGCAAATAGTGGAAATAGGGTGACGGGATGCGATGCCGACACACGGGGAGTTACGGCTGGCGGGTTGGCAGTGGCGTTGGCATAAGGCAACAGAGGCACTAACCTTTTTTCCGCAACCTGCCGATCAGTTGTTCTGTGTGAGGTACTTGTGATGTTCCGACGACTCTTCCAATCCTCTGACGAAGGTGCCAATACTACAAAAACCGAATCCTCCGACAATGGCGCGGCACAGCTTGCCGTGGCGGTGGCGGGATTCTCCAATCAGTACTCCGGAGCCGGCAGCTCGATAGCTGCCTGTAAGACTGTCTCGTTTGAGCAGATATACGATAGTGCCGCCGCCAAACCGACGCGCGGCGAGTATGACATTCTCAAGGTTGTCGAGATGCTGAACAGCCCGCACCTGTCGGGGATGTCCACGGAAACCAAACGGGCCTCGTTGTTCATGGCGCTGGAAGCGGCCGGCGTGGAAGTCGAGGACCTGTTGCAGGACGCAGTGGTACGGCAGCGTGCGCTGAACGATTACGAAGAGGCGCAGCAGACCTGGCTCGGCGGGTTCGAAGCCGCCAAACTGGAAGAAAACCGGCGCATCCAGACGGAACTGGACCGGTTGACCGGCCAGTACATGTCCCGCATTCAGGGCAATCTGGACGAGGTGGCGCGGGCTCAGGACGACCTGCGGAATTGGGTGAAGCAGAAGCAGCAGGAAGCCCAGCGGATCACCGAGGCGGCCACGTACTGCGTGCCGCAGAACGGCCCGGCGGCGCCAACCAACAACCTGGCATCGGTTCTGGAGCGCGCATCCGTCAACCGGAGGTAGGAGGTCACTGTGCTGATAGCCAGTACTTCCCTGGTGGTGCTGTTCGTTACGGTTTCGGTTTACTTCCGAACGGCTAAACTGCGGCCGTTGGACCGGAAAGACATTAACCGGGTGAGACTCCTCTCGGACCGGGTTCGCCGGGAAGACGTCTTCCCCCACGAGTAACTTAGGAGATAGGCTCATGAATAACGTAGAACAAGAATATGCGCAGCCGCTCGGCTTGGACGTAGGCACGAGCCGGATCGTGGTGGCGCGAATTGGAGACAAGAAACCGGACTGCGAATCGCAGCTCAATGCTTTTCTGACGCTGCCGTATTCCAAACTGACCGAGAGTCTGCTGCAGCGGGAGACCGTGTTCCATGAGGTTCGGGACACCGAAATCGTGGTCGCGGGCAACGACGCGCAGAAGTTCGCCGAGGTGTTTCACGTCGAGTTGCGGCGTCCGATGTTGAACGGGGTGCTCAATCCCCAGGAGCCTCACAGCCTCGGCGTAGTGAGGATGATCATCGGCAAGCTGGTGGGAAAGGCGGCGCGGCAGGGGCAGAAGGTCTTCTTCAGCGTGCCCGCCCCTGGGGCGAGTGGGGAGAGTGGCATCCACTACCACCAGGCCTCGATCAACCAGATACTGGCCGACCTGGGTTATCAGGCGACGCCCATCGAGGAAGGTCTGGCGGTGGTGTTCGGCGAACTGGGGCCTTCCAATTACACGGGCATCGGAATCTCCTGCGGCAGCGGCCTGAACAATGTCTGCCTGGCGGTGCTGTCGCTGCCCGTAATCAGCTTCAGCGTGCCCAAGGCCGGCGACTTCATCGACACCGAAGCCTCCCTGGTGACCGGTGAACTGGCCACGCGCCTGCGCATTCTCAAGGAACGGTCCTTCCATCTGAACGGGTTGACCGGAGATCGCGTCCAGAACGCCCTGAACGTTTACTATCAGGAGATGATCCAGCACCTCACCGAGAGTCTGCGAGCCCACATCGCATCTTCTCAGCGCCTGCCCAAGCTGGAACATTCGATTCCCCTGGTCCTGAGCGGCGGCACGGCCATGCCCGAAGGATTCACGGAGCATTTCAACGCGGTTCTGCGAGCCGAGGAGTTTCCCGTCCGGCTTTCGGAAGTGCGCCTGTCCCCCGATCCCCTCAACTCCACTGCCCGCGGCGCCTTAATGGCTGCCCTCTGCTAAGGTTTACGACGGATGGCGGCCCCAGCCGGCCTGGGACCGCCTCCTGGCTTTTCCCCCTCCGCTCTATAGTTCCCAGGAAATCAGCCGATTAAGTACTGAGAGAGTGTGCTATGAAAAGCGCCAAATTCTTGGTATCGATCGCGTTGACGGCCTGGTGTGCATGGGGGCAGTCGTCCGGCCCCACGGCGACCCCGGGCTCCCTGAGTTTCAGCTACCAGATCAATAGCTCCACATTTCCCTCCGCGGCCAAAGTCACGGTGTCGCTGCCTGCGTCCATCAGCACGTTGCCGCTGACGGTCACGTTCAACTCGACGCCCCAAGGCTGGCTGACGGTGACGCCGGCTTCCGGCTACGCGCCGCTGGCACTGTCCGTAGTGGTAAATCCCACCAGCATGTCTCCCGGAAGTTACGTGGGAACCATCACCGTCAACACCACGCCGGCCAGCAGCAACCCGGCCGTGGTTTCGGTCAACCTGTTGATATCGAATCCGCCATCTACCCTGGCGGTGAGCTCGTCTTCCTCCAACTACACTGCGCCGGCATCCGGAACCAGTTCTCCGACACTGACCTTCAGCTACACAACCGGCACGACGGGAGCCCAGCCGGTATCGGCGGAACTGGACGTGTCGTCCAATGGCGGGATCATTCCCTTCAACGTAACGGCCGCCAACGTGTCGTCGAAAACGTCGGTGTGGCTGCGAGTGAGCACCTCCAACCAGTTGCCGACCCTGCAGACCAGCGGCGTGGCCCTGTCGGGCTCCTACGTGCCGATCGTCGTCACGCTGGACCTGGCGACCCTGCAGGCCCTGAATCCCGGCAGCTACGGGGGCACGGTCACCGTGGCCGCCACCAGCGCGGCCAATGGCAGCGCCGTGGTGCTGGTCAATCTGGTGGTATCGGCCGGACCGCCGATTCTGAATTCCATTTTTCCATCCAGCGTGATTGCCGGACCCGTGGTCAACCCCATCATCACTCTCTACGGGGACAACTTCTTCAGCACGTCGGTGGTGACGCTGCAGCAGGGCGATAACCCTCCGGTCACGCTGCCGTCGACGCTGCTCAGCCGCCAGGTTCTTCAGGCCACCGTGAATAGCGGTTACCTGGCCAATCCGGGAGTATGGACGCTGGCGGTTACCAACCCAGCCCCACCCAACAATCCATCGCAAGCGCCGGTGACCACGCTGTTCGTGGTCAGCGACCCCACCGTTCCCCTAATCACCTCCGTCGTGAACGCCGCCAGCTACCTGTCCACTTCCGTGTGGACCGGGACGGGCGGGAACCCCGTGGCCGCCGGCACCACTACGATTTCGCCACGGGAGATTATCTCGATCTTCGGCCAGAATCTCGGGCCGACCCAGGTCATCACAGCCGCCCCGACGGGATCCCCGCAAGCGTTTCCGAATATCCTGGACGGAATCCAGGTGGCGTTTTTCATCGGCAACAACACACTGGTCTATGCCCCCATCATCATGGTCTCGGGCAATCAGATCAATGCGGTAGTGCCGACCGCCGTGGCTGCCGTCATCAATTCCAACAACCCGGCGGTGTCCATTCAGGTGCTCAATACCAACACCACTCCCGCCAACGCGACTCAGCCGTTCAATGTCATGGTGGTTCCGGAGGATCCGGGCGCTTTCACATTCGGCGGCCTGGGACAAGGTCAAGCCGCCGTGCTCGACTATGACAATACATCCCAGACCTACTCCATCAATTCCGGCAAGAACGCCGCCGCGCGCGGCTCGACAATCCTGATCTATGCAACCGGGATGGGCGACCTGGCGGCGCCGGTGGGCGATGGCGTGGTCGCCACAGCCGCCGCTGCGCTGGCCGACAACACCGTCCGCGTGGATATCGCCGGCCAACCCGCGGTGGTCAGCTACGCTGGAGCGGCACCCGGGGCCGTGGCGGGCCTCGTCCAGATCAACGCCATAATTCCACCGACTGTGGCCGTCGGCACAGCCGTAACGCTTACCGTCTCGGTCGGCGCCGCGACCTCTTCCCGTCGCAGTCAGCCGAGCGTGACGATTTCAGTCAAGTGATCGGGAAAGGGGGGATGGCCGGACGTATCCCGCCTGTCCCCCTACTTCCGTTCAGACGCCATCTTCCGCTCGAGAGCCTGCATCAGTCTCTCTTCGACGTCCTTCGGAACTGGATAGGGGTCCATGCCCTTGTAAATCTTGATAGTCTTGCGCGTCGTGTCAGCAACCACCCAGCAGTTGGGACACTCCGTCATGTGCTCTTCCAGATTCGCCCGGACTCCCGCATCGAGATTCTCGTCCAGGAAATCGCTCAGCTCCCGCAGAAAATCCTTACAGGTAAGCAAAGAGGTCTTCTCCCTTGCGCTTGAAATAGCGGGTCAGCTTCTCACGCAATTGCAGGCGTGCCCGCAACAGCCGGCTCTTTACCGCAGGCACGGAGAGATCCAGGGCTTCCGCTGTCTCTTCGGTGGAAAGATCCTCGATATCCCGCAGCACAAAAACCGAACGGTACAACGGCTCCAGGCTCTGTACGGCAGAATCCAGAAGCCCGCCGAGTTCTTCTCTCGAATACCGCTGCTCGGCATTCTCCTCCCAGACGGCGATCTCGCGCACGAGGGTATCCTCACCGGTGTCGATGGTTTCGTCGAGCGACACTGCCCGGTCGCTTTTCCGGCGGCGAAGCTTCATGAGCGCCTGGTTGACCGCGATACGCACAATCCAGGTGTAAAATTTCGAGTCGCCACGGAACTGGTCCAGATGCTCGTAAGCCTTGAGAAACGTCTCCTGGAGCACGTCCTCGGCGTCCTCGCGATTCTGGGTAACGTGTTGCGCCAGACGAAAGACCTTGCCCTCGTAACGCTTTACAAGTTCGCTGAAGGCGTGCGTATCGCCCGCGCGCGTCTGAGTCACGAGGGCAGTGTCGTCGATCCCGGCCTGGCTGGATACGGGCATGAGAATGTGATCCTATGATAACAATCGGGCCGGGCGTCTGCTCTCCCCCCGCCGGCAACTGTCGCGCCTCGCTGCCACAGTCGCTCTGCCCGGCCTGCCTTCGGCGCATGCCGATGGGGAATATGGTACCAGTTCCACCCCTTCCGGCCGCTCCCCGTCCCAGGGCCGGCAGACCGGCGGATCGGCACATTCGGCGAGCATCCCGGCGCCCTCGGACCGGCGGCGCCCGAAAACGCGCCCGAAAAGTCTACGCCCGCCCCCTAAAGTGATATAATGAAGTTGTTTTCAGCTATCGATATTCAGCACTTAAAGTCTTAAAATGCAACAACATCCAAAAGGTACGCGCGCCCGCATCCTCCTCTCTTCGGTTTTCGGTCCCTACGCTCAGGACGACGAGTTCGGCAGCCGCAAGATCAACCCCATGGAGCTGTACCACAACCAGGTGACCCGCGAACAGGGCCCCTTCTCGCTCCGAATGTTCCACCGTTCCTGGGGCATCCTGATGATCCAGCAGAACATCTCCGCCCCCACCACGGTCCTGGATTTTCCCACCCGCGAGATTTTCGAGGCCGAACTGCAAGCCAACGACTACGATATCGTGGGCATCTCCTCCATCATCGTCAACGTCGGCAAGGTGCGCGACATGTGCCGCACCGTCCGCCGCCTGGCCCCCAAGGCCACCATCGTCATCGGCGGACACGTTGCCGCCATCCCCGGAATCGAACACCTGATCGACGCCGACCACATCGTGAAGGGAGACGGCATCTGCTGGATGCGCAGCTTCCTCGGCGAGGACGTGGACGCGCCTATCCAGCACCCCGAGATCGTTTCCGGTTACGATGGCCGCACCCTGGGGTGCAAACTGCCGGGGCGTAAGGGCGGGACCGCCGCCACCATCATTCCCTCGGTCGGCTGCCCCATGGGATGCAACTTCTGCACCACTTCGGCGTTCTTCGGCGGCAAGGGCAAGTACCTGAATTTCTACAACACCGGCGAGGAGCTCTTCGGCATCATGTCGAGGATGGAGGCGCACCTCGGCGTGCAATCGTTCTTCATGATGGACGAGAACTTCCTCCTCCACAAGAAGCGCGCCATGGAACTGCTGGATCGCATGAAGGCCACGGGCAAGGCCTGGGCGCTGTACGTCTTCTCGTCGGCAAACGCCATCAGCCAGTACTCCATCCGCGAATTGGTGGAACTGGGCGTCTCGTGGGTTTGGATGGGCCTGGAATCGCCGCTGTCGAGCTACACCAAGCTGAAAGGCGCGGATACGCGCAAGCTCACCGCGGAACTCCGCAAGCACGGCATCAAGACCCTGGGTTCGACCATCGTCGGGCTGGAACACCACACCAACGAGAACATCGAGGGCGAGATCGAGCACGCCATCAGCCACGACACGGACTTCCACCAGTTCATGCTCTACACCCCCGTGCCCGGCACGCCGCTGTTCGCCGAGATGACCGAGCAGGGCCGCATGCTGGAAGGCGTCGATCTGGCCGATATCCACGGCCAGGACCAGTTCAATTTCCGCCATGCGGCCATTTCCCGCGAGGATTCCAAGCGGTGGCTCGACTGGGCTTTCCGCCGCGATTTCGAGCTCAACGGCCCCAGCATCTTCCGCATCTGCAAGACCACCCTGGAAGGCTGGCGCCGTTATAAGAACGACCCCGACGCCCGAGTCCGCGCCCGCTTCGCCTGGGAATCGCGCGCGCTGCGCGACGGTTACGCCGCGGCGCTGTGGGCCATGGAACGGTACCTGCGCGACGCCAACGCCGCCGTCAGCGAGCAGATCCACCAGTTGCGCAAGGACATCGGCCGCGAGTTCGGCCTGGCCAGCAGAATCCTGAGCCGCTCCATCGGCCCGTATCTCCTGTGGACCGCGCGCCGCGAGCAGCGCCGCCTGGCCCAGGGCCTCACCTACGAGCCCAGCACCATCATCGAGCGCACCCATTGGGACGAACCGGTCCCGGAACCGGCGAGCTGAGCGCCCGCTCCTCGCAGGGCTCCCGGCCAGCCGTTTGCTAAGCTGGTAGTCCCCTCATGGACGCCGTCTGCCTCGCTCTGAGCCTCACCCCGCATGGGCGGCTGGTGTTGACTTGCGACGCCGGCGCGACGCCCTTCGACGCGGGACTGGCGGAGCGGCTGCGGCATGCATTCGAGCGCGGCTCGGGCCACGGACTGCTACTCCTGGGCGCCGACGAAGCTGGAACCGCGCTCCCGCCCGAGGCCGCCTATTGGCGCGAATTCGGCGCGCGCTACGTCTCTTCGCTCTGCACCCGCCAGGATGGCGATGCGCCCGCCAGGAGCGCGCCCGTTCCCCCGCCGCCCGAGGAGGATTTCGAGCGCATGGCGCTGGCAGCCCCGCCCATGCCCGGAGCGGAGTACCTCTCTGCGGGCGTCCTCGATGCCTTGTGGCGTGAACTGGACGCGGCTTTCGACCGCGAGCTCTCCGAATCCCGCTGCGGCGTGCAGGAGTTCCTCAAACGCCGGAATCCGGCCTGGAACCTGGTCGGCCGTGTGCATTTCAACGTCGCCGAGAACCGCCTGGACCCTGACGCCCCGTTCGCCTTTCTGGCCACCTACACAACGCGTTTGTCCCATCGGGCCAAGGCGCAACATCTCCCGCTCGGGCAGGCGCTCCGCGAGTATTCCGGCCCGGCCAACAGGGAACGCCTCCTGTCGCTGCTGGTGCCGGTGCAGCGGGCGTCGGAGTCGTGCCCCTGGCTGAAGGCCATGGTGGACGGCGGCGAGATTTTTCATCCGTTGCGCTGGACGCCGCCCGAGGTCCTGCAACTTCTGCGGGACGTCCCGCTGCTGCAAGCGGCGGGTGTGGTGGTCCGCATGCCGGCGGCGTGGCGGGGCAACCGTCCGCCGCGGCCGCGCGTGACGGGCGCCGTGGGAACCAAGGCGCCATCGGGGCTGGGACAGAACGCCCTGCTCGATTTCCGGATGGAAGTCACGCTCGACGGCGCGCCGCTCACCGATGCCGAAATTCGCGGCCTGCTGGCGGCCACCGACGGACTCGCGCTGGTGCGCGGGCAATGGGTCGAGCTCGATCGCCAGCGCCTCGAAGCCATGATCCAGCGCTTCGGCGAGGTGGAGCGCACGGCACGGCAGGATGGCTTGCCGTTCGGCGAGGCCATGCGGCTGCTGGCTGGTGCCGGCGCTGCCGCGGACGGGGAAGAGGCCGATCCCGCCGGCCGCGCCGGATGGGCGGAAGTGGTGGCGGGCCCATGGCTGGGCGAGACCCTAAGAGGGCTGCGCAGCCCGCAGGGCCTGGCGCAAGTGGATCCCGGCGACGCGCTCCGTGGCGTGCTGCGGCCCTACCAGCAGGTGGGCGTGCGCTGGCTATACCTTCTGGCGACTCTCGGTTTGGGAGCCTGCCTGGCGGACGACATGGGGCTCGGGAAGACCATTCAGGTGCTCTCGCTACTGCTGATTCTCAAACGCCAGGACGGCGCCGGCTCGCAGCCCAGCCTGCTGGTGGCGCCGGCATCCCTGCTGGCCAATTGGGCGGCGGAAATCGAACGCTTCGCGCCGGGGCTGAAGGCGATGGTGGCCCATCCCTCGGCGCTCCCTGCCTCCGAGCTGAAAGCGTTCGACACGGCGCGCCTCGAAGGCATCGACCTGGTCATCACCAGCTTCGGCTCGCTGCTCCGCTTGCCGTGGATTGCCGGCGTCCGCTGGCGACTGGCGGTACTGGACGAAGCTCAAGCCATCAAGAACCCCGGCGCCAAGCAGACCCGCGCCGTCAAACAACTCCAGGCCGGCGGCCGGCTGGCGCTCACCGGCACGCCCGTCGAGAACCGTTTGGGCGATCTGTGGTCGATCTTCGACTTCATCAACCCCGGGCTGCTGGGAACCGCCCAGGAGTTCGCGGGCTTCGCCAAACGCCTCGCCGCCGGGCCTGGCGGCTCCTACGAACCGCTGCGCGAGTTGGTGCGGCCGTACATCCTGCGGCGCCTGAAGACCGACCGGACGGTGATCTCGGATCTGCCCGACAAGACCGAGATCAAAGCGTTCTGTTCCCTCAGCCGCCGCCAGGCCGCGCTCTACGAACAGGCCGTCGGCGAGTTGGCGGAGCAACTCGACGAGGCCGTGGGCATACGCCGCAAGGGGCTGGTGCTCGCGTTTCTGATGCGGTTCAAGCAGATCTGCAACCATCCCTCGCAATGGCTGGGGGACGGCGCCTGGGGCGAAACGGACAGCGGCAAATGGACGCGCCTGCGCGAGATCGCCGAGGTGATCGCAGCCCGGCAGGAGAAGGTGCTGGTGTTCACGCAGTTCCGCGAGGTGACCGCGCCGCTGGCCGCGTTCCTGGCGACGGTCTTCGACGGGCCCGGCCTGGTGCTGCATGGCGAGACCGCGGTCGCGAAGCGCAAGGAGTTGGTGCGCCGCTTCCAGGAGGACGAATCGGTGCGCTTCTTCGTTCTCTCGCTCAAGGCGGGCGGCACCGGGCTGAACCTGACCGCCGCCTCGCACGTCGTCCACTTTGACCGCTGGTGGAACCCGGCGGTGGAGAACCAGGCCACCGACCGCGCTTTCCGCATCGGCCAGACCAGGAACGTGCTGGTGCACAAATTCGTGTGCCGCGGCACGGTGGAAGAGAAGATCGATCAGCTCATCGAGAGCAAGCGCCAACTCTCGCAGGATTTGCTGGAGGGCGGTGCCGACCTGCTGCTGACCGAGATGAAGGACGACGAGTTGCTAAAACTGGTGGCGCTCGATATCAACAAGGCGTTGGAGGAGTAGCGGCGGATGGGATACGAAGGTCGGGGATGGAGGCCGTACGTTTCGGTTGCGGAGCGGCGGCGCAAGGCGCTGCGCGAGATGGAGAAGCGCCGGAAGCAAGGGCATGACGTGTCGCCGGTGGTGATCGAGGGCCGCGCCATCGTGACCACCTTCTGGGGCAAATCCTGGTGCGAGAATCTGGAGCGCTACAGCGATTACGCCAACCGGTTGCCACGCGGGCGCACCTACGTGCGCAACGGGTCGGTGGTGGACCTGCAGATCAAACCCGGAGAGATCCACGCGCACGTCAGCGGCTCGGAGCTATACGAGGTCACACTGAGAATCGCGCCCGTCAAGCAGGCGCATTGGAAATCCATTTGCGGAGACTGTGCGGGCGCCATCGATTCACTGGTCGAACTGCTGCAAGGGCGCTTGTCGAAGGGCGTGATGGAGCGGATTTGCCGTCAGAAGGAGGGCCTGTTTCCCACTCCCGGTGAGATTCGGCTGGAGTGCAGTTGCCCCGACTGGGCCGGAATGTGCAAGCACGTCGCGGCCGTGCTGTACGGCATCGGCGCGCGCTTCGACCGCCAGCCGGAACTGCTCTTCCGCCTGCGCGGCGTGGACGAAGGCGACCTGATCGTCCACGCGGGCCAGGCGGTTTCGCTCACCAGACCGGCGCCGGCCGCGGGCAGGATTCTGGGAGGCGAAGACCTCGCTGGAATCTTCGGCCTCGACATGGCGCCGGGCGAGGGCGCCGCCGCGGAGCCCGCTCCGGGCAAGCCGCCGAAGCCGAAGCGGGCGCCGGCAAAGAAGAAGGCAGCGGCGCCGGCGGCGAAGCGCCAGCCGCGTCCGAAAGCGGCCGCCGCGAAGCGGAGCAGGAAGCGGCCGGTGGAGGAATAGCCGCGCATCGTTCCCCGGCGCCGCCACGCTAGAATGTGCTTTCTTCTCTGAGTTGCATGTGTGGAGGATACGGAATGCAGTCACGACTTGGAATCCGCCCCGCTTCCCTGAGGATTGCGCTCATGGCGGCGTCGCTTCTTGCCCTTGGCGCTTCGACAGCATTTGCCGACGCCGGGGTGTTCGATGGGAGCGGACAAAACCTGCACCAGATCGGCAGCGAGGCGGTTCAGCTTGTCTCGATCCACGTCGGGATCACGCTCGGCAGGGGCCCGTTTCTTTTCGATGGGACCGTGCCGGGCATGGACCGGGCGGAATACTCGTGCGCCTTCGTTCTCAGGAACCTGACCGCCAGGCCCGTCGAGGTACAGGTTGGATTTCCCGTCGATTCGGAGTTCGCCCGCGACCGCGGGCCGGTTTCCGCCAGCGACTCGAAGGCCTGGGTGCTGCGCTACGCCTTCATCGCGCGCGACGAACTGACAACCTACCACGTCGAATTCGTACGCCGCGTGCCCAAGCCCGCGCCGGATGAGTTCGGCTCTCTATTCGTCTGGAAGATGAGGTTTGAAGCGGGACAGACCAGGACACTGGACGTTCAGTACCAGATCCCGATAGGGATGGCCTTGGCCAGCACGCGGAAGGAGGCCACCGGCGGCTTCCGCCATCCCGATTTTGGCAGCCTGTTGCGCCTGGACGGGGGGATGCTCGAAGTCGCCGGCTACACCACGTCCACCGGCGCTTCCTGGGCCGGCAAGGTCGAGGAGGCAACGTTCACGCTCATCACCGAGCCGTTTGAGGGCTACCTGGACCAGCGCGGTTGGGAGGACCGCAGTCCCGTTTGGGCGACGCCCGAACAGGTCAAGAAGACCGAGACCGCGTTTGAGATTCACCATCCGTGGTGGTTCCGGAAGATTTCGCCTGACGGCTGGGAGAAGGTCGAAGGCGGCGTGCAATGGCGGTACAAGGATTTCAAGCCCAAGGACCCGATCAGCGTCACGTACTTCCTGACCCAGTTCCCGCGCCTCCCGGAAGAGGTCGCGCCGTTCGTGGAGCGCATTCGAAAAGCGGCCGGCACGGCTGAGGAGCAGAGCGCGAAGCTGCAATGGGTCCGCCAGATCCTGCTCGCCACGTACGGCAAGGAGCCGGAGGACGCCGCGGCGAAGTCCTTCGCGGCGGGCCAACTCTGGTACGCCCCACGGAAGGACTTCTCGATATCGCTTCTGACCGGTGCGCAGAAGGCGGTGCTGAAGGAATTGGACGCCAGAATCGCCGGTGCCAGGTAGACCCGCCCCGCAGATGCCCTTGGCAGCCTTCATGGCTGGCGAGCGGGGGCTTCGGCGGCGACTGGCCGGCCGGGATGAAGAAAGGCATGGGCCGCGGCATTGATGGCTCGACCGTCTTCTTCGGCGATTACTCCGGCCAGGCCAGGAAGGCGATCGTCACGGAAGTTTCCCCGAATTCAGATTCTCACCGTGGAGGACCTGTTCGCCGGCAAGCGGATCGAGCACCCGGAACTCGCGGTCAGCAGCGTGAAACCAGCCGAACGCAAGACCAGGGACCGGCAAGCAGGGCTGTTCTGACCCGCCCTGCCCGCGCCTACTCCGCCGGCTTCCGTAGCGCCCGCAAATCGATCCCCAGCGCCTGGCACTTCTTGTACAGATGGCTGCGCTCCAGGCCCAGCGACTTGGCCGTGTCCGTCATGCGCTGGTTGTGGCGCTTCAACTCGCCCAGAATCTGCTCGCGTTCGAAGGCGCCCACGCGGTCGGCCAGCGGACCGCCGAAGCGCGGCGCATCCCCGTGGCCCTCGCCGGCCGGCTCATCGTGGACCACAGCCTGCGGCAGCGCCAGGCGCACCGCGGCGCGGTCCACCGGTCCATCGGCCAGCAGCAGCAGGCGCTCCACCACGTTGCGCAATTCGCGCGCGTTGCCGGGCCAGGGGCAGCGTTGCAGATCGGCGATCGCCTCCGCCTCGAAGGGTTTGGCCTTCCACCCGTTTTGCGCGGCCACCTGCGCGGCGAAATGCCCGACCAGCGCGGGGATGTCCTCGGCGCGGTCGCGCAGCGCCGGCAGCAGCAGCGGAAATACGTAGAGGCGGTGGTACAGGTCCTCGCGAAACCCGCCCTTGCGAACCAGGTCGTCCAGGTTGCGATGCGTGGCCACCAGCACGCGCACGTCCACCGGGATGGCGCGGTCGCCGCCCACCCGCTCCACCTGCCGCTCCTCCAGCACGCGCAGCAGCTTGGCCTGCATCACGATGGGCATGTCGCCGATCTCGTCCAGGAACAGCGTGCCGCGGTTGGCCTGCTCGAACTTGCCGCTGTGGCGCGAAGCGGCGCCGGTGAACGACCCCTTCTCGTGCCCGAACAGCTCGCTTTCGATCAGCTCCCCGGGAACCGCCGCGCAGTTGAGCGTGACGAACGGCCCCTCGCGCCGAGGGCTGCGTTCGTGCAGCGCGCGGGCAATCAGCTCCTTGCCGGTTCCGGTCTCGCCCAGAATGCAGACGCGCGATTCGCTGGCGGCCACGCGGTCCACCTGCGCCATCACCCGCCGCATGGTGTCGCCGGTGTAGACGATCTCGTGCTTGCCCACACGTCGGCGCAGGTCGCGGTTCTCTTCCTCCAGGCGCTTCAGCTTGAGGACGTTGTCCACGGTGAGCAGCAGCTTGTCGGTGGAGATCGGCTTCTCCAGAAAATCGGCGGCGCCCAGGCGCGTGGCGCGCACGGCCATTTCGATATTGGCCTGGCCGGAGATCATCACCACGGGTAGCGGAATCCCGAGGGCGCCGACTTCCTCCAGCAGCGTGAGGCCGTCCTTGCCCGGCATGACCACGTCGGAGAGCATCAGGTCGAAGGGCTGCGACTTCACCAGGTCCAGCGCGCGCGCCGCGTTATCGCAGACCGTGGCCACGTGCCCGGCCAGGCGGAAGGCGCGGGCCAGCGAGGCCAGCGTACTAGCGTCGTCATCGACGATCAGGAGGTGTGCCACGTCTTCTCTCCGGGTTACGGCTTCTGGAATCGGGAACCCTGCCCGCGCATTTTGGGTTCAGTGCGGCCGTGGCGGATTTCCAGCACCAGCTTCATGACCAGCCGTTCGATCTGGTCGCGAACCTCGCAGTGCTCTCCATAGCTTAAGCCGATGGGGTCCGCCACGTCCCATTCCACCACGCGCGGCGCCACGCCGGCGGGCAGGGGCTCGCCGCTCAGGTTGACCGCGATGTCGAACTGCGCGCGGCCCAGGTGGCGGATGCTCTTGGGGAAATGATCGCGCAAATCCAGGTTGCGTTCGGCCATGGCGCGGAGCGTGTCGCGGGCCACTGAGATCGCGGGGCTGAGGCCCGCGCTGGCGGCCACCACCACCTCGTCGCCATAGGCGCGCGCGAAGGCTTCCGCCATCTGGCTGCGGCAGGAATTGCCGATGCACACGAACAGAATGCGGGTTTTGGACACGCTGGCTCCGGGCGGGTTCACAGTTTCTCCAGAAATAGCTGGTGGACGCGGCAATCGGCGGTCAGCTCCGGATGGAATGTGGCGGCCAGGTGGCGGCCCTGCTCCACCAGCACCGGGTCGCCGGCGTAGCTGGCCAGCACGGTGACGCCGCCCCCGGCGCGCCGGATGATGGGCGCGCGGATGAAGACGGCCTCCAGCTTGCCGGGCGAGGTGCGCCGCTCGAACTCGGGCCCGGGATCGAGCGACGCCACGCGGCTGTCCACCTGGCGTCCGTACGCGTTGCGCTCCACGCCGATATCCATCAGCCCCAGGCTTTCCTGCGGCGGGTTGGTCACTTCGCTGGCCAGCAGAATGGCGCCCGCGCAGGTGCCGAAAACGGGTTTGCGCCGGCCGAACTCCGCCAGCTTGTCCAGCCAGCCTTCGAAGCGCAGCAGTTTCAGCATCGTGGTGCTTTCGCCGCCGGGGATGATCAGCCCGTCGATTGCCGCAAGCTGGGCCGCGTCGCGGACAAACACCGGCTCGGCGCCGGCGCGCTCGATCGACCCGCCATGCGCCGCGAAATCCCCTTGCAGCGAAAGCACTCCTACCTTCTTCATCGCCCGCTCCTTACCAGCCGCGCGTCTGCAGGAGTTCGGAAGCCGGAATCTTGGAGACCTCCAGGCCGGGCATGGCGTCGCCCAAAGAGCGGCTGGCTTCCAGCAGCAGCGCGGGATTGTCGAAGTTCTTGGCGGCTTTGACGATGGCCTTGGCGCGCGCGGCCGGGTCGGAGGATTTGAAAATGCCCGAGCCCACGAAGACCGCTTCGGCGCCAAGCTGCATCACCAGCGCCGCGTCGGCGGGCGTGGCGATGCCGCCGGCCGAGAAGTTGGGCACCGGCAGCCTGCCGTGCTGGGCCACCCATTCCACCAGCTCCAGCGGCGCTCCCAGGTTCTTGGCCTGGTGCACCAGCTCCTCGTGTCCCAGCACGGTGAGCTGCTTCATTTCCCTGACGATGGTGCGGATGTGGCGCACCGCCTCGACGATGTTGCCGCTTCCGGCTTCGCCCTTGGTGCGCATCATGGCAGCGCCCTCGGCGATGCGGCGCAGCGCCTCGCCCAGGTTGCGCGAGCCGCACACGAACGGCACCTTGAAGCCGACCTTGTCGATGTGGTTCTCCTCGTCGGCGGGGGTGAGGACTTCACTCTCGTCGATGAAGTCCACGCCCAGAGCCTCCAGGATGCGCGCTTCCATGAAGTGGCCGATGCGGGCCTTGGCCATCACCGGAATGGTGACGGTCTTCATGATCTCTTCCATGATGGCGATGTTGGCCATGCGGGCCACGCCGCCTTCCTTGCGGATGTCGGAAGGCACGCGCTCCAGGGCCATGACGGCGCTGGCGCCGGCGTCTTCGGCGATCCTGGCCTGTTCGGCGTTGGTGACGTCCATGATGACGCCGCCCTTGAGCATCTCGGCCAGGCCGACTTTCACGCGAAACGTATCGTTCTTCAGATCAAACATAACCTTCTCCTGAATCTGCTGGTTCACAACTCCGCTCGCCAGCGCTCGCATTCACACCATCGCCTGCTCCGGAGCGGAATTTCCCTGCGCCGGTCCGGCATCGACGGAAAACACGCGCCCCAGAATCTCCAAACCCGTGCGGATGGCCTCCGGCGGCAACCCGGCGAAACTCAATCGTAGCGCCCCGGGCTCGCGGCGCGAAACCGCGAACAGCCGGCCCGGCAGGTACGCCACGCCTTCTTTTCGCGCGCGGGGGAGCATCTCTTCGGCGTCCAGCGGCTCGGGCAGCCGCACCCACACGTTCATGCCGCCTTCCGGCCGCGTCCAGCGCGCCCCCGCCGGCAGAAATGCGCGGCAGCCGTCCAGCGTGGCCCGCAAGCGCCCGGCGCCGGCCTGAAGCACGCGCGCCAGGTGCGCTGCCAGCCGCCCGGATTCGGCGAACTCCAGCAGCACGGCTTGCGAAAGCTGATCCGTGTGCAGGTCGCTGGCCTCCTTGGCGCGCCGCAGCCGGTCGATGAGCGGTTTCGGCCCCAGAGCCCATCCCACGCGCAAGCCCGGAAAGCTGATCTTGGAAAAGCTGCGCAGCAGCACCGTGCCGCCGCGCTCGTCCAGTTGCTTCAGCGCCGCGATCGGCTCGCCGCTGTATCGCAACTCGCCGTAGGCATCGTTCTCCACCACCGGCACGCGGGCTCGGGCGGCCGCTTCCAGAAGCGCGTGGCGCGCCGCCAGGGGCAAGGTGGCGCCGGTGGGATTCTGAAAATTCGGGGTCACCACCAGAAAGCGCGGCCGCTCGCGCTCCAGCACGCGCGCAAGCTGGCCGGTGTCCATGCCGTCGCTTCCGGTGGGGATGCCCACCAGGAGCGCTCCGACCCCGGCCACCAGGTTCTTGAGGCCGGTGTACACCGGGTCCTCCACCGCCACGCGATCCCCGGGCCGCACCAGCACGCGGACCAGCAGGTCCAGCGCCTGCTGGCAGCCGTTAGCGACAATCAGATCGTCGGCCGGCGCGGCGAGCCCGCTGCGTCGCGCGGCTTCCAGCAGGTGGCGGCGCAGAGGTTCATAGCCGCTGGGCGAGCCCAGTTGCAGGATTCCGGCCAGATCGCCGCGGCTCAGAACGGCGGCACAACTGGAGCGGAAATCTTCCAGGGGGAACAAATCCTGCGAGGGGCGGGACATGACGAAGCTGATGCCCTCGCCGCCCAGGCCAGCCGCCGCCCCTGCCACCGCCGCTTCGCCGTGTTCCAGGAGCGCATCCCAGTCCAGGGCGGACGCCGGGTGAGCGGCGCCGGAAGTGACATAACTGCCGCGGCCCACCTGCCCGGAAATCAGGCCCTCGATATCCAGGAGTTCGTACGCGGCGGAAATCGTGGTCCGATTCAGTCCAAGCAGGCCAGCCAATTCACGCGTGGCCGGGAGGCGTAAACCTCGCTCGAACTCGCCAGACCGGATCTTAAGCGCAATTTGGTCATACAGTTGCCGGTAAAGCGGCACCTCCGATCCGGGCGATAGGGCGAACGTCCAGGCCATCGATCCAAACCATACCATATTGGACTGGCCGCGGTCCAGCTACAATGGTTCCTCATTTCATGTCGAGCGGAATCCGCCGTCTCCGGACGGCACCCTGGTTTTGGGCGTTGCTCGCGGCGCTGGCCGTGCTCGCCTGGCAGGCCCTGACCGTGCACGCCAATTGCGCCGGCAACTGGACGGGCCTGTTCCGCACCGGGCGAACGGCCCCGGTTCCGGAGCCGCTGGCGCGGGACCTCTTCCGCAGCGCTCACCCGTTCGGTTACGACGGGCAGTTCTACCGTCTCCTGGCTCACGATCCGTTTCTGCTCCACGGCACGGAGGCTTAC
>Ga0265323_10000248_pt1 | contig 31636 bp, 17 predicted proteins | sample 41225metaG_FD_193580 | JGI IMG/M metagenome (GOLD analysis project Ga0265323, IMG submission 193580) | Rhizosphere microbial communities from Carex aquatilis grown in University of Washington, Seatle, WA, United States - 4-12-25 metaG | ecosystem: Host-associated > Plants > Roots > Rhizosphere...
AGAACAGGTACTAATGTTAAGGTAAATAACAAAGCCCCAAGAAGTGCAAACCCCAAGGTATAAGCTAAAGGAGAGAACATTTTACCTTCGACTTTTTCAAACGAAAAAATGGGAATCAATGCTGTAATAATTATAAGTTTTGAAAAAAATATGGATTTTCCCATTTCAAAACCTTTATCTTTTATAAGGCTCAACTTTGAAAGCCTGTTAAATGCAGGCATCCCTAACTCCTTTGCTTTTTGGTCGAGTAATACAAACATACCTTCGACCATTACCACTGCCCCATCGATTATAATTCCAAAGTCAATGGCGCCCATAGAAATAAGATTGGCCGACATGCCCATAAAATAAAGGCATATAAATGCAAACAATAAGGATAAAGGAATAATTATCGATACAATTATAGTTGCCCTGATATCGGCCATAAAAAGAAATACAATAACTGTTACCAATATGATGCCTTCTACAAGATTATGTAAAACGGTATGTGTACAAAAATGAATCAGGTTATCGCGATCGTAAAAGGTGACCATTTTTATATCCGAAGGCAATATATTGGTGTTCAGGTCTTCAACTTTTGCTTTAATATTTTTAAGTACTTCTGCCGGATTCAGGCCTTTTCGCATCACGACAATTCCTTCTATAACATCGTCATTATTATTCAAGCCTACTTGTCCAACACGTGGCAGGGACGATTCAACAACCTGGGCAACATTTTTAACTAATAATGGTACATTCCCGGTATTATTTATAACAATATTCCCGATTTCATCAATAGAATTAATTAAACCGACACCGCGGACCACATAGGCCTGGTTGTTTTTTTCGATAACATCGCCCCCGACATTTATATTGCTTTTACTAACCGCTTCATATACATCGAGCGCTGAAATATTATATTTTTCAAGCAAACCCGGGTAAACATTAATTTCATATATTTTTTCCTGTCCCCCGAAAGTATTGACATCAGCTACACCAGGCACACTGTGGAGCTGGCGTTCGATAATCCATTTCTGATAAGTAAGCAAATCACGGGTACTCCTGTTTTTACTTTGCAATGTATACCGGAATATTTCGCCCGTTGGACCATATGGTGGTTCAATTTCAGCTTCAACGCCTTCAGGAAGTGGAACTGATGCCAATGCATTATTTACCTGCTGACGCGCAAAAAAATCTTCAACCTTGTCTTCAAATAAAATTTTAATTACCGAAAGGCCAAACATAGTAATTGACCTTACATTGGTTTTTCTTTGAACAGAGTTCATCGCCACCTCAAGAGGTATGGTCACAAACCGTTCAACTTCTTCAGCGCTCTGGCCGCGCCATTGGGTAATAATAATTATTTGTGTATTGGTAACATCGGGAAATGCTTCGATTGTAGTATTGTGAAAGCTGTAAATACCTGTAATTATAAGTACTGCCGTAATAAAAAATGTAAAGAATTTATTTTTTAATGAAAATGCTATTATGTTTTTTATAAACCTGTCCATATTTAAAACAATATATTAGTTCTCCGATTATTAAGCTATCCGGGTTTCTACTTTAATTAATCGTTCAGCACATTATAAATAAGTAACTGCGATTTTGAGATTATTCTGTCACCCTCCTTAAGGCCGGAAGATAAATATGTTTTATTTCCTGAAGTTAAAAAAACCTCCACTTCACGGGTTTTTATGTCGCACTTATCATTATACAGGATGACAAAATTTTTGCTTTTATCAAATACCAAAGCATTGGAAGGAACTTCCAACATTTTACCCTGACATTTATAATTCACTGAAACGTTAGCAAACATCTCGGGTTTTAACAAATAACTTTCATTTTTCAAATTAATTCTTATTTTCAAAGTCTTATTATCCGGATCAAGTACATTATTGATTTTATCAATTTTTCCCTTAAAAATAATATCGGGATAAGCAATAGTGGTGACCGTCACATCCTCACCAGGCTTGACTTTTGATATGTCGGTTTCGTAAACATTTGCCAGTACCCAAACATGGCCCAAATCGGAAATAGTAAAAAGATTGTTGCTGTTATCAGATCTTATTTGTGTATTTGGATTAATAAACCTTTCCACAACATAACCAGAAACAGGTGTCCGGACAATATAGTCTGAAGTTCTATTATCCCCGTTTAATTTCACAATATTTTCGACCCTTCGTAATTCTGACTCTGCTTTCTGATAATCTTTTTGAGAGGTAATATATTCTTTCTCCGATGCAATGCCGCTTTTATACATATCCTCTGTGGCCTGCAAATTCTTTTTTGAAATTTCAAGGTTAGATTGCGCGTTGGTCAGGTCATTTTCAAAACTTGCGGCTTCAGAACTTTTTATGATTGCCAGCACCTGTCCCTTTTTTACATAATCTCCCAAAGAAGCCTTTACTTCAGTCGTTATACCACTTACCAAAGGGTAAACTTTTACAACCTCTTCTTCATCGACACTTATTTTGCCGGTCAGTTTTAACTGATTTTCCACATCTGAAAGCCATACAGTATCAATGGTTATCATTTTCACTAATGTATCTGAAAGGCAAAATTTTTGTGTTTGTGCTTCCGGTGCAGGTTTCTTGTTTTTGCATCCAATAATTGTTAAAATTATCAAGACCATAAAAATTAATCTATTGATCATATTTCAATTTTTTCAATTTATTAAAATTTTTAAAATGTAACAATATTCTTTCCAACACTGAAATTCAGGTTTTCAAAAGCATTGGCCCTGTTAAACTGAAGAGTATTAAATAATATTGAATTTTGTTTGTAAGCATCATAAAAATCGAGAAATTCCAAAAGGCTGATATTTCTTTTTTCATAATTTTTAAGAACTTCATCCTGCATGGAAGCAAAATCATCGTTAAATTTTTTATCGAATTGTTTGTAAACCATATCATTTTGCAAAGCTTTTGAATAGGCGTTAATAATATCATTGGCCACAATATCCCGCGAGGCCTGGTATAGGTATTGACTGCTTTGATAAGTATATTTTGCAGATTTGATATTTCCCTGGTTGCGGTTAAAAAATGGCAATCCAACCTGGATACCTACATAATTATAATTGTGAACATAACTTCCGTTTTTATCCCAACCTGCAATAAGCTGAAGATCGGGTATTGCAAGCACTTTCTGGTACGATAAATTCAATTCGCTGAATTTTACATCGGTTTCTGCAGCTTTTAAATCGTACCGGTATTCGGTTGCTGTATCTATAAGTGAATTGATATTCAGGTTGTTTATATCGACCGAATCTATTGAATTGTTATTGACTTCCGTCAATGGATAAACATTATTAAGCCTGAGCAATAATGAAAAATCGCTCCTGGTATCCGTCAATTGGTTCTCTAAATCCAGCTTCTCATTTTCTAAAGAAAACAAGGATGCTTTTAACCTCAATAGTTCCTTTTTTGAAACATATCCTTTTTGATATTGGTTTTCAAATACCCCAACGAGTTTGCTCAATGATTCAATTTCTTTTTTATAAACCGAAAGTGATTGCTGTGAAAAATACAGGTTATAAAAATCGCTGCGAAGCTGATATTTAAGTGTACGAAGCAAATCGTAAAACAGGTATTCGGTTTTTTGGGCAGTAAAATCGGCCAGTTTTATCCTTTTATTTCTTTTTCCTGCGAGATAAATGATTTGCTGGACCTGAAAACTTGTTTCCCCACTGTCTGAAAGAGGAAACCATTTAGCTGCCCCGTTTTTGTTATATCCGGTATTGTAAACATTCTGGTTGACAGTAATTACAGGATTATCCCATAAACGGCTTTGTAATACCTGCGCCCTTGCTGCATCTATATTGCACTGCTGGGCAAGTAGCTGCAAATTCTTTTCAAAAAATATTTTCTCGGCTTTATCTAAAGTAAAAATTATTGTATCTGGAAATAAAGGTTTTGACAATCCTGAATTGATGAACAAAAATAAAAAAAGCAATACTCCGAAGTGCCCCTTGTATTTCAACATAAAAAATTTACTAAATTTTGATGTTAATATTATTCAAATACGCTTTGAATAAATTCATATATCTTAAAAGATACAAATTTATAAGCAAACGCTTTTTAAAAAGATTTTATGATTTTAAAAATGTATAAAAGATGTTAAAAGTGTTTAAATCCGGTTAATTTTGATTTTCCGGATTATCATGTTTATTTTGTATAAGTAAAATTTTACCATGACTGAGGAATTTCTTCAATATATCTGGAATCATAAACTTTACGAATCCAAGCCTTACCTTGCAAACACAGGCGAACAAATTTTAATATTATTTCCCGGAGAACAGAATCATGATTCAGGGCCCGATTTCCGTGATGTGCGAATTAAAATAAACAATACCCTATGGGCCGGTAATTGCGAAGTTCATTTGGCAGCTTCAGACTGGTTCAAACACAATCATCATACCGATAAATCCTATGACAGTGTTGTACTGCACATTGTTTTGAAAAACGATATTGAAATTACTGCAAGCAACGGGCGAACAATACCGACTATAGAACTTAAGTACCAGCATAAACTCGAAGAAAATTATCAAAATCTTCTTTCAAGCCAGCTTTGGGTTCCCTGTGCTGAGAAAATCGGAAAAGTGGATCGTTTCCATATTATTCAATGGCTCACATCACTTGCAATTGAAAGGTTAGAAAAGCGTTCCACTGAAATTGAATATCATCTCAATCAAAATAAAAATAATTGGGAAGAGGCTTTTTATCATTTTTTATCCCGTAGCTTCGGATTTAAGGTAAATGCCCTGCCTTTTGAATTGTTAGCAAAGTCGTTACCTTTAAATATACTTGCTAAACATAAAGATAACCTGTTCCAACTTGAAGCTTTGTTATTCGGACAATCGGGGTTATTAAAAAACTCATCGGATGATTATTCAAAAAAACTTCTAAACGAGTATTTGTTTTATCAAAAAAAATATTCATTAAAACCATTAGAAGGACATCTCTGGAAATTTATGCGGCTCAGGCCCGCAAACTTCCCGACCATCCGTATCGCACAATTTGCAGCTCTTGTACATAAGTCTTCAGGTTTATTTTCAAAAATTCTGGAACCAGATAAAATTGATGTCCTCGATAGTTTTTTCAAGGTAAAATCTTCGGAATACTGGAACGGACATTATAACTTCGGAAAACAATCTGCAACAAAAACCAAAAACATGAGTCCGGCTTCAATACATCTTTTGCTTTTAAATGCAGTTATTCCTTTTATTTTCATTTATGGAAAAAATAAAAATATTATTGCATATAAAGACAAAGCAATCGCTTTCCTGGAAGCTTTACCAGCAGAAAATAATAACATAATCGGGCACTGGAAAAAAATAGGGATAAATGTAAATAATGCTTTTGAAAGCCAGGCTCTTCTGCAATTAAGAAATGAATATTGCCAGGAGAAAAAATGTTTAAACTGCAATATAGGAAATTATTTAATTGCCAATAAAGAATGAAAGAAAAAAGACATTTTGTAAGAATCTATATCGGGTTATTCCTTCTTTTCTCAATAATTATTTTAGGGATAAGCGGATTTATGGTGATAGAACGTTATAACTTCACAGAAGCCTTCTTTATGACAATTATAACCATTGCCACGGTTGGATTTAAAGAAGTTCGTCAGCTATCGCCTACCGGAATGTGGTTCACTGCTTTTCTGATTATCATCAGTTTTGGTATCTTTGCTTATGTTGTAACTTCATTTACGCAATTTATTGTCGATGGTGTATTTCGTAATTATTTCAGGATAAAAAGAATGCAGAACAAAATAGACAAATTAAAAAAACATGTCATCATTTGCGGATATGGGCGAAATGGCAAACAGGCAGTACAGGAGTTGATAACGCATAATGTTCCTTTAGTTGTTATTGAAAATGAAGCTGCCCATATTGAACACCTTCGTGAGATTGGGGATATTCTTTACATTGAAGGAGATGCCACCCAGGATGAAGTTCTTTTACTGGCCGGTCTTGAAAGGGCACGCGCAATGATTGCAACATTGCCCAACGATGCCCATAATGTTTTTCTTGTTCTTACTGCCCGCCAATTGAACCCCAATATTACCATTATTAGCCGTGCGTCGGAAGATAGCTCAGATATTAAACTTCGCAGGGCAGGTGCTGACAATGTTATAATGCCAGATAAAATTGGGGGAAGAAGAATGGCAAGCCTTGTTGCACAACCTGATTTGATTGAATTTCTCGATTATATGATTCTTCAAAGTTCAGAAAATGTTCTCCTTGATGAAATTGCTCTCGAACCCATTACAGACTTTTTTAACGGGCGCACTTTAAGAGACCTTGAAAAACATAACGATACTGGGGCTAAAATAATTGGATTAAAACAACAAGACAGGGTTTTTATGGTCAACCCACTGCCTGAAACAATTATTACCGCCCGCGATAAGTTATTTGCCCTCGGGACAAAAAAACAAATTTTGCTTTTACGGAATCTCATTGCCGATAATAATTTTAGAGATTGAAATGGTTTGAAATTAAATAAAATCATTCTATTCTGCTACTTTGTAATACAAAAAATATGAAACAATTGTTTCTAAATAAGATAAAAGCTCCATATTTCATTTTCCCGATTATTATATTTTTTTATTTATCAGTAAGTCTTGATAAATATTTCTCTTCAGAATATTATGACCAAACTCTATATAAACATTTTCAAAAGCAATTTTTAGATCAGCAGAAATTACTGGAACAAAGAACAGAAAATTTATTGCATGATATTCAAACCGGTGATACCAGCCTGATATTTTCAGATAATATTCAGGAATTAAATAAACTGGTTGATGATAAGAATATGTATTTATTCCTGTTCCATAAAGACAGTATGTTGATATGGCCGGACAACCGTATTGCTGAAGCCGAAATACTTCCTGCAATTATCAGGGACAACCAACTGATACAATTAGCGAATGGCTGGTTTTATGCACATTTGAAAATTTTCAAAGAATATAAAATAATCGGATTACTTCTTTTAAAAAATAACTATTCTATTCAAAATAAGTACCTCAGCAATAATTTTAACCGTGTATTTAAGTTTCCTGATGAAATTAATATTAAACCCCGTTCATTAAAAGACAAATTCAAAATTATTAATGAAAAAGGGAAACCTGTTTTCTCTCTTGATTTTAACAAAAAATTTTTATATGAAGGATGGAATAGGTTCCTGGTAGTTTTTTGTTTCACTATTTCAATATTATTATTATTAATCTTATATGGAAAAATAATTTTAAACCAAACAGATAAGAAAAAAAGACTATTTATAATAATCGCAGGAGGAATAATTCTATTGCTTCTTAAATACTTTATGGTTCATTTTAAATATCCGGTATTTATTTACAAACTTGCTTTATTCCAACCGGTTCATTTTGCCATTTCAAATTTTTTACCCTCGTTGGGGGACCTTTTTATAATTGCTTGCATTATTTATATAATTGTATTTTTATTATATAAAGAATTTAGCTTATCCACTCCTATAAAACATAAGAACAAATTTCTCTTAATAATTATCCCAATATTATTTCTTTCGTTGGTGTTGTTGTATTTCCTTTTTGCAAACGAACTTTTCGAAAGCGTTATTTATAATTCAAATATTAGTTTCGACATTCAGTATATTTTAAATATCGGATTTTTATCAATTTTCGGTTTTCTTTCAATAGCGTTGCTTTTTGGGGTTTTTATAATTTTATCGGATTTTGTAATTATTAAATTTTTTCAGGATTTCACATTTCTGAAAACTGTAATTATTATTTATGGTACGGTAGCAGTTATTTTTATTTCTTATTATTTAAAGAGTAAAGACTTCGATATTGCAAACTTATTTCTAATAATTTTTGCCTATGCTATTATTATTTATATTAAAAAGTTTAAAAATCAATCGTACCGATATTCAAATATTGTATTATTGGTTTTTATTTTTTCAATGTACTCTGTTTATGTAATTTATCAGGTTGCAGAAGGCAGGTCGTTAAATGAAAAAAAGGTGATGGCTGCCAATATTGCCTCAGAACACGATCCGGTTGCCGAATACCTCCTGTTTGAAATGGGACAATCCATTAATTCCGATACAACTCTCCACAGGCTTGCTTTGCAGAAGAAAATCGATTATCCCTGGATTTATAAATATGTTCGCAAAAAATTTTTCTCCGGATATTGGGAACGTTACGATTTGCAAATTACTCTATGCAGGCCAAACGATTCTTTACTTATTAAACCTGAAATTGTTTACAAGCCATGTTATAGTTTCTTTAAAAAACTGATTTCTCATAATTCAGAGATCATTTCGGGTACAAATTTTTATTTTATGAAAAGCCCGGAAGGCCGGATAAGTTATTTTTCAGCAATCAATTATTCAGGTACAAAAACTGGAATTTCAGCGAATGTATATTTACAACTGGATACTAAAATCCTTACCGAAGAATTAGGTTACCCGGAATTGCTTCTCGATGGTCGTTTTGCACGAAACAACCGAAAGATTGAATATTCGTATGCTAAATATTATAAAAACAATCTCGTTTCACAGGTAGGTGATTTTTCCTACAATTTAAATTCTAATTTGTATCAAAAACCGAAAGGGGAGTATAGCTTATATAAATTTGAAGGTTATGAGCATTTGTTTTATATGCCGGATAATAATAATCTACTGATATTAAGTAAACCAGAAGTTAAACTATTCGATCTTTTGGTGATATTTTCCTATATCTTCATCTTTTACTTTATATTTCTTAATTTAATTTTATCTGCAGCAAGTAATTTATGGGTTAAGGTTTTTTATAAAAATGATTTTAAAACCAAAATAAGATATTCAATCATAGGTATACTTATTTTCACATTTATAAGTGTAGGAAGTATCACAATTTATTTTATTGTAAAGCAATACAAGAATAAATATTATGATTCCATATCAGAGAAACTTCAGTCAGTATACCTGGAATTAGAGAATATTTTATCTCAGGAAAAATCCATTAGTTTTACCTGGAGTTCTTATGAATATAGCAATCTTGAAGATTTGTTAAGAAAACTTTCAAATGTTTTTTATACTGACATCAATCTTTATGATCCCAATGGCAGAATGATTGCAAGTTCCAGGCCTGAAATATTTGAAAAAGGGTTGACCGGTAACTATATGAATCCAATGGCATATTTTCAACTTGCCAAAAATGAAAATACCGAATTTACACAGAATGAAAAAATAGGAAATTTGGAGTATTTGTCGATATATTCACCTTTTATGAATTACCAGGATCATTTATTGGCCTATTTAAACTTACCTTACTTTACCAGGCAAAATGAACTTACACGGGAGATATCATCTCTTATGCTTGCAATAATTAATTTTTATGTCCTGCTTATTTTATTATCCTTAATCTTAGCTGTATTAGTATCAGAAAGTATAACACGTCCGTTATGGTTAATAAAAGACAAGTTTGCAAAAATAAAATTAGGTACAAGGAATGAAAAAATCTTGTACGAAAAAGATGATGAAATAGGTGACTTGGTTATTGAATATAACAGGATGATTGATGAATTAGGACGTTCAGTAGAATTGCTGGCCAGATCGGAGAGGGAGTCGGCATGGCGCGAAATGGCAAAGCAGGTTGCCCACGAAATCAAAAACCCTCTTACTCCAATGAAACTTAGTATTCAGCAATTGCAACGGGCATGGAATGATAAGACAAAAAACATTGACGAATATTTTACCAGGGTTACAAAAACATTGATCGATCAAATTGAAAACCTATCGACCATAGCAACTGAATTTTCTAATTTTGCCAAGATGCCCAGGACAAATAATGAAAAAATTGACCTGAATATTTTAATTGAAAATGTTATAAATTTATTCACTGAACTTCCTATACAATTCCGGTTAAATTATAATAAGGATCTATTATATACTGTATTTGCAGATAGAGAGCAATTATCCAGGGTACTTATCAACCTTGTAACAAATTCAATACAGGCCATTCCTGATGATCGTAAAGGGTTAATTGAAATTACTTTAACCCGTGAAGAAAATCTTATTATTACAAAAATTCAGGATAACGGAATTGGAATATCGATTGAACTTACAGATAAATTGTTTCAGCCAAATTTCACTACTAAATCAGGAGGAATGGGACTCGGCCTTGCTATTAGTAAAAATATTATTGAATATGCCGGTGGGAGCATTCACTTTGAAACTTTATCCCAAACAGGTTCTACTTTTATTATAACTTTACCGTTGGCATGAATATTTTTAAACTAATAACCCTTAAGCCATTAAAGTTTTTCCATTCGTTATATAAAATTGAATGTTAATGATTCCCAACAATCCTTATAAAGATTATAATTGAAAATTGTTGATTACAAAAAAATAAATTAAATGATTTTAGATTTCCGTCTATTTATAATTTGCCTGAATTTCTTATTTTTACATTTTTATAAAAAGAAATATTGACCCCAAATCATTTAGTTACTTGAAATTTTATAAATATATATTACTGCTTTTTGGTGTATTGCAAATTATTACTGTATCAGCCCAACAAAGTGATTCAGTTATTAATCATTATTTCCGCGTTATTGAATTATTCAATAAAAATAAGCTCGATCCGGATACTTTAAGATTTGATACTTCATCTTATATCACTTCAAATTTTAGGTTAAAACAATGGGATACAATAATCATACACCAGGCAAAGGGTACAATATGGGATTACAATCTAGGAAGTCAGAAAAATTATAAATTTACTGGATACTTCGAATTTCATATCATTGGAAATATAAAAGGTGATACCATTTTTTTGCTGACCAATTTACTTAACAGATCAAATATATTCGATACTTTAAGGTATGATACTACAGGCCTTGTCCAGATAATTAAGGTTCCAACCTATCAAAAATATTCTGTAACAAAACAATTAAGTGCAAGTTCATGGGATGGAACAAAAGGCGGGATTTTAGCGCTGATTGCCGATACTTTGGAACTTAAAGCCAATATCGATGTAAGTGGAAAAGGATTTCACGGTGCAGATACTACTTCTAATTTTTCAAATGGAGATTGCAGTTTGTCACCTGATTCAAACAATTTTAAAAAGTCGAATTTTTCTTTTTGGGATTACAATTATTCCGGATTGAAGGGAGAGTCGGTTGTTGTTTTTGATTCAACTTTTATACGCGGTAAAATGCCATTAGACAACGGAGGTGGAGGTGGTAATGGGTATCATTCAGGAGGTGGTGGTGGTGCTAATTCCGGATTAGGTGGAATTGGCGGCGTAGAAGCAAATAAGTGCATACCGATAAACACCAATGTAAGAGGACAGGGTGGAAAATCACTTAAACTTGGTATTTTAAACGATACTATTGCAAAAGCAGTATTTGGAGGCGGAGGAGGAGGCAGTACTCATGCTAAAACCTATAAAGCTTCGAAAGGAGGAAATGGCGGAGGAATTATTATTTTTATGGCTAATGTTGTGAACAATACTGGTAATTTCAATATTATAGCTAACGGCCAGAATGTCACTGATACTGCTACAGCGGGTGCAGGCGGTGGTGGTGGTGGTGGAGCCATTATTATGGATGTTAATAAATTCATAGGAAATCAACTCGGTGTGCAAATTAGAGGAGGAAACGGAGGCACTACTCATGGCCCTGATGGAGCTGGTCCTGGTGGTGGTGGTGGTGGTGGGTATTTGCTTTACTCCAATTTACCTCCACTGGTAAAAGTTGATTTAAAGTTTGGAAGTAAAGGAGCCAATGACTTTGGATTTGGGTATGCAATTAGCGGTGATTATGGCTCAACTACCGGTAATTTGATTATGCCGGTAAAGGAATTCTTTTTTAACATTATGCCTGCCAACCAGGAAATATGTGAAGGAGATACTCCGGCACCTCTTGAGGCATCAAAACCGAAAGGAGGAACACCAAAAGGGGGGAAAGTATTGTATTATTATACCTGGATCAAAAGTACTGATCTGTCACATTGGGATACTATTGTAAATAATGACACAATAATGTATATTTATCAGCCTCCTCCTCTGGATAGTACAACTTATTATATACGAATTGTAAAATCAGATACAATTAAAGATAAAAGCAATGTAACCACGATAAAAATATTGCCCAAAATAAAAAGTAATATTATTAGTATTTCTGGACATGATACACTCTGTTTTGGCACACAATTTCCACAATTAAAGGGACTTAAGCCTTCAGGTGGCAACGGAGTCTATAACTATACCTGGCAGGATAGTACCAATATATCAGGATGGAAAAAAGCCTTTGGCCGAAATGACACATTGGGATATTTATCAAACAATACAACTACTACAAAATTTCGCCGTATTGTTAATTCCCGTGAATGCTATGATACAACCACTTTCAAAATGATTACTGTTTTACCACCTTTAATTAATAATACTGTAATTGATACACAATGGATTTCAAAGGGTGTTAAGCCAAACCCATTAAAAGGAATTGCCCCGGTTTCCGGAGGCAATGGATCATATATTTATTACTGGCAGCAAAGATCGAATAGCACAAACTGGGATACTGCATCAGGAACATTTAATAATAATAATTATGTTTTTGATTCGCTTACAATTACTCGTTTTTACAGAAGGTTGGTTTTTTCAGGACAGGACAGTGCCTGTAGGGATACAAGCAATATTCTGACTATTCATATTATCGATGCATTAAAAAATGATTCCCTTTTTAGTAAAGACACTACCATTTGTGGTAATACAAGTCCTGGCAATTTTATCGGTAATACTCCTGGAGGTGGTGATGGAGTTTACAATTATCAATGGGAAAAAAGTCCTGATGCATTAAATTGGGATTCGATTACAACAATTACCAGTACAATTTTTAATCCGGGAATTATTGATCCTGGGAATTCAGTACATATAACTACTTTTAAATACTTCAGGCGTATTGCCCTTTCCGGGCTTTATAGAGGTCGTTATTACTGCTGTAAAGATACAAGCGATACAATTATGGTGACCGTCAGGCCTTTCATAAAAAATAACTTAATTGATAATTTCCCTAATGATACTATCTGTTACAACCAAAAACCTGACAGCATTTTAGCCGAACTTCCGATTGACGGTGAGGGAGCTTATAAATACAGGTGGCAAATATCTGAAAATGGTAAATTCGGAAATATTCCTGCTCCGGGAGATACAATTCAGAAAGATTATTATATAGACAATTTAAAAACATCAACTTATATAAGAAGAAAAGTAATATCCGGTATTTGCATTGGTTATAGCGACACTCTAAAAATTACAGTACTTCCTTCAATTGGAAACAATCTTATTGATACAAGTTTATACATATGTTTTGGATTAAAACCTGATTTAATTAAAGGGAAAACTGTTTTTGGTGGGGAAGGTAAAAATTATCGTTATTTATGGCTTCGTAACGATAGTATCTGGTGGTCTCCTGCAGATGTTCCGAATACCGATTCGACATATCAACCGGATACATTGAAGAAAAAAATTTATTTCAGAAGAGTCGTTAAATCAGGATTACATGATTGCTGCACCGATACCTCCAATGTTTTAAAATTTAATATCTATGATTTACCAACTGTCAATATGACTTCATTTAACGATAGTCTATGCCTGAATAATGAATATCCAATTTACATGACATTAACAGGAAAAGAAAATTTTTTAATGCGTTATTCTGATGGATTAACCGATACTTTTGAAGTAAAAGATATTAATACATATACTTATACCTTAGATGTTCTGCCTACAAAAGTTGCAATTTACAATTATAATGTTGTATCAGTAATTGATGGGAATCAATGCAGTGCCAAAGATATTAAAGGTAGTGGAACTCTTTCAGTTTTTAAAACTCCGGAAACCAATGCAGGAGGTAATGATTCGGTATGCGGACTAAAATTTGTATTAAAAGCCGTGCCGGATGTCGGCAAGGGAACCTGGACTTCAAATACCCACACACAATATTCCGACAGTACTTCAGCTTCGACATCTGCTACTGTCGATTCATTCGGAGTTCATTCTTTTACATGGCATGAGAATAATGGTAATTGCATAAATTCTGCAACAGTTTATATTACGTTTTATGATCATCCTCATAATGTCTTTGCAGGTTCCGATACTACTTATCCATTTCTTTTCCAGGATACATTACATGCACAAAAACCCATAGTTGGAAGAGGAGTTTGGTCAACAAAAGATTCAACTATTGAAATTGATGATCCCTATGATTCTTTGACCTATGTTTCCAAACTTAAGTTTGGAAAAAATTATTTTATTTGGACAGTTTCAAATGGTGTTTGCCCATCGGTTAACGATACAGTAATTATTACAGCTTTAAACATCAGAATTCCTCAGGGGATATCTCCAAATAATGACCATAAAAACGATAAATTCGTAATCAAAGGACTTGAAAATATTAAGGATGCTGATCTTACTATACTTAACAGGTCGGGAACAGTGGTTTATCATTCCAGTGATTATAAAAACGATTGGAATGGAACCGATAATGGCAAGGAATTGCCAATCGATACTTATTATTATATTCTTAAAGTTATTGGCAGGACATACAGGGGTTATATTTTATTAAGAAGGTGATTAATAAACATATTAAAATATTATTATTTTTCTTATTTATTTCTGTTATATGCAAAGCAGAATATTTTCCCATATTTAGCCAGTATGTTTCAAATGGTCTTGTTATTAATCCTGCTTATTCAGGAAGCCGCGAAGTATTAAGTTTAAACCTGATGTACCGCAACCAATGGGTCGGTTTAGACGGAGCACCGACGTATCAGACATTTAGTATCCATGCACCTCTTAAAAATGCTCATATTGGATTGGGGCTTTTGTTTTTAAATGAAAATTCCGGCCTTACCCAAAATACCCATGCTTATTTTAATTATGCTTATAGGATAAGAATGGGAAAAGGGAAATTAGCATTGGGGTTAAAAGCCGGAGTTCAATTCTCAAAACTTAGTTCGCAACATATTTTTTTAAACGACGATCATGATCCTGCGTTTGATAATTACAATAATTATTTTGTTATACCTAATGTTGGCGCCGGTGTTTATTACTATTCACCACACGCATTTCTTGGCTTTTCAGTTCCTTACCTGTTAAGTTATAAAGCAAATAATTCTAACTCAGGTTACCTGATTTATAACGACTTCAGTAATTATAATTATCTTTTTACCTGTGGTTATTTATTCGATATCTCAAAAGGTTTTAAAATAAAGCCTTCTGCATTATTGAAATACAATGAAAAACTTCAACAACAATTTGATTTGAACTTAAATCTGATTCTTTTCAACGACAAATTATGGATTGGTGGTGCATATAGAGAGAAGGAAGCAATAACCGGAATGTTCGAATTACAGCTTAATCCTCAATTACGCCTGGGATATTCCTTCGATTATTCCGGGGCAAAAATGAGTACTATTAATTATGTATCTCACGAAATAACTCTCAGGTACGAATTTTCATATAAGATCAAAGCCTTTAACCCACGATATTTTTAAGATGAACTATCAACTTAAACTATATATTTTTGTGTTAGCAGCAATCTTTTTTGCAGGTGCAAATTCATTTGCCCAGCCACAATTCACTATAGATCGATTGCCTTTTAATACTTTGGAATATGATGAATTTTCACCGGCATATTTTAAAGACAGCCTGGCTTTTTGTTCAAATCGAAAAAATGATGTTTTAATAAGTTACAGCGACACTTCAGACAAAGCTCAAAAATTGATAGACCTTTATTTCACAAGTATGAAAGATTCAAGAAAATGGAGAATCCCTCAACCTTTTTCTAATGGCTTAAACACTCTTTTCAATGAAGGTCCGCTCTCATTTTATAATAATGGATCGAATGTTGTTTTTTCCCGTAATATTTATTCACTTAAAAAATTTGGGAATTATTCGAAACCAGGAAATCTCATGGGAATATTTTTTGCAGAATATGAAAATGGATTCTGGACTAATATAAAACCATTTGCTTTCAACGCCGAAACTTATAATATAATGCACCCTACAATTACCGAAGATGGCAAGACCATGTATTTCGCATCCGATATGCCTGGCGGTTTTGGCGGGTTCGATTTATATGTTACTCATTACTCATACGGACACTGGTCAAAACCTGAAAATCTTGGTCCAAATATTAATTCCGAAAAAAATGAAGCTTTTCCATTTATCCATAGTTCGGGAAGACTGTTTTTTGCGTCGAAAGGCTGGAATTCAAAAGGAGGTTACGACATTTTCTTTTCCCAGGAATTCGACGGGAAATGGTTAACCCCGCAAAATATGAAAGAACCCATAAATTCAGTTTACGATGATTTTGGCCTGATAATAGATGAATATATGCAATCGGGATATTTCTCTTCGAACAGGAATAAAAGCGATGATATTTATTCATTTAAATCTGTAATTTCTGAATTTGAAAATTGCAAACCACAGCAAAAAAATAATTTTTGCTATATTTTCTATGAAAACGGAACTTCCGAAGGTGATGTTAAAGGCTCAATGCGCTATGAATGGGATTTAGGGGATGGCAATAAAATTAGAGGGTTAGAAGCGGAACATTGTTATGCAAAAACCGGAAAATATATTGTTAAGCTTAATGTAATTGATTCACTTACAGGGGAAGTTTATTTTAATCAGGCCCAGTATGAACAAATTGTTGAAGAGATTGAACAACCCTTCATAACCTTGCCCGACATTTCTGCAGAAGGACAGCCTGTTAAAATCGATGCAAAAAAAACCAATATGAAGAACTTCAGGGTAGCTAAATATTATTGGGATTTTGGTGACAGTTACAAAGGAATTGGCGATGAAGTAACTCATACCTTCTACCAGGAAGGAGTTTATGATGTGAAGTTACAATTAGAAAGTACTCAGGGACGGAATGGAATCAGGAAGGTTTGCGTTTATAAAAGCATTGCTGTAAAAAAACAATAGGTAAATTCAATTTTTTTATCAGCTAATTGTTATTTAACCTATTCTTTAATCAAAAAAAAATCCTTTCATAAAACAGACATTAGTCTGACGTTGAAAATATCAAATAATTAGAACTAGCGAATTTATATAATTGATAATTTTAAATAATTTTGTATTCCGGTTTCAATAAATAAGATAATCTACTTAATAAATAATTAATTGGTTAAAGTGTTATAAAAATTAAAAACAAATTTTTAAACCTAAATAACCTTCTTGGTGTTTTTGAGTATAAAAGTTTTTTTGTAATTTACATCGTTAATTAAAATTTTATTCAATGAAATTATTTTTTACGTTAATTCTTTTAACAATTTCTTTCAATTTCATTTGCGGACAATCCGCCCCTGCGGAAGACGAGAATATTCCATATCTGGTTGTTTTTGGTAAAAACGCCCCTACTTCATGGGGTGATGATAGCCATGTTCAGATATTTTTCTTTCTTATTCCGGAAAAATTCAAGAAGCCCATCTATATAAGGGTCTATGATCCTGATTGTGGAGGAGACGTTGATGAACTAAATGGATCCTGGGACACAGAAACATCATTTTCAATTTATGGAGGTAAAACTTGCTGGTCTGATGAAGCTGCACAAAGCCCTAAACCTATTGGCAACTATAAAAGTGGAAATTTACTTGCAACCAAAACTTTCGGGTTAGATCCTAAATTTGATAAAAAATGGTACACGTTTGGCCCCTTCAATCCTACTGAAGGTGAACTCGTAGCTAAATATGGAGGCTATGTATTTAAAGCAATAGCTGAAGGCATTTCAGGCGATGACGGAAATTTATTCAAATATTTTCTTACAACAGATCCTAGTAATAATGTTCCCATAGAAGGCGCGAATGCTTTTGCTTACAGGTATTGTTTCAGGTTGTGGGACGATCCAAACCAGGTTTCGCATATTTACCCATATATCGATGACAGGACTATTTCTGTCAAGCAAAGCAATTTCGATTGGGACGACGATGGGTTTATACGAATCGTTTCTGTTGCCAGAAAAGGTCAATTCGAAAAAGTATCAGGAGATGATAATTGGGTAGAAAGTGAATTTAAAATAATTCCGGAAGAAAAAAACACTTCACTCGACATACAAATGATTAAAAGAAAAAATGATCCTGTAATAAATAACAATGTTGTAATATATGTCCGAAATCAATATGGCGAATTACTTCCTTTCTATACTATCCCTATTGGTGGCGTGCCAAAATACAAGTATTCAATAGGTGTTAAACAAAGTCCGGGAAAATAAATAATAAATTATATTTTTACCTAAAATTTTAAGAATGAAATTGAGTTTTTTAAAAACATTATTATTTGCCCTGTTCTTTACGGTTATTTTAAAGATCGATTTATATTCCCAAAATATTAACTTTAAACATTACGGTATTGACGAGGGAATAATTCATCCTGCAATATATTCCATAAACCAGGATAAAAATGGTTTTTTATGGCTGAGTACCGGCGCAGGTGTATGCAGGTTCGATGGAATGAAATTTTCCATTCCCCCGACTTCTGATAGTATATCACAAACTCTTGCAAATACAAGTTTTTTAGATAGATCTGGTAAAGTCTGGTTTGGTTATGACGATGGAAGTGTATATTGTTTTAGCAACCATAAACTCAGGAAAATTTTTAAAAACTCAGAATCGCCAAGTGTTGTCAACGCTTTTACCGAAACTTCCGATGGTATCATAATAGCTGCCACTCAAAATGGCGGTTTTTACATTTTAGGAGAAAATAAAACACAAAAAATAACCGATGGAACAAAAGACAGGTTGTATTATTCATTAGTTGCCCTTTCAAATAACAAATTTCTCGCCGGTACAGATAATGGTCTTTGGGTTACAAGTATCGATTTTCAATCAGGTAAAGTAAAGAACGAATCAAAGGTACCCGGAATCCCAAATACAAAAATTCAATGTATTATACCTACTGCCGAACAAGGCTCATTTTGGGTTGGTACAGAAGATGCCGGTTTTTATTTTGTTAAATTATTAAACCAGGGCGACCGGTCTAGTGTGAAAAATATTGGAGAAAAATACAAGTTATCTTCATATAATATTCAATGGCTGCTTGAAGATAACCAGAAAAATCTTTGGGTATGTACATTTGGAAATGGAGTTTTCAAACTTTTGTATTCGTCTGAAAAGAAATTCTATGAAGGTATTATTAATTATAACCAGGAAAATGGCCTAGGTGATAATTTTATAAAAAATGCATACCAGGATAAAGAGGGAAATATTTGGATCGGAACTTACAGTAATGGTTTAGCCGGAATTATAGATGAAGCGTTTGTGTTTTACAACTTCAAAACCGAAGGATTTAATGATGTTCTTTCCATTACATCTGATAAAGATAATTTTTGGCTTGGAAGCCATAAATATCTAATCAGGGTCGATACAAAAAATCCAATGGTTAGGAAAATTTATTCAGAAAAAAATGGTTTGCCATCTGATGATATTACCGCATTACATCTTACTCCTGATGGAACTTTATGGTTTGGCACCGAAAAAAATGGTTTGTTTAAAATGGACGTTAGAAACGAACATATCAGTAAATTCTTTTCTTCTTCTAATTCAATCGAAAACAAAATAAATGGCATTAAAGAACTGAATAATATACTTTGGGTGGCCACAAATGGTGGCGTTTTTGAATTTAATCTTAAAACCGGTACTAGCAAACATTATAGTACCGACACCGATTTGCCCCACAATAAAATTAATGATATATTTATTGATTCACACGGAATTGTTTGGATAGCCACTAAAAGCAATGGGTTGGTTTCCCTGAATTCTGATAAACATTACAAAATTGAAGGCTCCGGGGAATTGGAATTTATGGCCATTACTGAAGATAAAAAAGGTGATTTGTGGGCAGCAACTTATGGCGATGGAATTTTTGAATTCAGGCATGATAGTTTAAACTTCTATACAGAGAAAAATGGGTTAAAATCCGATTACTGTTACAGCCTTATCACCGATGCTGAGGGTAATATCTGGGTTGGGCATCGTTTAGCGTTAAGTAAAATAAATACCGACACACGTAAAATAATGACCTACGGCCCGGAAATTGGAATTACCGGCGATTGTAATCCTGCCTCAGCAGGAATCGATCCTTCCGGAAATTTACGTTTTGGTACTACCGATGGATTAATTCAATATAATTATCAAAAGAACAGGCAAAAATTATTGCCTCCGACACTCAATCTTATTTCAGTAAAAATTTCAGATAAGGAAATTGAATTTGGCGACCGGCTTGAACTTCCTTATGGATTGTACCGGATACGATTTGATTTTGTCGGTTTAAATTATCGCGCACCCTCATCAGTTAAATATCAATACAAACTCAATGGATGGGAATCAGAATGGTCTGAACTGACACAAAATTCTTTTGCTTATTATCCCAGGGTTGAAGATGGCAGGTTTACTTTCCTTTTAAAAGCATATAATGCAGAAGGTATATGTGCATCAGAACCATTACAGTTTGAAATATACGTGCATCCCCCATTTTGGAAGAGTTGGTGGTTTATTATTCTTTCAATATCGGTAATCGTAGCACTTTTTTACTTATATATCAATTATCGTGAACGTAAACAAATTCAATTCCAGCAATATTTACAGAAAATGCTCGATGAACGTACACGTGAGGTTGTTGAACAAAAAGAAGTAATAGAAATTAAAAACCGCGATATTACAGATAGTATTACTTACGCACAGCGGATCCAGGCAAGTATTTTACCTTCTATTAAAAGACTTCAGGATACTTTTTCCGGCTGTTTCATTTTTTATCAGCCACGGGATATTGTTAGTGGAGATTTTTACTGGTTTGATAAGATTTCAGATAATAAATTTGTTATCGTTTGCGGCGATTCAACTGGTCATGGTGTTCCCGGGGCTTTAATGTCAATGATAGGAACAACCCTGATAAAAGATATTTGCAACAGGCCCGATGTGGTAAATCCTTCAAATATTTTGGATAAACTGGATGATGAGATTCGAAAAACACTTAATCAAAATCTTGAATCGGCTGGAAAAATGAATGATGGCATGGATCTTATAGCCTGTGAGATCGATACTGAGAATTACAAAGTAAGTATTGCTTCAGCCATGCGACCGGTTGTTCTTTATAAAGATGGTGAACAGATGTACATTCCCGGAAGCGCAAGCTCGATCGGTGGCAATGAATATGCATCTGAAATTAAAAGTTTTGAAAACCGAGTATATAACTTAAGCAAAGGTGATTTGGTTTATATGTTTTCCGATGGTTATCCCGACCAGTTTGGCGGACCAATGGGGAAAAAATTCAAAATGGTCCGGTTAAGAAATCTCTTAAAAGATATTCATCTTTTACCCATGGAAGAACAATTTAATCATGTGAAAAACACTTTTAACTTATGGAAAGATCAGCTCGACCAAATAGATGACGTACTTTTCATGGGGATAAAAATTTAAATTATTTTTAAAAACAAAATTTGAATTTTATTAATTGAATTAACAATCGTATACTTTTAGTTTAGAGTTAATTTTTCATACCTTTGACACCATAACCTAATTTTTTAATTATGAATCTTTTTGTTTTATTAGAATTTTTCAGTGCCGGACATATTTTATTAATTGTTCTTATACTTGTTATTTTATTTGGTGGGAAAAAAATTCCTGAATTGATGCGTGGCCTGGGAGAAGGCCTTCATGAATTCAAAAAAGCAAGTAAAGGGGATGCAGAAAAACCGGAAGAAGAAAAAAAACTTAATGAAAAATAATTTTACATTACATTTACTGAAATGCCTGTCTGCATCTAAGACAGGCATTTTTTATAATTATAACAAATGAGAATATCGCAACATAATATTGTTAGGTTTTTTCTTGAAGTCATCCTTGCAAATATATTTTTTAATATTTCCTCGCAAAATTCAGATTCATTCAATATAAAATATATAGAAAAGATTGATAGTGCAATTTTAAATCCTGATTCAATAAAAAGTCAAAATTATTCTTCAGAAGATAAAAAAAGTTACATAGTAACTTATCCGGACATTTATTATGAATACAGAATTGAGAAACTGGATAAAAAATCCCCGATAAAACTCGATTTCAATAAAGATGTCAGGAAATATATCGACATTTATCTTGATAAAAGAGCCATAAAAGTTTCTGAATTTTTAGGCCTGGAAGAATTATATTTCCCAATTTTCGAAGAATACCTCGACAAATACAACCTGCCTCTGGAATTAAAATATTTACCTATTGTAGAATCGGGATTGAATCCTTTGGCACAATCGAGTTCAGGGGCAATGGGACTTTGGCAGTTATTGCTTAATTCATCAAAATTGCTGGGGCTCGATGTCAGTTCATATAAGGATGAGCGCTGCGATCCATATCTTTCGACCGATGCAGCCTGCCGATACCTGAAATATCTTTATAGTATTTTTAACGATTGGCAATTGGTCCTTGCTGCTTATAACGGCGGGCCCGGAGAGGTACGCAATGCCATAATGCGATCGGGTGGTAAACCCGGATTCTGGCAAATTCAGAATTATTTGCCTGAACAGACAAAGTGGTATGTCCCTGCTTATATTGCTGTGGTATATCTCTCAAATTATGCCCAGGTGCACAAAATAAATCCAAAACCACCGGTATTTTCTTATCAAAATATAGATACATTAATGATCCATGAAGCCGTTGAGTTTTCCAAAATATCTGAAAAGACAGGAATATCAATTGAAAATCTTTGTTTTTTAAATCCCAGCTACCGAAGAAATTTCATTCCTGATTTAGATAAACCGCAGGCATTGGTCCTGCCTTCGGCAAAAGTTTTAACTTTTCTTAAAATGGAAAACCAGATTTATTCGCGCACAAATGATACAACCGATTATTTGGACAAACTTAAAATTGCCGGTGATACACTCCGGTTGAATAAAGTTTTATATACTGTTTCAAAAGGAGATTTTCTACATAAAATTGCGCTTCGTTATGGTTGTACTGTTGAGAATCTTCGGGCCTGGAACAAACTTGAATCTGATAATCTCAAATCCGGAGAAGTTATCATAATCTGGATTAAAAACCGGGAAAATCCCGGTATAGAAAATTTATCAAATACTTCCAGGGGGAAAGTAAAACAATATTTTTATTATACTGTAAAAAAAGGCGATACTATCTGGGGAATTGCTTCAAGGTTTAACTGCGATTCAATAAATACAATAAAAACTGTAAACAATATTAAAAATGACCGTGATCTTAAACCAGGCCAAAAGCTGAAGATATTAGTCAATAATTGAAGACCGGAATATTTAAAATTCATTATTAATTATTTACCTGTAATGATTTAGAATCGAAGGCATCGCGCAATCCATTTCCAATAAAAGTAAATGCAAGCACCAATAACATTATACCCAAACCTGGAAGGATTGCCAAATATGCTTTATCTAAAATAATATAACCATAGTGGTCTTTAAGCATATTCCCCCATGAAGGTACCGGCGGTTGAACGCCCATTCCAAGAAAACTTAACCCTGCTTCCATAAGTATTGCAGATGCAAAATTTGCAGCAGAAATAATAATAACCGGTCCTAATGTATTGGGAATAATGTGCTTTGTAATTATCCTGAAATTACCAAACCCCATTGCCCTGCATGCTTCAATATAATCTTTTTCGCGAATACTTAATACCTGACCACGAATAATCCTTGCAACTTCTACCCACATGGTTAAACCAACTGCAATAAAGACCTGCCAGAAACCTTTTCCCAACACCATAGTTATTGAAATAACCATTAATAAGGTTGGCACAGACCAGGTAACATTTACAAACCACATAATTATGGAATCAATTTTGCCACGATAATATCCGGCAACAGAACCAAGTATAATTCCAATCAATAATGAAATTGCAACTGCAATAAATCCAACTGCCAAAGAAATTCGGGCACCAATAATTAAGCGGCTTAACATATCACGGCCAAAACGATCTGTTCCTAAAATAAATCTCTTTTTTTCAATAAAATATTTTACAACATATTTACCGGAATCTTCAGAGCTTAAAAATTGCTTTGGCACTATATTGTTAACAGGAAATTTTTGAATAAATGAATTATCTGGTATTTCGTTATACCGACGAATAATCAAATTCAATCCCTGGAAATAAAAAGTATCAATAGGAATAGTTTCAAAATTGGAAGTTTGGCCAAATAATAAATTTTTAAAAAAAGAATTCTTTTCAATTTTCCTGTTTAACGGTTTTTTGAAAAAAAATATATTAAACCCGGGTTTCTTTGCAGCAATTTCAAGATTTTGGCGATTGGCATAAGGCGAATTATCAGGAGTTATAAGGTAACCAAGAATTGCAACGAAAGAAATCAAAACAATAAAAATAAATCCTGTCAAAGCTAAACGGTTGCCACAGAATTTTTGCCAAACAGTTAGTTTTCCTATTGATTTATTATCCTGTTTTTCCATTTAATCTTACCTGAATTACCATATACTGCCATAAATACTATATAAATGGGATATACCAGTTGAGTAATCCAAAAGTACCGTAAAATACGTCTTTTTTCAAAAAAAGTAGCAATCGAATTTAATAACAATAAATCTGGTATCGATTTCAATCCAAACAAAACAACAAAAATGAAAAAGAATTTTATTTTAAAAAATATTAAAAATAATGAGATAAGGATTGACAAGTTCGAAAAAAACACAAGGGAAGCAACAAATATTATATCAAAATCATTATAAAATTTTGCTTTAGAAGTCCAACGTTTTCGTTGTTCAATAAATTGATGAAAGTTTATTTCAGGTTTTGTACGAACAGTCGCTTTAGATGATTTTAAAAACTGAATCTGGCCAGGCCAACGTTTTTTAACTTCTGACAAAAGAAAAATATCATCTCCCGAAGCTACATCTAAATGAACTGACGGATATAACAGATTATAGGTTTCGCGTGTAAAGGCCAGGTTAGCACCATTGCAAAGTATTGGATAGCCCAAAATTGCTGCGCCTGCGCCCGACGCAATGAGGCCAAGAATTTCGAGAGACTGCATACAATCAAAAATATCTTTCTCCTCGTGATAAATTAATGCACCTATAATTAGCCTGGGTTTGTAAATATTATAAAATGAAGCAATTGTAGAAAGCCATTCGGAGCTTATCCTGCAATCGGCATCAATAGTAACAAACAATTCACCTTTTGAGTTTTCTACTGCTTTTAATATTGCTTTCTTTTTTCCATAACCATCATTAGGTAAATTAATAATTTTAAGATTTGATAAATGTGGTTTATATTTTTCTACTATTTCTAGGGTATTGTCTTCGGAATGATCATTTACAATTATTATCTCATAGTCCCGCGGATTAAACTGCTGTATTTTTAGATCTGATAATAATTTTCCAATCTGTAAAGCTTCGTTTCGGGCAGGAATAATAACTGAAATCTGCAAATCTGGAGATTCAGCTCTATATTCAAATTCCTGTGTTTTGTTCCATGCCCGGTAAAATAAAATTATAAAAATGAAATAAATTATTACCGGAAATATTAAGATTATAACCCAAAGTAGATGCATGGACTGGCGAATTTATTTGTCTTTAATTTTGGATAGTTCATTGGGAATTAAAAAGTATAATCAATTCAGGTAAACTTAACTAATTAAATGCTTAATAAAGTAAAAACCTAAACATCGCATTAATTTAATAAGGAAGGATTAGATTTAGCAGATTCAATTAAAGACTCAGGGTTTTTTAAGGAGTTTTCGGAATTGGGAATAGTAAAGTAAAATTCCGAACCTTCGCCAATTGAAGATATTACTCCTATTTTACCTCCCATTAATTCTACCAAACCTTTAGAAATAGCCAATCCTAACCCGGAACCTCCATAACGTCTGTTAAACGTCGCTTCACCCTGAATAAATCGTTTGAAAATATTTTCCTGCTTCTCAGGAGAAATGCCAATTCCAGAATCTTTCACAAAAAATTTGAAATATTCTTTTTCTACAAAATATCCAAATTCAATTTTACCTTTCTCTGTAAACTTAAATGCATTAGAAAGAAGGTTATTTAATATTTGTTTAATGCGTAAAGGATCGGTCATTAATGTTGCCGATTCATCGGGCAATGCTTTATGAATTTCAAGTGAAATATTCTTCGACTTATAACGAAGGGAAGAATAGTTTGTGAAAACTTCATCCAGCAAAAGATTAATGTTTGTAGTAGTTTTACGAAGTTTTACCTGTCCTTCCTGTATAATAGAAACGTCAAGAATATCATCAATCAAAGAAATTAGTGCATCGGCATTGGCTTTAATAATTTCAATAAACTCACGCCGTTTTTCCTCAGTTAAAGTATCATCTTCCAAAAGCTGAGAAAAACCGATAATTCCATTTACAGGAGTACGAATTTCGTGTGACATATTTGCGAGAAAAGCAGTTTTTAATTTATCCGATTCCTCCGCTTTTTCTTTAGATGAAATAAGTTCATTTTCTACCCTAAGCCTTAATAAGGCGATTGAAGCCTGGTATAAAAATGTTTCAATTACACCCGGATCTTTTATATCGAATTCATATCGTGTGAAAATTACAATACTTCCAAGTAATTTATCGGATCGTACAATTCCCATCCCGTAAATACTTTTTAGGGATATAAGTTTTTCTAAAGCTTTACAAACCATATAATCGATCTGGCGGTTACAGACATTGTAAAGTCCGCCATTGAGTAAATGTAATTTATTTGAAGTAAGGTGTAATTCCCTCTTCATCTGTTCGGTCAGATGAGCACGATAATTTAAAGGGCTTTGTCCTAGAAAGTCGTTTATTATGCCTATGAATTTATCAACTCCGGTTAAATTTTGAATTATCAGACAATCCTCATTTTCATCGTAAGAACTAAAAATAACAACAGATTCAGGAACAAGTTCATGAATTTTTTTCCCAATGTAATTATATATTTGTTCACTCGATGAAGTAGAAAGAAACTCAAGAGCTGTATTTTCGAGGAATACAAGGTTTTTCTGATAATCTTTTTCTTTAATTTCCGAAGCTTTACGTTCCGAAATATCGCGAGAATTGATTACGATACCTTTTATTAAATTATTTTTTAGATGATTTGTGAAGAAACTTTCGAAGTAAAGAATTGAGCCATCAGGCTTTTGGAATCTATACTCAGCTTTATATTGTCCTTCCTGATTTGCAACTGCCTGCTTAATAATTTTATCTACAATATTGCGGTCCGGTTCATACACGAAATCCGAAAAAGAGCGACCAATAATGTCCTGTTGTGTGGTCAAACCGGAAATTTTTGTTGATAAGGAGCTATCAAAAAGTATTATCCCTTCATCATCAATTACCGTAATGTTGTCAGTTGAATTCTGTAATAATGCTTTCAGGCGATCATCATTCGATCTTAGTTGTTGTTCAATACGCTTATAGTAGGTTATGTCTCTCGAAATACCTGCAATTCCGATGACTTCACCTTCTATATTAATAACAGGTGTTTTAATGGTTTCAGTATAAACGGTTCCTTCGGGGGTATCGACAAATTCATCAAATTGCTGTTGTTTTTTAGTATTAAGAACAATATAATCGTTATAAGCAAATAATTCCGCCAGGTCAGGATGACAAAAGTCAGAATCAGTTTTACCTATTAATTCTTCTTTCGAATGATTATAATATTTCGCGAAAGCTTCATTTACAGAAACATATTTACCCTCAATATCCTTTAACCAGGCCATATGAGGAATATTATCAAGTATAGCCTGCTGTTGGGCTTTTGTTTTAATCAGATCAACTTCAAGTTGCTTTTGAAGAGTAATATCTGAAGTTACAGAAAAGAACCTGATAATTTTCCCATTTTTATTAAAAACCGGGAAATTGCGTTCCCAAACCCAGCTTACTGTACCATCTTCTTTTATTATGCGATACTGTCCATTGAATTTTCCGGTTTTTTTATACTCTTTGCTATTGAAATAACCAATTATCCTGGATCGGTCTTCAGGATGAACCCAATCCGATGGTATATGAATAAACCCGTATGCTTCCTGTAAATTATGTCCGAATATTTTCTGAAATGCCGGATTCACATATAGTACTGATTCGGAAGAACAAAGTATGAATGAATCGGCTGTATTTTCGGCAAATTGTCTGAATTTTTCTTCACTTTCAAGTAAAATATTTTCAATTGTTTTACGGCTTGTAATATCTCTTGCCATTCCTGTTGTGCCTACCAATTCTAATCCGCCGGCATAAATGGGTGTTTTATGTATTTCAAACCAGCGAATTTCATTTTTAATTTTATAGCTCTTCTCCTCCATTAATTTAGACCCAGTGGCCAGGATATCAGAATCATCGGAAATAAAATGCCAAAACCCCTTATATTCTTGTGAAATTGAACCAGGTTTATTTAATGAACTGTCTTTTATCTTAAAGAAATTCAAAAAGTGTTGATTGGTTATAACAAATTTTCCTTTTGCATCTTTTAACCATATTAAATAAGGAATATTATTTATAAGGGCGTGAAGATGGGTTTTTGATTTAAAGAGCAATTTTTCTGTAGATTTTCGTTCTGTTATATCATGACTGATGAAAGCAACTCCGACTATTTTGAAACTCTTATCCAGTATGGGATTGGCAAGTACTTCATAATTATAAATTGTATTATTAATTTCAACTTTTGTACTGGCCGTTTGCTTTTCTCCCTGCATTGCCCTGTCAAATAGTTTTTTCCATTCGATAACATCTTTATAAGATTTGCTTTTAAAAATCGAAGTACCTATTTCAGGATTATTCTTAAAACGTTTAATGAAGTAATCTTTAAAAACTCTGTTGAATCCCATCAACCGACCCTTACTATCAACCGACCAGGCAGGATTATCGATACTTTCAATTAAAATATCAAGATTGGCCTGGTTTATTTCGAGATTTTCTTTAATCACTTTATTCGAAGTAATATCTTCTGCAAAGCCAATGATAATTTCATTATCATTGAAGAAAACAGATTTTACTGATAATAAAACCTGAATAGAATTGCCAGGGGATAAAGAAAGTTCTTTCTTACAACTATTGACGCTGGCATATGGTTTTAATTTGCCAATTAATAAATTCTTTAAACGGATTGAAATATGGGACGGTGGTATTTTTAAAGAATCCAGGCCAAGAATTCTGATCATGGTAGTATTCATTTCAATAATTTTGCCACCACGGGTAATACAAAAATACCCTAAGTTTTCAATTGCAGTAAATAAATTAAATGATTCCCTTAAAACAAAAAAATCGTTTTTATTGAAATTACTTTGAGGTGTCATTCCAGTTGGTAAGTCCTTCATTGAAGTTTTTTCTTTCATCAGAAATTACCGGCTTTATTTAGAGGGTGCAACTTAAAAAATAATTGAATAAAAATCAAGTTTTATTACAAAAACATAATTAGTTATTATTAAGGAAAATATCTATATTTCCCTAATGTCATATTATTAAAGCGATCCGGAATAAAAGTGAATTAAAAATATTACCTTTAATTAAATTAAGAATAATGTAATTATCCCCTGGTAATATAATTTTCTAATTGCTGAATAGTATTTTTTTGTTCCCTGATGATACGGCTGACGATATCACCAATTGATACCAAACCTAATATCTTTTCATTTTCCACAACCGGCAAATGTCGGATGTGTTTATCGGTCATAATTTGCATACAATCAGTAATAGGTGTATGACTTTCAACCTTTACCACATTGGACGACATAAATTCAGACACTTGTGTATTAGATGATGATTTTCCATGAAGAACAATTTTACGGGCGTAATCCCTTTCGGAAAATATTCCAGCTAATTTATTATTTTCAACTATTAGTATAGCTCCAATATTTTTTTCGGCCATTACCTTAAGAACCTCAAGAGTGATAGTCTCAGGAGTAACCCAGAAATATTCGTTGCCCTTTTCCTTTAAAATATCATTCACTATAATCATGATTTCAATTTTTAAAATATAGTAAATATACTAAAAAGGTATAAACAAATTGAGATTTTAAAAGTTTAGATAAATTGTAATTATTTAGAGGATAAATTCAATGGGTATCTGGCATCTGGATTTATTTTGTACAATTTTATATAAGGAATACTCAATTTATCCTTTCTTGCCTCTTCGATTTAATTCGTCACGGATCATGGAGGCTTTTTCATAATTTTCGGTTCGGATAGCTTCCTCCAGACCTGTTTTTAAATCTTCAACAGAAAGATTCCTTAATTCTTCATATTCGCCTTTGCGGGTTTCATCCTGTGATTTTGTAGCATGTACTTTTTGTTGCGTTTTAGATTCTTTTTCAAAATCAAGTACAATTCCTGAACGCTCAAGTATATCCTCGGTAGTGAATATCGGGCATTTGAAACGTAATGCCAATGCTATTGCATCAGAAGTACGCGAATCGATATTTATAGTATTTTTACCATCATAACAAGTAAGGCGTGAGTAAAAAATACCTTCTTCAAGCTTATAAATATTTACTTCCAGCAAATCTATTTTGAATGCAACAGCGAAATTGTAAAATAAATCGTGTGTTAAAGGCCTGGGTGGATTTAAACCTTCTAATTGTATTGCAATAGCCTGAGCTTCAAATCCACCAACAATAATTGGAATCCTTCGATCGCCTTTTTCTTCAGTAAGAACCAAAGCATATGCGCCAGATTGAGTTTGGCTATAAGATATCCCCAAAACATTAAGCTTTACCTTGCTCATAGTTCCAGAACCGGTTGGTTCGATTCATTCAGTTACAAATATAAACAAATAGCAAATAAATCACTTTTAATTAAATAATTTAATTCTATTTGAAAATGGATGAAAGATTATTCAGCATCCTGTGTCTCACCAAGGTTAAGCGAACTTGAAATAGGTTTTAACTGATTTGATATTAATTCTTTATAAGTATAACGATTTTTGTAAATATCGCAGGCAGTATACAATGCTTTACGAAACGAATCGGAGGAAGCCTCTCCCTTACCCGCTAATTCATATGCCGTGCCATGTGCGGGTGATGTCCTGATGACTGGCAATCCTGCTGTAAAATTTACCCCTTCGCCCCCTGTTAAAGTCTTAAATGGAATTAAACCCTGATCATGATACATCGCTAAAACTGCATCGAATTTTCTAAAATTATTTGATCCGAAAAAACCATCGGCAGAAAAGGGACCAATTGCCATTATATTCATATCGCGGGCAATTTTTAAGGCAGGTATTATTATATTATTTTCTTCATCACCGATTAATCCGTTTTCTCCTGCATGAGGATTTAATGCTAACACAGCGATTGTAGGATGTCCAATATTGAAGTCTTCTATGAGTGAAGTATTCATTATTTTTAATTTGCTTAAGATACGTTCCTGGGACACCGCAGAAGGAACTGCACTTAAAGGAATGTGTTCATTTACTACTCCGACTTTTATAAAATCACTTACCATAAACATTAGTACCTCACTTACTCCAAACTTCTCTTTCAAATAATCTGTATGGCCTTTGAAATTAAATTTTTCTGATTGAATATTGTATTTGTTTATTGGTGCAGTAACCAATGCATCGATTTTTCCTGCTTTTAAATCACCTACAACAATTTCAAGTGCTGAAAATGCTGCTTCGCCAGCCATTTGGGTAGATTTACCTAATTCAACCTTAATATTATCGTCGACACAATTTATCAGGTT
>Ga0265323_10000249_pt1 | contig 31627 bp, 24 predicted proteins | sample 41225metaG_FD_193580 | JGI IMG/M metagenome (GOLD analysis project Ga0265323, IMG submission 193580) | Rhizosphere microbial communities from Carex aquatilis grown in University of Washington, Seatle, WA, United States - 4-12-25 metaG | ecosystem: Host-associated > Plants > Roots > Rhizosphere...
CTTGGAACGCGGGATCGGTAACGGGCGCGAGAGGGAAAGCGGAGCGGATGAAAAATCAAATTGATCTCCTGGTGGCGCACCTACTCAACGGCAATATTTTCCTCCAGGAAGCGATCGAAATTCTGGAAAAATCCATGATCTCCGGAGTGTTGGAGCGCAAGGAGGGCAACCAGTCGGCTGCCGCCAAGCAATTGGGGATTCATCGGAACACCCTGCAGCGGAAAATGGTGGATTACGGATTGGGCGCGGGTCGCGCGCGCGTCCGCCGCAAGCCCATGACCCGTGCGGCCGCGTCGCGCAAGAGGAAGACCGGCGCGGCGTAGGGGCCGCGCGGATTGAGCTAGAATGGCAATCAGGACGAGGATTTCATGGCTGCCCTTCCTGACCTGATGACCGTGGAGCAATTCCGGCAATTGCCCGAGGGCGGCGAATTTGCCTATGAGTTGCATCATGGCGAGGCGGTGCGGACGACCCGTCCGAAAGCTCGTCACGAGAAACTGCAGTTGCGGCTGAGCCGGTTGCTGCAGCCGAAGCTGGACGCGTTCGGCGAGGTGATCACGGAATTGGCTTACCGCGCTGTTCCCGAGTTCGATCTTCGCGTTGCCGACGTGGGAGTGCCCTCTTGGAAACGATGGGACGCCGTCGACCCGAACGACAACCTCCGCGGCGCGCCGGATCTGGCGATCGAGGTCCTGTCGCCATCCAACACGCAGCGCCAGTTGCGGGAACTCGCCGCGCTCTGCCTGGCCAACGGAACCGTTCAGTTCTGGATCGTCGATCCCGAAAACAAGTCCGTCACTGTGGTCACCCGTGGAGGCCGGTCCGAGGTCTACACCTCCGGCGCCAGCGGCCCTCTGGCCAGCTTCGGCGCCGGCGATCTGCCGGTGGACGACATCTTCGCCTGACGGCAGCGCCACGCGCTACAGTATCTGGCGGAGGATTCTATGACTTCAAGCCGGATTGTGCTCCTGTTGGCCGTGGCGCTCGTGCTCCTCGCCCCCGCCTTCGCCGCCGATGTCGCGGGCAAGTGGACTGCCGCTATCGACACCCAGATCGGCGTACAGAACTACACCTACGAATTCAAAGTGGATGCCGGTAAGCTGACCGGGAAAGCCAAGTCCCAGTTCGGCGACCTCGACATCACCGAAGGCAGCGTGAAGGGCGACGACATCGCCTTCGTCGAGAACGCCAGCTTCGAGGGCCAGTCGATCCGCATCGAGTACAAGGGCAAGATCAGCGGCGACGAGATCAAGTTCCAGCGCAAAGTGGCCGACTTCGCCACCGAGGACTTCGTCGCCAAACGCGCGAAGTAGGCTGGGCGCGGGTGCGGTGCGTGAACCGGCCCCAGCGGAGGCTCAACGCGGCTGACTGACGCGGCGGCCATGTATCCTCGTTGTTTGCGGGCACAATTCGGCGCGCCCGGCTATGATGCCGCCTCACCCGTCGAAGCGGATCGCCAGCGGCACGCTGAACGCGATCCTCCGCGGCCGCAGTTGCATCGGCGTCCCTGAACCGTCGGTTTCCGCTCTCCGCGCCCGCGGCTGTCAGCGCCGCCGCCGCCCCACGGTATACTGGGAATTACCCACTCAACCCCGTGCCAGACTTTATCCGGATTCGCGGCGCGCGCGTCCACAACCTCAAGAATATTTCGCTTTCCATTCCCCATAACCAGCTCACGGTGGTCACGGGAGTTTCGGGCTCGGGGAAATCGTCGCTGGCGTTCGACACCATCTACGCGGAGGGGCAGCGCCGTTACGTGGAATCGATGTCGGCCTACGCGCGGCAGTTCCTGGAGCGGATGGAGAAGCCCGAGGTGGACGACATCGACGGCATCGCTCCCTCGGTGGCCATCCGGCAGAAGAACTCGACGCGCAGCCCGCGCTCCACCGTGGCCACTTCCACGGAATGCTACGATTTCCTGCGGCTGCTCTACGCGCGCGTGGGACGGACCATCTGCCCCGCCTGCGGCACCCAGGTGCGCAAGGACACGGTGGACGAGGCGGCCGCCCGCCTGCTGGAGTTGCCCGAAGGCTCGCGCTGGTATGCCCTGTTTCCCTGCGGCGAGCACTCGACCACCGGCGCTCTGCGCGACCACCTGTTCGAGTTGCGCAAGAAAGGCTTCACGCGGCTGTTTCAGAGCGGGCGCGCGTTCGAGTTCTCGACGCCGGAATCGCTCCTGGATATCGATTTCAAGCAGCCCGTGTCGGTGCTGGTGGACCGCCTGGCGATGGCGCCAGGGATGCGCGCACGCCTCGTGGACACGCTCGAAATCTGTTTCCGAGAGGCGGGCGAGGCGGTCTTCCAGAGCGCCACGGGCGATCGCGCGCTGCGCTTCAACGAGCGCTTCGAGTGCAAAACCTGCGGCCGCGAATTCGCCGTCCCGGAGCCGATCCTGTTCAGCTTCAACTCGCCGGTGGGCGCCTGCCCGCGCTGCCAGGGGTTCGGCAACACCATCGACTTCGACATGGACCGCGCCATCCCGGACCTCAGCCTGGCGCTCGACCAGGGGGCCGTGGACCCGTGGACCAAGCCGAAGTACCGCTCCTGGCTGGGCAACTTCCGCAAGTCGGCCGGGTGGCGCGTGCCTTTCGATGTCCCGATTTGCGAACTGACCGAGGCCCAGCGGGAAGAGCTCTCCGCTTTCGTCCGCCGCTTCTTCGACTTTCTCGAGACCAAGAAATACAAGCTGCACGTGCGCGTGTTTCTGAGCCGGTACCGCGGCTACGCCCTGTGCCCGGAGTGCAAGGGCTCGCGCCTGCGCCAGGAAGCGCTGAACGTGCGCGTGGGAGGCCGGAACCTGGGCGAAGTGGCGCGCATGAACATCGGCGATGCGCAGCGGTTCTTCGACGCGCTGGAACTCGGCCCGGAGGAAGGCGCCATCGCCGGGAAGATCCTGGTGGAGATCCACCAGCGGCTGAAATTCCTGAACGACGTGGGGCTGGACTACCTGACGCTGGACCGGTTGTCGTCGACGCTCTCGGGCGGGGAAGCGCAGCGCATTCAGTTGGCCACCTGCCTGGGGTCGCGCCTGGTGGGGGCGTGCTACGTGCTCGACGAGCCCTCCATCGGCCTGCACCCGCGCGATACCGGGCGGCTGATCCGCATCCTTGAGGAGTTGCGCGAAATCGGCAACACCATCGTCGTGGTGGAGCACGACCCGGAAGTGATGCGCGCCGCAGGCCACATCGTCGATCTGGGGCCGGGCGCGGGCGAGCACGGCGGTCAGATTGTCTTCGAGGGCTCGCTGGATGAGCTGCTGGCGAACCCCACGGCGTCGCTCACCGCGCGGTACCTCTCCGGCGAATTGCGCGTTTCGGCGCCGCGCGCCCGGCGGGAGGTGGACCCCAGGCGCATCATGCGCTTCAAGGGCGCCGCGCTGCACAACCTCAAGAACCTGGACGTGGATATCCCGCTGGGAATGATGGTGGTGGTGACGGGCGTCTCCGGCTCCGGGAAGTCCACGCTGGTGCACGAGGTCATGTTCAAGTCGCTCGAAGCCATGCACAAATCGGCGGAGCTTCACAGCGACGATCCGCCCGGCCGCGTGGACCAGCCGGAAGCGCTGCTGGATAGCGGGCCGCGCCTGGCGTGCCGCGCCGTGGAGGGCGCCGAGCGGATCTTGCTGGCGGTGATGGTGGACCAGTCGCCCATCGGGCGCACGCCGCGCTCGAACCCGGTGACCTATCTGAAGGCCTTCGACCAGGTGCGCGGCCTGTTCGCATCCACGCGCGAGGCCCAGAAGCGCGGCTACACCGCCGGCCACTTTTCGTTCAACGTGTCGGGCGGCCGCTGCGAAACCTGCCAGGGAAGCGGCACGGTCACCGTGGAGATGCAGTTCCTGGCCGACGTGGAACTGATCTGCGACGAATGCAAGGGCACCCGCTTCAAGAGCGGCATTCTGGAAATCGCCTACAACGGCCTGAACATCCACCAGGTGCTGCAACTCACCGTGCGCGAGGCGATGGAGTTCTTCCACTCGACCCCGCCGCTGGTGAAGCGGTTGAAGGTGCTGGACGACGTGGGGCTGGGCTACCTGCGGCTGGGACAATCGGCCACCACGCTATCGGGCGGGGAAGCGCAGCGCGTGAAACTGGCGGCCCACCTGGCGGCGGCCAGTTGCGCGGGCACGCTGTTCATCTTCGACGAGCCCACCACGGGGCTGCACTTCGACGACATCGCCAAGCTGCTGGCCTCCTTCGAACGCCTGATTTCGAGCGGCGGCAGCCTGGTGATCATCGAGCACAACCTGGACGTGATCCGCGCGGCGGACTGGGTGATCGACCTGGGTCCGGAAGGCGGCGGGCGCGGCGGCCGCGTGGTGGTGGCGGGCACGCCGGAGGACGTCGAGGGTACGCCCGAGAGCTACACCGGCCGGTTCCTGCGGGGCGGCACGGGACGGCCGCCGGCGTGACGGCCTGCAATCCAGCGTGGCTACGCTGACAGTTGGCGGGTTTCGGCCGAGCTCAAGACCGGGTTGGAGCGTGAGGCGCACCGGCGGCAGACATCGCTTGCCGCGGTTCTCGAACTTGCCGCCCGCGACTGGCTGGGCAGATGTGGCGCGGAAGCGGAAGGCGGCGAGGAGTCAGTTCGCCTTCAGAAGGCCGCGTCGAGGTGCTTTGGACTTCTCGCCAGTGGCGTCGCCGATCGCTCGGAGAATGCGTGGACGCCTTGGAGCAGCTTCGGCTGCCTCTGCTGACTTCCGAAGCCGTGCTGACGGAATTGTTTCACCTGGTTGGCGACAGCCGCTATGAGATGGAGGGCGCCTGGCGATTCGTGCGCTCCGGAGCCGTCGTCCTGGGCGCGATCGAGGATTTGGAACTCTCGCACGTACGGTCGCTGATGTTGCGCTATGGGGATCGCCCGATGGACCTTGCGGACGCAACCCTCATGTATCTCGCCAGGCGTGAGGGCCTGGCGACGGTCTTCACCGTGAATCACGCGGACTTCGACACGTACCGGATAGAAGGCCGCCACCGGTTCCGCGTACTTCCGGCGGACAGGCCGTAGCGCGCCCCCTACACTAACTCCGCTTCCACCGCTTTCACGCGGATCTCCACCGTCTGCTTTCCAAGGTACTGGTGGTGGGCTTCCAGCTTGATGACCCCGGAGGCTTCCTTGCTTCGCACCCACACCGCGCCCGCGCCACCCACCAGCGAGAAGGGATTCTCGCCCACGATTTCGCCCGGCCCGGTGATGGCAAGCTGGATCGCCCCGGTTGCGAACGGGCGCAGTTCCCCGTGCTGGCTGGTCACGGCCAGCACCACGCGCGTCGCGTCGCGGCCGTCGCCGTCCAGTTCCAGGTCGTCGGGCTTCACCACCAGGAGGTCGTCGGTGCCGCTTTGCGAAAGAATGCGCGTGCCCCGCAGTTTCCCGCCGATGTAGCCCTCGATGATCAGGTCGCCCCACGCCCCCAGGTTCAGGTCCGTCAGCTTCGCCAGGAACGGCGGGTACTTCAGGTGAGGGTAGGTCGCGCGGTCGGGGTCGATTTCGGAATGAAACTTGCCGCCGTAGAAAATCTTGAGGTGATCGCAATTGGAGCAGATCGGCACCACTCCGGGTCCGTCGCCCGACCCGCGGTCGCCCCACGAGTAGAAGAAGCCCGGTTCGATCACCACCTCTTCCTCGGGGTCGCATTGCGACTTATAGAATCCCGCCGCCGGCTTGGGGAGGCGGAAGATATCGCTGACGCCGTGGTAGCAGATGCGGTCGCCCGATCCGAAATTGGCGTGCGTGGCGTAGTCGAAGGCGCACCACCCGATGCCGCCCGCGTAGGCGTCGTCCCCGGCCAGTTGGTCGTGCACCCGCGCGTGACGCAGCACGTGTTCCGCCACGTGCCCGACCGCGTCGAAGCGCTTGGTGGAGAACATGTGGCCGTTGAACTCGGTGTTCAGATATAGCGGGTGGTTGGGCGGCCGCAGCGGGAAACCGAAATCGTTCATGGTGAAGACGTCTTCCAGCAGCTCGGAGTTATAGAGATAGCGGATGCCGCCGGTCTGCCGCGAATCGTCCAGCGAGTGCGCCAGTTGGTTGGTGCGCGTGTAGAACTCGTGGTTGTCCTGCGACTCGTTGATGCGCACGCCCCAGAGCACGATGGATGGATGGTTCCAGTCGCGCCGGATCATGCGGTCCACGTTGTCCACCGCCAGGTGCTGCCACTCTTCGCCGCCGATGGTCTGCCATCCCGGAATCTCTTCCAGCACCAGCAGCCCCACCTCGTCGCAGGCGTCCAGAAACGCCGGCGACTGGGGATAATGCGAGGTGCGCACGATGTTGCACTTCAGCTCCTGGCGCAGGATGCGGGCGTCGCGCGCCTGCACGCGCGCCGGCATGGCGCCGCCCACGTAGGGGAAGGTCTGGTGCCGGTTCAGGCCGCGCAGCTTGATGTGCTCGCCGTTCAGGAAGAAACCCTTGGGGGTGAAGGCGGCCTCGCGGAATCCAACCCGCGTGGTGTACACGTCGCCGTTGTCGAGTTTCGCCGTCACCTGATACAGCTTGGGGTGCGTCAGGCCCCAGCGCTCCATTGCGCCAAGACCCTCCAGAGCCACGTCGTAGTAGGGCGCCTCGGCGCTCACCGCGGCCGTGGCGCTTTTGACCACGCGGCCTCCGTCGCGCAGTTCCACCGTCAGCGTCATGGGCTTCTCGATGGGGCCGTCCAGGTAACAGCGCGCCACCAGGCCGGGATTCTCCGACATCACGCCCACCGGTCTGGCGAAGACGTTTGCCAGGCAGGTCCGCGGAGTGACGCGCAGGGACGCCTCGCGATAGAGGCCGCCGAACGTCAGGTAATCGATGGCGCCGCCGAATGGCGGAATGTCCTTCCGCTCCGTGGAATCCAGCGTCAACGTCAGCAGGTTGTCGGCATCGTATTTCAGATACGGGGTCAGCTCGAAGGAGAAGGGCGTGTAGCCGCCCCGGTATTCGGCGAACGGGTGGCCGTTGACGGTCACCTTGGAGGCGGTCATGGCACCGGCGAAGTCCACGAAGACGCGCTTGCCCTTCCAGGCGGCGGGGACGCGGAAGTGGCGCCGGTAGGTGGAGATGAACTCGTAGGCCTTGTCGTCGAAGCTGTGCCAGGGCAGTTCGACATTGGTGTGGGGGAGCGTCACGGGCCGGAACCCGCTCTCATCGAACCCCGGAGAGTCCGCGCCTGGAACCGCGCTCCTGCGGAACAGCCAGTGGCGGTTGAGCGAGTACGTGCGGCGCATGGGAACGGTGGTGCGGACGCTCTGCGCCTGCTGTGCCTGCTGCGCCTGGGCGGCGGCGGCGGCCATGGCGGTTCCGGTCAGAAAAGTACGGCGATTCAAAGGAGTCTCCCGCGGCGCAAAAAGTACGCCAGTCAAGATGATACCAGCCCGCCAGGCGCTTGCGGGGCGGATCGCACGCCCGAGCCATGGCTAGTGCAACAACAGGCCGGCGTATAGATAATTCATGTCGCGCATGCGGCTGCCGAGCAGGAGTAGCTCGCACGTGGCCGTCTGAATGCTCCCCATGCTTCCACCCCTGTAAAAGCGGTAGGTGGCGTCGCACTGCGCGTTGCTGAACTTCTCCCAGGCGGAAGCGGCGTCGTCGAATGCTTTCAGATCCTCTTCCCGGCTCGAGGTCTGGCCAGTTGGCCCCAAAACCGTATCCTTGGCATCGGCTCCCTTGAGGCTGAGAATGGAACGGATGGCGCCGGCGAATTCCCGGAAGTTTGCCCTGGTGGTAGAGATCTCGCCCGCCAGGCACCGGATGATCGCGCCGGTGTCGTTCGCGCTGGGACAAGTGACCCCCGCCTCGGCCGCTTTCTCGCGCGCCATCTCGCGCTCGTAGGCCGCCTTGGCCTGGGCCTGCAGGCGGCCGACTTCGGCCAGGATGGCTGTTTGCCTTTCCAATTGCGAGGGTTGCCCCCGCATCGCCGCGCACAGCGCGAGCGCAACCAGGGCTATCCGCATGCCAGCATCATAGCGCCGGCCGGACGATCCACGCTACCGGCCACGAAGTGCGCAGGCTGCCATCGGGCCGCTCCCCCACCAGCACGCCGGCGTGGGCCCCGGGCTTCTGCTGCTGGAGCGTGACGCGCGGCTTCCCGCGACTGATCGCCGCGATGCGTGTTGCGCCGTCGTAGAGAGCCACCGACCTCCACTCGCCCTCGCCGAAATCGGCGCACTCCAGGACCACCGGCTCGCCCGCGAAGTACTGGATGCCGTGTCCGGCCGTCCGCACCACCACCAGCGGATTCCCGTAGGTGGCGACGCCGCGGTATGCGTACGCCACGCCGGCGTCCAGCAGCCAGCTCAGATGCGTGGCGTCGCCCTTGAACCCGGCGGCGGGGAAGATCCTGGTGATGCCGTCCTTCCAGGTGGCGTTGTCGGCATACCAGGCGCGCTTCGGGTCCACCGGGCGGATTTCGGAAGCGCCATCGGGCAGACGCTCGTCCAGGGCGTGCTGGAAATGCAGCAGGAACAGCGGCACGCTGCGGTCGAAACTGTGTCCTTCGCCTTCCTCGATTTCGAGCGACCAGAAGGCGCCGCCGGGCCGGTTGCCATCGAACAAGCGCTGGATGGCGGCAATCCGGCCAGCCAGATCCGTCTCGCCCGCGCAGAGCACCGCTGGATTGGCGCCTGCGGCGGCGGATGCCTGCCAGGTGCTATACACACCGCCCTTGTTCACCGTAAACGCGATGACGCGCTCGGGGTGGGCGGCGTTGAACTCGTAGGCCAACTGGCCGCCGGCGGAGTGGCCGGTGAGCAGCAGGGGCACGCGCTCCAGCTCGGCGTGTCCGCTCATCCGGCAGAGGCCTTTGAGCGTCTGATCGACGGGCCCATCCATGCCGATCAGCGCCACGTTGTTGGCGGCGGCGAAGGCCTGCAAGTCCTCGCGCAGCGCGGCGGGTTTGCCGCCCTGGCCCACTCCCGGACCCCAGATCAGCACGGCGCGCACCGGGCGGGCCGGATCGGCCAGCCAAAGCAGCCCGGCGCCATCCAGGCCGCTGTTCAGATCCCAGGCGAGGCCGGATTGGGCCGTGCCGCGCACCTGCAGGTCGCGGTACCGCCCTTGGAAGGACCCCAGCACGGTGGCGCCGTGCAGCGTCAGGCGCACGGTCAGTTCGCCTGTCTGGGGCTGGGCGCCCGCGGCTTCCACCACGGTGTAGCGCACCGCGGCGTTCCAGTGGTCCGGCGAGCCTGGCAGCCGCGTGATCTCCGCCGTCGCCGCCCCCGTATTCGTCCAGGCCCGCGCGCGCGGCGCCGCGCCCTGCCAATCTGAAATGTACAGCACCAGGGGGCGTATCAGCCGCAGGTTTCCCGGCTGCGTGATGGCATTCTCCAGGGCCACGCTGAGGACTGGCGCCGCGGTCTGGGCGTGTGCGGCGACCGCCAGGACGGAGACGCCCAGATAACTTCCAATTCGAACCAGACACCGCATCAGTGAGTTTGACGAAGCCCGATCCAATAGGATACGCGGAAATCGCCAGGCGGACGCCCGGCAGGGCTGGCGCCAGATCTACTGGCTATCCCCATCGTGGTCCCGGTCGAGTGAAGCTTTCGCCGCCGAACTGAGTTGTACGGTGTCCTGAGGCGGCTCCGGTTTGCTCTGAGCCTGCGGTCCACTCCTGGCGGAACTGGCTGCATAGGTGTCAACGTATGGCATCGATTGAATGGTCATCCCGGTTCATCCTTCAGATTCCATCTCGGACCAAAATTGTCTTCTTTTAGCCGGGGCCCCCACACACCAGCGCCACCACCGTCGCATCGTCATGACGCTCCGCGCCGCTGAACCCGACTACGTCTTCCATGATGGATTGAACCAGGGCGGCGGCGGACAGGTTCGCGCCTCGGCCGATCAGGCGCAACAGGCGGCCTTCGCCGAACTCCTCGCCGGCGTCGATGCCGGCTTCAGTCACGCCGTCGGAATACATCACCAGTCGGTCGCCCGCTTCCAGGACGGCGCTTTCCGCGGTGCATTCCCAGTCCTTGAATGCGCCCAGCATGGTGGCGGTCGGCTCCAGGCGCTCCACTTCGCCCGAGGCCCGCCGCAGCAAGGGCGCCAGTTGCCCGCAATTGACGTACCGCAGGCGGCGCGACCGGTCGTCGTAGACGCCGAAGAACAGCGTCGCGAAGCGCTCGGCGGCGGTGGACTCGTAGAAGTGGCGGTTGATGGCGCGCAGCACGCGAGCCGGATCCAGCAGATCGGCGGGTTGCTGGCTGCGGAAGCAGGCCTGCAAATTGGCCATCAACAAGGCCGCGGGCACGCCTTTCCCCGCCACATCGGCGAGCACGAAGCCCACCGTATGGCTGCCGATCTCCAGAAAATCGTAGTAGTCGCCGCCGATCTGGCTGGCCGGCACGCACTGGCCAGCGTAGTCGATGGTGCCCAGCCTGCGGTGCTCGCGCGGGAACAGCTTCTGCTGCACGTTGGCGGCAATTTCCAGCTCCGATTTGCGGCGCTGCACGGTCTCGGTCTGCTTGCGGATGGCGGCGATCACCCGGTCGTTGTCCCAGGGTTTCTGGATGAAGTCGCAGGCCCCCCGCCGCATGGCTTCGACCGCCAGATCCACGCTGCCCCACGCGGTCATGGCGATCACCGGCGCGTGGCTGCCCTGCGCCTCCAGGCTGGCGAGCAGGTCGAGTCCCTCTTTGCCGCTGGTCGTATCGCGGGTGTAGTTGAGGTCCGCCAGGATCAGGTCGAAGGCCTCGGTGCGCGCGGCCTCCAGGAGCGCCCTTGGGGAATCCACGGTGGAGGCACGATACCCGTTCCCCTTCAGAAGCAGGCGCATCGCCTCCAGCACATCGGGCTGGTCGTCGCACACCAGAATCCGGAATTGATTCGCGTCCATCGTGCCCCCCGGTTCAGAGACGATTGTAGAGCACTTTCGATGCCTATCGCTTCGGCGGCAGATGGCCAGCCTGGACCTCGATCTGCCGGCTGGCCCACTCGGACTGTCCGCTTCCGGGACAGGACACGAGCGTCCGTGCCACGGTACCATGAAAGCTACTCCCCAAAATGGAATCGCAACCAATGGATTTAAAGCAGACCGTCAATCTGCCCAAGACCGGCTTCTCCATGAAGGCCAACCTGGCGCAGACCGAGCCCAAAACGCTCGAACGCTGGGAGAATGAGAAGCTCTACGAACAGATCCGCGCCGCGCGCGCCGGACGGCCCACGTACCTGCTGCACGACGGGCCGCCCTACGCCAACGGCCGCATCCACCTGGGCACGGCGTTTAACAAGATCCTCAAGGACTTCATCGTCAAGTCGAAGACCATGGCCGGGTTCGACTCTCCCTACGTCCCCGGCTGGGACTGCCACGGCCTGCCCATCGAAATCAAGGTGGATAGCGACCTCGGGGCGAAGAAAGCCCACATGTCGGCGGTCGAGATCCGCCGCGCCTGCCGCAAGTACGCCGAGAAGTACGTCGACCTCCAGCGCACCGATTTCAAGCGCCTCGGCGTGCTGGGCCAATGGGACGACCCGTACCTCACCATGAGCGCGTCCTATCAGGCCGTCATCGCGCAGGCGTTCGTGGATTTCCTGGATCGCGGCTACGTCTACAAGGGCCTCAAGCCGGTGCACTGGTGCATGAAAGACCGCACCGCCCTGGCCGAAGCCGAGGTGGAGTACGAGAACCACTCCAGCCCGTCGATCTGGGTGCGCTTCGCGCTCACCAGCGATGCGGCCCAACTCGATCCGGCCCTGGCCGGCCGCCAGGCGTACGGGCTCATCTGGACCACCACTCCGTGGACCCTGCCGGCCAACATGGCCATCGCCTTCAATCCCAGGTTCGAGTACGCCGCCGTGGATGTGGAGGGGGCGGTTTACATCGTGGCCGCGGAACTGCTCCCTGTCACCGCCGAGAAGTGCGGCTGGAGCGGACCCGGCAAACTCGCCGCGTTCCCCGGCAAGCGCCTGGAGGGCGCCCGGTTCCGCCATCCCTTCCTGGAGCGCGACGTGCCCGGCATCGTGGCCGATCACGTAACCCTGGAACAGGGCACCGGCGCCGTGCACACCGCCCCCGGCCATGGACAGGAAGATTACGTGAGCGGCAGGCAGTACGGCATCGAAACGTTTTGCCCCGTGGACGCCGCGGGCCGCTTCTTCCACGCCGAAGGCGCCGCCGGAAGGCTGCCCGAATCGCTCATCGGCAAGACCGTCTGGGAAGCCAACCCCATCGTCATCGGGATTCTCCAGGAGCGCGGCGCGCTGCTCGGCATGGAGAAACTGGACCACTCCTACCCGCACTGCTGGCGCTGTCACAAGCCCACCATCTTCCGCGCCACCGAACAGTGGTTCATCGGCATGGACCGCAACGGATTCCGCGCGGCCGCGCTGGAGGCGATCCACCAGGTTCGCTGGCTGCCTTCCTGGGGCGAAGAACGCATTTCCAATATGGTGGCGGCGCGGCCCGACTGGTGCATCTCGCGCCAGCGCGCCTGGGGCGTGCCCATCGTCGTGTTCTATTGCGAGAAGTGCCGCGAACCGCTCACCGATAGGAAGATCCTGGACGGCATCGTGGAGCTCTTCCGCCAGCACTCCGCCGATGTCTGGTACGAGCGCACCGCCGCCGAGTTGTTGCCCGCCGGCACCACGTGCGCCAGGTGCGGGGCCAGCGAGTTCGGCAAGGAGAAGGACATTCTGGACGTGTGGTTCGATTCCGGCTCGAGCCACCTGGCCGTGCTCAACCAGCGCTTCGGCCTCTCCTGGCCGGCGGACCTGTACCTGGAAGGCGGCGACCAGTACCGCGGCTGGTTCCACAGCTCCCTGCTGGTGGGCACCGCTCTCAAGGGCGGATCGCCCTACCGCGCCTGCGCGCTCAACGGATGGGTGCTGGATGGCGAGGGCAAGGCGATGCACAAGTCGCTGGGCAATTCCATCGAGCCCGAGGAAGTCATCAAGCACCACGGGGCCGAAATCCTGCGCTTGTGGGCCGCCTCCGTGGATTTCCACGAAGACGTGCGCATCTCGGAAACCATCGTCACCCGCCTGGTGGAAGCCTACCGCAAACTGCGCAACACCTTCCGCTACCTGCTGGGCAACCTCGCCGGGTTCGACCCCCAGCGCGATGCGGTGCCCGGCGGCGAACTCCTGGAGATCGACCAGTGGGTGCTGCTGCGCGCCGGGGATCTGGTGGCGCGCTCGCGCACCTGGTTCGAGGAATTCCAGTTCCATAAGGTGTACCACTCGCTCTACGCCTTCGCCACCGTGGACCTGAGCGCCGTCTACTTCGACGTGCTGAAAGACCGGCTCTACACCTCGGCTCCCAAATCCCAGGCGCGCCGCGCCGCGCAGACCGCGCTGTACCGCCTGTTGGACGCGCTCGTCCGCCTGGCGGCTCCCATCATGAGCTTCACCGCCGAGGAGGTATGGGGCCACATGGGACGCGCCGGCAGCGTGCATACCGCCCTGTTTCCGGAGCCGGGCGAGTTGACCGCCGGCATCGGCGACTCCATGCGGCAGCGCATGCCGGAGTGGGAACGCCTGATGGAAGTCCGGGCCAGCGTGCTGAAAAGCCTGGAGGCGGCGCGCAATGACAAGCTGATCGGCGCGCCGCTGGAGGCCTCGGTGCATCTGCGGGCCTCGGGCGATCTGGAGGAGTTGCTGCGCCGGTACGCGGGCGAACTGGCGGCGCTGTTCATCGTTTCGCGCGTCGAGTTGGGCGCCGGCGAGGCCGCTCTCGATGTCGCCATCGGGCGCGCTCCCGGCACCAAATGCGAGCGCTGTTGGAAGTACTCGACGGAGGTGGGCGGGGACGCGCGCTATCCCACCATCTGCCGGCCCTGCGCGTCCTCGATCGACGAGATGCTGAATGGCTGACCGGCGCTGGATCGCTTACGGCTCGGCGGCGGGCGTATTCGCGCTCGACCGCCTCACCAAGCATGTGGTGGAGGCCCACATCGGTTTCGAGGATACCGTCAAGGTGATCCCGGGGTTCTTCGACATCGTGCACTCCCAGAATCGCGGCGTGGCGTTCGGCATCTTCAACGACTCGGCCTTTGAGTGGCGCACGGCTCTGCTGGTGGCCGCCTCGCTGGTCGCCGTGGTGGTGGTGAGCTGGATTCTGCGCCGTCCCGAGCGTCTGGACCGCACCGTGTTTTGGGGCCTGGCGCTGGTGCTCGGCGGCGCGCTGGGCAACGTCTACGACCGCCTGGTGGCCGGCCAGGTCACCGATTTCCTGTTGTTCTATGCCGGCGACTATCAGTGGCCTGCCTTCAACGCCGCCGACTCGGCCATCGTGGTGGGCAGCAGCCTGCTGCTGCTCGACATGGTGAGGAGCGCACGAAAGACCGCCCATGTATCCTGAGTTCCTGCACATTTCGTTTCTCCATACCTACGGCGTGCTGGTGGCGCTGGGGTTCCTCACGGCGGTCTGGATGTCCGCGCGCCTGGCGCGGGGCGCCGGGATCGATCCGGAAGCCGTCACCAACCTGGGCATCTACTGCGCGCTGGCGGCCATGGCCGGCGCCAAGCTGATGATGTTCGCCGTGGACGCCGAAGCCCGCCGCGACTTTTTCTCCTGGGCCTCGCTGCAGGCCGGCGGCATTTTCTATGGTGGGCTGCTGGCGGCCCTGGCGGTCTCCTGGTGGTACATGCGCCGCACCGGACTGCCGCTGCTGGCAACGGCGGACGTTTTCGCCCCGGCCATCGCGCTGGGACACGCCATTGGCCGGCTGGGATGCTTTTCAGCGGGCTGCTGCTGGGGCCTGGCTTGCGACCGGCCGTGGGCCGTGACGTTTCGCGACCCGGCGGCCAACGCCATTACCGGTGTGCCGCTTGACGTCCCGCTCCACCCCACGCAGCTTTACGAGGCGCTGGCGGAACTCCTGATCTTCGGTGTCCTGTACTCGCGCATCCGCAAGCCGCACCGCAAGGGCGCCATCATTGGGATGTACCTGATGATGTATGGTGCAGCGCGTTTTGTGGTGGAGTTTTATCGCTATCACGAGCAGGGCAACCTGTGGGCGGGCGGGCTGGATACCTCGCAGGCGATCTCGCTGCTGTTGATTGCATTGGGCGCATCGCGTTTTCTGGTGTTCCGGCGCACGGCGGCGTAAAGTCCGGCGCGGGGCTGCCGATATGAAACTATGAGGCGCGAGGAACCCGATGGCAAGGTTCGCGCACCGGTGGCGAGCGAGGAAGCCAGGCGGCAAATGGCCGGCCTCGAAGGGGGCTGTGACGCATGGAACCTGAAGGCATAGACCAGCGAAGAGAAGAGCGTTTCCCGATCAAGACCGGGGCCACCGTCGAAGTGCAGAAGCGCGGCGAAATCGTCAACGCCACGACCATCAATATCAGTGGTTGCGGCGTGCTGCTCCAGTTCGAGATTCCCACTCAGCTTGCCGTCGGCGATCCGGTGGTGTGCGAGTTTGCCGTCACCAGCGAAGGCGATCTGCCGCTGCCCTGCTGGGGTGTGGGAGACGTGGTCAGAGTGGATGGCAACCGGGTTGCGGTCGATTTCAAGGCCGGCGGCTTGTCCCCCCTCGAATGCGAGCCCATCGTCGAGCCGCCGCCCGATTCCGAGCCCGATACCCCGTAGTACGGCCGGACCGGCCGCCTACGGCGCAGGCGCTCTCCCGCTGGCGCTCAGAAACTCGCCCAACCGCAGGTCGGTGGTCATGACGTGCCTCTTGATCCACTCTGAGAGGAACACCGTCAGCTCGATCGTCATCGTCACCTCCCCGCGCTCGTAGCGTTCCTGGAACGCCTGGGCGGTGCGCCGCAGCTCATCGTGCTCCCGGACGTGTTCCCGAAGCTCCGGGTACCGCACGGCTGTCATCAACTCCTTCTCGTGGGCAAAGTGACAGGAGGCGTATTCGATGACTTCCGCCAGCAGCGGTTTCAGAATCTCCTTTCCTTTCCCGTCCAGCATCGCCCGATGCAGGCGATTCAGAAGGCCGAAAAAGGCCTGGTGCTCGCGGTCGATTTCCGGGACGTGCACGGAGTGCTCCGGCGTCCACTCCAACAGGTTTGCTGCGACGGTAGACATAATCGGTCGGCTCCGGCACCGGCGCAGCGGGACGCCTCGCCACACCGCTCGATCCTAAAACAACTCGACGTTATCCCCCAGCTCCGAGGGTTCGCCGGACGGGAATCCGGGCGCCCCGTCCAGCACCGCAACCGGCTCGGTTGCCGGCAGTCCCCCGGTGATGCCGGCGTGCACGTCGCGCTCGGCCTGCATGGTGTAGTGCCTGGCGAGATGCGCCAGACCGTGTGCCCGGTCTCCGGCGTCGTGGCCGGAGGCAGTGGCGCGTGCTGCCGCTCCGATCGGCTCGAGCGCGCGCCGCGCGCCCGCCACGGCTTCGGCGAACAGGTCTCCGGCCGAAAAGCCATCCCGCACCGCGGCGATGTCCTGGCGCAGACGCTCGCTCAGGGCGGCGATTTGCCCGATCCGTGCGAAGCTGCGCTCGCTGGATGAGTGCAGATCGGCGGCCACCGCGGCGATGGCTTCCAGACTGACGCCGCGGTTGGCCTTGCGCGCCGCTCCGAGATGTCCCGACAGGCCTTGGGCGGCCTCGCTGATGGCACCCACCGCCTCCGTCAGAGAGTCGGAGCGTTCCCTGGATTGGATCGCCATGGTTTGCATCGCCCCGGCCAGCGTCCCCAGTGCGTCCCCCGCCTTCCCGATGTGGTCGGCCCGGATGCTCGCATTCAGGGCCATCCACTGGATCTGGATTTCGATCGACCGGATTTCCTCGATAGAGCCGAGCATCCAGTCGATGGTTTCCGCCAGAGAGTCGCTGGCCGCGCCGGCGGCGGCCTCCGTCTCGGAACATCCGGCCAGATGGGTCCGGATGGCCGTGCACTTGCGTTCCATTTCGAGGAAGAAAGAGTTCTTGGCGTCGTCCGAAATGCCCGACAAAGCCCGGCTCTCGCCGTCCATTTCCAGTACGTTGGCGGCAATCTGGTCCAGGCTCTGCTGGAGGGCCGCCACCGAGGCGGCGAACTTTCCCCCGGCGTCGGCCAGTTGCCGCGATTGCAATTCCACGACCGCCGCGGGATCGCCGCAGCTTCCGCCACGCAGCCTCTGGAGCGCCTCGACTACGTGCTCGACCTGCTGGCGCGTGATGTCGTGGAACTGCACCGACACGATCAATTCGTTGAATGCCCGGGAGATGGCGCCGTAGCGCGTCTCCAGGCGCAGCGTGGACTCCCGCGTCCGGTTCTGCATGCCGCGAAATTCTTCCAGTTCCGCCAGTACCTCGCCGAGTACCTTCGGCAGGTCTTTGGCGCGCCCTTCCAGGTGGGCCGACACCCCTCCCAGGACGGCATCGATCGGCGCAGCCAGCCTGCCCGCCGTCTCCATCGCGCTCTCGATCTTGCCCTGGATGGTGTCCGCCAGCGCCTTCACGTCGTCCGCCAGGTGTCCGAAATCGGCGCCCGAGTTGCCCAGGTGCGCCGTTTCGATCCGCGTCAGCACGCCCAGGATGTGAAAGGTCGCCAGCATATCCTTGAACCCGTTCAGCGTCCCCTTCATCCGTTCCGCGTCCCGGCGCATGCCGCCCAGCATCGCCGCGCTCCCCTCGGAGCACTCCAGCATCTTCCGGGCATGTTCCAGCGCAGAGGTCAGCGCCTCGGATGCCCGCGACCCCTGTTCGCCCAGTAGCTGATCCGCCAGCGAGGTCAACTCGGCGGAAATCGTCTTCACCGCCTCCGTGAAGCCCGTCAGGTTTTCCCCGATTTTCAGGAAGTCCCGCTCGGTGTTGTGATTCAGGCGGTCCAGATCCGCAATCACCCGCTCCAGTGTCGCCTCCTGGTCTCTTGCCTGGCCGCCACCGGCGAGCGCTTTCCAGGGAGATCGCAGCCAGGTGGAAAGCCGCGCCCAGACAGGCGCAACTCCAGCCCGGGTTTCCGGTTGTCGGGTTAATTGCATGCAGATCGATCCAAGCTATGGCACTCCAGCGCGTTCAGAACCAGCACCACTCGTCCGTCCCCCAGGATCGCAGCGCCCTGAAACTCCTTGCATCGCTCCAGTCCGCCACTCAGAGGTTTGACCAGCACCTCCACTTCACTGATGAACTTATCGACCACAAGACCATATTTCATCGCGCCGGCTTCCACGATTGCCACGGAAAGTTCCGGTGTTTCCGCGCCAGCCAAACCCAACATCTCCGCCAGGCTGAATATGGAGTAGATGTTTCCCCGGACCTGCGCCAGGGTGAGCCCCCGGTATTCATGCGCCTCATCCCGAGGCAGCTTGACCATATCGAGGATATTGCCCAGCGGCAGGATATACTCCTGGGCGCCCGCTTCCAGCAGTATGCCTTTGGAAACCATCAGGCTGGTGGGCAGCCTGATCAGCAATGCCGTGCCCCGGCCGATCTTGGAGTGGATTTCGATCGAGCCTCGCAGGTTGCGCACGTTGCTGCGGACCACGTCCATCCCCACGCCCCGGCCGGAAACATCGGAGAGCTTTGCCGCCGTGGTCAGTCCGGGCAGGAAGATCAACTGAAACGCCGCTTCCTCGCTCATGCCCGCCACCGCTTCCGGCTCCAGCAGGCCCTTTTCGACGGCCTTCCGCTTGAGCGCCTGGGCGTCCAGCCCCCGCCCGTCGTCGGCGATTTCGATCTCGACCCCTCCGGGCGCCTGCGACGCGCGCAGCGTCAGCTTCCCGCCGGGGTCTTTGCCCATCGCCCGGCGCTCGGCGGGCGATTCGATGCCATGGTCCACCGCATTGCGGATCACGTGAACCAGCGGGTCGCCGATCTGCTCGAGGATGGTCTTGTCCATCTCGATCCCCTCTCCCTCGATGGCCAGGTGTACCTCCTTTCCGAGAGACTTCGCCAGATCCCGTACCAGGCGCGGAAATTTCTGGAATACGGTCTTGACCGGCAGCATCCGGATCGACATGACGCTGGCCTGCAGTTCGTCGGCTATGCGGGAGATGTTCGAGCCGGCCTCTTTCAGATCCCTCGCCACCGAGGCGCCATCCGAGGCGCCGTGCAGTTTCCGCTCCAGAAGCGGGAATGCCCCGCGGGCCACCAGCAACTCGCCCACCACCCGCATCAGGCGGTCCAGCTTGGTCTGATCGATGCGGATCGTGGATGGCGCCGCCGCCCCGGAGGCGCCCGGCCGCTCCGCCGGAGCCTTGGCCGCCTGCGGCGTGGCGGCGAAGGGTTTGGCTGAGCCCCCCCTGCCGCCCTCCAGCACCGACCGGGCCTGTCGGAAGGCGCCATCCAGCGCCGAGCGGTCCTCGCCGCTCAAGGCCTCGCCGGCCTTCATCGCCCGCTCCAGGATGCGGAGTTGTTCCGCCAACGGAGTTTCCATCTCCGGACAGTTCCGGTAGCGCGCCGCCGCCGACCAGGTCTGGAGCCCGCGCCGGTAGGTCTCCAGCACCGGCCCGGCGGCCTCGCCCCCGGTCTCCAGCCGCCGGAAACAGCTCGCGATGATCTCCACGCACTGCGTCGTGGTGTTGAGAAACGCCGCGGCACCGACATCCCCCGCCGGGCTGGCCGGCGCGGCCGGGGAGCGCACTCCCAAACGACTCAGCAATTCCGGCGATACCGGCGCGCCCGCGCCATTGTGTGTCAGGCGCCCCAACAGAGAGCGGATCGCGTCGCAGGTCTCCAGCGCGGTCTGGATCGCGTCCTCCGTCAGCCGTCCGCCGCGGGCGCCGCGGAACGGATCCAGCAGCGACTCCAGTGCGTGGGCCACCCGCTGCAGCAGTTTCAGCGGATGGTCGTGCTCCAGGGTGCCGTCCTTGACCTGCCCCAGCAACACGCCCGCATTGCCCTTGATGCTGTGGACGCCCCGGAACAGAGAGTCCAGCCGGTCCGGCGCCGCCGGGTCTTCCTCCAGGGCGAGTGCATCGCTTTCCACTTCCTCCAGCAGTTCCGCGCACTCCGCCCCGAACAGCTCGAAGGATTCGGCGGCCACCGCGCCCAGCAGGGCCACGCTGGATGCCTGGTCTTCCAGCAGCCGTATGGCCAGCTCGCAATCGTCTTCGACGAAGACGAACACGTCCTGGATGGCCGCCCGGCCGCGTTCGGTCACCAGCAGGATCTCCCACCACAGATAGCAGTGCTCGGCCTCCAGTGTTTCCAGCGGCGGGGTCAGCTCCGCATGGGCCGAGATGTGTGCCTGTCCCAGTTGCCGCAGTTCGTCGAGCAGCGTGACCGGGTCGGCGCCGGAATAGAACATCTCCCGCCTGGGCTTGAAGACGATCTCGAAGGCCGCGCGCTCCGCCACCGCCGGCTGCGATTCCACCTTGCGCTCCGCCGCTGGAGCCTCCTGCGCGGGCAGCAGCCGTGCCAGGGCTGCGCCCACCTCCGCCTCCCCGGCGGCCGCGCTCCCTTCCTCGGCATCCTCCAGGATCAGGCGGACGATGTCGCAGGCCTTCAACCCGCAGTCGATCAGCTCCCCGGTCACCGCCAGGCGCCCTTCCCGTGCCAGCCCGAATGCCCCTTCCACCTGGTGGGCGAACCGGGCCAGGTGCGCGAAGCCTGCCGTCGCTCCGGACCCCTTGATCGTGTGAATGGCCCGGAATACCCGGTTCACCAGCGCCACGTCGCCCGCCTCGGCTTCCAGCGCCAGCAGGGCGCCGTCGAGCTCGATCAGCAGATCCAGGGCCTCCGCCCGGAAGGTGCGCCGCATCTGTTCCATCACGTCCGTTGACATCGCTCTTGCCCGCTTCGATTCCCGCTCTTCCGCCTTCGCTCAGCGCATGACCTTCTTCACCACCGCCAGAAGCTGGTCCGCGTTGAACGGCTTCACGATCCAGGCCGTCGCCCCCGCCGTCTTCCCTTCCTGTTTCTTGTCCGCGCTCGACTCGGTGGTCAACAGCACGATCGGCACGAACTTGTACTGCGGCATGGTGCGAACCTGGCGCGTGAACTCCAGCCCGTTCATCACCGGCATGTTGATGTCGGTCAGGATCAGGTGCACCTCCTGGCCTCGCAGCTTGGCCAGTCCGTCCACCCCGTCGGTGGCTTCGATCACGTCATAACCGCCGCCCCGCAGTACATAGGCCACCATCTGCCGCAGGCTGCTGGAATCGTCCACCGTCATGATGGTCTTCACGCTTCCTCCCGCGCGCCCAGCAGTTCGCGCCGCAGCCCGCAGCGCTCCACGGCCGCCAGAAAGGCGTCCGACGGGTCGTCGAAGGAAACCGTCCGCGCGGTCCTGCGCAGCGAACACAGCAATTGGAGGATGCAGGTGTCGATGTCCTCCAGGCCTCCGGTATCGACGGCCACGCGCGCGCCCTCTGCCAGGCCCTCCCGCAGCCCGGCGGCCAGGTCCTGGGCGTGCCCGATGGTGAGCGAGCCCTCCAGTTTCAGAAGTTGGCCGCCATCGGCGGCGGCGATCGAATATGGCACCGCGATCCTCCCTTCCTCAGTCCGCCATGAGAATCATCCGGATGTTCTCGACCATGGTCTCCGGCGAACAGGGCTTTACGATGTAGAGATTCGCTCCCGCATCGAATCCCTTACTCTTGTCCCTGCCTTCGCTCTCCGTGGACACGATGATGATGGGGAGCAAGGAGTACCTTCCCTCCGCGCGCACCCGCCGGATGAACTCGTACCCATCCATGTTGCTCATGTTAATGTCGGTGAGGACCAGGTCGCAGGCGTTACTGTACAGCTTCTCCAGTCCGTCGCTTCCGTCCATAGCCGTGATCACCCGGAAATGAGCCTGTTCCAGGATGTATGAGTGGTAACTTCTGACGAACTCGGAGTCGTCCACGATGAGAATCGTTTTCTTGCTGTCCACGGCGCTACTCCTTCACGTACACCAGGTGGGTGTCGAACCGCTTCAGCTTGAAAGCCGTCGTCACACGTCCCACCGATTCGGAGTGTCCCAGGAAGACGTAGCCTCCCGGATTCAAGGCATTGTAAAAGTGATCCACAACCGCCTTTCTCGATAGATCGTCAAAATAGATCAGAACATTACGGCAGAAGATGAAATCGAAGCCCCGCATGGCCCGCATCGCCATCCGGTCGTGCAGATTCAGATGCAGCGTCTCGACCAGGGCCGCGGTCCTTCGCCGCACCACGTACGCGTCGCCCTCGTCCACCAGGTACTTCTCCCGGTATTCGGCGGGAACGTCGTTGACCGCGCGGCTTCCGTAACGCGCCGCCACCACCTTGCGCAGCATCCCTTCGTCGATGTCGGTGGCCACGATCCGGCAGTCCCACGACTGCGCCTGCGGGAAGACTTCCTGCAGAATCATCGCCAGCGTGTAGGGCTCTTCGCCCGAGGAGCAGCCGGCGCTCCAGATCCGCAGCGTCCGCACGCCGCGGGCCTGCTTGGCCGACAGTACCTCCGGCAGACAGTGATTGGCGAACGCCTGCAACTGGTCGTACTCCCGGAACATGTACGTCTCGTTGGTGGTGACCAGGTTCGCCAGCGCCTGCATCTCCACCCCCTGCGGATCGGCATAGCTGACCAGGAACACGTAATCCTTGGGATCGTCCAAGCCCAACGCCGCCATCCGCCTGGCCACCCGCGTCTTCAGGAAGTAGATCTTCTTGTCGTCGAAATGCAGCCCCAGCTTTTCGTAGATCTGCTGGCTCAGCCTTTGAAATTGTTCGACCGAAAGGTCTGGCATGGTGTTCAGCAGCCAAGGGCCTGCAATACCTCCTCATCGGATTCCACCAGCGCCCGCGCCGCCAAAAGCGGCTCCACGTCCTCCCGTCCGGCTGCCCTCAGGCACTCCGCCGCTCCCAGTCGCACCATTCGCTCCGGGCTGGACAGGCAGGAAACCAGAAACGCGCATGCCTCGCCGCGGGCGGCCCGGAAGCCCAGGATGCGCACCGCCCGGTAGCGTCCGAGCCCATCGCCGCCGCCGTCCTCGACCACCTCCCGCAAGGCCGCCATCAGGCCCTCGCAGGGCTCCGCCAGCGGGCAGCGCGAAAGAATCGCCAGCAGCGCATCGAGAATCGCCGGGCGGAGGTGCGGGCCGCGCGTGGCCAGCAGACCCGACACTTCGGCGAAATCTCCGGCCCCGCCGTAGGCCGCAATCGCCTTCAGACAAGGCCCCAGCAGGAAGTCCGGCACCGCGGCCAACTCCGGAAAGCACCTGCGGATCGCCACCAGCGAGGACTCCCGTCCGAGCCCCACCAGGGCCTCCACGCAGGCGGCCATCAGCATGGGGTGGATGCCCGGCCGGAGCAGTTCCTCGATCCGGCCTCCGAACTCCACCGCCCGGATACGGCCCAGATTCTCTGCCGCCGTGATCACCACGTTCGGGTCCGGGTCGGAAAGCGCGGCGGCATAGATCGCCTCCGTGCCGCCGGTCTGAATGCCGGCGAGAACGTCCAGCACGAGCTTCCGGATGTCCTTGCCGCCGTCCCGCATGGCCGCACCCAGGAAAGGAATCGAGCGGGCGCCTTTGTGCCGTAGCACCTCCACGGCCTGGTTGCGAATCCGCGGCTCTTCGCTGGAGAGCAGCCGCGCGCAACCCTCGATGGGCGCGTCCCCCTCGATCCGAATCAGGGCCTGGAATATGGCGTCCCGTACCGACGGCGACGTCTCCCCGTCCAGCCGGTTCAGGAGCGCCGGCACGCCGGAGGCGTCGTTCAGGTACCCGAGATCCTCGGCGGCGTAGGCGCGCTCGGTCTCCCCGGCGCACTCCAGCCGTCCAATGCACTCTGCCAGGCTGCTCACGTTGTCGTCCTCCGAACCGCTCTCACGATCTCGCCCGCCACCTGGTGGCTGGGCGCCACCACCACGGCGCCGCCCCGCTCGATGGCTTCGCGGGGCATGCCGAATACCACGGCCGTCTGCTCGCTTTCGGCGATGGTGTGCCCGCCCGCCTGCCGGATGGCGACCATCGCATCGGCGCCGTCGTCCCCGATGCCGGTCATCAGCACGCCCACGGTGTCGGCCCCGTACATCTTCAGAACCGAATCCATCATCACGCCCACCGAGGGCACGAACAGCGTGGCCGGCGTGTTGGGCGTGCGGATGACCACCTCGCCCGTCATCTTGCGGTGCAGGCACAGGTGCATCGCGCCCGGCGCCACGTAGCACACCCCCGGCTCCACGGGCATGCCCGAGCGCCCCTCCACAACCTTGATCGAGCAGCGCTCGTCCAGCCGCTTGGCGAAGGAAGCGATGAATGGGGGCGGCATGTGCTGCACCAGGAAGATGCTGGCCGGCAGATCCGCGGGGATCTGCGGCAGCACGTCCTGCAGGGTGGCCGGCCCGCCAGTGGAAATCCCGATGGCGACGGCCCGCTTCCGGGTCACGTTCTCGAAGGTTGCGCGAAGCGGAGTCCGCACCGGCTGCCGCCGCTCGCGAGCGCGCTGCAGGCGGTCGACGATGCCCCGCGACGCCGCGGCCTTGAGTTTTGCTACCAGCTCTTCCGCCACCGCGCCCATGTTGGAAGAGACCGTGCCATCCGGCTTGGCGACGAAGTCGAAAGCCCCCAATTCGAGGCACTCGAAGGTGGTCGCGGCGCCTTCCTGGGTGAGCGACGAAACCATGACGACGGGGCAGATCTTCTCCTGCAGGACGATCTGCAAGGCCGTGACCCCGTCCAGCTTCGGCATGTTGATGTCCATCGAGATCACATCGGGCCGTAGCTCGCGGGCTTTGGCTACGGCGTCCTCGCCATCGCGCGCGACGCCCGCCAGATCCAGATCGGCCGATCCCAGGATGATCCGCTTGAGGGTCTGCCGCATTAAGGCGGAATCGTCCGCCACCAGTACGCGTATTCTGCCCATGGTTTCAGAATTGTGCCGGGGACGGACCGCCGCCCCCGGCACCGATCCCCCGTTACCTGGCGATCTCGGTGAGATGCGCCTGTTCCTGCCGGTTCAGGATTCTCTCCACGTCGAGCAGCACGATCATGCGCTTGCCGGAATCCACCTTGCCGATTCCCGAAATGAACTGCTGATCGATTGCGGTCCCGATGGCCTCGGGCGGCGGGGCAATGTCCTTCCGGGCGAGATTCAATACCTCGCGCACGGAATCCACCACCAGGCCCGTCTTGACGCCGCCCAGGTCCACAATGATGATGCGCGTGCGGTCGTCGGGCGGCTTGACCTCCAGATCGAAGCGCTTGCGCGTGTCCAGCACGGGGATGACTTCCCCGCGCAGATTCGTGATGCCTTCGATGAATTCTGCGGCCTTGGGTACTTTGGTGATCTTGGCGAGGCGATCGATCTCCTGGATTTGCGAGATCGGAACGCCGTATTCCTCCGCGCCAAGCATGAACGTGACCAGTTGCACTTCGCTCAGTTCCTGCCCGGCAGCGCTGGAGTTTTGAGCCTCCCCTGCCGCAGCGCGTTCGACGGTCCGGGTGGGAGAATCCTGCACATTGCGCAACTTCTGGTCCTTCATCAGGCTGGCGACGTCCAGCAGCATAATCAACCGCGAGCCGTCGTCCAGCTTGGCGACCCCCGAAAGCTCCATCCCGCCGCTTGAGGTGATGCGCGGCGGCGGCTCCATCAGGCTCTTGGGCACGTTCAGCACCTCGTGAACGTGATCCACCACCAGCCCCAACACGAACCCCTCGGCGTCCACCACGATGATGCGCTGGTCTTCCTGGATGTTGCCGGCGATCTGCTCCTCGAAGTTACGCAGGGCGGCAACCGTTTCCCGGCCTCCGGCGAGGGCTTCCTCGCCGCTGACACCGGCGGCCTCGCGGTCGCCGCGTTCCTCGTGTTTCGCGCGGGCCTGAAGCTGCTTGACCACCTTCTCGTTCAGCCCCCGCGCCCTGGCCAGCGCCTCCATCAGCACCTGGCTGGAACTATTGGTTTCGGCCAGCCACTTGCGGAGACGCTCGGTGACCGAAGGGTCCACCTTCTGCTGCGAGCCGCCAGCGAAGAGTGTTTCGATCTGGCCGATCCAGCGCTCGTACTCCTCCCGCAGCGGCCGGCAGTTGCCGGCGAACTCGTCGGCGAGCGACCGCTGCTGCAGCAACCGCCGCAGGTCGATGACCGGCAGGATCTGGCCGCGCACCGTCAGCACGCCCAGCACATAGTCGGGAACGTCGGGAACCTGGTTGGGCGTCTGCACGCGCAGGATCTCCCGGACATGTTCCATTTCGAAAGCGAACTCCTCTTTGGCGATGCGGAAGGTGACCATCTTCTGCACTTCCGCGTCGGCGCCCGCCGGCTTGCCGGACGCCTCGGCGCCTCGCGTCTGGGCGGCGGACGCCGCGCCGGCCGAAGCCGTCCGGTGGGTCACGCCGATTTCGCACACATGGGCGGCATTCAGGGCCATTACGATACGCTGGCCCTTGTCGAGCTTCACGACCCCTTCCAGGTAATCGGAACTGGTTCCGCGGATGGCCGCAGGGGGCGGCTCGATCTCGCTGCGCAGCACGCTGGTTACCTGTTTGACGCGGTCCACGCGCAATCCGGTCTTGACACCGTCGATATCGACCACCAATACCCGGGTGCGGTCGGTCTCTTCGGCCCGCTCCATGCCGAAGCGCGTGCGCATGTCAATGACCGGCAGTACGACGCCGCGCAGGTTAGCGATGCCGTCCACGTAGGGCGGCGTGCGGGGGACTTTCGCCATCTTGGGAAGGCGAATGATTTCCTGTACCGACATGATGTCGAAGCCGAACTCCTCGTCCTTCAACAGGAACGTGACCAGTTGGCTTTCATCCTTCAGGCCGGCCGATGGCTGTAGAGTGTCTTTTTCCATAACGAATCTCCTTCGGTGGCAGCGCTCTACCAGCTATCCGTTTTGCAGTTCATCGGCCTGCGAGGCGATGTCCTCGATGGCCTGGGCGATCTCCTGTGCGGCCTTCAGCCCCTGCTCGCTGGCTCCGGCGGCTTCAGTCGAGGCGCGCGCGGTTTCCTCGGCGGCGGCGGCGATCTGCTGGCTGGCCTTGCCCGCCTGTTCCAGTCCGGCGGCAACCTCTACAACGCCCTTCGTGATATCGCGGATATCCGCCACTACCACGTCGGACTCCTTTTCGATGCGGTCGAGGTTGGCCGTGGATATCTTGGCGCGCTCCACTTCGGCCCGTCCCCGGCTCCCGGACAACTCGATGTCCCCGGCAACCTTGGTGATCTGCGTTTGCACGTTCTTCACCAGGTCTTTGATCTTGTCGGCGTTTTCGCTGCTTTCATTGGCCAGCGAGCGGATATCTCCAGCCACCACCGAAAAGCCCCGGCCGTACTCTCCGGCGCGCGCGGCTTCCACGTTGCCGTTCACCGCCAGCATCTTGGTCTGCACCGTTACCATGACGATGGCGTCCACGATCTTGTCGATCCGGCGCGTGCGTTCCTCCAGTTCCAGAATGTTCTTGGCGGATTCGGCGGATGCGTCGGCGCTCTTTCCCACGTTGAGGATCAGCGCATCTACGTTGGCCTTGTTGGCGGCCAGGACTTTGCGCGTGGCCAGAACCTTCTCCACGCTGGCTTCGGCCCGATCGCCCATACCCTTGGCGGCGGCTCGCATTTGAGCGCCCAGGGCGTTGGAGGCTTCCGCCGCTTTGGCCTGCGCGCCGGCCGCCTTGTTGATCTGCTCGATGGCGGTCGAAATCTGCTGCGAGGAGGATTTCAGCTCTTCGGCATTGGTGGACAGTTCCTCGGCGGTAGCGGCCAGTTCCTCGGCCGACTTCTGCGCGTTGGTGGAAGTCTTCAATGTCTCCGCCATCTCGGCCAGAGAGCGGGCGGCGTCGCTCATCTCGGCGTACGCCTTGGACTGTTCCTGAGTGGATTTCTGGGCTTCCTGGCAGGCCGAAGTAGCTTCCTCGGCGGCGGTGGCGATTTCCTCTGCGCCCTTCAGATACAGCTTGGCGCCAGCCAGCGCGTCCACCGCGTTCTTCTGGATCTCGGCGCAATTTGCCCGGACTTCTTCGTAATCGGCGGCGATTCGGATCAGGTCCTGTGTGATGACCTTGGCCTTTTCCACTTCCTCGCGGCCCTTCTTGCCGGCCGTTTCCGTGTCCGTGGCCACCACCTTCACCTGGTTCTGAATCTCGTTGACCACTTCCTGGATGCCGCGCGCGCTCTTCTCGCTGATCTCAGCCAGGTTGCGCACTTCGTCGGCCACCACGGCGAATCCCTTGCCGTGTTCCCCGGCACGCGCCGCTTCGATGGCCGCGTTCAGGGCCAGCAGGTTGGTCTGATCGGCAATCCGCGTCACGGCGTGGACGATCTTGCCGATTTCCTCGCTCTGGCGCTCCAACTCGCCGATCATCTTTGCGGATTCGATGTTGGCATTGGCGGCGTCGCCGACTCCCTTGATGAGGGTGTCGATGTCCGCGGTGGTCGACTTGGCCAGAGCCACCACTTCGTTGACCCGTTTGAGGGAGACATCGGCCTTGGCGTTGGCGTTATCCGACGCCTTCTCGATCTGGTTGATCGCGGCGCGCGATTCCTCCGCCGCTGCCGACGCCTGGTCGGCGCCCGCCGCGATGGTGTGCATGGTCTTTTCGAGTTCCTCGACCGCGCCGGTGGCTTCGGCGATAGCGCTCGAAACCTGGTCGGTCGCGGTGGAGAGTTTCTCCGCCACGGCCTGCGCGCGGGCTACAGTGCGGGCGCGTGCCTTCTCCTCCGCCAGTTTCTTGGCGGTAAGGCGGTTCTGGGCGAGATCGTCACCGTGTCCGGTTGGCTCCGCGGTTTTCTTTGCGGTCGGCGTCGGAGCGGTCTTCTGCGGTCCCAGACGGTTCATAGCGAGGCGGGCCGGTACTGGCGGCGCGCCGTTGGTGGGTACTTCTGTGTTCTGCTTCATCATTCCAGACTCCGGTGGTCCTAATTGGACCGTTTGGTCAAACCTAGGTCAATGGAGGAATCGGCGTGTTCCGGAAAACCTGTATAGCCCGGACACGCTTCCTCGTAATGAATACGTGGATCTAATGAAGCGCTAATCTCATCCGGGGTCACTTATCCAAGATAGTGATGCCAGTTGTATGACACTTATTAGTGTCGAGGAGTGTAAGCGTCTATTTACTCCGCATCCGCACGTGCCCCTGCCTGCCCGCGAGTCTTATCCGCCGCGCGGCCGGTGATAAAGTAGATAAATGGCACCCCGATTGGCCGCCTCCATCCTGTTGCTGGCCCTCTCAGCCTGGGCGGCGAACATCAAGCTGTACCTTACCGACGGCACCTTCAATCTGGTCCGCGAATACCAGGTGCAATCCGATCGCGTCCGCTACTACAGCGTGGAGCGCAGCGAGTGGGAGGAGATTCCTCTCCAGATGGTGGACTTGAAGCGCACCGAATCTGAGGCCGCCGCGCGCAAGGCCGAAATCGAGGCGGAGGTGAAGTCGCAGGCCGAAGAGGACGCCGCGGTGCGTGCCCTGGAGAAGGAGGTTTCCCGTATTCCGCGCGATCCGGGCGTCTACTGGATCGACGGCCAGGATACCAAGGCACTCAAGTTAGCTTCGTCCTCGGTGCGCACCAATAAGGGGCGCCAGGTTCTCAAGGTGCTATCGCCCATCCCCATTGTTACCGGCAAGGGGACTTTGGAACTGGACGGCGCGCATTCGCAGATCGTCTTCACCAATCCCGAGCAGACCTTCTATATCCAGCTTTCCGAGACCGAGCGCTTCGGCGTCGCCCGGCTCACCGTCAAGGGCGCGGTTCGCGTGGTGGGGAATCTCACGTTTATGCCCATCACCAAGGAGATCGTGGAGGATTTGAGCCTGGTCGATATCTTCCGCCAGCAAGTGGCCAGCGAGGATCTATATAAGATATGGCCCAAACTGCCGATGGAACCCGGAGAGTATGCCGTGGTTCAGTACACCGCGGGCAAGCTGAACGAGCAGCTCTGGGATTTCGCCATCGCGCCGGCGAAATAGCCGGGGCGGCGCGGGCCGCTTGTTAGAATAGCGAGTTCATGTCTTCCAAAACCCGCGCCAGAAAATCGCCCGCTGCCGCCGCGCAGGCGCCCGCAGCGTCCGCCTTCTGGGAGAAGCTCGCCGGTTGGCGCGTCCTGCTGGCCGCTGCCGCCGCCGCCGTGGTGCTGTTCTATGCCAGGCCGCTGTTCGACGCCGCGGCTTCGATTCAGTGGGACGCCGTGGATGTCCACTACAGCGCGCAAAAGTACTTTGCCGATCATGTGCTTTCCGGGCGGCTTCCCTTCTGGACGCCGAATGTGTTCTCCGGATTCCCCTTGCTGGCCGATCCGCAGACCGGCGCGTGGTATCCGCTCAACTGGCCGTTCTTCCTGCTGGGAGTCACGCCGCGCGCCATTCAATGGGAGCTGGCGTTGCATTGCCTGCTGGCGCTGGCTGGCGGGTACCTGCTGGCGCGCGAAGCGCTGGGCAGCCGCGCGGCGGCGGTGTTTGCGGGCGTTTTCTTCGCGTTTTCCGGCTTCTTCGCGGGCCACAGTTCGCACCTGGGGATCTTTCAGACGGCGGCCTGGCTGCCGTTGCTGCTGTGGGCCGGCCTGGGCGCGGCGGGCTCACTGCGCCGCCTCCCGGTGCTGCTGGCGGTAGCCGGGTGCCTGACGCTGGCCGGGCATTTTCAGACGGCGCTGTATTCGTTCTTTGCGCTGGCGCTCTTTCTGGCGGCCGATTTTGCGCTGCGGCGCGATTCCTGGCGGCGAGGCGCGCTGGTGCTGGTGGCGACGGCGGCGGCGGCCTTCGCGCTTTCGGCTGTGATGGTGCTGCCGGGGCTCGAGCTGACCGGACAAAGCGAACGCGCCGCGGCGGATTTCTCGCACAGCCCGGAAGGCACGCTGGCGGCGGGCGCGCTGGCCACGCTCGTGAGCCCGGACCGTTACGGCGCGCCGGAGGGGCCGGAGAACTACACCGGCCCGGCCGACATCACGCAGTTCTTCCTGTATCAGGGTTTGCTGCTGGTGCCCCTGGCCGTCTGGGGCCTGGTGGCATCGCCCAGGCGGTGGCTGGGGCTGGCGCTGATCGTCCCGGCCGCGTGGTACGCCTTTGGACGGCCGCTGGGCTTCTATTCTCTGCTCTCGCTTCTGCCGGGTTTCAGGAGCGTCCGCTCCCCCATTCACATCTGGTTCGTGGCGGCTTTGGGACTGGCGATGCTGGCAGCCTGCGGCGTGTCGGCGCTGCGCGCGCGCTTCCGCTCGCCGTGGATTCCGGTGGCGCTGCTGGCGGTGGTGGGCGCCGATCTCTACTACTGGAACATGGACCACAATGCGCTGGCCTACGCGCGCGCCTCGTTCCAGGATCAGTATGGCGCGGCCGGGGAGCGCTTCCGGGCCGTGGCCGGGCCGGCTACGCGCGACCCGCTGCACCGCTTGTATGCGCCCTTCGATTCGCCCGGCTTCGGCCCTCTCAACGGCGCTCTGGACAACCGCATCGAGGTGACCTACGGATACAATCCGCTGGCTCTGGTGCGGTACTCGAAGTATCTGGATGCGGCCACTCGGAACCCGCGGTTGCTCGATTCGCTCGCCGTGACGGCGCGGCTCAACCTGCAGAGCGGCCTGTTCGAACCGAGTCCGGGAGCGCTGCCGCGGGTTTTCGCGCCGCCGCTTGCCACACCGGCGCGGGGCAGGGAAGACGCCGCTGCCCGCTTGCCGTCGCTCGACCCGGCGCGCGAGACGGGGGTCGAAGGCCTGGCTGCCCCAATTCCAGAGAACGGCGGCGCTACGGTGCGGATCACCGGCTACGAAGGCGGCCGCTACCAGGTGCAATACCATGCCCAGCGGCCCACGCTCCTGCGCGTGGCCGTGCCGTATTTTCCGGGATGGCGCGCGGAGGTCGACGGCCACGCGGCGCAGGTGCTGCCGGCCGACCTGGCGCTGGTGGGCGTGGTGGTCCCGGCCGGCGATC